>ERZ773009.3108-NODE-3108-length-10193-cov-23.327283_pt1 | contig 10193 bp, 8 predicted proteins | sample MGYA00580663_ERZ773009 | MGnify/ENA primary metagenome ERZ773009 (study PRJEB29015, sample SAMEA2737969) | human oral metagenome | biome: human oral; feature: human-associated habitat; material: dental | place: China | collected 2026 ...
AGCATGCCGTCGAAGCGGCGCGGGATCATGTTCGGGCTGCCGCAGTAGGCGCACTGGGTCGCCATCGTGTTGCCGTCGGAGACGAGCTCCGCACCGCAGGAGGAGCAGGTCTGGATCATCATGTTCGCCGTCTCGGCGTCGTCCCATGTGCTGCCTGCATTCTCAGTGTTCCACTGCGCTTCTTTTTCCTCCGCCTTCTCTGCCGCCTGTGCCGCCTGCTCCTCTTTCTGTGCATAGAGGGCATCCATCTCGGCAATGCTGATCTTGGCATCGCAGAACGCGCAGGTCACATGGTTGTGCCCCGGGAGGAAGGTGAGCGGGGCACCGCATTTGGGACATTTGTAGCTGACGCTTGTTTCCGGCATAATAGTTCCTTTCTCGTCCGTCTTTCTTAGGGAATCGCTGATAAAATGAAGTCTATCAGATTGGCGTAGATTTTTCCGCCGAAGTGCGGGCAAAAAAGATGCGTCAAGATGATGGTGCTGAATTTATCAGTGCTTCCCTTACGCCTCGGTGCGGTAGCGAATTGCGCGGATGATGCCGTCTGCATCCACGTCAAAGATGAGCTGTGACGGATGACCTTCAAACGAATAGATCTGGGAGGCCGTACCGTTCTCTTCTATGACCGTAGATGGCTCGCCGTATTTCTCTGTGACTTTCGTGAACGGATCTCCTACGTGGAAATGCGACGGGGTATGCAGGCTGCTGCTCAGAATATCGTAGCCGATGATTTTTAGTTCCTTGGAGGGACGGGTGTCCATTGCACCCGTGCGGGCCATAAAAATAATGCGGTCATTGTAGTTATAGCGCACGATACGCATACCGTCGCCGGTGAAATCACGTTCTTTGAAGTCGGCTCCGAACCCCGCGCGCACATCGAAAAGTGTGCTTTTGTGCGGAACGAGATCCAGTTCCCCATAGGGGGGCTTGGGAAGGATCATGACCGCTTCTTCGTGGGGCATTGTATGGGCGTACGCCATACCCGCCGCGCCGATGAGAATGAGTGCGGTACACAGCGCACTGCAGAGCCGCCGGAATCCCTGTGCTTTCATGATGAGTTGCTCCTTTCGGTCAGATAACATTTTTAGAAAAAGGCTGCTGTACGGTGATATTCGTACAGCAGCCCTTTGCCGCTGCTCTATCCGCGCAGCCTCAGCGAAAGACGGCGGGGTACTTGTTCCGCTGCACAATCAGTTCAAACTGGGCTGCGGCGGCGGGGAGAAGATCGCCCGGGTTGTAGTAGACGACAAGGTCGTTGTCCGCGTTCAGCATCCATTGGAGGCCGTTTTGCCAATTTGCCTCTTTGTGATGTTCGGCGAGCGCCTTGTCGGCGTTCTGCTCAAAGAGACCGTTCTCCATATATGGATACCGGGCGCGAAAGGCGGCAGCAAGCGCGGGGAGGAGCTGCTCACGCCCCGTGATGATCTCGTCCAGGGAGAGCGCCTCTCCGGTTTGGACGTTGATGTTCTCGGTCGTGATCGGCGCATGCATCAGATGCTCACCGTTGCGGTAGTACCCGGAGCGCAGAGCGAAGCTGACGACGCTGTCATCGGTTCGCCCCCAGTGATCCACGACGCTGAATTCATAGGAGGTATAGTGCTCCGTCAGCTCCTCGTTCTGCCGCCCCATCTCGGCGGCGTATGCGTCATGCTGTTCTTTCTGCGTCAGATTGCGGCGCTCTAGGGTGCGCTGCAGTGCGGGGCGGCTGGGTTCCGAACGAATCACCGGATAGCTGCCCCAATAGATGAGACGGCCGTCCATGCGCACGCCCCAGCGGCAATCCTCTGTTGTCAGCCACGGAACGGGTGGGTGGGCGCTTTCGCTGTAGAATCCGGACTTCTTCTGCAGCTCATCAAGGGAAAGCTCCGTTTTCTCGATTGCCGCAGCCTGCAGTGCCGGGACACCGCCCAGCAGGAGTACAGCAAGAAGAGCTGCAAGGATTTTTTGCTGCATCCGTGATCGCTCCCCCTAAAACTTTCCGCCGCCGCCGCCGTGGCTGCTGTCACTGCTGGAGGTGCTGACATTGGAGCCGGAGGAAGATTCCTTCTTTTCCTTGGTCTGGCGTGTGACGGTGGTGTAGAGGAAGTCATCCTCGCTGCGCGTGAGCTGGAAGCTGTCGTGGTTCAGGTAGGCGTCCGCCTCCGCTGTCTACCTCCTTCAAGTCTTTTCGACGTTATTTATCGTCGGAGGATTTCTTCGTCTTTGTCTGGCGCGTGACGGAGGTGTAGAGGAAGCTGTCCTTGCTGACGTCGAGGGAGAAGCTCTCTCGATCGAGGTACTCATCCGCCTCGGAGGCCTGTGCGACATTGCTTGCCTGCCCCATGAGGAAGAAGTAGATCACGACGCCGAGGATGATGGCGCAGACAAGGGAGATACCAATCGTTTCCATAAACAGTTCACCTCCTGCGTCAGTCCGACATCATGAATTTCACGATGTAGTAGAAAACGGGGATGCTCAGGATGGCGGGAATAATGGAGTAGAGCAGCACCTTCGTCTTGTCGACGGGGACGGAGCCGACGACCTTGCCGGTCTGTCCGTTCATCATGAAGGTGTAGGGCTTTCCATCAAACTTCGTCGTGAGAATCCAGACGGGCGCCATGGCGTAGCTGACGTTGCCGTCCTCCTTGATGATATGCGCTTCGCCGTCGAGCGAGCAGCGGTCGTAGCCCGTGACGGTGTTCTCAAGGACGCCGACGGCACTCGTCTCGACACGCGCATCCGCGCGCGGGGCACTCGCCTCTGCGTCCACGTCGTATTTGTCTGCAACGTGCCCCGTGAGGTAGGCGGCGGAGAAGGGCTCGAGCTCGCTGTAGTCGAACGGTTCGATGCTCTCCATGTAGCTGTCGTCCATGCGCTCGCTGCCGTCGACGGGGATGCGTTCGAATGCCATGGAGCCGCTGCGCTCGCAGGTGTAGTGACTGGTCTCGGTGATGATCTCGTCCGCCGTCTCGGTGACTCTGTCGCTTTCCGCGCTGAAGGTCGCGCTCGCGTGTACCTTTGAGTCGAACAGCCAGAAGGGGACGTACATGGACTGGATTTCCTTGAGACGGTTCTCGGAAGTGAACGAGCTCGGGAGGATGTATTTGCGGAAGCCGTCCGTGTAAAATTCTTTGAGCGCGGCGATGGCCTCCTGCTTTGTCTTTTTGAACGGGATGACAAGATCCGGGCGGAGCATGCCGTCAAACTGGCGCGGCATCATGTTCGGGCTGCCGCAGTAGGCGCACTCGGTCGCCATGGTGTTGCCGTCGGAGACGAGTTCTGCGCCGCAGGAGGAGCAGGTCTGGATCTTCATCGTCTCTGCCTCGGCGGCCTCCCATTCGCCGCCCGCAGCTGCGGTGTTCCACTTCGATTCCTTTGCCTCGGCGGCGAGCACTGCCTTCTCCTGTGCCTTCTGAAAGAGAGCCTCGACGGCGGCGATGTCGAGCTCCGCTGAGCAGTACTCGCAGGTCACATGATCGTGGCCGGGGAGGAAGGAGAGGGGGGCGCCGCAGTTGGGGCATTTGTAGCTTACGCTTGTGTCTGCCATATCAGTCACCTCTTTTACAATGATAACAGTGTGGTGTGCGTCCTGTGGGAACGCTTGGCTGCGTAATCACTGCTTATCGTTTTCGTCAAAGACATCGCCGCACTGCGGGCAGAACTTCGGCGGGTGGGTGGGATCGTCGGGTTTCCAGCCGCACTTGTCGCAGGCGTAGAGCGGTGCGCCCGCCGGTTTCGGCTTGCCGCAGTTCGCGCAGAACTTGCCCTGATTCATCGTGCCGCAGGAGCAGCTCCATCCATCAGCGGACGGCTGTGGTTTGCCGCACTCGGCGCAGAACTTGCCCGTATTGCCCGTGTGCCCGCAGGGGCAGGTCCATCCTGCCGCAGGTGCCGGTTTTGGCTTGCCGCAGCCGGCGCAGAATTTGCCCGTGTTTCCGCTCTGTCCGCAGCCGCACGTCCATCCGCCCGTCTGCGGTGCCGCCTGCGGCTGCGATGCGAGTGGGTTGCCCGCAGGAGCCGCGCCGCCCTGCGGACCGAATGCGCCCATCGCGCCCATGCCGGCGTTTCCCGCCATGCCCATACCCATGAAGCCGAACGCGCCGCCCATGCCCGCCTCGTTGCCGGCGGCGGTGCGCATGGCGTCTGCCGTCGCGCTCGCGAGACGACCGGCACGCAGGTTCGGGTCGCTCATGATCGCGCTGTCCTGGATCTCCTTGATGCGCTTCTCGTCCTCCTCGTCCGCCTTGACGCTCGACACACCGAAGGAGACAATCTCAATGCCGCGCCGCTTGCCCCACTCGTCGGACAGCTCCTCGGAGAGTTCGTTGCGGATGTCCTTCGTGTAGTTGATGAGCTGCGTGTAGCGGATGCCCTTTGCCGCGATGCGCCCGAACGTCGGCTGCAGGGCGGTGAGCAGCTCGCTCTTGAGCTGCGAGTCGATCTCGCTGCGCTCGTACACGCCCTCGACATTGCCGCAGACATTCGTATAGAAGAGGATCGGGTTCACAATGCGGTAGCTGTACTCGCCGAAGCAGCGGATGTTGACGTTCAGCATATACTGGCCGATCATGGTCTCGAACTGGATCGACTGCGCCGTCCCGTACTTGTTGCCCATGATCTCCTTCGTGTTGAAGAAGTAAATGCGCTGATCCTTCGGCGCGTCGCCGCCGAACGTGAAACGCTTGCCGATGTTCTTCAGCACGGATTTGAGATCATTTGCGAGATCGCCGCCGAAGACCGTCGGCTCGGTCGAGCTGTCATAGGTGAACGCGCCCGGTTCCGCGCAGATCTCGACGACCTTGCCCTGCTCGACGATGATCATGCACTGCCCCTCGTTGACTGCGATGACGGAGCCGTTCGTGATGATGTTGTCCGTTGCGCTCGTGTTGGAGCTGCGGCCGCTGACGCGCTTCTGTCCCTTTGCGACGAGGGAGTCCTTGTCGAGGCTGTCGCAGTAGAAGTATTCTTTCCACTGATCGGCAAGAACGCCGCCCACAGAGCCGACTGCTGCTTGGATGAGACCCATAATTATTCCTCCTCTGTAGAATAAACAAGAGTGTTCTGACAGTTTTTTCCATTTTATCATATTGCATGGAAAAGTGCACTGTCATAAATGACAGGTTGGACGAAAAAATTGAAAAAAGCAGGAAAAATAGCACCGCCTCCACGATGCGTGGGAACGTGACGCATTAGGGGGCACTGCCCGCGTAGCCGCGCTCGGTCGCCTCGACGGCGAGTCCGACGATGCTCTTGTAGCCCGTCTTGGCGAGCATATTGCCAATGTGGAAGTTGACGGTGCGCTTTGTGATGCCAAGCTCAGCGGCGATCTCGTCATAGTTCATGTTGCGGCAGATGCGCTGCAGGATGGCGAGTTCGCGCTCCGTGAGTGGGTTGTCCGTGCCGCCGAGTGCACATCCGGCGGCTGCGCTCGGGTAGATCCGTCTACCCTCCATGGTGGCGCGGATGCAGTCGGCGAATGCCTCGCTCGAGGACTCCTTGTAGATGAAGCTGTCCGCGCCCGCGTCCTTCGCCCAATCGAGAAACGCAACCTCCTGCATTCCCGTCATGAGAACGACGCGCAGGTTTGGAAACTGCTTCTTGAGCCGTGCACAGATCTGAATGCCGCTCGTGCGACCCTCCATACAGATGTCCATGAGAACGAGGTCGGGAGCAAGGCGTATGCACGCCTCCTCTGCCAGCTCGGAGAGGGTGCAGGTGCCGACGACCTTGATGTCATCGAGGGGGGCGAGGATCTTGACGAGGCCTTCGAGCAGTATTTTCTGATCGTCCACGAGAAGAATTTTAATCATCCTGTTTTTCCCCTATCTGTGCGTCGAGTTCAAAATGTGGTGTGTGGGTGATGATGAGTCGTCCGCCGAGCTCGTTCACGCGGCGGATCATGCCCGTGAGCCCGCCGCCGGGGCGCAGTGCCATGCATCCGATGCCGTTGTCCGAGACGCGCAGCCGCCGCTCCGTGAGCGTGATGCGGATCTCATTCGCGCGACCGTGGCAGACGGCATTGCTGAGTGCCTCGCGGATGATGGCAGCAAAGGCGCGTGCGCGCCGTAGGTTGCGCGGCAGCTCGCCCATGAGCGCAATGCGGATGCCGAGCCGCCGATAGGTGTCCGTCATGTCGGCGAGCAGCGTTGCGGGATGTGCCTCCTGCGCGAGCGGTACCGACTCCAGGAGACTGTCGATCCGTACGATCGTATCCAGTGCGTCCTTCGGCGCGGCACTTGCGAGCAGCTGCTGGAGCATACTGATGCGCTGACCGAGGATGTCGTGTACGCGCGAGGTGATCTCGTGGAGGGCGCGGTGACGCTCCGCCTTCTCGAACCGCGCAAGCAGATCCTTCTGTGCGCCGATCATGTTCGTGAGGGCTTCGTTTTTTGCTGCGAGCTCGCGCGTGACGGCATCCAGCTCCGTCACACAGGAGGCGGTCAGCTGCCAGCCGTCCAGATCGCCCGCGAGCTGGGCGCGCTGCACGAGCCATACGTCGCCGGCGGCAAAGCGGAACAGGACGGCATCCTCGCGCAGTTCTTTTTCCGCCACGGTGGGCGCATCAAATGCCAACAGATCCTGCCAGAACACTGCTGCATTCCGATACTGCCGCCCGCAGAGCCGTTCCATGAAATGCAGCATGGCGATGTTGACGAGTACGGCACTGTGATCCGCACGGGCAAAGAGCAGCCCATCGGGCATGAGATCCAGCCCCGCGCGGATGGAGGCGGTGGTTACGGTACGGCTGCGCTGCCGCTGTGTACGCACGGCGAGGAGCAGGAGCCGCGCCGTCAGCATCCCGAGGACGAGCAGTGCACTCATCGGGAGCAGCCTGTCCAACGGCGGCAGGGAGAGCACGCCAGCGCCGATGAGCAGCAGCGAGGGAACGAGTCTGCGCTCACAGGCGGTGAGCCCGATTACGATTGCTGCGATGCCCACGCCCCAACGCTGTGGCAGGAGCCACCCATCGGGCGGCAGCTCGATGCGGATGAGACTCCAGGTGCCCCCGAGGAGGAGCGTCGTAGAGAGTGCGAGGAGCAGTGCCGCCACATCCGGCAGGGCATGGTGGATGCGGTGCTGCGGGAGGTTCGCGATGCTGCGGCAGAGCATCGCCGTCTGTGTGATGAGGACGAGACTCGCGAGGAGAACGAGGGCGAGGATCGTCTCATAGCCGTATGCACTCAGCCGTTCCATGAAGAGCCCTCCGTCTCCGCTGCGCGCGGTTCGCATGCCTGTGCATGGGCACTGCTGCCCCCTGCCGCGCACGCAGCCGTATCATCTGCTGCGGCTGCGGCTTCCTCTGTCTCTGCGGGGGCGGGGCGGACACGCAGCGAGAGCGCATAGCCACGGTCGGCGAGGGCGATCCGTACCGCGTGATGCTCCTGCCAGTCTGCCGTCCACGGTGTGATCCAGTCTGCCGGCTCGAGCAGGAAGGTGAGCGTACCGTCTGCGAAACGGCAAAATGCGTCCACTGTCTTCTCGCGTGCGGCGCGTGCCAGAAACTCCGCGAAGAAGTCAAACAGGGCGAGCGCATCCGCCTCCGGAAGCGATTCCTGCTGCGCCCATTCCACGCCCACGCGCAGCCCGAGCGGGCGCAGGTAGGTGCACGTCTCCGAGACTGCCATCGAGAGCTCGTCGGCGCGGATGTAGCCGTCTTCCTGTCCCTTGAGGAAGAGCACACAGCGTTTTTTGAGATAGGAGGAGAGCAGGTTGAGCCGACGGATCAGCAGCGTGACCGCCGCCTCGTCGTCCGTCGCCATCAGCTGCTCGCGGAATGCACGCAGGAGCGGCCGCTTTGCCGCGAGGATCGCCTCCAGTTCCTCCGAGAGCTGACGGCGGAGTATGAGCCTGAGAAGCCGCTTTCGGATCGTGTGCTCCTCCCGCAGGACACGCCGTGCACGCAGGAGTGTGTCACGGGTCAGAGTGAGCCGCCGCTGCTGCTCGTGCAGGAGGGAGAGATCCTCCTGCCAGAGGAGCGCGCCGCCGTCCACCTCCATGCGCGCGGTGCGGATGTCACGCTGCGGCGCACGCGTCCGCGCCGCTGAGACGAAGACGGGCGTGCCCGCCGCATCCGTGAGCTGCATCGCGAGCCGTGAGTGCGTGAAGAACTTTTGATGCAGACGGTTCGACGGCATCAGCCCCGTGCGCATACAGAGCTCGATGAGCAGCAGAAAGAACAGTGCCGTCACCGATGTCAGCTCCGCCCATTGTACCCACGCGATCCACTGATAGGCGATTGAGTACACGATGAAGGCAAAAAACAGCGCAAACGGGAGCATCATCGCATTTTGCAGAACCTGCTGCGCCTTCGCCTTTTCGAGGAGAAGCAGGAGCGCGGCGAAGATCTCGATGAACCAGAGCGTCCAGTAGGCATACGTACCCCACGCCATGTGCTCCGACCACTCCATCGTCTCCGTACTCCATGTGAAGTAGAAAAATTGATGATGCAGATCGTTGCAGAGAATGAGCACGGCGAGGAAGAGATTGATGCCGAAGACTGCCTTGAGCCACGGCGGCATTGTGCGTTCCAGCACGTCCTCATCCGATGCCCATGCGATCCAGAGCAGTGCGACCGAGAGCCCGCCGCGGAACACATAGTAGAGATACCAGAGGAGGCGTTCGAATGCTGCGTCGTGTGTGAACGTGAGAATCTTCGCCATGCGGTCGAGCTCCCAGAGCAGGAGCATGGCGATGAGGAGAAGGACGGCGCGCCGCGCTCCGTGGTGGAGCACGCGCTGTCGGAACGTCATCCCCCAGACAACCGTCACAACGAGGGTGAGGACGAGGACAATGAACCGCTCATGCGGCTCCGATGGCGTGAGAAGGGGGCGTTGACGGATCTCCGTGTGGTAGCGTGCGTTTGCTGCACGCAGGGAGAGGAGAAAATCGGGCGGCACCGCACGCGCGGGGAGGACATCTGCGGGCGGAGGGTAGCCTGCCGCCGCCAGTGCCTCTGGCAGCGCATCGGAAAATGTGAGCGGTGTGCGCGAGAGCAGCCCCTTTGTGAACGAGAGCGTCCCATCCGTAGGGGTGACAACCGTGAGACGTGCGCCGCGCCGAATGAGGCGGTCCGCCTCGTGGTCAAAGACCACATAGACGTCGCGCACATCCCCGCCGGCGAAGATGCTCCGCACGCCGCGATGGACGGGATAAAAGCGGAGCCGTCCCTCCTCCTTCATCCGTGCGAGCCGATGAAACGCCGTGTCGAAATCGGGACCCATCCGCTGGGCGAGCAGCAGAAAGAAGATCTCGCGTGCAGGTGAGCTGTCCGGTAGGACGATCGTGACATCTTGTCTGAGATCCGCCCAGCGCGTCACAGGCACGGGCGCATTCTCGGGCACGGCGAATACGACAGTCGCCGTGAAATGCGGATACCAGTACAGCGGCTCCGACGTTCCGCGCTGAAACCGCTCCGCCTCGAAATCGTAGACCTCGATCGCATCCACGCGGCGATCTTGGAACAGTTCGAGACGCTTGTGCGTACATCCCAACATCTCCATCGGCTCCATGCTCGCGCGGCGCAGGATATTGACATACGCCGTGCCATAGTTGCGGTCATAGCCGAGGGTGAGCGCATCCGCACGCGCGGCGGGGAGAAGGAGGCAGACTATGACGAGCAGACAGAGCGAAAACAGGGACAATGATCGCAGTTGTTCCATCGCCGCACCTCCCTCTATTTATATTATTTCGTTTGAAATGTATAAAATTCCTTGCGCGAAAAGTCCTATTAGCTAAGAAGTTAGAACAATTTACGGGGTGTTTTCTATGATTTCTTGTGAATGAACTTCTTTCATGGTAGAATGAACCCAGCTTTGCGACAAAACAATTTCCGCCCGATTGGACACGATCAGAACGGAGGACACCGTGCGACATATCCAACACCTTGTTCCCCTCGCGCTCATGGGCGCATCCCTTTCCTGTGCCGTGCCCGCCGCAGCTGCTGTGCTGCCGCCTGACGCGGCGGAGCAGAGCGCAGAGGCGGAACAGCCTGCGGACACCGCGAACGTCGAAAAAACACCGCGTTTCGAGTTCTGGGGTGACTACCGCTGGCTCTACGGAAAGGCTCGCATGGAGCTTCCCTCCGTGCATCAACAGCGGGACGTATACCTCTCCACACGCCGTTTCCGCATAGCGCCGACCGCTCACATTGGCGGCGGATGGAGCGTCAGCGGGATGCTCGAGGACATCCGCTATGACAAGGACACGATCGCGG
>ERZ773009.3113-NODE-3113-length-10188-cov-15.352610_pt1 | contig 10188 bp, 3 predicted proteins | sample MGYA00580663_ERZ773009 | MGnify/ENA primary metagenome ERZ773009 (study PRJEB29015, sample SAMEA2737969) | human oral metagenome | biome: human oral; feature: human-associated habitat; material: dental | place: China | collected 2026 ...
TTCCGATCCCACGCAAAAATTCGCGCACGCGTGGGTAAAAGAATGCACGCAGTTCAGCGCTGTCCACCGCATAGCCTGCTTCGTTTTCATGTGCGCGCGGATAGATTGCGACATTGGCATGCGCGAGATCAACCGTGCCGTCCATCCCGACTGCCTCCTGCGTCTCCAGGCAGAGCGTGTGCTCCTTTGATCGTGCCGCGAAAAAGTAGGGCTTCGTCGGATAGAGTGAGTTGCTAAACACGAGGTCACGCCCCGTTCCGCCGAAGGCCTGCGGCAGTATGCCGTCCACCTCGCTGCTCACGGGGAAACCGCAGAGTGCGCCAAGCACAGGGTAGAGATCGACCGTGCTCGTCAGCTCATCTGTGTGAACCCCCTCGGGCACACCTGCGCCGCGCATCATCCACGCAGTATGGGTCATCTGCGCGTCCACGATCCAGTGTTCCGTGCTGAAGATCGGCACGCCGTGATCCGAGTAGAGGCTCACGAGGTACTCCTCAGGTGTGTAGTTCTCCTCCAGATACGAAAAAAACGTGCCAAGGGCGCGGTCGACGTTCCGTACATTCTGCCAAAATGCCGCTTGATTGAGTGCCGTCGGGCGCAGGTAGGGGCTAGGCATATTTTCAAGCATTCCCTCGAGGCGGTCTGCAAGCGGAAGTCCAGCCTGTACGGAGACGGTCGCAGAAAAGATCTTGTTCGGCCACGGGTGGATATCCTGTAAATGCAGGAAGATAAAGTGATCCGCATCTGAGAGACCGTCCAGATAGCGCATGACGCGCTCCACGCCCTCGTAAGCGGGCAGACGGTAGGGAGTGACGATGAGGCGGTCATAGCCGCGCGTCACTCCGTTGTAGATGCCGTTGCCGTCCCCCATGAGGTTCACCGTCGTGTAGCCGAGATCCTTCATGCGCTCGGAGAGGGTGATCCTGTCCTGCGCGAGGTGCGCAACGACGCGGTCATTGAAGATGCGGCTGGTTTGCGCGTACATTCCCGTCTCGATGCCGGCGAGGGAGGGATAGGTGTACTCCGCCGTGGAGTATGTCTGATGAAAAGTCAGTCCGCGTTGGAAAAAGCGTGCGGTCTGCGGCATATGCGCCGCGAAATCAGCACCGAGGATTTCCCAAGGGAGTGCGTCGACAAGGAGGTTCAGCACGAGTTTTCGGCGCATGGAGCTGTGACCGATTCGAATCGGCGTGCCCACGATAAAGTCGCGGTCGGAGGAGAGCGCGGCGGATTCTCTGAGGCGGAAGAAATTTGGCGTTGCGGGATTCAGCCACGAGGTATCGTCGACCGTCTCCGTCTGTACGCGCATTTCCTGTGCCCCTTCTGCCGTTCCGAGCACGGGCAGGACGCATTCCTGTCCCTCTGTGAGTGTGATCTGTGCGCTGCCGGGAGCGTGGTGCGCACGCATAACATCGAAGTTGAAATCTGCACCGACATGCTCGGCAAATCCTGCAGCATTTCGCGTTGTACCAAGCTGCCATGCCCGTCCTCCGTGGATCTCCTGCTCCGTGTAGACACCGACGTAGTAGGCGGGCATGTCCGCTGCATCTGCGGGCAGGAACTCGAAGGAGAATGGCGTAGAGGAGGGGCGCAGTGCGCCATCCGTATACATCATGCGGTAGACGGCGATGGGGGCGTAGCTCGGCTTACCCATCGCGACCGAGAGCCGATCCAGCGTCTCCTGTGTGAGCGCATCTTTCGGGAGATCGAGGTCAATCGGGACGTTGAGATAGCTTGACAGATACCCCTGCATGACGAGTGCATCCGCATGGCGTCCGAGCATTCGGTACCCGCGTGCGAGCAACTGCCAGACCGCATGATCCGTGGGGCGGTTTTCATAGGCGCGTTCCGCGCAGAGAACGGCGTTTTCCGTATCGCACTCGTGCAGGAGATAGTGCGCGGCGAATACATCCGCATGTACTGCGTCACCGCCCGCCGTGCGATAGGCGGCAAGCTGCGCGAGGAACTCGTCGTCATACGCCTCGCGCTGCGTGTGTGTGAGAAGATCGTAAAAGAGTGCGGCGGCAGTGTCGTTGTTTTGCCAAAATACGCTGAGATCGTCTGTCACGTTGCGTTCCTTTCCCTCGTTCAAAGTATCGGTGCAAATGTTTTCACGTTCGGTATCAACGGCAGCGATTGTCCTCAGTCTTTCGCCGGCAGCGGGAAGATCTCCCCGTTGTTTCCGATCCCACGCAAAAATTCGCGTACGCGTGGGTAGAAGAATGCACGCAGTTCGGGGCTGTCCACGGCATAGCCTGCTTCATTTTCATGTGCGCGCGGATAGATTGCGACATTGGCATGCGCGAGATCGACCGTGCCGTCCATCCCGACAGACTCCTGCGTCTCAAGGCGCAGCGTGTGTGTCCGCGAGCGGGCGGCGAGGAAGTAGGGCTTGCCGGGATAGAGCGAGTTGCTGTAGGTGATGTCACGCCCCGTACCGCCAAGGATCCTCGGCAGTATGCCGTCCACGTTTTCCCCGACGGGGAAGCCGCAGAGCGCACCAAGAGCAGGATAGAGATCCACGCCGCTCGTCAGCTCGTCCGTGACAACTCCCTCGGGCACGCCCGCCCCGCGCATCATCCACGTCGCCCCCGTAAGCTCTGTGCCGACGATGTCATGCGGTTCGCTGAAGATGGCGACCCCGTGGTCGGAGTAAAGATTCACGAGATAGTCCTCGGGTGCATAATGCGCCATGAGATAGTCGAACAGCGTGCCAAGTGCGCGGTCGACATCGCGGACGCTCTCCCGGAACACGCGATGGTTCAGCGGACTCGGGCGCATATAGGGGCTTGCGACCGGTTCCTCCGACACGATGCGTGCGGCAAGGGGGAGCTGTGCCTGTACGCTCTCAGCGCACTGGAAGATCGGCGCGGGCCACGGATGTACGTCGCCCACGTGGATGTGGATGAAGTGATCGCCCGCACCGAGTCCTTCGAGATAGCGGATGGCGCGCTCCACGCCTTCGTAGGCGGACAGGCGGTAGGGATTGACAATGATGCGGTCATAGCCGCGTGTCACGCCGTTATAGATGCCGTTGCCGTCGCTCATCAGCTGCGTCGCGGCATAGCCGAGATCCCGCATGTGCTCCGCGATCGTCAGCGTGTCCGGATCCAGTTCGAGGGCGAGCTGATCGTGAAAGATCCCGTTGCGGTGCGGATACATCCCCGTCTCGATCGCCGCGAAGGATGGAAAGGTGTACTCCGCAACCGAATAGTTTCGGTCGAAGATCGTCCCCCTCTGAAAAAAGCGGTGCGTCTTTGGCATCTCGGCGGCAAAGTGTTCGCGCAGCACCTGCCACGGGAGTGCATCGACGAGGATGTTCAGGACAAGCCGTTTCCGTGCAGGGCTGTGGCCGAGACGGATGGGGGTGCCGACGATGAAATCCTCGTCCGATGTGAATGTCGTGTCCGCATCCAGGCGGAAGAAATTCGGCACGGCTTCGTTCAGCCAGACGGTACCCTCCGTCGTGCCGCTCCGAATGTGGAGCTTCTGCGCCCGTGTGAGATGGGGGCGCACCGTGCCGAGGATGGGCAGAGCCGCCTCCTCCTGCGGGGCAAGGCGCACGTCTGCGCTGCCGTGCACGCGCTGCCCGCGGATGAGGTCGAAGGTGAAGTCGCCCGCACCGAAATAGTCGATGCCCGGAGCATCGCGCAGCGTGTCGATCTGCCATGCTTTCGCCCCCTACATGCCCTGCTGTGCATGCACGCCGACGTAGTAGGGCGGCGTGATGTGCGGCGAGACGGGGAGGAACTCGTTGAGAAAGAGCGATCCCGCCTGCGTGAGATGCCCGTCTGCGCCGCACTGCATACGCGCGGCGAACGGGGCGTGGGAAGGGTGTGACATCGCAGTGGAGAGACGGTCGAGGGTCGCTGCATCCAGCATTGTGCGCGGGAGATTGAGTGCGAGGGGAACGCCGCAGATCCGTGCGAGGCATCCCTGCAGGACAAGTGCATCCCCATAGCGGTGCACAGCGGCACAGGCACGCGCGAGCACCGCCCAGGCGGCAGGGCTGACGGGGTGTGCCGCATATGCCCGCTCTGCGCAGAGCACGGCATGTTCCGCATCATCATTTGCAAGGAGGTACTGCGCGGCGAATACATCCGCGTGCGCCGCATCGCCGTCCGCCGTGCGATAGGCGGCAAGCTGCGCGAGAAAGTCGTCGTCATATGCCTCGCGCTGCGTGCGTGTGAGAAGATCGTAAAAGAGTGCGGCGGCAGTATCGTTGTTTTGCCAAAATACGCTGAGATCATCCGTCACGTTGCGTTCCTTCCCCTCGTTCAAACTCCCCCGAACCACTGCGGGCGTGCCGCACGCATCGCCGGCCAGCGCTCGCCGTTATTTGCAATCTCGCGCACAATCTCTCGTGCACGCGGATAGAAGAACGCACGCAGCTCCGCGCTGTCCACCGCATAGTCCTCCTCCAACTCATGTGCACGCGGGTAGATCGCGACCTTTGCCTCCGCGAAGTCCGCTGTCCCGTCCTCATCGACGAAGCCCTGCGTCTCAAGGCGCAGGGTGTGGTCATGCGTGCGCACGGCGAGTTTGAACGTCTGCCCCGGGAAGAGCGACATACTGACGGCGGCATCACGCGCCCGCCCGCCAAAGACCGCCGGCAGATTGCCGTCAATGTCCGCCGCAACGGAAAAGCCGCATAGATGCCCCAGCGTCGGATAGATATCGGCGCTGCTCGTCAGCTCCCCCGCAACAACCCCCTCGGGCACCCCCGCCCCGCGCACCATCCACACAGCACCTGTGGCATACGCGCCGAGAACCTCTGCGTGCGCGGGGTGCGGGTCGAAGAGGCTGTATCCATGATCGGAGTATAGATTTACAATGTATTCGTCCTCCTCGTAATGCTCCTCGATGTAGGAGAGTATCGCACCGACACTGCGGTCGATATGGCGAAGGCTCACGCGCAGCTGCTCCGGAAAGATCGGCAGGTAGGGGATCCGCACGCTCGCCACTTGCGGATCCAACGGCACAAAGCGCTGTGCGAGCGGTACGGCAACCTCGGCTGCTGTGGAGAATTTGAGCGGGGTCATGGTGTTCAGTGGATGCACGTCACCCGTGTGATACAGCATGAAGTGATCCACCGTCGGCAGCGCCTCGAGGATGCGCAGGGCACGCTCCGCGCCCTCGTAGGCAGGCTGAAAACCGTGGGTGGAGATGATGCGGTCATAGCCGCGATAGACGCCCGCATAGAACGACTGCCCCGTTGCGAGCGGTGCTGTGCAGTAGTAGCCGAGATCGCTCATCTCCTCGGCGAGAGTTCGGATGGAGGGCAGCAGCACGTGATTGTGCTTCTCGTTGAACACCTGCGTGTGATGCGGATAGCGCCCTGTCTCGATGGAGGGAAGGGAGGGCAGCGTGTACTCTGATACCGAAAAATGATTCTCGAAAATCACGCCGCGCGCAAAAAAACGTGCAATGCGCGGCATATATTCGGCAAAGAGAGGGCGCACGGCGGGCCGGCACATGCCGTCGATGAGGAGATTCAGCACGACTTTCCTGCGGTGCGGGCTGTGCCCGAGGCGGATCGGTGTGCCGACGGCAAAGGGCGCATCGTCCGAGCGCAGCGTCGCGCTCTCATCGAGGCGAAGATAGCTGAACGCCCACTTGCCGAGATAGCCGGGATACGCCCCCGCAGCATTCTGAACCGAGAAGTCCTGATACCCCCTCGTGCCCGCCACGGGCAGAACGACAGACGTATCCTCGGGCAGGTCGATACGGACAGCTCCCGTCGCTTCGCGCGCCTTCTGAAGATCAAATGTCACATCCCGATCGTTAATGAAGAAGAAGGGATCGTGCCGATTCGGTTCATAGACAAGTGCCTTCGCAGAGAGAAAACCCTCGTCCACGTAGGTGCCGACCCAGTGGCGCGCCCCGGGCGCACAGTATCTGAGCGGGATCTCCTCACCGAGAAAAATATCCAGCTCGAACTGAAGCACATCGTTTTTGATGCAGACACGATCCGTCAGCAACGGTGCATAGGCGGTATGGTTCGCCGCAAGCGAAAAATGATCGAGCGCCGCGCGCTGATCCCCCGCCTCCGGGACGGTAAGGCTGAGGCTCTCCGACGGATACAGACCATGCATATACCCCTGCATTGTGAGCGCCTCAAGATCGCGTCCGGCTGCCGCATAGGCGGCGGCAAGCACCTTCCACACCTCGAGGTTGACTGACCGCTGCGCGTAGGCACGCTCCCCGCAGGCGAGTGCATTTTCCGCATCGCCCTCGTGGAGGAGATACTGAGCAGCAAAGATGTCCGCGTTTACAGAATCTCTGCACCCTCCTGATGGACATGCTGCCTCCCGATAGTCGGCGAGTCGGGCGAGAAAGTCGTCGTCGTAGGCACTGCGCTCGGCACGGTCTACGAGATCGTAGAAGAGCGCAGAGGCGTGCTCGTTATTGCGCCAGAATACATGAAGATCGTTCGTCATTTCTTGCCCTCTCCAAGATTGCATTTCTATCTCCGTCCAAGATGCCCCTTCCACCATGCTGCGCATGGTCCCCCTCCCCCGTGTCGTACGGGGGAGGCTTTTATCAGTTTTCTCCCCCGAACCACTGCGGACGTGCCGCGCGCATCGCCGGCCAGAACTCGCCGTTATTGGCAAGCTCCTGCACGATCGCGCGGGCACGCGGATAGAAGAACGCACGCAGCTCCGCGCTGTCCACCTCGTAGCCCTCCTCGAGCTCATGGGCGCGCGGATAGATCGCCGCCTTTGCATCAGCGAAGTCCGCTGTCCCGTCCTCATCGACGAAGCCCTGCGTCTCAAGGCGCAGGGTGTGGTCGTGCGTGCGCACGGCGAGCTTGAATGTCTGCCCCGGGAAGATGGACATGCTGACGGCGGCATCGCGCGCCCGCCCGCCAAAGATCGCAGGCAGATTGCCGTCAATGTCCGCCGCAACGGGAAAGCCGCATAAATGTCCAAGTGTGGGGTAGATATCGGCGCTGCTCGTCAGCTCGCCCGCAACAACGCCCTCGGGTACCCCCGCGCCACGCATCATCCACACGGCGCGCGTCGAGTTCTCGCCGATGACATCGACCACGCCGCCCTTCGGCGTGCTGAACACGGAGTTGCCGTGATCCGAGTAAAGACTCACGATGTATTCGTCCTCGGCGAAATGCTCCTCGATATAGGAGAGCAGATAGCCGATGTTTCTGTCAACGTGGGCGAGGGTTCGCCAGAACTGCTCCTGATAGATCGCGAGCTTCGGCAGACGCACACTCGCAACGCGCTCGTCAATATCGAAGAGGCGATCCGCGAGGGGGAGCTGCGTCTCCACCGCAGGGTAGAATTTGAACCCCTTTGCATTCCATGGATGTGCGTCAGAGACATGCAGATAGAGGAACTGATCCACCTCATGAAACGCCTCGAGCTGCATGAACGTCCGATCCACAGCCTCCGCCGAAGGCTGCTTCCATGTGGCAACATTCAGCAGATCATAGCCGCGCATTGCACCGCACGGGACACCCTCACTCGCACCCATCGGCGCGGCGGCATAGTAGCCGAGATCCGACATACACTCCGAGAGCGTCTTGAAATCAAGGGGCAGCTCATGACTGTCACGCTCGTTGAACACCTGCGTATGCGTCGGATAGCGTCCCGTCTCGATCACGGGCAGCGCGGGATAGGTGCATTCAGACGTGGAAAAATGCTGATCGAAGATCGTGCCGCGCGTGAAAAAGCGCGCAATGTTCGGCATGCAGTCGGGGAAACGCGTGCGCGCCACATTCCATGACAGCCCGTCCACAAGAAGGTTCAGCACGAGTTTCCTGCGCGCAGGGCTGTGCCCGAGTCGGATGGGCGTGCCGACAGCATAGGGGGCATCGGTGGGCGACACGAGGCGCGTCGTCCGGGCGAGACGGAAGTGGCTGAACGCCCATTTCCCGAGGTATGCCTCCTGCGCAGCGATGGACGCCGTCTCAAATCTGAGCTCCTGCAGCCTCTCCGTCCCCGCCACGGGCAGGATGACCTCCATGCCCTCCGGCACCTCGACTGTCACCGCGCCGCGTACCTCCTGTGCCTTTTGGAGCTGGAAGGAGAAATCGCGCTGCACCTTGTCCACGAATACTGCCGTGTGACGGATCTCCTCGAGCAGTTCGCTCTTATCCGAGAGGAATTCGCCGACAGCGTAGGTGCCGCCCCAGTGGCGCGCACTGCCCTCCGCCGGCGTGAGCGGCAGATGCTCCCCGACAAAGGCATCCAGCACGAAGTGAAGTTCCTCCCCGTCAAATACAGCGCGGCTTTGCGTCGTTGGCGTCCCCGTCCCCAGTCCCGCAGCGATGGAGAGACGATTCAGCCCCTCCTGTCCGCACTGTCGGATGAGATCCAAGGGGATCTCGGGAGAGAGGTAGAATCCATGCGCATAGCCATACATTGTGAGTGCATCGACGGGACGATCGAGGAGCGTATAGATCTCGGCGAGCAGCTTCCACACCTCGTAGTTCACGGGGCGGCAGCGATAGGCGCGCTCCGCACAGATACACGCCATCTGTGCATCGCCCTCGTGGAGGAGATAGCGCGCAGCAAAGATGTCCGCCCGCTCGGAGTCGGGTGCAGCCTCCCGATATGCCGCGAGCTGCGCCAGAAAATCATCATTGTATGCCCTGCGCTCCGCACGCGCGAGAAGATCGTAAAAGAGGCTGCGCGTGCCTTCGTCATTTTGCCAGAAAACGGCAGTATCCTCCGTCATAGCATATCCCTTTCCCTCCGAAGCAACATCGGATTCCTTTACCCCTGCGGCAACGGGAAGTTTTCCCCGTTATTCCCAATCCCGCGCAGGAACTCCCGCACGCGCGGGTAGAAGAAGGCGCGCAGGGCAGGATCGTCGATTTCATATCCCGCCTCTTTCTCGTGTGCACGGGGGTAGATCTCCGCCTTGGCATACTGCAGGTCGATCGTCCCACTGACGGAGGCGACATTCGGTGTTTCCAGACAGAGGGTGTAGTCCCTGCTGCGCGCCGCGAGAAAGTATTCCTTACGCGGGAAGATGGAGTTGCTGAATGCAATCTCCCGCCCTGCTCCCCCGAAGATACGTGGGAGAATGCCGTCCACCGGGGCATCGACGGGAAACCCGAGGAGCGCACACAGCGTCGGGCAGATGTCCACCGCACTGGTCAGATCGTCCACGACTGCATGCTCGGGCACCCCCGCCCCGCGCATCATCCATGCGGCATGCGTCAGCGGGGCATCGACGATATAGGGGTTCGGACTAAAGATGGATACTCCGTGGTCGGAGTAAAGACTCACGAGATAATCAGCGGGGTCATAGTGCTCCTCGATGTAGGAGAACAGCATGCCGAGCGTACGATCCGCGCTATGCACGGACTGCCGGAACGCTGCTTGGTAAAATCCGCTCGGACGCAGATAGGGACTGGGGACGTGTGCCTTGGCCTCAGGGAGACGATCCACGAGGGGGAGGCGCATCTGTGCCGCAGCAGGAATCTGAAAAAGTCCACTGTTCCACGGATGGATATCGTTCAGGTGCAGAAAAATAAAGTGATCTGCATCGCCGCAGCCCTCCAGACAGCGTATGGTTCGTTCCGTCCCATCGTGGGCGAAGGTACAATAGGGCGTAACGACGAGGCGGTCATAGCCGCGCGTCACACCGTTGTATATTCCGATGGCATCGCCGACGAGGTTCGACGTCGCATATCCCGCGCTGCGTGCGCGCTCTGCGATGGTGATGATCTCCTCACGCAGCTCGATGGCCTGCCACTCACTGAATATCCCCGTATGCTGCAGATACATCCCCGTCTCAATGGTCGCAAGCGAGGGATAGGTATACTCGTGAACGGAAAAATGCTGGTGAAATGTCGTGCCGCGTGCAAAGAAATGCGCCGTGTGCGGCATATCATCCGCGAAAGAAGCCCCCATCACTTCCCACGGGAGCGCATCGAGGAGAATGTTCAGCACGAGCTTTCGGCGCGTATGGCTGTGACCGATATGAATCGGTGTGCCGACAATGAAGTCCTCCTCCGATGAGAGTGCCGTGTCTTCATTTAGCCGAAAATAGTTCGGCGCATCGGGATTGAGCGGTGCAACGTCGCTGACCGCTGTCGTCTGCGCACGGAGCGTCTGTCCTGCTGCTGTGCCGATGACGGGGACAATGATCTCCGTCCCCTGCACAACGTGAATCGCTGCCTCCTTTGGCGCGCGCGTTCCGCGCATGATGTCAAAGGTG
>ERZ773009.3117-NODE-3117-length-10177-cov-10.235527_pt1 | contig 10177 bp, 6 predicted proteins | sample MGYA00580663_ERZ773009 | MGnify/ENA primary metagenome ERZ773009 (study PRJEB29015, sample SAMEA2737969) | human oral metagenome | biome: human oral; feature: human-associated habitat; material: dental | place: China | collected 2026 ...
AATCCGGGCCAGCAACGGCACCTCCGGCACCCAGCTCGGCGCCAAGGTGGAGGACGTCACCCAGGGTTCTGCAGCCGCACAAGCTGGGCTGCAGAAGGGTGATCTCATCACAGCGATCGACGGCACCCCTGTGGTCGGTTCCGAATCCCTCGTGGCGCAGGTGCGCAGCTACGAGGTGGGGAAGGAGGTGACCCTGAAGGTACTCCGAGGCAGCGAAACCCTTGAACTGAAAGTGACCCTTGGAACTGCGAACTGAGAGGTCTTCCGACAATCGCTGCCGAGCCGGCGCCGTGGTCTCCCGCCCCACTCCGGGAGGCCGCGGCGCCGGCCAGTATTTCCCGGTGACGTGACCGACGCATCCGCGGCATGGCCTAGGCTCGTCGCATGACTACCGCGCTGGGACACCTTGTCGTGGAGGGGCTGGGATCGATTCGACACGTCGAACTGGACCTGAGCACCGACGTCACGGTGCTCATCGGGGCCAACGGATCGGGCAAGTCGAATCTCGTCAGCGCCCTGGAGTTGGTGTCGCGCATCTGGGATGACTCCTTCCAGGAGTACCTGCGCCGCCGCGGGGGCGTGGACAATCTCCTCTTCGAGGGTGAACAGACCAGGGCGGATCGCATTCTCATCACCCTCATGTCCGGGTTCGATGAGCGGGACACCCGGAATGGTTACCGGGTGGCGCTCCGCCCCGACGAGGTGACCGGTTCGGGTCTGGCGGAGCTGCACGAATGGTTGCTCTTCCAGGCGGGACACGAGCGGCACCGCCCTTACGAGAAGAACCTGGGTTTCGGTTCCCGGAGCCGGGTTCGTGACATCACCGAGTCGGAGGATTCCGGGAAACTGCCGAACTTCGCCAGGTACGTGCGTCCCATCCTGGAGGGTTGTCGCGTTTTCCACTTCGACGACGTCTCCGGTCACGCGCCCGTGAAGGGATGGTCGACGGTCGGCGACGACCTGGCCCTGCGTTCCGATGCGGAGAACATCGCCGCCTACCTTCACAGGGTCAGCCGGGAACACCCCGGGCACTACAAGCGGATCGTGGCTGCCATCCGGCGCGTCACGCCTTTCTTCGACGATTTCGTTCTCAGACCCGATCCCTCGGAACGAATCCGGCTGCGTTGGAAGCAGCGGGGCCTGGACCGCACCTTCCTGGCACGTGAGGCCAGCGATGGCACGCTGCGTTTCATCTGCCTGGCCGCCTTGTTGCTGGGGCCGGACCTTCCCGCGACGGTGGTCCTGGACGAGCCCGAGCTCGGGCTTCACCCGGCAGCGATCGACCTGCTCGCGGAGATGGCCCGCGTCGCGGGACGCAACGGCCACAGGGTCCTCCTGGCCACCCAGTCGGTGCCGCTGGTGTCCCACTTCGACCTGGGCGAGATCGTCGTCCTCGACAGGGTCGACGGCGCCACGGAGGCCTCACGTCCCGACGAGGCGTTCCTCGCGGCTTTCCTGGAGAACTACTCCACGGGCAACCTGTGGGAGATGAATCTCCTCGGGGGACGCCCCACGAAAGAGGGGCGAATCCTGTGAAACAGGTCTTCATTCTCGTCGAGGGCCAGACGGAGGAGGTCATCGTCGATGACGTGCTCGTCCCGCCTGCCCGGGCCCGCGGTTTCGTACTCACGCCTACCGTGGTCATCACCTCGGCCACTCCCACCGGCGCTCATCGCGGAGGCGGGGGGTGGAGGCAATACGACATCACCCGGGCCGGCGGGCCCGAACAGGTTGACCACGGCCCTGCCACCTCGCCATCGAAGCGGCTCGGGAAGGTGGACCCGAACTACATCAAGACCGTCACCGGCCCTTTGCTGATCGCCGAAGCGGGGCTCGGCGCGATCCTGAACCGCTGCCCTACGTTCGCTGCCTGGTGGCAGGATCTGCTGTCCTGACCCTGAAAACCGGTTGAGCCGGGTCGCGATCACCCCTCTCCGAAGATGGTTGAGCCGGGGAGCGAGGACGAGCGACCCGAGTCGAAACCACCCCTTTGAAGTTGGTTGGGCCAGCTCGTGAGCGAAGCGAACGGCTTAGTCAAAACCACTACCGGCACCCAACGGGTAGAACCCGACCCCAAGTCCCCGGACACCCTCACCACGGTTTCGACACGCCCTACTCGCTGACGCTCGCAGGCCGGCTCAACCGGCTTGGGAATGAGGTGGTCTCGACGTACCTCGCTCGCCGACGCTCGTGAGGCTCGGTTCAACCGTCTTCGGGGCGAAACGGCCCGTCGCGCTTTGATTCGGATACCCTCGACGCCATGCGCGCCCGCCTGATCGCCCTGAACCCGGAGCCCGTCGACCTGCCCTTCGACGCTACCTGGCAGCCGCGGCCCTTCGGTCACGTTGCCCGCGCCGTCGTCGAGACCGACGATCCGGAACAGCTGCGCCTACGACTCCTGGAGGTCGCCTCGGGCGGGGTGGTCGCGGGTCCCCTCGCCGAGCAGCCGGCGCGTCTGGTGATGATGGACGTGGATTCCACGCTGACCACGACGGAGGCCATCGACCTGCTGGCGGAGCACGCCGGCACCGGGGAGCTCGTCGCCTCGATCACGGAACGGGCGATGCGCGGTGAGTTGGATTTCGCGGAGTCGCTGCGGGAGCGGGTCGCGACGCTGCAGGGCCTGCCGGTCCGGGTCTTCGACGAGGTCCTGCCCCGCATCACCTTGTCGCCGGGAGCGCGGGAGCTCGTCGCCGCCCTCCACGAGGCCGGGGTACTGGTGGGGGTCACCTCGGGTGGGTTCACCGCGCTCGTGGCTCCCCTGGCCGAGGAGTTGGGGCTCGATTTCTTCAACGCCAACGAGCTGGAGATCCGTGACAGGGCGCTCACGGGCCGGGTGATCGGAACGGTGGTGGATCGCGACCAGAAGGCCCGCGACCTCACCCGGTTCGCCGCGACGTCGCAGGTGCCGTTGGAGCACGCGGTGGCGGTGGGCGACGGCGCCAACGACCTGGGCATGCTCGCCGCGGCCGGGCTCGGTGTGGCCTACCGGGCGAAACCCGTGACCGCCGCCCGGGCCGATGCGGTGATCAACTTCCCCCGGCTCGACGCGGTGACGGCCCTGGCCCTGCCCTGAGGAGTACCGCGGGCAAGGTGGCACCTGGCTGGGCCACCCTCCGGCAAAGCCGATACGCTTGCCTTGCATCCAAGTGCAGGTTTTCCAAGGAGGGAATATGTCAGGTCGGATTCACAACGAGGGTTTCCGCTCCAAGTTGATGTCCGCTGAGGACGCAGCCGCTCTGGTCGAGAACGGCTGGAACATCGGTTTCTCGGGCTTCACCGGTGCCGGGTACCCCAAGGAGTTCCCCAAGGCCCTCGCCGCGCGCATCGAAGCCGCGCACGAGAAGGGTGAGGAATTCCGCATCGGCATGTGGACCGGGGCCTCGACCGCACCTGAGCTCGACGGGGCGCTGGCCCGCACGGGGGGCGTCGCGTTCCGTGCGCCCTACCAGTCCGATCCCGAGATGCGCACCGCGATCAACAAGGGCATCACCAACTACTGCGACATCCATCTCTCGCACATGGGGCTGCAGGTGTCGCAGGGCTTCCTGGGCCCGCTGCACCTCGCCGTCGTCGAGGCCACCGCGATCACCGAGGACGGCGACATCGTGCCCTCCTCCTCGGTCGGCCTGAACCGCACCTATCTCGAGCAGGCCGACAAGGTCATCATCGAGGTCAACTCGTGGCAGTCCGAGGACCTGTTCGGCATGCACGACGTCTACTACCCCATCGGTGTCCTGCCCCCGAACCGTGGCGCGCTTCCCATCACCAGCACGGGCGACCGGATCGGCGACAAGGTGCTCAAGGTGGACGCCGACAAGGTGGTGGCGGTCGTCGAGACCAACGCCGCGGACCGCAACACCCCGTTCAAGCCCCTCGACGACGATTCCCGGGCGATCGCGGGCTACCTCCTGGACTTCCTGACCAACGAGGTCAAGCACGGCCGGCTGCCCGAGAACCTGCTGCCGTTGCAGTCGGGTGTGGGCAACATCGCCAACGCGGTGCTCGCGGGTCTGTTGGAGGGTCCGTTCGAGAACCTCACCTCCTACACCGAGGTGATCCAGGACGGCATGGTCGACCTGATCGACGCCGGTAAGGTCACCGTCGCTTCCGGTACCGCGTTCTCGTTGTCCCCGGAGGCCGCGGAGCGGATGAACGAGAAGGCCAGGTTCTACCGCGACCACATCATCCTGCGTCCCATGGATGTCTCCAACCATCCCGAGGTGATCCGCCGCATGGGTGTCATCGCCTGCAACGGCATGATCGAGGCCGACATCTACGGCAACGTGAACTCCACCCATGTCATGGGTTCGCGCATGATGAACGGCATCGGTGGTTCCGGTGACTTCACCCGCAACGGCTACTTCTCCTCGTTCGTGACCCCGTCGACGGCGAAGGGTGGCGCGATCTCCGCGATCGTCCCGATGGTCAGCCACGTCGACCACACCGAACACGACGTGGACGTCATCATCACCGAGCAGGGACTCGCGGACTTGCGTGGCCTGGCCCCGCGCCAGCGCGCCCAGGCGATCATCGAGAACTGCGCCCACCCGGACTTCAAGGAACCGCTGCGCGAGTACGTGAAGCTGGCGGCGACGAAGGCCAACGGCCAGCAGACCCCGCACGACCTGGCGACGGCCCTCAACTGGCACGTGCGTTTCCTGGAGACCGGCTCCATGAAGTGACACCCGGGTCCTGAACACCTACGGATCCCCCGGCCCCCGAGTGGGTCGGGGGATTTGCGCATCCGACGCACAGTCATCGAGGTCGATCACCGGCCCCTTCAGGAAAGCGCCTGAATCATTCCTTTCCGAATCCGAAGCGCTCAGCCAATTCGGCGGCGTATGCGAGCCACTCGTCCCGGTCGTCGGGGTCGCAGTCGGCGTAGCGGAGGGCGACGTAGTAGGACATGCGTGCCAGTTCTCGGTGTTCTGGTTGTATCGCCAGCGCGTCGCGGAAACTGATGGCTGCTTCTCGCCACAGGGGGATCCGCTCGGGGTCCTCGGTGGGCAGCAACTGGGCCAGTCGCGCTGCTGAAACCCCCCGATCCGACAGGGCTTGAAGATTCCCGGGCAGTTGCGCAGCCAGCTCCCGACTGATACGAAGAGACTCCTCATAAAGCTTCAAGGCCTGCCCGGGATCACTATGCTTCAGCATGCCCGCAACATTGATCAAAGCAACCGTGAAGTCCCGACGAGGCTGGAGATCATCGGGCCAGATTTCGGCCAGGTAGCGGGTGATGGCGAGGGATCTCTGGTAGCTCTCTCGGGCTTGCGCAGGGTCGGTGTTTTGGAGCGCGTCGCCCAGCAGCGTATGAGCGAGGAAACTGGTTCGGGTGCTGGTGCCTGATAGGTGGGTGGTCAGGTTTTGCAGCATGGCTGTGATGCGGGTATCAGTCACATACCTCAAAGCAACCAAGCGGACAAAATCTGCAATGTGCCCAAGGAGTTCCGGTTTGCAGGTCAGAATGCCGGGCAGGGCGTCGGCGATGGAATCGATCTCCCACAATTCTGGTGCTTGTGTGAAATCTGTACCGAGCTTCTGGGCTCTGTGGACGATGAATTCGTCCACGAGATCGGTTTCTGGTGGGTTGTGGGTTTTGATGTGGTCTGCGATGAGGCGGTGCATGCGGCCTGTTGCTCCTGGGTGGCGTCCTTCGGTGATCAGGTCGCGGCCTTCCAGGGTGCGACGGATCCGAGTCCAGCGTCCCTTCAGGAACTGCGGTGTCGGCTCAAACACCTCCGGATTGGTCCGTTTGGTCAGTTCCTCCAGCCAGGGCCAGGGAATGCTCTCGGGTGGCATGACGGCGGCCAGTCGAAGGACCTGCAAGGAGCCGGGGAGGGTGTGTTCCAGGTCGGTGAGCGACTGGTCGAGGATCACCGACAACAACTTCTCACGATGCTCAATCCGTGTCTTGCTGTCGTCGTCCAGCATGGTGTCGCTGGCGGTCAGGTTCTGGGAGCGCAGATGATTCAGGTAGTCGCGGACCGTGTCCTCCGGGTGGGTGGACAGATACACCCCTGCCTGCTCGACCGCCAGGGTGAAGCCGTCGAGCAGTTCCGCCAACTCCTCGGCGGCTGCCCGGTCATCCTCGCTGCGAAAAGCGGCACGATGACCCCCGCTACTGCTGGGTTGGAAGGCCTGCAGCAAGGAAACGGATTCCCTGATGCTCAACCCTTGGAGATGGATCTGTTTCAGACGGCTGGAGCCGGCGAAGTCTTCCGTGCCGAGGCGGGTGGTGACCGCCACATGCATATCACTGTCCTGCGGTAACACACCCACCTGGGGATCGGTCAACAGCGCCGGTTCGGACACGTTGTCGAGGATCAGCAACACATGACCACCGATAGTGGCGCGGCGCCGCAACTCCATCAGCACGTGCCTGCCTGTGAGTTCCGGATTGCCCTGGGCCTTCTCGGGAAGTTGAAAGCCTGGTAGGTCCGGGGCGAGTCGGGCCAGCAGGGGCAGCATCTCCCGTGCTCCTTCTGCGGGGATCTGCCAGATGCCTCCCGCGTAGTGGCCCCGGTGCCGGTTTCCGTAGTGCCGGACCAACTCGGTTTTACCGATACCACCCAAACCCCGCACGGCTGTCACCACGCCTACGGTTGAGGGGGATTCCAAGGCGTCGCCGAGTTGAGTGAGTTCTCGTGTGCGGCCCACAAACCGGGACGTGCCGCGCGTCAGGTTTCCGATGGCCGCGGTTTTTCTGCGGTGTTCCTGTTTCTGTTGGTACAGCTCGTCGCTCAACACTTGGACTTGGGCTGCCAGTTCCTCCGGGACGGCTGCCATGGCCATGCGGGTGAACAGCTTCCGAAGATCATGGGCCTGTATCTGGTGTATCCGGTCATGCCAGCGTTGGTGTTCCTCGTCGGGTTGGTCGTCCCGGGCGGTGTCCTCCAGCAGCAGCGGTACCAGGCCGGGCGGGTCGTCGGGGCCTGTTGGTTTGGTTTCGTGTTCCTGGAACTCCCACAAACAGAAGTCACTCTCGAAGTAGGGTTTGGACACGCACACCAGCAACACCTCGGCCTCGCGGATCGCGCGAGCCAGTTGGGTTTTCCAGTTCCTTCCCAGCCTCAGGTCGTCACGGTCGAAGAACACCTCCTTGTCGGGGTCGAAATGCACATCGAAGTCATCGCTGGCCGCATCCCGCAGCGCCTCCACCAGTCGTTTCACCCACTCCCCGGCGTCATCCCGACGGGAATAACTCACAAACACCGAATACCTACGAGACGGTGTGGGGTTCTCTGGGCTCGTTGGCGGCATCGACACGACATCCTCCCGAGAATCGCTGAACAACCTTTACGAACCCTACTGACGGACAGAACCGCCGACGGACCCGGACAGGTCAGCCCCACCCGCGGGTCGAGCCCTTCTACCGGGCGCCAGAAGTGGTTTCGACACAGCCGTTCGCTGACGCTCACGTGCTGGCTCAACCAGCTTTGTCCTGTCCGAAGTTGGTTGAGCCGACCAGCGAGCCGGTCGAGTCGAAACCACCGTGCGCACATCCGAGAACTCACGGTCAGGTCTGTTGTTCGGCTGCCGGGTGGTTTCGACACGGGCCGCTCGCCCCTCGCGACCCGGCTCAACCAGCTTCCGGGGATATGTCGACACGGGCGTCGGCCGGGGCGGCTGCCAGTTCCATGTGTGCGGCGGCCAGGATCCGGGGCAGGTGGCGCATGATCGCGATGTCGTAGTGCTGGACCTCCGGGATCTCGTTCCAGGGTTTGGCCCATTCGTGGTCCCCGCGACCGTTGCGGCGTTCGTGAATGGCCCAGCGACGGTGCTCCAGCCGGCCGAGTTCCTCAAGCAGCGCCTCGTCCAGCCGCACCCCTCCCTCCTGTGTGGGGCGGCGCCACGTCAGGCCCGCCGCGGCGTGGGTCACCGCGCTGCCCGTTATGGCCGCCCGGTTGCTGGCCTTGTTGAAATCGTCCAGGTTCTCCCACAGTTTCAGCGCCAGCGGCGAGCCCGTCGCGTTGCCCGTCTCCTCGCTGATCCTCTGATAGGCCAGGTGCACCTGCGGGGCCAGCAGCTCCACCAGCTCCGGGGTGAGCAGCGGGTCGTGGCCGGCGGGACGGCGGGGGGTGAAACCGGCGCGGGCGGCCAGCACCGGCAGTCGCGACGCCAGCTCCAGGGCCGTCAACCAGGTGCCCGGAGTCCTGTCCCGGCCGAGCAGCCCCAGTATTCGCGACGCCATCGCGGCCAGTTCCGGCGGGGTCAGCAGGATCGCCGACGGCTCCCTCACCCCACCGGGGGCCAGTTCCACCGATCCCGCCGCGAGCAGCTCCTCGCAGGCCCCGGCGAGCCTCGTCAGCTGCCCCCGCAGCTCCTCCGACTGCGCCTCCCAGACCGCCCGGCCGCCCGGGGAGTGGACGACTTCGGCGAGGATCGGCCCCTCGGGCCGGGTGGCCTCGGCGTCCGCGTTGCTCAGCCAGGCGACGTCGTCCAGGATCAGCTGGGCCAGCTGCTGCGCCGGTGAGAACCGCGGGTCCAGGGCCAGCACCGCCGAGTCCTCCAGCGTGAACTGCGCCACCTCGGGCAGCTGCGGCCAGCGGATCCCGCCGGGGGTGATCATCGCGACCCGCGCCTCCCGCACCTCCCGGGCCACCGCGGCAGCGACGACGGGGGTCAGCATCTCGTCGGTGCAGGCGACGATCACCGCCGGCCCGGTGGGGGTGCCGCGTTTGGGGGGAGGAGCGTCCCAGCCGGCCAGCAGCTCTCCGATCCGCCGCAGCACCGGTTCGGGACGCAGCGACCCCTGCGACCACGAGATCCGCGCCGCCCCGCCCGCCCAGTCGGCCACGTCGCGGGCCCAGTTCTCGTCGCGACCCACGCAGTGCACGACCATCGGCTGGCCCGGTTCGGACCAGCCCGCCACCAGTTCCTCGGCGAGGGTGGCGTTCAGGGGGCCGTCGCCGACGATCACCGGCGGCGGGGCCGCCCGGTCTGGCGTCGACGGCGACACGGCCGCCAGCACAATCCGCGCCAGCCGCCTCCCGTAGGCGGCGGCCCGCACCCGCGGATGCCCCTTCCACAGCGCCGCGACCGCCTCGTCGCGGAAGACGACCTCGATCGCTGCGTCCCCCGGGGCGGCCAGCCGTTTGGTGAGCAGCCTCGCCGTGACGTCGTCGTGGACATCGGGGCCGATCCGCCGCGGCCCGGGTGTTGCAATGGCATCCTGAGGCATGGGACAAGTCTGGCATCCGCGTGGAAAGGCGTGACGTGGAGGAAGCGGGAAGGCGCGGCCGGGTGGTGCAGATCGTCGGCGACGGCGTGGACGGAGATTGGCTGACGTGGCGCTGGAACGACCCCGACCGCCCGGTCGGGGTGCATCGCGTGGAGGGGCTCCGGGAATCGGTCGCGGCGTTCCGCTCCGCCCTGCCCCAGGAACCGGACTCGGATAAGGGGAAGAGCCCCTGCGACCTGGAGTGGCTCGTGACCTTCAAAACCGTGAGTCGGCAGGACGAACTGAAGAGGCTGGGGTTGTACGGCCCCCTGACCCGCCGCGACGACGAACTGGAGTTGATGCGGGCGTTGTCGCGGGCGCTGCTGCCCGGCGACCTGCGCCGCCAGCTGATCGAAGCGGCCGCTGATGGGGAACGCGTGGAGGTGCGGGTGGCGCCCAGCCCGCCCGCCGCCGTCGTGCCGTGGGGACTGCTGGTACTTGACGACGATGACATGCGGCTGCTGGATGTCGCCGACGTTTCCTGGATCGCCCCGATCCTGCCCCGCGACATCGACCCGGACGTGCCCTGCGCCACCCCCGCGACGGGCGGTCGGGCGCTGCACGTCGTCGATCCGAAAACCAGCAAAGGAAGGGTGCTGCCGGGGACGTTCGAGTCCTGCGGCTGCCACGGGCACGGCGCGGAACAGTTTTCCGCCGGGTACAACGGCCTTGAAAAGCTCCGGGCCCGCCTCGAAACGGAGGCCGGGAAGATTGCGCGACTGCTCATGATCGGGCACTGCGCCACAGGGGCGAGGGACGCCGCCGACACCGTTTTCCTCATGGGCGACGGCGAGGCGAACAAGCTGCGGGCCTCGCGGCTGGTGCGGGAGGCCGGGAGGTGGCGAATACCGCCCAGGGTCGGGGTGGTGGCGTGCGCGTCGGGCACCGACCTGGCCCAGCACGAACCCTTCGGACTCGGTACCGCGCTGCTGATCAACGGCGCCGAGGTGCTGC
>ERZ773009.3119-NODE-3119-length-10170-cov-8.259911_pt1 | contig 10170 bp, 6 predicted proteins | sample MGYA00580663_ERZ773009 | MGnify/ENA primary metagenome ERZ773009 (study PRJEB29015, sample SAMEA2737969) | human oral metagenome | biome: human oral; feature: human-associated habitat; material: dental | place: China | collected 2026 ...
TTTGGCAGATCCTGCCGCTCAGCCCGGTCGGACATGGCTACTCGCCCTATCAGTCTATCTCCGCGTTTGCGGGCAACATCATGATGATCGACCCCGAGGATCTCGTCGAGCGCGGATGGCTGACGGAGAAGGACATCTACCTGCCGTACGAAGCGAATACCGCCTTCATCGACTTCGAGCGCGTGAAAGCGTTCAAGAAGGAACTGCTCGAAAAGGCGTTCCGCGTGTTCCGCAAGAAGCACGCGCAGGACAAGGACTACCGCGCATTCTGTGAGAAAGAGGCGTACTGGCTCGACGACTACGCGCTCTTTCACGCGGCAAAGAAGGAGTATGGGCGCACGGCATGGACGGAGTGGCCGGCGGAGATCAAACACCGCGATCCCGCAGCACTCAAGGCACTTGCCGAGCGGCAGAAGGACGAGGTGGAGCTGGATCGGTTCAAGCAGTATGTATTCCACACGCAGTGGGATCGCCTGCACGCGTACGCAGCGAAGAAGGGCATCAAGATCCTCGGCGATATGCCCATCTTCATCGCACAGGACAGCGCGGACGCATGGGCGCATCAGCACCTCTTTGACCTGAACGAGGATGGGACGCCGCGCACGGTCGCGGGCGTACCGCCCGACTACTTTGCTGCGAATGGGCAGCTCTGGGGCAACCCGCAGTACAACTGGGACGCGATGAAGGCGGAGAACTACGCGTGGTGGAAACGTCGCTTCCACAAGCTGCACGAGCAGGTCGACATCATCCGCATCGATCACTTCCGCGCCTTTGAGGCGTACTGGTCGGTGGACGGCAAGGCGGAGACGGCAATCAACGGACGGTGGATCAAGGGACCTGGCAAGGCGTTCTTCGATGAGATCGAGCGCGAACTCGGTACACTCGATATCGTTGCCGAGGACCTCGGTATCATCACGAGCGAGGTGGAGCGTCTGCGCGACGACTGCGGCTTCCCCGGGATGAAGATCGTGCATTTCATGCTCGAACCGAACGAGTCGGGGCGCGTCGGCTTCGTCACCCCCGAGAACAGCATCGTCTATACGGGAACGCATGATAACAACACCACCGTCGGCTGGTTCACACGCGACATCGACGAGGTGCTGCGTGAGACACTGGCGAATATGACGGGGACGACCTCGGATCGTCCCAAGACCATCTGCAAACGGCTCATCAAGATGGCATACGCGTCAAATGCACGCATGGCGATCATTCCCATGCAGGATCTCCTCGCACTCGACGAGCGCGCGCGTATGAATACGCCCGGCACATTCGGCATCAACTGGCGTTGGAGTCTCAAGAAGGACTACCTCCTCGAGCTCGATCCGAAGAAGCTCAAGGCACTCTGCGTGCGCTACCATCGGTGACATTTCTCTGAACATAAAAAGGGGCTGTTGCATGAACGCCCCTATCGGCTCGCTGCGCTCGCCACTTCCCCCGTTGCGACGGGGGAAGCTAAGATGCCATAATCCTAGCCTCCCCCGTGCGACACGGGGGAGGGGGACCGCGTAAGCGGTGGAAGGGGCACTTGTAGCGATACCGCTGACATAATGACAAAGGGCTGTTGCACGAAGTTTTCGAACTTCGTGCAGCAGTCCCTTTATTTTGGATGGAGCATCCGCCGTCTGCACCTACTCTGCGGACGGCGCGGCATCGGCATCATCGCAGAAAATAGCCCGCCGCTCCGCCCATGAGAGATGACTGTTTGCGTGAGAAACGGCACCGTAGGCGGACTCCATACGCACGAGGAGCGCGCGTGCGTCCGCGCATGAAAAGCCCGCCTTGGGAAGGAGGGCAGCGGCAAACATATCGGCGTGGCGTTCCTCGTTCTGCGTGAGTGCGCCGTAGGATACCGCACGCAGCACATTCTTTGCCGCACGCGCGTCATAGCGTCCGTCCGCATCGGCACGCACACCGGAGAGTGCACTCATCGCACGCGGACTCCGCAGGATGATAGCAGCGGGATCGCCGTGTACAATATGCCCCAACTCATGCGCGAGGAGCGCGGCGAGCTCCCCGTCCGGAAGCGACAGCGCAGCTGCATTTAGGACAATGATCCTGCCGGGCAGCGCGTAGGCATTGAGCTGATCCCCCGATCGTACGATGATCTGCACGTTCTGCGTCTCGCCCGCCGCTGCGCAGAGACGCGCGGCGATCTCCTCTGCACGTCCGTGCGCTGCGGGGGAATCATACCGTTCCTGCGCTGCGGCAAATAGGATCGTACGACCCGCAGGGCCGTCGAAAAATGCAAGCGCCTCCCGCCCCCCCGCAAAAACATGAGCGGGCGCAATAAAGACGAAGGAAAGAAGAAAAAAGAATACAACAAAAAAACGTCTGTCATAACGCCTGTCGGCAAAACCGTGGGCGCGTGGAAACCTCTCCGGCATACAGCACACTCCTGTCCATCATGCAGTTTGAGAGAACATCGACATAGAATTTATGTATGGAATTGCACTGTTTGTATACATCAAAGAGATAAATAAAATCTTAAAATGTCTTGAAAAAAAAAAAAAAGAGTGTAAAATAAGACCCAGAGGTAAAAGTCCCGTCTCTGCGTTCGCGCAGAAGCGAGATGTACCTTGGAGAGGGGGTGAGATGATGCACAAGAAAACGATGCCGCTCCTTGTACTGCTTGCAGGACTTGTGTGCGCACATACCTCCCTTGCCGCACCTGTGGACCAGCAGACCGTGGGCAGGGCGGTACCGGCAGAGCGCGACGATTCCACTCCCGTGTTTTCGGCGAAGATGGGAGAACGGGATCGGCGTGACGTGGAAGTCGAGCTGCGCTACTATGCTCCCCGTGTGCGGGGCGCGGTCGAGGGACCCGACTACTATACATGGCGAACGCACGAGCACAAGTTGGAGTTCCGAGATGATCTGGGCATCGATGCGACGCGTGCGCCCGAGATCCGTGTCCGCGCAGGTGCGGTCGAGGCGGGCTATATGCGTGCGGCGAGTACATCTTCGGAATTTAAGCTGAACCACTTAATCTCTCGTGATGGTGATCGTACGAAGTACTTGGGAAACTTGGACACCAAGATGAACGTCGACTATCTTACGGTTGCGTGGCGGCATGACTTTCCGGAGAGGAACTCTCGTACCGTATGGCTTCGTGCAGGACTGCGCTATCTCCGTATGCACGCTGAGGTGCACGGCTATGACAGCGTGCACCGAACGCCGAAGTCCGAATCCGACAGTGCGTCCGGCATCGTTCCAATTGTGGGCGCAGGCGTCCGATGGGAGATCTCGCCGAAGTTCGGATTTACCGCGGATGCGAGCGGAATGTATGCGGGCAGCTACGGGCATACACTCGATGTCGAGAGTGCGTTCCTCTACCACCCGGCAGACGGGTGGACTGTAGCGGCCGGCGGACGCTGGATCAATATGTTCCTGCACAAGTCGGGAAAGGATGCCACCTACCAGGCGGAAGGTCCCTTCCTGTCCGTCCGCTATGCGTTCTAAACGCCCTCGCCCGCATTTGCGGGAGAAGTCTCTATGGTCATGAAGCAAAGGAGTAATCAGATGAAGACAACAAAGATGTTTGGCAAGAAGCGTCTCTCCGCCATGATGGCGGCAGCATTTTCCTTCGGTGCGGCATTTTCCCTGACACCGTCGGATGCACTCGCTGCGACGGTGGAAATCACGCAGGTCGATACGGACTATGTGTTTACAGTGGTTGGCGACAAGCCAAAAAATGTCTCGGCGGATGACTTCGCGAAGGAGTTCAACAAGGTAACCTCCACGGCGAACAATGAAATCTTTGTGACGGGCGGTGCGCGCGGTGCCATCGCCGGGATCAAAGACGGTGTCAAGCTCGCGCCCGGAACGACGCTGAGCGTCAACAAACCGGGGGATCCGAATCATGTTGTGCTGAAGAATGGCACAAAAGAGAGCACACTCAAGGTTGACGGCACCAAGGTAACCGGCAAGGACGTGAACCTCGAAAGCCTTACGGTAAAGGCGAATGGGCAGTCAGCGGACGTTGACCTGACGGGTAATGTCGGCAAGCTGTCGATGGATGGTGCGAGCAATGTCACTCTGAATACGACGGGCGGAACGCTGAAGGTCGCCAGCTTGGATGTCGCGAAGACATCGCTGAAAGGCACGGCAAACGTCGAGGCGGCGACGGCAAATCTGGAGGGCGCGAAGCTCAACGGAACGCAGCTGAAGGCGGATACGGTCACGGTCGATGCTGCGACGCAGTTTACGGGTGCAAAGGTTACGGCAACGACGGTCAAGGTGAATGATGCGTCGGCAGCGGCTGTGGCGGATCTCATCAATAAGGGAACGATTGCTCCGGCTGCAGACAAGCTCAACGTCAACACGAGTGCTGTGACGGATCCGTCTCTCAAAGCAAAAATCAATGAGCTTAAGAATGTTGCGGCGACGGATGTCAAGTCCTCCTACACGCCGGCAGACTTTGCCGGCGGCAAGCTGACACTGGATGGGAAGCCATACACGGGCAAAGACCTCGCTGCGGGCATCACCGAGGCATTCAAGAAGGGCGCAAACAGCATCACGATTGATGAGGCCACGGTCAAAAAAATCACACAGCAGGACATCACAATTCCCGCAGATAAGACGCTTGCGCTGGGCGAGGGGACGAATTCTGCGGTTGTGAAGACTGCGAAAGACACGGTCGTCGAACTCAAAGATGGCAAGGTAAATGCAAAGAGCGGCGCACTTGCATCCGTCAGGTACGATGCATCTGGAAAGACGATCAATACGGATCTCTCCAAACTCGAGACTGTGGGTGATGTGACGCTCGCAGGAGGCGTGGTCAATGCCGACGATACGGTCACGGCAAAGACGGTTACGATTGCGGGTGGCACAATCAAGGCGGGGACGCTGAAGGCAGAGAAAATCCTTGCCGACGATCCTGTTGATGCGCTTAAGAACATCGAAAATCTTAACGCAGCGAGCGGCGGCACCATTCAGCTTGCCAAGGCGAACGGTACGACCTATACTCAGGCGGAACTGGATGCAATTGCAACGGCAATCAAATCCAAGATTGCCCCCAACGAGACACTCAAGTCCGGCGACCTGAAATCAGAAGTCAAGGGTGAGGGCAAGCCGACGTACGGCAATTTTGATCCCAAGAAACCGGCCGAATCCCTCGGCAAGATCCTTGCGCAGGATTACAAAGCAGGACAGACGGGAAAGCAGTATCGTGACGATGTCCGTGACAACGTGACGGCGCTGAATGCGACGAGTGTGGCGGCGACGTTTGCGTACGATAGCTACAATCCGTTCACGAACGATGTCGCAATTGCGAACAAGACGCAGGTCGAGAACGTTCTGAATACGAAGAGCTACACGACGGAACAGCTCCAGGACTTCAGCAGCCGGCTTTCGTATCTGAAAACGGAGTATGCTAAACTCTCGAAAGAGGATCAGAAGAAATTCAAGGATACGTTCGACTACCTCAATAACCTCAATAAGCTGGTTGGCGAGGTGCTCAAATCCTCGACCGAGGCTGAACGGGCAAAGGCAACCAAAGCGCTGAATGCAGAGCAGGCGAGCGTCCTTGTAGAAAAGGCGGTCGAGAAGGGCAAGATCGCTGCCGGTGTCGGTGTTACGGCAAGCCGCACGGCGAGCGTCATCAACGATGTCATCGCGGGCAACATCGCGAACCGTACGGCAGACCTCCGTGCTGGTGAGTTGGCAGCTGCTGCGCCGACGCGCGCAGAAGGCACGCCGAACAACATCTGGTTCCAGATCCGCCACAGCAACCAGGATGTCGAGACGGGCAGCACGGGCTATGCAGACTCGAAGGTCAAGGCGACGACCTATCAGCTCGGCTATGACTACCAGGTCTCCGATACGGACTACCTCGGTCTCTACCTCGCCTCCACGACGGGCTCGGCGGAGTTCAACGGTGCGTTCGGCGGCTCTGCGGACATCAAGAGCTCCTTTGACGCAGGTCTCTACGGCACCCATGTCCTTACGAACGGTCAGTACCTCGACTACTACCTCCACAAGGGTAAGTTCTCGCTCGACCACATGGGCGCATCTGCCAAGACGGACGACTTCGGCGCGATGGTCGGCTACGGTGTCAAGATCCGCAACAGTGATGATCTCATCGTAAATCCGTACATCAACTTCGCATACGATAAGCTCTCGTTCGACGCGTTCTCCTATGCGAACGGCAACACCGTCTCGGCAGACGATCAGACCAACTTCTCCACGAAGCTCGGTGTGAACTTCGACTGGACGAGCGGTCTGACGGCAGGCATTGCCTACAGCCGCGGCTTCTCCGGCACGTACAACCCGTACATCAACGGGATTGCGCTCCCCGGCGTTGACAACGACTACAATGTATTCTATCTCTCGCTCGGCTACAAGAACTATCTCAACCCGACGACCTATCTCAATGTCTCGGTGGACAAGACGTTTGCCGACTACAAGGGCTGGATTGCATCGGGCCGCGTAAACTTCTTCTTCTAAGCAGTACGCTGCTGACACCACAAAAAAACCGCCTTCGGGCGGTTTTTTTGTCGTTGCCGTACATGGGGCTGTGCCGTGTGTTGACGGATTTTTATGGGGGTGGACGAACTTTCTTTTTTCCTCGGTTTGTGCTATGCTAAGGAGGACTTTTGGTAGGGAGGAAGTACGATGGCGGAGTATACGTATTCGGTGGAGAAGCCGTGTCCGGTCTGCGGGCAAAAGACCCATGCAACGAAGATGAAGGCGCGTCTCATCACGCTGGGGACGGATGAGGATTTTTGTGTCCATTACGAAGGTGTATGTCCCTATCGCTATCGCATCTGGCTGTGTGAGCACTGCGGGTTTGCTGCCGATGAGAAGCAGTTCACCGAGGAGCCGCTGAGTCCGCGCGATAAGGCGAAGATTCAAGAACTCCTTGAGGGACGTACGATCAACCTGCCGTATCATGAGGAGCGTACGGTGGAGGAGGCGATTCGTGCCTACAAGCTCGGCATCTACTTTGTCGAGCGTCTTGGATGGACGCTGCAAAAGAAGGCGGGCTACTGCATGGGCATGGCATGGGTCTACCGCGACGTGGGGGAACACGAGAAGGAGGCGGAGGTTCTGCGCCTGGCTGCCGAGTTCTATGAGGAATCGGTGATGACCGAGAAGTACCCGATCCACGGGATGAGCGACAGTATGGCACTCTACATTGCGGGCGCGGCGTACTATCGTCTGGAGGACTATGAGAAGGCGACACAGATCCTCTCGCAGATCATGAGCGACCAGGAGGTACGCAAGAACGATGTGAAACTCTTTGAGCGTACGCAGAACCTCTGGCTCGAGCTGCGTGAGAAGAAGACGGAATCGGAGAAGGCGGGCAGCTGATGGTGATAGACATTCCTGCAAATTTTATCGAGCAGGTCAAAAATATTGATTGGAGCGGCATTCGCGAGGCAGTGAAGGACTACGGCCCTGCGCTCACGGTGCTGCGTGATACGTGGGATCGCGAGACGCTGGCGCAGATCGCCGAGGGGCATCTCTTTGTGCGCGACGCGATTCTCAATGAAGCGATTGCGAAGAACATCGGGACGGATGGGACGATCCGCAGTGTTGTGCTGCGCTCGCACGCCAACGGGCGGCTGGATCTCATCTGCACAACGAATAAAAAGTACAAGAAGGTCGAACTCTCGGGGACGATCGAGGAGTTTGTGCACGATGGGGAGAAGTCCTATGCGGTCTACCGCGTGCGGGAGAAGAACATCCCCGATCATGGGTTCGTCTCGTGGTTGTTCTCGCGTGTCTCGCTCTCCATGGTGGAGCGCATGATGGGGCGTTTCGATGTGTCCGATCAGCTGCCGGTGGACATCCACGGCAACAGGATTCATGTGGATTTCCATGAGGTGCTCGCCGCCTCGCAGCTCGGACAGACGGAGTTTCGCGGGCATAAGCTGACGGATATGATCGAGATCGAGGGGGCGGCGGTACAAGAGGGCGGTATCCTGTTCGATACGAAGCTGAATGTCCCCGACGATGTGCGGGAGGCACTTCGGACGATCCTGCGTGAGAAAAGCCCGTCTGACGCGCAGACGGGGACGCCAGAGGGAGGAGAACATTGACCAGGAGATTGATGATTCGTATTCTTTGTTTTGCGGTGCTGACGGTATTCCTCGCGCCGCAGTGGGCGGATGCGGCGAAGAAGGAGCCGGTCACGGAGAAAATCGTGTTCATCCCGCATGACAGCCGTCCGATCTCGAGCAAGCAGACGGCGGATGTCGTGCAGCGCACGGGCTATGAGGTCGTCGTTCCGCCGACAGAGCTGCTGGGCAGTAGGGAAGACTGGGGACATCCCGAGGAACTCTGGACATGGGTGGAGCAGAACCTCGCACAGCCGGGGGTAAAGGCTGCGGTCATCTCCTCGGATGCCATGATCTACGGCAGTCTCGTCGGCTCGCGCAAGCACGCCTATACCCGCAGTCAGGTGCTCGCACGCGCACAGCGGTTTGATGCGCTGCAGCGTTCCCACCCCAAGGTACCGCTCTATGTGTTCGGCTCGATCATGCGTACGCCGCGCACGGGCGAGGCATCGGGGCATGAGGAGCCGGAGTACTACCGCCGCTACGGTGCGGATATTTTTCGCTATACTGTCCTCCGTGACAAGGACGAGGTCGAGGGTCTCACGCGACGTGAGCGCAAGGAATACGATTTCCTCGGGCGGCTGATTCCGAAGGAGGCACTGTCCGACTGGATGGGCAGACGGGAGACGAACTATGCGGTCAATGAGTATCTGATCGAACTCATGCGAACGCACAACACGTTCCGCTACCTGACGCTCGGGCGCGATGACAATGCGCCGTTCTCGCAGACGCATCTGGAGAGCCGTCACCTGACGGAGGCGGGGGCGGATCTCGGCAAGGCGCGGTTTCAGACGATGGCGGGCATCGACGAGATCGCCCTGCTGATGCTGACCCGCGCGGTGAACGAGCAGCGGCGGGAGATCCCGTTCGTCTTTGTCGGCTACAACTGGGGGAGCGGTCCCGATACGGTTCCTGCGTACTCGGATGAGAAGATCAGCACGTCGATCTCGGATGCCGTGCTTGCTGCGGGCGGGATGATGGTGCGTGCGCCGGAGAAGGCGGATGTCGTGCTCGCGGTAAATACGAATCCGGATGGGCGCACCTACGAGGCAAATGCGCCGCTCAACGATGGGGCGCAGCGCGAGGGGACGATGTACTTCGCGGACACGGTCGCGGACTATGTGGCGAAGGGGTATCCCGTCGCCATCGCCGACATCGCCTTTGCCAACGGTGCGGACAATGCACTGATGGCGGAGCTGCAGCGGCGCGGACTGCTCTATAAGATTCACGCCTATGCGGGGTGGAACACGCCGACGAACAGCTCGGGCTTTGCCCTCGGCGAGGGGATGCTCGTGCAGCATATGGACGGGGATGCCGTCGATCATCTCCTCACTACCCGCTATCTCGACGACTGGGCATATCAGGCAAATGTACGCAACATTATCGCACGCCAGCTCACATGGCTGCGCGGGGATGGATTCTATGGCAGTCTCGGCTCGAAGATGGATGCGGTCGCCATGCGCTCGACGCGGATGATGAACCGCTTTATCGAGGAAAATCTGCCGCCGATTGCAGAGATTGACACTGTGACCGTGACATTCCCGTGGAATCGGATGTTTGAGTCGGACATCCAGCCGGAGGATGCGGGGTTTGCAGCGGAATATCTTGCAAGGAGAAGATAGTATGTACGGGAAAATACTGATTGCCTACTTTTCCGCATCACCCTCACGGCGGACGGAGCAGGTTGCGCACAAGATCGCCGATGTGATCCGTGCGGATCTCTATGAGATCGTGCCTGCCGTCCCCTATGTGCAGGAGGATCTCAACTGGAATGATGATATGAGCCGTACCAGTGTGGAGATGCGCGATCCGAACAGCCGCCCCGCGATTGCGGGCGAGCTGGTTGACCTGACGCAATATCCCGTGATCTTCGTCGGGTTTCCGATCTGGTGGTATGTCGCGCCCCATATCATCAATACGTTCCTCGAAAGCTATGATCTGACGGGCAAGACCGTTGTCCCGTTTGCGACCTCGGGCGGCAGCTCCATGGGACAGACGACCACATATCTGCGCCCCTCGGCGGAGGGGGCTGTGGTGAAGGAAGGCCGCCGCTTTGAGATGGGGGAGACTCCGATGGCGATCAACTCGTGGATTGCTGCGCTCGGGATTT
>ERZ773009.3129-NODE-3129-length-10158-cov-4.481441_pt1 | contig 10158 bp, 8 predicted proteins | sample MGYA00580663_ERZ773009 | MGnify/ENA primary metagenome ERZ773009 (study PRJEB29015, sample SAMEA2737969) | human oral metagenome | biome: human oral; feature: human-associated habitat; material: dental | place: China | collected 2026 ...
TCCTATTCTGGGGCCCGGCAAGGTGTGTTTTTGTGCCACAAAAACCGTTTTGTGCCACAAAACGCCTTGCCCCCGGAGCCTTCACTCTGCGGCGGTTCGGCTCCAAAGTCGCCACCTAATCCCATACGAAAAACTAACCCCATGAATCGCCCCCAAGAAAACATCCGCGCGCCCCGAAATGGGACGCCCGCATCAAAGCCGACCCGAAGCTAAGGGGGGCGATGAAAGGGAAGTGAAGGGGGCGTTGCCATTCGTCCATACGAAAATCGGGCAGACCCGAGGGACTTTCATCCCTTCGGCCTGCCCGATAACAGTTCGCTAGCATGCTACTTTTACACAGCGAGCCTTCGAGGCTAATTCTTGATCAACTTCTCGGTATAGGTCTGTCCGTCTTTGATCACACGCACGAAATACAGCCCTGCCGGAAGTCCCGCGATCGGGATTTGGAAGGTCAGCTGATTCGTCTTGAACGATCGCAACATCGTCAGCCCATTCCAAAGCTGAATCTCATACGTATTCGTAACGCCCCTTGTAGCCAAAGAGCCTTGACCTTGGGAAGACAAAATGCCATCGTCCGATTCTGTCAGTTTGAGTGTCACTACATCCGTAGCGGGGTTGGGGAAAAGAGAGAATGTGCGGCGATTATATACTCTTACAGTATAGTACACCGTATTTGAACGCCCGCAATCATTCACACCGGTTGCGGATATGATATAAGTGCCCGCTCTCTTAAAATCAAATACTGCACTTGTTTGGAAAGGGGTTATTTCACACCACGTTTTGTCATTACACTCCCAAATACAACTTGTATTACCGGAAACATGCGCTCTATAATATTCAGCCCCTGGAGCAGGCAACGATTCATATCCATCAATACCCCGAATTTCCGGTCGTTCCCCAACTAAAATATCTTTTTTTTCCACACTAATCGAGCTTCCATTGATGGTTATTTGAGCTTTAATTGCGCTTTTCCCATTGCTCCTTCTTGAAAATACGGCCTCTCTTGTTCTTTGTCCGGAGACCAATTGCAAATTACTATTGCTCGCATTCCATCGTACAGATGCTCCAGCTGGTAAGTTTTGAATAGTGTATCTCTCTGAATTATTACAAAAAATAAAGGAAGAGCCAGAGATGGAGCAAGTAGATAAGCATGTTGCCTTTCTTACACTATTTCGTATAACACCACCCAGCTGTGGGCCAAATCCCAAACTGAGATTAATACCGCAATCCTGCAGATGACAATAACTCATGATTGTTCCTCCATTGGTTGGTATAGCTGGCTTTGTGCAATTCCCCTCTGTTTTATAACAGCCATCTATAGCCGTATTATTTCCATTTCAAGCACACGCATGCGTATGCTTAGAACCTAATAGATGACCGAGTTCATGCGCCATAACATATACAGACCAGTTAGAACTTGAGGGGAGGTCATCTCCAGAACGGCTTATACCTGCTAAACTTAACTTTCTACGTGCATCTGGATTACATAATCCATTATACCCTCCAGCTGCTAAACATCCAATGTTTTCGAAAGTCAGCAGCTGTCCAAGATCTCCATCAAAACCATCTGTTCTTTGATCTTGAAATTGCGACAATAGACGTTCTTTGTCACCACTATTAGTGTAGGGGTCTTGTTTGTTCCAGATGTATATTTTTGATATATTCAGCTGTATGCCTTCTTTTTGAAAAAGAGCGAACAGTTGATTGACAATACTAGAAATATATTCTTCAACGGCATTAATGCTGCCCCTTGATTGATATATATTGTATCTGGTTTCAAGATAAACCCAAACGACTTTTCCCTAAATAGCCGATTGAAAGCTTTTTGAAAAGCTCTCCATTAATATATCAGATGAATAAGATATGGGATACTCATCTGTAGTACCGCAGATGAAATCTAATTTTGAATTTAGATTTTGAGCGTCATAAACAACTATTTTATTTAACCTTCTTATTGGTGCGATATTGTAATTACCCTCATTGGTAGATACAATGCCAAACATCTTGTCCTTATTGAAGGATATAGCAACAAAGCTATTGGGCACCCCCTCTATTATACCTCGGAAATGCCTTATACTTCTATCTGCTTTACGAACCTCTCCGTCCGGCGTTTCAACTTCGTAATCATAAAAAGGGTCCGAAGCCTCCACCAATTCCAATGCCCTGTCCCTCCCTCCAATAGGAATAGTTAATCGTATGGCTCGATTTTCAGAATTTAATTCCATGGGTGTATAATGGAAATAAGAAACACTTTCAGGATGCGTAAAATATTTCCGCATAGCAATCTCATCCCTTGCCTTGGCAAGAGATGATGAAATGTCTATAAATTCAACATTTAACCCCTTTGTTTGATACACTTTTTTCACATAGACTGTTCTCTTGCCCCAATACATATGTTATAAATGCAAAGGTAAATAGCAACACTGTCAAAAATCGCTTTTCCATAATCGAGTTCTTAATTAGTCCGTATATATATTCTATTATATGTTCCCAAAATTGCATCCGGTTTGTTTAGTCGTTTGATATCCATTGTACTTATCCCCACGAAACAAAATAGGTGCGTAGACTTTCCCCAAGCATCTATTATTGAAAGATTGGCGGCCGGAAAACATGTTGGGCAATCCGAAATCTCGCTGTATGTATATCGGTACGTGCCCAAAACAGGAGGGTACGATTGCCCCATCTCGCTCTCACCGGATACGATGAGCGTACCGTCATCGCGGAATTCGTAAATAAGATCGTGGCATGAACAGTCTGTACTATCCTCCTTATCGTACACCATCGCTTGCTTCCATTTCCCTACAATAGCACACGTTCGATCACGACGCATTGGAGCGCGGCATAAGATGTGATCCAATATTTGATTCCGTTGTGCTTCCAATTCATCCCGTGTTTCACTCTCTGCGAACAACAGAAAATGCCTCCCGGCTTCGTCATACAGCCGTAATTGTTTTAATGTAGCTTCATACCGTGTCATCTTGCGTATAGCAGCTACATAGGATTTCCCCTCGTTTGATTCGTCTATTCCTAATTCAGACCAATTTCCAACGTTTATCCTCGCATTTATCACTTGAAAACTTCCCCAAATCATATTTTCGGACGAAATCGCCGTAAATATTCCATCTCTCCGAAACGTTATCGTATAACACTTTTTGCAATCTTTAGGCTCAACTTCCCGAAATGTATTGCCGATCGCATCTCCAAAACCGATCAATTTCCATGTTCCAAGTATTTCGGAAGGCGGGAATGAGTTCAATCTATTATCGTCATGGGGTCGCAACGCACCTGTATCGGGTCGCGTCGATATCGTATCCTGATCCACTACGACCGGAACATCCTCCTTCTCTTTTCCACACCCCGCCCCTGCCAACAGCAAAAGAAGGGCTCCGATCCATGTGATATATTTTGTTGTCTTCATCTTGTTTTGTTTTTAGGGTTAATCACAAGTCCGCTGTCCCGGAAAAGATTTTTCTCGCTGCGCCTCCGGAGGTGCGGTTGCTTCAGGGCGCCCTGATGGGGCTGGTGGAGTATTATCTATGGCTTTCATAAGACTTACCTATTAAATGTTCGACGCAAATATGGCGTATATAGTTGTGATATGAAAGTTGTTTTCTGTGCTTCTTGATATTTTATTTCTAAAAGATCTCTTTTCCCTACAAACCAAACTTTCCAATCGAAGAAGAACTTCGCTCTTCCCCTATTCTCGCTTCTCGCATCCTATAGAACTTTAGCGACATCTCCATTTGCCTGACAAACGAGGCAGCGCAATGCCTCTGCACCTCGTTAGCCGAGTGCTGCTACGGCCTGTAACTCGATACCTCCCTCGACCGCATCGAACATTGCAGCATCTTCACCGTCATCGATACGCACCGTCTCAAGCTCGGCACGTATCGGATAGGGATCATTATCTGCCGCCTCTTCGACAGATACACCTATAGCATCCCCTACCGAGTGAGCGGTGGAAGTGAAGGTTCAAACGTGAAATGGAGGACAGTTGTGGAAGTTTCGCAGGCTCTCAAACTTTTGCTGTGACGTTTGCTGAAGATTTTGGCACCTTTGCGGACGAGAAATGAGATGTCTTATGACTACTGCAAAGTGACGAAAGCAGGAGTATCTCGCTCGTTTCCTATTCGTTCCCTTTGGGTGAGTAGAGCAATCCGTATCCACTCACTGGCAAGCACTTAAATCCCTCTTCTTTTGTTTTATGGGGAAAACGTATGTGGAATTCGGCTTAAATTGAGATCCTTCCCTCATCCCTTCAATATAATCGACTCGGGATGGCACCCCTGCCCAAACGCGATATGTAATGGTAGATGATGCAATTCTTGCTCGAATCATACATTCCCCTGAACCGTTTTTCCTGAACACAGCGGTTCTCGCTCCTTGCCCTGAAAATCAATTGCAAGTTTCCGTTACTCGTACTCCATTGCACCGAAACTCCAGACGGAAGATTTTGGATGGTGTACGTCTCCTGATCGCATACTACGGTGGGGCCGGAGATGGAGGATGAAGTATTTATAACACCAATCCCATTCCATGTTTGAGGATTTATATTTGCTATATCAAGCCATCTTTTTAAACTACGACGTTCGTCTGGGTCATTCTTTCCAGTCCATGAAACGTGGAAATAACCATAATAGGCATCTTTTCTCGGATTATAAGTCTCGTCACAATAGCACGTTCCCGCATATAATTATCCAATAATCCTGTGCTCCGCATTAAGAAGAGGTGACCCAGATGAACTCTGTTCTATCATTCCTTTGCTCCAATTAACTTTCCAACATCTCGCAACATGGTTATTCTCAGGTTTATAGTCGACTTCTAATGGCCTATCTTTAACAATGCTGATTTTCATGGTTGAGCCAAAAGGATGATGGATAGAAGCACCTTGCCCTCCAGGATTTCCAGAACGATCCCATCCCAAATAATAAGGTGTTACTTCCACTATACGTGAAGGATCCTCTGCCAATCTTAATAGAGCAAAATCAGATCCAGGGTTATTGGCAATAACCTCTGCTCCAGATGTCGAAAATTTTGGCTTTATCGCCGATACATATTTACAATTTGGATCTTCATAACGCCAATAGAACAACCAATCGGTTATAGCCCGATTTCCTCTAGCATCATATTTGTTGTCAAGACAATAGTTCGCTGTTAAAAATAGAGGTTCGCCATTGTTCTTTGTATTATTTATCAGAGCACCTGTTCCGATAGCCCTCTCTCCTTTGACAATCATCGCTATCGCATTTCTTTCTTTTTGCCAATCACGCCTTTCCGGACAACTTATTTCCACAAAGCAATAACCAGGTGGAACTGGAGAATTTGAATTGGTGAGCTTTTTATCGCTTGCAATCCGCACGTATTTATACCCATGAATTACAGATGACACAGATATAATTGCCTGTTCTGTTACTTGCTTAGGTTGGTAATATTCCAGCGTAACCTCGTCTCCATACAGCAATCCCGTAGCAAAGCCCTGTACATTATCTCGACCACCTTTATTATTTATCGAAGTAAAGGCACCGATCGAATGTTTTCGGTCAGTCGTATAAATAAAAAACTTTCCTCCTTCCGGAAGCCAAAATCTATCGTAAAGCAGGTTTATGAAAAGCGCTTGTGGACAGCGTATAGTCAATTGCCACAATCTATCTCCATTGGAAAGTTCTTGCCAGTGACCGGAATTTTCCAAATCGAGGATAACCTCGTGAGGATAACCGAAGCGAGGAGGAAGTCCGTTTGCCTCGTCTTTCGCATCTTCCTGTTCGATGCGGTTCATATCCAACGCTGGCATGATCCTGATATCCTGCGATACCGAGAAGCGAGAGGGTATATTACCTTCCCTAAAGCTCACAGGCTCTTCATCGGTACTTATCTGCGCATTAACCGAAAAGAAAACGCAGATGAATAAGCTCATCAATAAAATAGTCTGTCTCATCATTGTGTCTTTTTAAACAGTAAATAATCCCTATCATTGTTGTAATATAATCTCAACCGACCTGAGACGAGTTCGTAGCGGGTGGATTGTTTTAAGGCCTTCACGTAAGTATCGCTATCACCATATTCGCCCACCATGGTCATCCCAAAATCTCTGATGCGTATGTTGTGGCCATTGAATTGGTAGCGTGCCCATGCCTCGTTGTTGATTGTCCGTCCTGTCAGATAGCCGTCTTTTAAAAACGAGATAGTGTAGCACCGATCGCAATCTTTCGGATCCGCCTCACTCAGGATGCCGTCCGCGCTGACGAAGCCGACCAACTTCCATACGCCGGACAGCCCGGGCGGAACCCGATCGAACGACAGCGCCTTCTCGTCGCAGAACAGCAGATGCCGCCTTTGATCTTCGCTGTAAAAGGTCAGCCGATCGCCGGACAGAATGTACGTAGATATGCTGTCCAAGGCCCGGATGTATTCCCGCCCGTCGGCCGACGATTCGGCGGATTCGTTGGCGGAAAAGAGCATCACAAACGTGCCGCCGCGCACCTTGTACTGCCCCGAGATTTCGCGGGATGAGGTGCGGCCTTTCATCGTGCCGTCTTTCGAGAACGTCAGCGTGTAGCACACCCGGCATTCCGTCGGTTCGGGCTCGCGCACGGCATAGTCGAATGGGCCGCCGAAGCCGAGCAGTCGCCACGTCCGGCCCAGTAATTCGGCCGGTGGCGCCTCGGGGATGATCTCCTCTTTCGACTCTTTCCATGCGCGGAAAAGCAGGTAGTTTTCATCGTCGTTGTAGTAGAGTTTCAGCTGTCCGTCTTTGACCTCGTAACGGGTGACTTCGGGCATGGTGGCGATGTATCGCTTACCGTCGGTAGGTTCGTCTCGGGTCGGTTGGACGGCGAAGAAGCGGTCGATCCGGATTTGATCGCCCCAGACTTCAAAATTCCCGTGGATCTCGTTGGCCGACGTGCGTCCGGCGATCACGCCGTTCGAAAGCATCTGCATGCTGTAGCATCGTCCGCAGTTCCCGGACTGCACTTCCTGCACCACGCCGTCCGCCGTCCGGACAAAGCCCGACAGCTTCCACATATTATCGAGCAGCGCGGCCGGAATCTTGCTGTCCGCCTCCCCCCATTCACGAAACAGCAGGTAATCCTTCCCGCCGTTGTAATACAGCCGCATGCGTCGGGCGGAGAGGATTTCGTAGCGAACCGCCGTGCGCAAGGCCTCGATGTATTGCTTGCCGTCGGGCTGCTCACCGTCTGCTGCACCGCCGATCCCTTCGAGTGTAATGTCGCCGTTATGCACCCGATAGGAGCCGGCAAACACGGTGAGGAAACCCTGTCCGCTGATCGTCCCGTCCGCTCCTAATGCCAGGCTGAAGCAACCTTTGCACGCCATCCGCCCGGGAGGCGTCACTGTGCTGTCTGCCGCGTGGACAAAGCTGACCAAGTGCCACTGCTTGGATAATTCGGTCGGGGGAGGCGTCGGTGTCGGGGGAGGTGGCGCTGGTGTCAGCGGTTCCTTACCGCATCCCGTCACAAACAGGAGCAGGGCGGTGATCCATATCATGTATTTCGTTTTCATTTCTCATCAACGTTTTTGGGGTTAGTCAAAAATCCGCTTGTCCGGATCGATTGATCTCGCTGCGCCTCCGGGGTGCGGTTCCTAAGGGCGCCCAAATAGGTCTGGCGGAGTATTCTCTATAGTTTTCATATAAATAACCTGTTGAATATTCGACATAAATATAGCATATATAGTTGTAATACGAAAGTTGTTTTCCATAATTCTTGGCGTTTTACTCTCAAAAGATCTCTTTTTCCTGCAAATCAAACTTTTTATTCGATGAAAAACTTCGCTCTCCCCTGATTCCCGCTTCTCGTATCCTATAGAACTTACAGAGAGGGAAAACTTTCTGACAAGTGATCATTCGTCAGTTACTTGTCAAGTCCGATATGAGCGCGAAGGAAACACCCTCCGCCATCGACAGCATTTCGATAAAAGGAAGCTACGTAATCATCGAAGGGTAGGCCTCCGTAGCCGTTGCGGAAGTTTCGCAGGCTTCAAAACTTTTGCTGTGACGTTTGTCGAAGATTTTGGCGTCCTTTGCGGGCGAGAAATGAGATGTCTTATGACTACAGCAAAGTGACGAAAGTAGGAGCACCTCGCTCGTTTCCTATTCGTTCCCTTTGGGTGAGCAGAGCAATCATTATCCACTCACTGGCAAGCACTTAAATCCCCATTCTTTTGTTTTATGGGGAAAAAGCACGCGGCTCGGACAGCGCCATGACCTCACACATCGAGCGGACGTCGCATCCGAAGAATGCTGACGAAAGTCGCACGCACCTCAATCGGACACTCATCGAATACCCCGAGGGAGTGAAAGATCGCACGGCCGCCATCCAACATCGCTTGGAGCATGCCGGACTGAAACGAAAAATCGGCAGCAATCAGGTGCGAGCCATCCGTATCAACCTCTCGGGATCGCCCGAGGATATGGCACGCATCGAAGCCACAGGACAGCTCGACGCTTGGTGCGCCGACAGCCTCCAATACCTCTTCGACACCTTCGGGCGGGAAAACATCGTCTCGGCTCACCTGCACATGGATGAGAAAACGCCACATATCCATGCCACCCTCGTCCCCATTGTCCGGGAGGCACGTACACGCCGAAAAAAAGAGGATCAAGTCAAGAGGCATTATCGCAAGAAATCGGCCGACACACCCCGCTTATGTGCTGACGACATCATGACCCGCGGGAGGCTCAAATCCCACCAAGACGGATACGCCAAAGCCATGAGCCACCACGGGCTACAGCGAGGAATCGATGGCTCGGAGGCTCGACACATCTCCACCCAGCAATACTATCGCGACCTGAAGAAGCAAAGCCATGAACTGCAAGAAGACATCACTCAGCTGCAGGCCGACAAGACCGTCGCAGATGAAGCGCTCCGACAAGCGAAAAGAGAAGTTCAGGTCGAACGTCTGAAGGGATCAGCCGTAACGGCTGCCACCCAGATCACAGACAGCATTGGTTCACTCTTCGGCGGCGGCAAAGTCAAGGCTCTCGAGAAGGAGAACGAGGCGTTGAAAAAGCAGATTGAATCCCTCGAAAGTCAAGCTCAAAAGCGTGAACAACATTTCCGTCAGATGGAGCAAGCACATCGAGAAGAGCGTTCGCGACTGGTTGAATACATCGAAAAGGTGAAGCGCTATTTCCCTCAGGTGGAGAAGTTGCTGCCGCTCGTTGATTTCTTTCGGAAGACAATGCACTTCTCCGAAGAACTATGTCGGAAACTGTGCGGGCTGAAACCGCTCAAAGTGTCCGGAATGCTCTATTCAGATGAATTCGACCGCAAGTTCCCGGCAGAGAACACATCCGTCGCCTTTGGCCATGAAAAGGAAACCGACGAACACTTCACGCTGCTTCTTGACGGCGTGGATTTCGTCCGATGGTTCAGACAACGCATGGATCGGTTGCGTGAGGATATGGGCATCCCTCGCAAGCAAAGCCGCGGTGTGAGGCGGTGAAATTCCAACTCATTAGACGGCTTATTCCGAGCATATAGAAACAAAACACCCGACTTCACATTGTATGAAATCGGGTGTAAACTGTGCAACGTGTTGATTATTGACGTTTGCTGCGGTATGGACGGGACTCTGATGTCCGATTTCATAACGTTTCATCTCACATCAGAATCACAGCAAATAATAGAAAATCAGAGACTTATATTATCAGTCAGTATTATAAACTGTCTCATGCTATCTCGATTTTTGGGTGTAGTTTTGGGTGCAATTTCAAATGCTTACTGAACTATGAATATCAAGAGAAATATCATTTTCGCTTTGGAAGGCCGTAAGAAAAACGGAGTGCCAGTTGTGGAGAATGTCCCCATTCGTATGCGTGTAGTGTTTGCAGGCCAACGGATAGAATTTACAACAGGCTATCGCATCGATACGGCCAAATGGGAGGCAAACAAGCAAAAGGTGAAGAACGGATGCACCAACAAGCTGAAGCAAAGTGCCAGTGAGATCAACACAGACCTTCTAAGGCAATACACGGAGATTCAGAACATCTTCAAGGAGTATGAAGTGCAAGACATTATGCCAACCGCCAAGCAGATAAAGGACGCGTTTAATGCCAGAATGAGGAAACAGTCGGCTGAAGTTAAGGAAGCGGGTACAGAGGATCCTACAATCAGCTTTTGGGAAGCATTTGGTCTC
>ERZ773009.3132-NODE-3132-length-10153-cov-18.840067_pt1 | contig 10153 bp, 9 predicted proteins | sample MGYA00580663_ERZ773009 | MGnify/ENA primary metagenome ERZ773009 (study PRJEB29015, sample SAMEA2737969) | human oral metagenome | biome: human oral; feature: human-associated habitat; material: dental | place: China | collected 2026 ...
TGTCCTGGATCTCCTTGATGCGCTTCTCGTCCTCTTCGTCCGCCTTGACGCTCGACACACCGAAGGAGACGATCTCAATGCCGCGCCGTTTGCCCCACTCGTCGGACAGTTCCTCGGACAGCTCGTTCCGGATGTCCTTCGTGTAGTTGATGAGCTGCGTATAGCGGATGCCCTTCGCTGCGATCCGCCCGAACGTCGGCTGCAGCGCGGTCAGCAGTTCGCTCTTGAGCTGTGAGTCGATCTCGCTGCGCTCATACACGCCCTCGACGTTGCCGCAGACGTTCGTGTAGAAGAGGATCGGATTCGTGATGCGGTAGCTGTACTCGCCGAAGCAGCGGATGTTGACGTTCAGCATGTACTGGCCGATCATGGTCTCAAACTGGATGGACTGCGCCGTCCCGTACTTGTTGCCCATGATTTCTTTCGTATTGAAATAGTAGATGCGCTGATCCTTCGGTGCGTCGCCGCCGAACGTGAAACGCTTTCCGATATTCTTGAACACGGACACGAGGTCGTTCGCGAGATCACCGCCAAAGACCGTCGGCTCGGTGGAGCTGTCGTACGTGAATGCGCCAGGCTCGGCACAGATCTCGACGACCTTACCCTGCTCGACGATAATCATGCACTGCCCCTCGTTGACCGCGATGACGGAGCCGTTCGTGATGATGTTGTCCGTTGCGCTCGTATTGGAGCTGCGGCCGCTGACGCGCTTCTGTCCCTTGGCGACGAGCGAATCCTTGTCAAGGCTGTCGCAGTAGAAGTATTCTTTCCACTGGTCGGCGAGGACGCCGCCGACAGAACCGACTGCTGCTTGGATGAGTCCCATGGTGTTTCCTCCTCTAGATGAATAAACGTGAGTGTTCTGAAAGTTCTTCTCTATTGTAACATACCATGAGAAAAAGCGTACTGTCATAAATAACAGGTCGGACGAAAAATTTTGAAAAAAGCCGCAAGAAAGGTGCTGCACGAAGCCTGAAACACCTTCGTGCGGCATCTCTATTGGGCACTGTCCGTATAGCCTTTCTCCGTTGCCTCGACGGCGAGCCCGACGATGCTCTTGTAGCCCGTCTTGACGAGCATGTTGCCGACGTGGAAGTTGACCGTTCGCTTGGTGATTCCGAGCGCAGCGGCGATTTCGTCATAGGACATACTGCGGCAGATGCAGCGGAGGATGTCGAGCTCGCGGTTCGTCAGCGGTGCCTTAGTACCACCGAAGGTGGAGTCGGCACACACGTCGGGATAGATGTGCGCGCCCTCCATCGTCGCGCGGATGCAGGCGGCGAACTCCTCGCCCGATGCCTCCTTGTAGATGAAGCTGTCCGCGCCCGCTGTCTTTGCCCGCGCGAGAAAGGCGATCTCCTGCATGCCTGTCATGAGGATCACACGCAGCTCTGGGAACCGTGCTTTGAGATGCGCGCAGATCTGTATGCCGCTCGTGCGCCCCTCCATGCAGATGTCCATGAGGACGAGATCGGGTGTAAGGCGTGCGCACGCCTCCTCCACGAGCTCTGAGAGGAGGAGGCTGCCGACCACCTCCATGTCGTCGAGGGGAGTGAAGATCTGCTCCAGTCCTTCGAGCAGAATTTTTTGATCGTCCACGAGCAGAATTTTGATCATCCTGTGTTCTCCCCTATCCGTGCATCTATTTCAAAATGTGGTGTATGGGTAATGGTGAGGCGTCCGCCAAGCTCGTTCACACGGTGCATCATCCCCGACAGTCCGCCGCCGGGGTGCAGCTCTGTGCAACCGATGCCGTTGTCACGGATGTGCAGCCGCCGCTCGCCGAGCGTGATCGTGACCGCATTCGCACGCCCGTGGCAGACCGCGTTGCTGAGTGCCTCGCGCGTAATGGCGGCAAAGGCACGTGCGCGCCGCAGATTGTGCGGCAGGCTGCCTATGACCGTGAGCCGTATGCCGAGCCGTCGGTAGGTGTCCGTCATATCGGCAAGCAGGGTTGCGGGATGGGGCTCCTGCGCGAGCGGAACGGACTCCAAGAGGCTGTCGATGCGGACAATCGTACGGAGCGCATCCTTTGGTGCAGAGCTTGCAAGCAGCTGCTGGAGCATACTGATCCGCTGCCCGAGGATATCGTGCACGCGTGAGGTGATCTCCTGCAGCGTTCGGCTGCGCTCCGTACGCTCGAGGTTTTGAAGGAGCTCCTTCTGGGCGCTGAGCGTAGTGCTGAGCTCCTCATTCTTCTCTCTGAGTTCCTGCGTGACGGCGTCCAGCTCCGTAACGCAGGAGGCTGTCAGCTGCCAGCCGGGGAGCGCACCCAGCAGCTGCACGCGCTGCACGAGCCACACATCGCCTGCGGTAAAGCGCAGGAGCACGGCACCCTCGCGCTGCCGTTTCTCTGCGACAGCGGGCGCGTCAAGCGCCGTGAGGTCCTGCCAGAACACCGCTGCATTCCGATACTGGCGCCCGAAGAGGCGCTCCATGAAGCGCAGCATGGTGATGTTGACGAGTACCGCAGCGTGATCCTCACGGGCAAAGAGGATTCCCTCGGGCAGGAGGTCGAGTCCTGCACGGATGGAGGAAACCGTCACCTCGCGTGTCCTGCGTGCACGTGCACGTGCAGCAAGCAGTACGAGCCGTACGCCGAGCAGCAGAAGGACGAGCGCGGCACTCATCGGGAGGAAGTCGTCCATCATCGGCAGCGAGCAGAGACCCGCAAATGCGAGCAGGAGCGCAGGAAGCAGTCTGCGCTCGCAGGCAGTGAACCCGACGACGAGGGAGAGGAGCCCCGCTGTCCACCGCTCCGCTGCGAGCCAGCCAATCGGCGGCAGCTCTGCAAAGAAGAGCTTCCATGCACCGCCGAGCAGCAGCGTTGTGAGGAGAACGACGGAGAGTGCCGCTGCCTCCGGCAGCAGGTAGCGGATCCGGCGGCGCGGGAGATGGGCGAGCGCCCAACAGAGCGCGGCACTCTGGGCGATGAGGACAAGGCTCGCAAGCAGTACAAGGGTGAGAATCTCCCCATAGCTGTACGTGGTCAGCCGTTCCATGGCGCATCCCTCCGACCCTCGTCCTGTGTCCTGCGGGCATCCTCTGCAGTGTATGCGGCTTTGCCGCCGGTTCTCTTTCCCGCCGCCGCGGTGGGATGGATGGTCAGCGTGTGCGCATAACCGCGATCCTCTGTGGTGACGGCTATACCGTGTTCCTCCTGCCATGCCGCAGCCCACGGCGCGATCCAGTCGGCGTCTTCCAGCAGGAAGGTCAGCGTGTCGTCCGTGAAGCGGCAGAAGATGCGCTCCATCCCCGCAGCGGCCGCGTGCGTCAGGAACTCCGCGAACGCGTCGAAGAGTGCGAGCGCCGTCTCCGTGTACAGCAGCTCCGTCTGCGTCCATTCCACACCGACGCGTAGTCCGAGGGGACGCAGGTAGGTGCAGGTCTCCGAGACTGCCATCGCGAGCTCGTCGGTGCGAACCGTACCGTCCTCCTGCCCCTTGAGGAAGAGCACGCAGCGCTTCTTCAGATAGGAGGAGAGCAGATTGAGCCGTCGGATGAGACGCACGATCTGCTCCTCGTCCTGCGTTTCCATCAGCTCCTCGCGAAAACGGCGCAGGAGCGGACGCTTGGCGGCCAGGATCGCCTCCAATTCCTCGGACAGGTTTCGCCGGAGCGTCAGGGCGAGCAGTTTTCTGCGGATTGTGTGCTCTGCACGCAGGAGGGTATGGGAGCGCTCCAGTGCACCGCACGCGAGGGCGAGCTGCCGCTGCCGCTCATGCAGGAGTCGCAGATCCTCCTGCCAGAGGAGAGCGCCGCCGTGGATCTCCATGCGCGAGGTGCGTGTATCGCGTCCGGTTTCATCCCACTGCAGCACCGAGGCAAAGACGGGAGCTCCCTCCGCATTCACAAGCCGCATCGCGAGCCGTGCGTGCGTAAAGAATGCCTCGTGCAGGCGGTTCGACGGCATGAGCCCCGTGTGCAGACAGATCTCAAGGAGTGCGAGGAAGAAGAGCGCCGTCAATGCCGTCAGCTCCGGCCACTGCACCCACGCCACATACTGATAGGCGATGGAGTACGCGATAAAGAGCACGAAGAAGACAAATGGGAGCATCATCATGGGGCGCAGCACCTGCTGCTGTTTTGCCTTTTCGAGGAGGAGGAGGAGCGCCGCGAGGATCTCGCCGAACCAGAGCGTCCAGTAGACATATGCGCCCCACGCGAGCTCCTCCTGCCACTCCTGCAGAATGTTGTCCCATGTGAACGCGAAGAACTGCTGGTGGAAGTCGTTGCAGAGGATGAGTGCGGCGAGCAGGAGATTGAGTCCGAACACTGCCTTCAGCCACGGCGGCATCCTGCGGTTGATCGCGTCCTCGTCCGCGCTCCACGCGATCCAGAGGAGTGCGACCGAGAGCCCCGCACGGAACATGTAGAATAGGTACCAGAGCGTGCGCTCCAATGTGCTGTCGTGTACGAACGTGAGGATCTTCGCCATACGCGTCAGCTCCCAGAGGAGCAGCATGGCGATGAGGAGGACAACGGCACGGCGCGCCCCGTGATGGAGCACACGGCGGTAAATGTACGCGCCCCAGATGACCGTGAGCGGCAGCATCAGCACGAGAACCATAAATCTCTCGTGCGCCTCTGCAGGCATGAACACAGGCCGCTCCATGATCTGTGCGTGATAGCGTGTGTTCACCGTGCGGAGGACGTGCGGGAAATCAGGCGGCATTGCGTGAACCGTTGGGGCAGACGGGGGGAGCGGCGGATAACCTGCGGCATCCAGCTCCTTTGGGAGCGTCTCTGAGAATGTGATGGGTGCGCGTGAGAGCACGCCCTTTGTCAGTGTGAGCGTCCCTTCAGCGGGCACGACGATCCGCAGCTGTGCACCGCGCCGAATAAGGCGTTCCGCCTCATGGGCAAAGAGAACGTAGACATCGTTTGCACCCGCATTGGCAAGAATGCCCCACGTTCCGCGGTGCATCGCGTAAAAGCGCAGCCGCCCCTCCGCCTTCATCTGTGCGAGGTGTGCAAACGCCGTATCGCGGTCGCCGGAGATCCCCTGCGCCAGTGCCAGAAAGAAGATCTCGCGCTCCGGCGACTGCTCGGGAATGGCGATCGTGACGCCCTCCCTGAGATCCGCCCATCCGTGCACGGGGACATCGGGATCCGTGCGTACGGCGAGCACCACCGTTGCTGTGTAATGCGGGTACCAGTAGAGCTCCTCTGCCGCGCCGCGCAGGAACTGTTCTGCCTGAAAATCATAGACCTCGGCTGCGTCTACGCGGCGATCCTGAAACAGCTCAAGCTGCCTTCGCGCATACCCCTGCGCCTCAATCGGCACATCGGCGCTGCTTTGCAGGATGGACACATATGCCGTTCCGTAGTTGCGGTCGTAGGCGAGCGAGAGTGCATCCGTATGGTCGGCATGCAGGAGGAGTGTACAGAGCAGTGCGGGCAGGAGGGCGAGGAGCAGGGGGAAACGCTGCAGTCTGCCCATTCCCCCACCTCCCTTGCACGATTCCTGTGTATTGAATCATATATATTTCGCCTGTTATCAACAAAAATCCTTGTGAAAAAAGTCCTAACATGTAAAATGTATATGTAAATTATGAATAAAATTTTATGATTTGTTGTGAAATCCGTGTTTTCATGCTAGAATGGCATAAATTTGCGACGAAATGTGTCATGCTGTTTCGAATGGAGGATGCCCATGCGACACATCCATCAGGTTCTGCCCCTCGCGTTCCTCTGTGTGCCGCTCTCCTGCGCTGCGGCGATGCCTGCTGCCGCAGAAGCGCCTGTCGTGCACGCGGAGGATGCAGATCGCCGCGCAGCGGAGGAGGCCGACGCGCAGGAGAGTGCAGCCGCTGCACCCGCCGACCGCACGCAAAAGGTGCCGCGTCTCGATGTCTGGGGCGACTACCGCTGGCTCTACGGCAAGGCACGCATGGAGCTGCCGTCCGTCGGGCGGCGGCAGGACGTATACCTCTCCACACGCCGCTTTCGCATCGCGCCGACCGTGCACATGGGCGGCGGGTGGAGTGTGAGCGGCATGCTCGAGGATACGCGCTATGACAAGGACACCATCGCGGGCGCACATCGGAACGATCGGCACCTCTACCTCTCGCGCCTCTTTGTCGAACACGAAAACGGCCACGGCGTCAAGATCCGTGCAGGCAGATTCGCCTTCACCCCGTTCGAGGGAAACGTCTTCGACAAGCGCCTCGACGGCGTGCGCTGGCGGCACGGCGACAAGAACGTCGGCATGACATCGATCTTCTACGGGCGCACCGTTGCGCGCACGGGCGATCATCGGAAACGCGGCATCATCCTCGGCTACGAGCGGAACTGGACGCACTGGATGGGCGGCGCGTTCTACTACGACCTGAGCACGGAGCTGCCCGCCGTCACGCGGGCGGCGGTGCGAAGGAATCCGCTTGCCCTCCACAACGGGATCGATCGCCAGCGCATCCTCGAACTCTTCGCGGGCTATCGGTTTGATCGATACCGCAGCCTCGAGGTCGAGTACCTGCACGGGCGCGCAGAGACCGATCTTGACCGCTATGACGACAAGGGGCACGGGTATGTGGCGACGCTGCGTCTGCGCCCCTCGCCCGATGTGGAGAAGGCGGGCGACTACGGCGCATGGATTGCCTACTACCATCAGCCGCGTGCGACCTATCTTCACCACGCGATGGACGGCGATCCGACCTTCTTCGGACGTGCGGGATTCCGCGGCTGGGGAGCGCGTGCCGACATCGTCCTCGTGCGCGGTGTCGTCCTCGCCGTCGAGGGATTCGATCTGCGCCCCGCCCGTCCTGGGACGCCGCTCTTTAGGGGACGTACATTTGACGGCGCACGGCAGAAGGTGCTCGGGATGAGTTTGACGGCGTATTTTTGATTTTTGTTTACGTTGTACTGCAAAAATGATATAATAGATATATAACAAAAAGAGGGAGGTGATCCTATGGCAACCGTATCCGCACAGATCCGCATTGATGCCGATGTCAAGGCGCAGTCGATGGCACTCTTCCAGAACCTCGGGCTCGATCTCTCCACCGCCGTCAACGTATTCCTGCGCCAGTGCCTCATCCATCGCGGACTGCCGTTCGCCGTGAAGGAATCGGAGGCGACACGTCCGCTGCATCGTGCCGATCTCAGTGAGGCAGAACTCGAACGCGAACTGGAAAAGGGGCTGGAAGACCTTACGGCGGGCAGAGTCCGTCCGGCGGAGGAAGTTTTTGCGGAGATTATGGAGGGACATCATGCAGTATCGGGTTGATGTTTCATCTCAGGCGGCGGCAGACCTTAGAAATCTCTTTCGATATATTTCGGATGTTTTGCGGGCACCTGAGAATGCATATGCACAGCTTGCGCGGCTTGGGAAACAGATCGGCAGTCTCGCAGAACTGCCGATGCGATTTCGCGCATATCCGAAAAACTTTGCGGGATACCCACAAGTCCGCATTATGCCGGTGGATCATTTCGAGGTGTTCTACACGGTAGACACAGGGCAGGAAAACGTTACCATCCTTCGTGTCATCTATGGCGGACGAGATATTGATCGTGCATTTATGGAATAGAAAAACACAGGAACAGGTGTGCAATGCAGTATTTGCTTTGCACACCTGTTCCTGTGTTCAGCCACTATTCCATCGGATACGCCGCAGTAAAGAGGCGCGGTGCATCCTGTCGTGCAATCGTGAGGGTGAATGCACCCGCTGCGTAGGAAGCGAGCACGGAGTCCGGGTAGTAGATCACGAGACTCCCGTCCGCTGCCATGTACCAGCAGAACGACGAAAGCCCCTTCTCTGACGGATGCTGCATGAGCAGCGCCTCCATGACACCGTGCGGGAAATCCCGCTCCACTGCTGCGGGATACTGCGTTTGGAATGCCGCCTCGATGGCGGCGATCAGGAGCGTTCGGTTCGTGACAATCTCATCGAGTGCGATTTGCCGCCCCGTTTTCCGATCAAAGGTATACGCATCGACATGGGCGATGGGATGCGCGCCGCCCGCATACGATGAACCCTCCATAAAGAACGAGACGAGCTGCTCATCCACCCGTCCCCACCGCGAGATCGGCGTGATGTCGCTGTAATAGAAGGGGAGCTCGTACCCGTCCCTGCGCGCTTCCTCGCTGGCGGTACGGATCGAGCTGTGCCATGCGCCCATGCTCTGCTCTGCAGACCACTCTCTAAATGCCTTTGCCAGCGGTGAGCTGTCATCATCCACGAGCGCAATCTCGGGATAGACGGCACGGTAAGCTTTGCTGTCGTTTGTGTCGTAGACCGTCAGGACATGATCCTCGACCGTGAGCCACGAGACAGGGGGTTCTACGGAGCGTGACCAGTCCCGCGCCGCCCTGTCCTGCACGTCCTCCAGAGACTGTGGCGGCCATGTGTGCTCCTCCGTTCGGTCATTCAGGACACCTTCTGCCGCCGAGAGAGGCGCACAGAGGAGGAGCGTGGACAGGAGGGCGGATAGAAACGTTTTGGTATGCATGGTTGTTCCTCCCTTCATAGGTGTGCTTCCTTTACTTCTCGTGCAGCCAGATGGAGCGGATGCCGGGGCTGTGCTCGGCGCAGATGTAGAATGCGAGCTGTGCCGTTTCCCCGTCGTAGAAGTAGCCGCAGACGGGCGGGGCGTTGTTGCTGCACTTGGGCTTCGGCAGGTAGCCGTACGCCTCCTCAAGATCCTCCGCCGTGCTGTCCAGATGGATGCCGCGCGGTGTCTCAAGGCTCTGCGCCTCCTCGGACGGCTCCGTGTTGTACTCGTTTACGTCGTTCACGCCAAGATGCACGCTGATGACGTGCCAGCCCATGTCCGAGCTGCGGTACGTCACGCTGAGCGACGCGCCGTAGTCGATGGCGTGTATGCCGACATCCTCGCCGTTCCATACATCCACGCCGTCCGCGACACGATTGCCCCTGCCGTAGAGCTCCTCGACCTCGGCACGCGTATCGCCGATGCGGATGCCGCCGAGTGCGAACTCCTCCTCCGGAAGATTGGCTGCCGCACACAGCTGTGCGGGGACGAGCAGGATGCACATGAGCAGGGCGTACAGTATTTTTTTCATCATGTCCTCCTTCGTTCGGTGATTCCTATAGATAAAAATGTGAGAATTCGATTGATTTCATCTTAGCATAAAGAGAAACGCTTGTGACCTGTCATAAATGACAGGTTTTTGAAAAATTTTTTGCGCGACCTGTTATTTATAACAGTACGATTCTCCATCATTCTCGGATATAATAAGAGAAATGAACTGCGCAGTTTCATTTTCCGAGCTATCTGTGTTGATGTGAAAAGGAGATGATGTACGATGAAACGGGCAGCAAAGGTGATGGCGCTGGTCTTTACGCTGATGCTGGCAATGTCCTCTATGACATTTGCCATGTGGAGCGGAACGATCAGCCAGAGCGACTTCCAAAACCATGTGAAGGCGGGCAAGTTCGCGATCTTCGTCAAGGACGGCAGCTCGATCAAGATGTACGAGCCGAGCTCGCCGTCCTCTGCGGTCAGCGAGTTCAAGAGTGCGCTGCCGAGCGGCAGGCACACGGTCTACACGGGCAACAATGCCGTGCGCGACTACCTCGAGGAGTATGGCTACTACGACTACTACCATCAGGGTGTGGACATCGGTGGAGGAGCGCGTGCCTACGAGTTTACCGCGTGGGAGAAGATGTGAGTAAAGCCGTAAGTATGCGAGCGTAACACGGGGCTGTACGTCGAAGCTGAAAAGTCTCGACGTACAGCCCCTTCTTGATTCAGTGCAGTATGGAGCGAAAAATTTTGAAAAATGCACGACAATAAGCAGGAATACAATAAGGGGATAACGAAGCTCTACCAATCATAATTTTGCTTTGATAAAGGGTGGGATGAGATGAAGAAGCTGCTGTTTTTGTGCCTGGTGTTTGCACTGCTTGCACTTGCGGGTGGCTGCGGCGGGGAACGTGCTGATGAGGCGCAAGGGGCGCAGCTCGTCTATGCCACAAAGGACTACGAGGAGATCAATGTACTGGTGGATGAGTACTCCGAGATTGGGTTGCTGCTGTTCGACGGGCTGATGCGCCGCGACGAGAACGATGCCATCGTCCCCGCGCTCGCCGCGTCGGTGGAATACGATCCCGAGACCTATACCTATGTATTTCGCCTGCGCGAGGGCGTGCACTGGCATGATGGGAAACCGCTGCGGGCGGCGGATGTG
>ERZ773009.3134-NODE-3134-length-10148-cov-10.600416_pt1 | contig 10148 bp, 8 predicted proteins | sample MGYA00580663_ERZ773009 | MGnify/ENA primary metagenome ERZ773009 (study PRJEB29015, sample SAMEA2737969) | human oral metagenome | biome: human oral; feature: human-associated habitat; material: dental | place: China | collected 2026 ...
GCGGGCGCCCCTCGGGCGAACAGGGCCCCCCCGTCGCCGTCGGCGGCGTCCAACTGGGCGAGGAGGTCCGCGACCGCGCCGAGGGAGGCGCCGTGGGGGTCGGAGGCGTAGGCCTGTGCGCACAGCGCGGCCAGGAGCGCGCGCTCGGCGTTGTCGCTGAGGGCGTCGTGCAGGGCGCCCGGCATGGGCGCGGTGTTCGCCATGAGCGCATCGACCAGGATCAGGAGCTCGACCTCGGCGTTGCCCGCGTCGATGTGGGCGAAGGGGTTGAAGGAGTCCCCGTGCGCGGCGGGGTTGACCAGGTCGAGGGTCCGGATCTCGTACCCGTTGGCGCGCAGGCGGTCCTCGGTCGCCGCCTTGACGCGGCCGCCGGGGTCGGTGACCACGTAGGAGGTCGACGCCTGGAGCAGGTTGGGGACGACGAAGCGGCTGGTCTTGCCGGTCCCCGACGCCCCGACGACGAGCGCGTTGAGGTTGCGCCGGGTGGCGCGCGTGTCGAGGCTGAGGCGCTCGGTGCGGGTGAGCAGGAGGTTCTGGGCGGGGTCCGGGTCCACCATCGGCCGGATGTCCCGGGGGCCGCCCCACCGCGCCGAGCCGTGCTCCTGGTGGGCCCGGATGTTGGTGCGCGCCCCGATGCGGTACACGACGGCGAGGAGCACCAATGCGGCGGCGATCACTCCGGCGAGCACGTCGGGGCCGTCGAAGGAGAAGTGCGTGAGGACGGGCAGGTCCTTCCAGAAGCCGTCGAGCGCGTCGCCCGCCGTGCCGCCCCCGCGGAGGATGGAGCGCACCTGGTAGCTGATCTTGTCGCCGACGGCCCAGGCCAGAAGGCACAGGACGCCGACGACCACCAGGATCCGCACTCGCGACTTGTCCACTGGAGTCCGCCTTCCGCTCGTGGGCGCCTGCGCGGCGAGGAGGGCCCGCCACCCGTCGCCGGCGGAGCGCCCCCGTCGGAGCGCGCCGCCCCATGGCCGATCAGGAGAATACTACCGGGTGCGCGCGCCGGAAGCCGGTCGGGCGCCCATCGGCAGGCCCCCCTGGAATATCGGCTGACCACCTCAGTAGTCTTTGAGCACATCCGCCACACAGCCCACTCCAGTCCCTCCGATCCCAAAGGATTGCGTCTTTCACTGCGGTCAGCGTTGTTTGACCTGGATGCCGATCGGTACCACAATGGGGGGCGAGGAAAATACCCATCGACTCGGCTGGCCCCAGTCGGCCCTCGCGCCGGCCCACCCCGCCAACTCTTGAAAGGAAGGGTCATGAGGCGAACATTCATCGCACTGGCCGCCGCGGCCACCATCGGCGTGCCCGCCCTCTACTCGGGTGGAGCCCAGGCCCAGCCCGCGACCACCGGAAGCATGAACGGCAACGGGCACACCCAGGCCCTCAATGCGACCCGCGGCGTACTCGCGCCCACCTCGCCCATGCTCGAGATCCACTGGGCGGTCAACGACGACCAGAAGCCGCCGACGCCCGACGGGCCCAACGACCCCAACCCGCCCACGCCCGGCCCCTCGGAGCCCGGCGAGCCCGAGATCCCCGCGCCCGACCCGGGGCCCACCACGCCCCCGGCGCCGGAGAAGCCGCCCACGCCCGACGACCCGAACCCCGGAACGCCCGGCCAGCCGCCGACTCCGGGGAACCCTGATCCGACGCCCGGGAACCCCGACCCGGCGCCCGATCCCGGCGTGCCCACACCGGACGACCCGGCCCAGCCCTCGCCCGGGCCCACCACGCCCGCCCCCGATCCCGGGCCGACCACGCCGAACCCGGGGCCCACCACGCCGAACCCGGGGCCCACCACGCCCGATCCGGGGCCCACCGCGCCCCCGGCGCCCGGTGCTGATCCGACCAACCCGCCCGCGCCGACGCCCGGGCGCACCCCGTCCAAGCCCGGGATCCAGTACAAGGCGGCGGACCGTGGAACGCCCCCGCTGCCGGCCGGACAGGTCCCCTCGGCCCTGCCGCCCGCGCCCACCGGCATCGGCGACATCTCGGCTGTGGCCGGCGGCGGCGCACCCGGCCCCGAGGACGCGCAAGCGCCCGTGCCCGACATGAACACCCAGCGGCCGAGCGCTTCCGAACTCGCCCAGACCGGTGCGGGTTCCAGCGCCCTCACCTCGGCGGCCTTCGGCGCCACCGGTCTCGCGCTCCTAGCCATGCGGCGCAGGGCCCGCAAGCGCTCCCGCGCCTGAAGCCACCCCAGTCGAACACCCCCCGGAGGAAACATGGACGCTAACCTCGTCAACCAGGCTCTTCAGTTGCTCGTCAGATTCGCCACCATCGGCGGCGGTCTGTGGGCGATCTGGGGCGTCGTCGTGCTGGCGGGCGGACTCAAGGACCACAACGGGCCCGGCATCCAGTCCGGCGTGTGGCAGCTGGTTGGCGGCGGGATGATCGTCGCGGCTGCGCAGTTGTTCGGGCAGATCAGCCTCCACTAACCGAATGGCCCGTGGCGGGGCGCCGCCGAGCGCGCGCCGCCCCGCCGCCGGTCCCGCACAAGGACACACATGGCGATAGAGATCCAGGTACCACGCGAGATCACCGCGTATCAAGCCAAAGTGGTCATGGGGATGTCATGGCGGCAGCTCGCGTGCGCTGCCGCCATGACCATCCTCGGTTTCGCGACGATCTTCGTCGGCTACCTCGCGGACTTCGTTGAGACGAGCCAGTACATAGTGATCGCGATCATCATCCCCTTCGCGGCCCTGGGCTGGTACCGGCCGCGCGGCCTCCCCTTCGAGAAGTACGCCGGGTACATCATCAACCACCAGCGCAGCCGCCAGCTGTACGTGTACGGGATGATCTCCCAAGTCCAGCCATCCGCCGACGGCGGGCCGGTTCCGCGCAAGGCCAAGCGGAACCGCAAGAAGACCAAATCCCGCCGCAAAGGCAGCCTGCCCGTGGAGCGTGACTCGTATGTTTAAGTCGAAGAAAGACGCAGACAAGCCGAAGAAGAAGAAAGTCTCACGGCGCCAGATCCTGCGCGCCCAGGACGTCCTCGACTACGAGGCGCTCATGGACTCGGGGATCTGCGTCCTCGACGACCAGCACTTCTCCATCACGCTGCGCCTGTCCGACGTCAACTACGTGATCGCACCGCCCCACCAGCAGGAATCGATCATCGAGCAGTACGCGAAGTTCCTCAACAGCTTCGACTCCGCCCACCACCTGCAGGTCAGCGTCATCAACAGGGTCATGGACCAGGAGACTGTCGAGGAGGCCGCCTTCATGCCCTACCGGCCCGACTCGTACAACGCCCTGCGCCGCGAGTTCAACCGGGTCATCCACGACCGCCTCGCCACCGGCAGGAACAACACGGTGACCGACAAGTACTTCACGATCACCGTGGAGGCCGAGGACTACGAGGACGGGCGGGCGCGCCTGATGCGCGTCGCCACCGAGAGCATCAGCCACCTGCGCAGCGTCGGCGGCTGCACCGCGGACGTGGTCACCGGGCAGGCGCGCGCCCGCATCGTCCACTCCTTCACGCGCCCCGGCGAGCGCTTCGACTTCGACTACGCCCAGCTGGTGGACCCGGGGAAGTCGTCGAAGGACTTCCTGGCGCCGGCGGTCTTCGACTTCTCCAACGCGCGGCACGTGCGGATCGAGAACGAGGAGGTCTCCTACCTGCGCGTCCTATGGCTGGAGGAGCTTCCCGCCTGGCTGTCCGACAGGCTGATCAAAGAGCTCACCGACCTCAATATGAACCTGGGGGTCTCGCTGCACATCAGCCCCATCGACCAGGGCGAGGGCCTGGACCTGGTCAAGCGCCGCCTCGCCGACATGTCGATCCAGCGCGCCAACGAGACGCGCAAACTCACCAAACAGGGCCTTCCCTACGACCTCATGCCCCACGAGCTCGAGGCGTCCTACGAGGCGGGCGTCGACCTGCGCCACGAGTTGGAGACGTCGAACCAGAAGCTCTTCACCACGACCCTGCTGGTGGGCGTGGCGGCCAGCAGCATCGAGGAGCTCGACTCCCGCTGCGAGCGGGTCATCCAGGTGGGCAACCGCCAGTCCTGCCGCTTCTCGACGGCGCGCTACATGCAGGAGGCCGCCTTCAACGCGTTCCTGCCGCTGGGCAGGTGCAGGCTGCCGCTGTTCCGCACACTGACGACCGGCACCACGGCGGTCATGATCCCCTTCACCTCCCAGGAGCTCTTCGAGGAGGACGGCGTCTGCTACGGGGTGAACGCCCTGTCGAAGAACCTGATCCTCGCCTCGCGCTCCACGCTGATGAACGGCAACGCCTTCTTCCTGGGCACCTCCGGGTCGGGCAAGTCGATGTACGGCAAGTCCGAGATCCACCAGGTCCTGCTCAACCGCCCCGAGGACGAGGTCATCATCATCGACCCCGACCGGGAGTACGCGCCCGTCGGGCACGAACTGGGTGCCACCACGGTGGAGATCCACGCGGGCTCCCAGCACTGCGTGAACCCGATGGACATCGTGCGCGACTCGACGGAGGGCGACCTGGTCCGCCTCAAATCCGAGTTCGTCCTGTCGATGTGCGAGTTGCTGATCGGCGGCACGACGGGCCTGTCGCCCTCCCAGCGCTCGATCATCGACCGCTGCGTCACGGCGATCTACAACACTTTCTTCTCCAAGCGCAGGGCGCCCATGCCCACCCTGGCCACGCTGACCGACATGATCCGGCGGCAGGACGACGCCGAGGCGCCGCAGCTGGCGACCAGCCTCGAGCTGTACTCGACCGGCTCGTTCTCCGGGTTCTCGCAGCAGACCAACGTCGACACCTCCAACAGGTTCGTCATCTACGACATCTCCCAGCTCGGCCAGTCGCTGCGCTCCTTCGGCATGCTCATCATCCTCGAGCAGATCTGGAACCGCGTCATCCAGAACCGCGCGAAGGGCATCCGCACGTGGCTGTACATCGACGAGTTCCACCTGCTGTTCTCCAACGACTACGCGGCCGCCTACTTCCAGTCGATCTTCAAGCGGGCCCGCAAGTACGGCCTGAACCCGACGGGGCTCACGCAGAACATCGAGGAGCTGCTCATGTCCGAGCGGGCGCGCCTGATGCTGGCCAACTGCGACATGCTGGCCCTGCTCAACCAGACGCCCACCGACGCGGAGTCCCTGCAGGAGCTCTTCCAGTTCTCGGACGAGCAGCGCGGCTACTACTCCCATGTCCCCGCGGGCCAGGGCCTGCTGAAGATGGGCCAGGTCGTCATCCCCTTCGATAACTCGATCCCGGTCGACACACGGATGTACAAGGTCTTCTCGACGAAGCCCGGTGAGATGATCGACGCCCTGCAGTACCGGCAACCCATGAGCAGGTGAGGGGAGAACGCCATGAAGTTCCAGCAGCAAGCCGGTCCGACGATCAAGTACGCCAAGACGGAGCTGAAAACGCGCGTCGTCTCGGTCACGCAGTCGTCGGGGTCCGCCCTGCGCGAGGGCGCTCATGGCGTTCCCCAGACGACCGGCGGGTCCGCCCTGCACGAGGGCGCCCACAGCGCCGTCCACAAGGCGGGCGGCGCCGCCCATGCGAACGGGTTCGACGCCGCGGCCATCCACTCCGACCCGGTCGGAGCGGTCGGCTCCAACGCCTCGAGCCTGATCCCCAAGGAGTCGATACGGGCTGTCGGGGACAACCTGCTGGTCGTGGGCAAGAAGGGCGCGGCGACCGCGGCCAAGGGGGGCCTGGTCGGCGGGAAGCTGGCCAGCGGAGGCTCCAAGTCCCTCCTGCTCAAGACGCGGGTGCTGGGCGACGCCCTGTCCTCCCTGGGCGGGATGACCGGCAAGATGTCCGCGGCCATCAAGGCGTCCAAGCCCATGATGCTGCTGGGAGCCATCAACGGGACGAAGGCCGCCGGTATGGCGGGGCACGCCGCCCAGGCGGTCTCGCACTTCTTCATCATCGCCTCGAAAGCGATCGGCAGCCTCGTCGCCACGGCGCTGATGGCGGCGAAGAACCTGTCCCTGCTGGGCATTGTCATGGTCGTCGCCACATTCCTGTCCTCCTTCCTCGGCTCCCTGGGGATCGAGATCGCCCAGCAGGAGAGGAAGGTGGGCCGGAGCGTAGCCGCGAACGTGCCCCCCGAGTACGCCCAGTACGTCAACCAGGCGGGCTCCATGTGCCCCGAGATCACGGCCCCCCTGATCGCCGCGCAGATCGAAGCGGAGTCCGGGTGGAACCCGGACGCGAAGTCGCCTGTCGGCGCCCAGGGCATCAGCCAGTTCATGCCGGGCACCTGGGCGACGGAGGGCGGGGACTACAACGGCGACGGCCGTGCCGATCCCCTGGACCCCGCGGACGCGATCCCCTCGCAGGGGCACTTCATGTGCTCCATCGTCGAAGCCCTCAGACCCTACGTCACCATCGGCGCGATTACGATCAGCATCCAGGAGGCCGCCCTGGCCGCTTACAACGCCGGTCCCGCTGCCGTGATGAACAGCGGCGGAATCCCCTCCTACGCCGAGACCCAGAACTACGTCACGAAGATCCTCGCCCTCATGGTGAAGTACCAGGCGGCGCAAGAGGTGCCCGCCGTGGGCGGTTCGCTCGGAGACGCGCTCGAGTGGGCGAAATCCATCGCCATGGACGACACGAACCACTACGTCCTGGGCAGTCAGGGCCCCACCGCGTGGGACTGCTCGGGCCTGACGGGCGCGTTCATGGCGCGCCTGGGCGTTGCCCTGCCCCGCACCGCGAGGGAGCAGTCCACGGCGCCCGGAGGCGTGGACGTCCCCTATGACCAGATGCAGCCCGGGGACCTGATCTTCTGGGCCTGGGGGGACGGCAGCTGGCACACGGCCATCGCGCTGGGCGGCGGCCAGATGGTGAGCGCGGACTCGCCGGAGAGCGGCATCAATATCGAGCCCGTCTTCCCCGGTGTGCGCAACGTCCGCCGCTTCCTGTGACGCCCCCGCGCCCGTTCTGCTATGAGTCCGCTATGAGGAGAGTCCCCAATGTCCATTGACCCCCGCGTGACCGTCGTCGAGCTCTACGAACTCGCCCGCAACCGCAGCCTGTGGAGCTACGGGTTCTTCGACGACCTGGAGTCCCACGGATCTGCGTGGCTCCAACTGCGCGACTGGTGCCTGTTCGCCAGGGGCGTCCAGAACTTCGCGGAGATCCCCGATCCGCCCGCACCGCCTCCCGAGTTGGTCGAGGGGAGCCGGTCGCGCGGCATCTTCTCGCGCAAGCGCAAGCCCCCCCGCAACCCGGTCATCGACGGCTCCGCGCCCCCTCCCCCGCGCAAAGCGCCGAAGAAGAAGCAGGGCTTCGTGGCCCCCACCTCGACCGGGGGGACGCTGAGCTCCTCGGTCCCCCTTCCCGCGATCATCGCGGGGGCCGTGGTGATCGTCCTGTGCCTGGGCCTGCTCGTGTTCCAGCTGGTGAGGAACCAGAAGCCCACGACGGATCCCAACGCGGGGGGCGAGGCGGGAACCGCGTCGGACACCCAGCAGAGCGCGGCGATGTCGGGGACCTCGGCGACCAAGGCCTCGAACTCCACGGGGGCCACGGCCGGGGGCGCCGTCCTCACCGCCGGCGGCCAGGCGTTCTCGTGCATCGCCGAGGGCGAGGAGGTCACGTGCTCGGGTGAGAACTCGATGGGCCAGCTCGGCACCGCCGACTTGGCGACCGCCCGCACTTTCACCTTCTACCTGCCCACTGCGGCGCGCTCCCTGGTGGCCGGCGACGACTTCGCCTGCGCCTCGACCTCGTCGGAGGTGTGGTGCTGGGGGGACAACCGCTGGGCGCAGACCGGCCACGGCAACAGCGAGGTCACATCCCCCGGCCCGGTCGTGGGGGTCCCCGGCGGCGCCATCAAGGACATCGCGGCGGGCAGGGCCCACGCCTGCGCCCTCACGGACCAGGGCGTGTGGTGCTGGGGGGTGAACACCGCCCACCAGGTCAAGGACAGCGACGACACGTACCTGTCCCCGACGCAGGTGGAGGGCCTCGACAGCCTCGAGATCACGGGCATCGAGGCGTCGAACTTCACGACCTTCGTCCGCACGACGCGCGGAGTGTGGGCGTGGGGCGACAACACGCGCCACCAGATCACCAGCACTGACAGCGCGTACCTGCCGCCGACCCAGATCAGCGAGCCGACGGAGGGCACGGGGAACCCCGGGGGCACAGGGGCCACCCAGGCGCCGTCGCAGAACGGGGCGCCCGCCAACCCGTCGAATCAGCGGGCCCAGTGACACACCATGAAGGACGCGCTCAAGAAACTGGTCGAGTTCCTCTTCAACGGCCATGCATCATCAGTCGACAGTGTGACTAAAGACATACTTGACTTCAGTGCGGGCACCAGCCAAGTAGTGTCTGATATCTCAGATTTTGCGGTGATGCCCGTTGCCCTCACAGTCCTGGCGATCGTGATGATGGTGGAGCTCAACCGGAAGGCCTCCCACATCGAGGCCGACCACCAGACGGGCGTGAAACTCATCGCCGCCGTGATCTTCAAATACATCGTCCTGGTGATGGCCGTGAAGAACTCGAACTTGTTCCTCATCGCCATCCGCGCCCTCGTCTTCACCGTGCTCAACGACGGGCACGTGAGCGGGGAAGACGTGTCCGTGAACGAGAACGGCCCAGCGATCGACGCCTTCCACGCGAGCATCGACAAGGCCTCGTCGGTGGACCAGGTGGGCATGCTCATCTTCCTCCTCATCCCCTTCCTGGTCACCCTGGCCGCCAAGGCGACGCTCATGATCGTCGTGCTGCTGCGCTTCGCGGAAATCTACATGCTCACCGCTTTCTCCCCCTTGCCCTTCGCCTTCCTGGGCAACGACGAGACCAAGTCCTTCGGCACTTCCTTCCTGAGGAAGTACGTCGAAGTGTGCATACACGGCGTGTGCATCATCGTCAGCATCCACATCTACAAAGGCATCATCAGCGTGGCCTCCAATGCTGAGAACGGCTCCTTCCTGGAAGTGAGTCCGATCGGCTCGGACGACCCCCTGGCGTGGCTGGTGGGCAACTACCTTCCGATCCTCATCACGCCGGTGATCCTCATGATGGTGGTCCTCGGGTCGGGCAAGATCGCGAAAGCGATAGCCGGGAACAGCTGATGCGCCGCCGGCGCGCCCCGGCGGTGCTACCGTTGCCGTAGGCGGCACCGTGTCCGAAGGGGGCCATCATGAGTGACGACGCGTCCACGCTGGCGCAATGGATCGCTGAGGCGCACGACATCGTGTTCTTCGGGGGCGCGGGGGTGTCGACCGAGTCCGGGATCCCCGACTTCCGGGGCGCGAAGGGCTTCTACCACCAGGAGCGCGAGATCCCCCTCGAGCGGGTGCTGTCCATAGACTTCTTCTCCGCCTGCCCCGGGGCCTACTACGCGTGGTTCGCCGAGGAGACCGCCCGCGAGGGGGTCGCCCCGAACGCCGCCCACCGTTTCCTCGCCGACCTCGAGCGCGCCGGGAAACTGAAGGCGGTGGTCACCCAGAACATCGACGGCCTCCACCAGGCCGCGGGCTCCAAGCGCGTGCTCGAGCTCCACGGGAACTGGACGAGGCTGGAGTGCACGGGGTGCGGCGCGCGCTCCACCATCGACGACTTCGACGAGGCCCGGGCTGGGCGCGTGCCCCACTGCCCGTCGTGCTCCGCCGTGGTGCGCCCGGACATCGTGTTCTACGGCGAGGCTCTGGACCCGGCGACGCTGGAGGGGGCCGTCCTGGCCATAGCGGGGGCGGACATGCTGATCGTGGGCGGCACGTCGTTGGCGGTCTACCCGGCGGCCGGGCTCATCGACTACTACCAGGGCGGGCGCCTCGTCCTCATGAACGCGACGCCCACCCCCTACGACGGGCGCGCCGACCTGATCATCCGCGAGCCCATCGGCCGCGTCTTCGCGCAGATCCAGGGGCACGTGTGAGCAGGCGCCACAGTGTGGCCAGAGTAAGTGGCGGCGTGAGGCAGTTTCGCACCCGGTGCCCACAGCGCTGACTCACGCAACAGCACCCGCTCGCCCCACTGCGCCGCCAGCGCCCATCGATAGGCCCTGGGCGGCGGGACATCACATGGATCAGCCCGCCGCCCTTGGGATTCTGGGACGCCCCGAGCCGCGGCCTACCGCTACCCCTCCTTCCCGTCGTCCATCTTGCCGTCGTCCATCTTGCCGTCGTCCATCTTGCCGTCGTCCATCTTGCCGTCGTCCATC
>ERZ773009.3136-NODE-3136-length-10143-cov-3.678529_pt1 | contig 10143 bp, 6 predicted proteins | sample MGYA00580663_ERZ773009 | MGnify/ENA primary metagenome ERZ773009 (study PRJEB29015, sample SAMEA2737969) | human oral metagenome | biome: human oral; feature: human-associated habitat; material: dental | place: China | collected 2026 ...
CGATTAACTCGGCGGGCATAACAAAAAATAAAAGGTATATAGGCATATGAAAAGTAAAGTAATTGCATTCTTAGAGTTTGCGTCGAATCTTCGCCAAACGGGTTTGAACTTAATCCGTGTGGCCATACTGATTGTTTTCGTTTGGATAGGCGGGTTGAAATTTACCCACTACGAGGCCGACGGTATCGTGCCGTTTGTGAGCAATAGTCCCTTCATGAGTTTCCTTTACAACAATTCTTCTAAGACAGCCATTCACCCAAAGACGGGTAAAGAAGTCAAAGAATATAACCTTCACAAAAACAAGGAAGGTGAAGTTATCGTAGAGAATATCAAGTGGCATCAAGAGAATGGCACTTATGCTTTCTCCATTGGCCTGGGTTTGATGATTTGCACCATCGGTACCCTCGTGCTCCTCGGCATCTGGTCACCTCGTTTGGGCATGCTCGGTGGATTGCTCACCTTCGGTATGAGCATCGTCACACTCTCCTTCTTGGTCACCACCCCCGAATGCTGGGTGCCCAATCTTGCTGATGGCAACACCTATCCTCACGAAGGTCTTCCCTACTTCGTCGGTAGCCATGGTTTCCCCATGCTTTCTGGTGCTGGTCGCCTTGTTATCAAAGATGTCATCATGAGTGCAGGTGGTCTGCTCGTTGCAGCTGAAGCTGCTCGCCGATTCCTTGCTTCTCGACAAAAATAATATACCATTCAACACTCCTAAAACAAAACTAGATTATGAACACTTTTGAAAAAGGCGTGGTGTTTTCACCTGCCAACACAGTGGAATATGCAGAGGGTAGTGTCGTTTCTCGCGAAATCCTCCGCAACAATGCCGGCACGCTCACGCTCTTTGCTTTCGATGCTGGTCAAGGACTCTCAGAACATACCGCTCCATTTGATGCCACAGTGACCATCCTCGATGGTGAGGCAGAAATCACCGTGGGTGGTGTGGTGCATCATCCCAAGGCAGGCGAAATGCTCATCATGCCTGCTGGTGTGCCTCATGCCCTCCAAGCAGTGCAGCGTTTCAAGATGCTCCTCACCATGATTCGTGGTTAGACATCCTTCACCTTATACAGCCTTATGTGCATCGCCCCATCATCGACTAACGATGATGGGGCGATTTTTATTTTACTTTCTCCTCAGTGGATTTTTTCTATTCTTTTTTCAACAGATTTTCTTCTGTTGCCAATAGACTATCTGTTCGGGCAATAAGTATGAGTTGCTAACAGCTGTGAAATACACATTCTCGCGCGTACGCACGCGCGCGCACCCTGCAATTTTGCACTTTTTGCTTTCACAACCTTCACACATATCTTTGTAAATCGTTCTTGCATAGTGGATTATCGACTATTTTTGAACACTATTTCACAGAATTGTGACTGCAACACGAAATACAGGCAAAAAGACCGCTTGAAAAGGGGATAATCGCTTCTCAAAAGACGATGATGTGAAAATATGTTTGTCTCAATCTCTAACGAACAAATTCGGAGATTTCTGGGCTTTCCCAACTTTTCTCGGACATTGCTTCAAAACTCTCAGAGATTTGCCAGAAAATGTCCGACATTTTTTGTTGTAACTCCTTGATATTTATCTCGCAACTACGACTTTCTACTCCTCTTGTGTGAAGGTTGTGAAAGCAAAAAGTGCAAAATCCCTGATGTGCGCGCACACGCGCACGCGTGAGCCGGAAACTGGAGGCTCATTTTTACTTAGTTTTCCTCATTTGGTGAGAAGACTGTTTTGTCTTGTTGATTTTTCCCTTGCAACATCAGGCTTTTCAAAAATTCTTGCTCGACGTTCTAGATAATATGTACCCATTTTGGCGTTTTCGGGTACACGTTCTAGATGATATGTACCCGTTTTGGCATTTTCGGGTACACGTTCTAGATGATATGTACCCGTTTTGCGATACATATCCTTGCATAGTTGCGAGAAAAAGGTGAAATCATAATTCTTTTTAGCGAAGTATTTCATTGTAATTTTGAAAAGCAGAGATAGCAACAGGAATTGAAATGAAAAAGTTTTGTCACTTTTTCGTCGTTTTTTCTCTCTTTTGCCCTAATTCTATCCCTATATAGTTAGGAGTATCTAGGCTGATGTATCCTTATCTTTAATTGTGCATGAAAGAATAATTTACTTTTTTGTCAGGTTTACTTTGCTATTTCGATAGTAATTTTTACATTTGCGACCGTAGCAAGAAAAAATATAGACCTGACAAGGGCGATTGCCATTGAAAACAATACCAGAAAACTACTGCAACCGCCACAGACTTGACCGATCTATCCTAATACCTATCTATTAACCAATCGAACATGAACAACAAGTTCCATCTTTCCGATGCGTTTGTACCCCTTTGGTACAAACACATGGCGCAACGTGCGTTGCCCCTCACTTTAGGATTGTTTGCAGTGGTCGGCTCTGTGACAGCCGCTCCTACTTCGTCCTCTGAATCTACACATATTTCCGTGCAACAAGCTAAGAAGTTAGTCACCGTTACAGGTGTGGTGATGAGCGATGAAGGTGAAAAGTTGTCTGGAGTTTCTGTGACCGTGCCTGGCACTCGCCAAGCGGTGGTGACCGATGCCCAAGGGCGTTATTCTATCAAGGTTGCTGCTGGTAGTCCTCTGCAATTTTCCTTCATCGGCTATGAGCGTCATCGCGTTGTGGCAACAGAAGGTAAACTAGATGTGACCCTTAAACTGATGGACAGCAGTTTCAACGAAGCTGTGGTCATCGGTTACGGCACTGTGCGTAAGGCAGACTTAGCTGGTTCTGTGTCGGTGATGGATGCCAAGGCGTTCAAAGATCAACCTATCACACGTGTGAGCGATGCTTTGCAAGGTCGTGTGAGTGGTGTGCAAGTCATCGGAAGTGGTATTCCTGGTGGTAGTGTGAAAATCCGCGTGCGCGGTACGGGGTCTATCCACAACAGCAACGAACCTCTCTATGTAGTAGATGGTGTAGTGCGCGAATCGGGTCTTGATGGCATCAACCCCGAAGACATCCAAAACATGCAAGTGCTTAAGGATGCTTCTTCTACTGCCATCTATGGTAGCCGTGGTGCAAATGGAGTGGTATTGATCACGACCAAGAGTGGTAAGGCTGGACAAACGCAAGTGGTGTTTGATGTGTCGCATGGTTGGTCAAATGCCACCCACATGCCCAAGGTGATGAGTACGAAGGAATATGCAGAACTGCTCACCAAGTATAAGTTTAATGGCAATGCTCCTAGCGAATTGAAGCCCTTCCTCAATGGCACTAAGCCTGGTGTAGATTGGCTCGACAAGGTATTACGCACTGGTCAGACGGATGACTATAAACTCTCATTGAGCAAGGGTAACAAAGATACACAACTCTACGTGTCTGCGAGCTATATGAAGCATGCAGGTGTGGTAGTAGGCACAGAGTTCCAACGCTATAGTGGAAAGGTGAATGTACACACACAAGTTTATCCTTGGCTCGAACTTACTGCCGATGTGCAGGCAGCACGCAATGAAGGTAAGGGGAGTGGCATGTTTGGCATGAATCTCGACAATGCTCTTGTGCGCGCGCTCAACTACTCTCCTGCTATGGACATGTATGAGGCAGATGGCATCAAGTTTAAGCGCGACCCTTACAATAGTATTTCAGCCGAAAACCCCTATGCTGTATTGACTGCTGTGAAAAATGACATGATGGGGCACATGATGAATGGTCGATTTGAGTTGAAGTTTAACATCGCAGATGGACTCACTTTCACCTCCACCAATAGTGCTGACTATCATGATCGTAAAGGCTATGGATTCTCGCCCAGAGTGTTGAGTTTCGGTAAGACCTCGATGCACAACAGTGACAACTTCCACCTCATGCTTCAAAGCACCAACAACCTTACCTACAATCATAAGTGGGGAGATCATAGTTTGGTGGCTACAGCGGTGTATGAAGCTACAAAGAGTGAGACACGCATGATGCTGATTTCTGGTCAACAGCTTAAGACTGATGCTGTGGAGTACTGGGATGTGAAGAATGCTGCTGTGCGCGATGAGAAGAACAACTATTCAGCTTACGCACTGCTCTCAGGAGTGGGTCGTGTGATGTACAATTATGCCGACCGCTACATGCTCACCGCTACGTTCCGTGCTGACGGTTCTAGCCGATTCTCAAAAGATAAGTGGGGCTATTTCCCCTCTATCGCTGCGGCTTGGTCCATGACCAACGAAGAGTTCATGAAACCTATGCGCAGTGTGGTGAATAATATGAAACTCCGCGCTAGTTATGGTGTGATTGGTAATCAAAACATTACCCCATATTCCACTCTCGGTTTGCTCTCTGTGATGGGCTTCAACTTTGGTGGTAAAAGTGATTTCACTGGATATAGTCCTTCGTCTGTGCCTACTCCTGATTTGACTTGGGAAAAGACTCATCAATTTGACCTTGGACTCGACGTGAGCTTCTGGAATAACCGCATCGAACTTGGTGTGGACTTCTTTGCAAAGCACACCTATGATGCACTCCTCCAACGCTCACAGTCACACTATGTGGGTGGTTTGCGCTATTGGGTCAATGCTGGTGAAATCACCAACACGGGTGTGGATCTCTCCCTCACCGCGCGCATCGTGCAAACGAACGATTTCCAATGGACTTCTACCATTAATGGTTCGTACAACAAGAATAAGGTGGTGAAACTCACTTCCGAAGAACCTATCCTTTATGGTGACTCTCCTGCTGGCGGTACAGTAGATGCTGTGAGCATCGTGAAAGAAGGTGAGGCTGTGGGCACATTCTATGGCTATGTGTGGGAAGGCATCGACAAGGATGGCAAGGATAAGTACACCGATTTCAACAAAAATGGTAAGTTGGATGCTGGTGACCGCCGTGTTTTGGGCAAGGCTAACCCTGATTTCACCCTCGGATGGAACAACAGTTTGCGCTATAAGCAATGGGAACTCAATGCGTTTTTCAATGCTGCCTTTGGTGCACAACGCCTTAATATAGCGCGCTTCTTGATGAATGCCATGCCTGGTGCTTCGGCCTTTGTCACTGATGCCGACTATGTGAAGAATATGGGTGTGACGATGCCTCGTCTTGATGCGGTGGGCAACCAAAACTATGGTAACTCTAGCAAGTGGATTGAAAATGCTGACTATCTTCGTTTGGAAAACATTAGTTTGGCCTACAACTTGACGAAGCAACAAACGAAGTTTGCCGATGTTCGCCTCTCCTTTGGTGTACAAAACCTCTTCACCATCACAGGGTATAAGGGAGCCGACCCTGCTGGTTTCTCCTTCGGCAATCATGATTACGAAAATGGTGTAGATATGGGCGGATATCCCGCACCTCGTACCTTTACGCTTGGCGCACGCTTCACTTTCTAATGGAGATGGCTGCTGAGCATCTCGTACATGTTACATCCTATAACCGCTATTTCTCATGAAATCTAAGATATTTTTTGCGGCATTTTTAGCTGCTTCTCTCTTTGGCACTACGGCTTGCTCTGATTTTCTCAACGAAGATCCCAAAGGTAAACTCGTGCCTGGTGCATATTTTAGTTCGCAAGATGAACTCAATATGAGTTTGGTGTCGCTCTTCACTAAGGTCACTGACTCACAGTCTTACACTAACATGATGTATCCTCAATGGCAGGGTGATGACATCACGGCTAATCCTGGTTCTAACAAGCAGGCTTGTGCGCAGTTAGATGCCTTTTCTGCCTCTGCCGACAACAAAGGGGTGGTGGCTGCTTGGGACAAGCACTTTGATATTATCCACGAAGCTAACTTCATCATTGATAATGCACAGCGCACACCAACGTCAAAAGAAGAACTTAATATCGCACTGGGTCAAGCTCACTTCTGGCGCGCTTATGCTTACTTCTATCTCGTGCGCGTGTTTGGTCCACTTCCCATCAATCTACACAACGAAGATGACCACGGCACGGCTGAACTTGCTTCTGTGGAAAAGGTGTACGAGCAGATTCTCGCTGACTTGATGATGGCAGACAAGTATGAGCTTCCTGCATCTTATAAGGGTGAACCCCGCCAGATGTTTGGTGTGGATGTCTATGTGACACAGCAAGCTGTGAAATCTACGCTATCGGCTGTTTACATGGCGATGGCAGGCTATCCTCTCAACAAGGGTACTGAGTACTATGCTAAGGCTGCTGAGGCTGCAGAAGCCGTGATTCTGGGCCAAAAGGCTGGTAAGTATGATGCTAAGCTCGAAGCTGAGTGGAAAAACATCCACTCTATGGCTAATATTTACAACAAAGAAACCATCCTGGGGGTGAACAATTCTCCCAACCGTTCATGGAGTCATGACTCTCAACTCGCCAGTACGATGCTTTTTGAAAGCCTCGGAGGTTGGGGAGATGCATGGGGCGAGATTGCTTTCTGGAAGCGTATGCCCGATGGTCCTCGTAAGGCAGCCACTTATGACCCTAAGCTTTTGAAAGATGGCAAACTCTATGATTGGTGGGCTACCAAAGATGGTAAGTCTATCGCTGAGGGTAAGACAAATGCTATTGTACCAGAATATCATCCCATGTTCTCTCTCTTCACGGTGAATGATGATGGTCATGGCGGACAAATGATGGCTCCTTATGATTATACGGCAAAGAAGTGGAGAGGTATGCTCAATGGTCGCCGTCACCAAGTGATTCGCTATGCCGAAGTGCTGTTGTGGTATGCCGAAAGTGCTGCTCGTGCTGGCAAGGCTGACCTCTCTCTCGCTAAGGAGTGCTTGAAACTTGTGCGTCAGCGCGCTGTGGAAGCAGGAGAGGCTGACAAAGTTCATGGTGTGAACATTGATGCCATGACGGCAGACCAGTTGGCGCAAGCTGCTTACGAGGAGCATGGCTGGGAAGTGGCTGGGCACTGGGTGTCTATGGTGACTCGTCGTGCAGACCAACTTCGCATGAATGACCTCAAAAATACCTTTGCAAGCCGTGTGGCTAATCAACCTGTCGAAGTGGCACCTGGTTTTACTGCCACGGAAGCTGTGCCTGTGAGCGGAGCTTGGAATGACAATATGAACTATGCGCCATACCCTCTCCAAGAAACAGAAAAGAATTCTCGTTTGAAGCGATAATTTTTTTATTCTCTCGAAAAATTATAATCTATAAAGACGAAGCTACCTCAGACTCTTGGGTTTTGAGGTAGCTTTTTCTGTGTCCCTGGGCTAATTTTCGAGGAAACGTAGTGAGGATCACGATGAATGAAGAAGAAAACATGGTAAAATGTAATAAATGTTATAGGATTAGTGGTAAATCATCACTTATGAGTATTGTTCAAGAGAGAAAAATGTGAAACCTTTGCACTGAAAAAATAAAGAAGGAGCAGATAATGCTCCTCGTAGATAGCGGAAGAAACATCATTTTCCTCATTATTACTCTTGAAGAATTTTAATTTGCGCTCATTTGAGTCGTTAGATTATGAAGAATAACTACGCCCTTTTCTTAGCCCTTAGTGGAGTATTATGTTCCACCTCGGCTTTTGCCACCTCAACTGTTGAGGCTTCCCAACCTTTACTTACTAACACTACAAACACACTTGCTGTTCCCACGGCGCAAGCTCCCAAAGCACTGCCTGCTCACATTGTGGGACATGTGCGCAATAGCGAAACCCAAGAATTTCTGCCTCATGTGCGTGTAGAGGTCTTGGGCACTCGCATCTCTGTGGTCACAGACGTGACGGGTCACTTCATGCTGAAAAACTTGCCCATCGGACGTTTGCGCGTGAAGGTCGATGTTCCTGGTTTTGAACCTGTGATTCACGAAGTCACCACCACCTCGGATGCTACTATCATGTCTGACTTTGAGTTGCAACCCCAGGAAGTGGCACTGAGCGATGTCGTGGTGTCTGCCACTCGTAACGCCACGAAGCGTCGTCTTGCACCTACGTTGGTCAATGTGCTCGATGCTAAGGTGTTCGACCGTACACAGAGTTCATTCCTTTCTCAAGCTTTGAAATATCAACCTGGCGTGCGCGTGGAAGACAACTGCCAGAACTGTGGTTTCTCACAAGTGCGTATCAACGGTCTGGATGGGCCTTATTCTCAAATCCTCGTAGACTCTCGTCCCGTTTATAGTGCATTGGCTGGTGTCTATGGTTTGGAACAAATCCCCACCAACATGATCGAGCGCATCGAAGTGTTGCGTGGAGGTGGTAGTGCTTTGTTTGGATCTTCTGCTATTGCAGGTGTCATCAATGTCATTACGAAAGAACCCGTGGCTTCTTCCGCTAGTGCTTCACACGAAATCCGTGGCATCGGTGGTTTGAAGGCTTTTGAGAATACCACCAATCTCAATGCTACCTACGTCACCGACAACAACCAGATTGGAATCACCCTCTTTGGTCAGTTGCACCACCGTTCGCCTTACGATCACACCGGCGATGGCTACTCTGAAATGCCTAAGCTTGATGGTAGCAACGTGGGTATGCGTGCTTTCTTCCGCATTTCCGACTATTCTAAACTCACTGCCGAGCTACACAATACGCGTGAATTCCGCCGTGGTGGCGATTTGCTCAACGAAGAGCCCCACAATGCGCATGTGGCAGAGCAATTGCGCCACAATAACCTCACGGGTAGCCTCAATTATAACTTCGTTTCGGCCGATGCTAAGCACCGTGTGAATGCTTTTGCTTCGTTCATGAAGGTGCAACGTGAGAGCTATTATGGCGGTGGCGAGAAGACGGTGGAACAATATTTGACTCAAATCGAGAAAGATCCCTCAAGTTTCACCAAAGATGATGCTGTGGAAATGCGCAAACGCATGATCAGCTATGGTCGCACCAATGGTTTGACTAATGTGCTGGGTGCGCAATATGCTTATGACTTCGACAAGTGCTTGTTTATGCCTTCACAGTTCACCGTAGGTGTGGAGCATGCCAACGACAACTTGGAAGATAAGAGCGGATTCCGCAAAGAGTTTATCGAACAAAACGTGAACACCAACTCCCTCTACTTGCAAAATGAGTGGAAGAACGACATGTGGAGCTTCCTCCTTGGTGGTCGTCTTGACAAGCACAGCATGGTGAAGAATGCCATCTTCTCTCCTCGTGCTAATGTGCGCTTCAATCCTACCAAAGATCTCGTGCTTCGTGCCAACTATAGCGCAGGATTCCGTGCTCCACAGGTGTTTGACGAAGACCTTCACGTGGACAATGCTGGTGGTGATTTGATCACGATTGAAAACGACAAGAATCTCCACGAAGAGCGTTCCAACAGTTTCAGTCTGTCTGCCGACTGGTACACTCATTTTGGTGCATGGCAGCTGAACCTCACTGCCGAAGGTTTCTACACCGAGCTCAACGATGCCTTCTCGCTCGTGCAGAGCAAGCGCACTGACAAGTTTGGTAATGAAGAAATTGTGAAGACCCGCACCAACTCAGATGGTGCAAAGGTGATGGGAGTGAGCCTAGAAGGTCGCCTCACCTTGCCTAAGGTGTGGTCGCTCCAAGCTGGATTGACTTATCATAAGAGCCAGTGGAACAAGGAGCAAAAGTGGAATGATGACGATGCTTATGCTACTCGTCGTATGTATCGCACACCTGATGTCTATGGTTACTTCATTTCAACGTGGAATGTGACCAAGCAACTGGATCTCACCTTCACAGGTAACTTCACAGGTAGCATGTTGGTAGGTCACGAGATTCCCACAGAGGAAGATGGTAAGACCTTGTCCAAGGATGCTTATCTCAATCAACTTTCTTCCAACATCAAGTATGACCGCGTGCTCTCTGGTGAGGGTCAGACCAACAAGGTGGGCGAAGTTTATGGTCCTCGTACATTTGAGACACCTAGCTTCATGGAATTTGGGGTGAAAGCACAGTATACTTTCCCTATCTACAAGTACTATAAGGGACAAGTCTTCGCTGGTGTGCAAAACATCTTCAATGCTTACCAAGATGACTTCGATCTCGGCTACAACCGTGACTCTGCCTACATCTATGGTCCCATGGCACCTCGCACTTTTTATGCTGGTTTCCGTGTGAACTTCTAATCCATTTTACACTCAAACATCTAATCTGTTTTACTATAAACGCACCGACCGCGATAAACATTGATTTGTCGCGGTCGTTTTTGTTATGCTATGATGGGGTGAATCCACTGTGAACGAATAAGTCCGACATTTCACAGGGAGATGTCGGACTTATCATATTA
>ERZ773009.3138-NODE-3138-length-10131-cov-10.325427_pt1 | contig 10131 bp, 7 predicted proteins | sample MGYA00580663_ERZ773009 | MGnify/ENA primary metagenome ERZ773009 (study PRJEB29015, sample SAMEA2737969) | human oral metagenome | biome: human oral; feature: human-associated habitat; material: dental | place: China | collected 2026 ...
GGGTGGAGAAGATGGAGGAGTAGGAGCGGGCGTGGACCGACTCCATGAAGGCGATGTTGGTGAGCACCGCCTCCTCGTGGGGGGTGCGGGCGTCCGGGATGAGGGAGACCGCGCCGACCGTGCCCTGAATGGTGTCCAGAAGGGTCAGGCCGGTAAAGACGCGGGTGGTCATGTTCTTCTCTGCCTCATTGAGAGTGGCCCAGGACTGCACGTCATTGGACAGTGGCACCTTCTCAGGCAGCCAGAAGTTGCCTGTGAGGCGGTCCCAGACCTCGAGGTCCTTGTCGTCGGTCAGGCGGTTCCAATTGATGGCCTGGACGCGGTCGACCAGCTTGATGGGCTCGTGCATCGGTTTCCTCCCGGGGTTTGGGTGATCTGGCCTCATGCTACCGACGACGGCGCTGACCGGCTGTGATGCCCGACCGGTCGGCGCCTGTGGTGCCCGCCGCGCTCCCGCGGCCGGATGCGTCCAGACGGAAGCCCGACCAGTAAACGTTATTGACTCACATATTGTTACTGACTAACATTTTCTGTATGAGTCCACGCGCCTCCACCGCCAATCTGCTTCGGCGCACCGCACTGCGGATGTTCGCCGAGCAGGGCTTCGACGCCGTCCCGGTCACCGCGATCGCCAAGGCCGCCGGGGTCTCCCACATGACCTTCTTCCGCCACTTCCCCACCAAGGAGGCCGTGGTGGTGAGTGACCTGTTCGATCCGCTCATCGCCGAGGCGGTGCGCGCTCAGCCACAGCGGTGGCGACCACTGACCCGAGCCGTGCGGGGACTCGTTGCGGCGATGAGTCAAGAGTCGGCGCGCGAGGAGATGTCCTCCCGAGAGTTCCATGAACGCATTCGGCTGGCAGCCCTCACCCCGTCACTGGCGGCCGCCGTGCGAACCGCAGGTCAGGAGACCGAGCGCGCCATCGCCACAGCGCTTGCCGCTCCCGGGGTGGACGACGCGGCGGCACAGGCCGCGGCCGGAGCCGTCATGGGAGCGGCGAGCAGCCTCCTGCTCGCCTGGGCCGGCGAGAGCAATGCAGCCAACACCGGGGCGGCCGATGCGGCAGCGACCCTCAGCCGGGGTCTTCTCAGCCTGCTGGGGGACACATGAGCGGTACAGCACCGGCGGCCCTGGAGGTTGCGGGCGTCCACGTCGCCCTGCGGGGGAAGCCTGTTCTGCGCGACCTCAGCCTTTCACTCGCCGACGGCGAGTGCCGCGCCGTCGTGGGTCTCAACGGCGCCGGGAAGACCACGGCCCTGCGCGTCATCCTGGGCATGCTGCGTCCCGACGCCGGCAGGGTTCTTCTGCACGGCCGCGACATCGCCTCCTCCCCCAGGGATGTCTGGCGGCGAGTGGGCCACCTGGTGGAGACTCCGTTGTCCTACCCCGAGCTCACGGCCCGGCAGAACATCATGGCGGCCGCACGCCTGCACGGCGCCGACCCTGAACGCACCAAGCGGGCAGTGGAACGGTTGAGTGAGGCGCTGGCGCTGACCGGCTGGCTCGACACACCTGTGCGTCGCCTGTCGCTGGGCACGCGCCAGAAAGTGGGGCTCGTCGGCGCCCTGGCGCATGAACCGGACGTCGTCGTCCTCGATGAGCCGACCAACGGGCTCGATCCGCTGGCCGTCGTCGGATTCAGGGATCTTCTGCGGGAGGTGACCGGGCGCGGCGGAGCGGTGCTGGTGACCGGGCACCACTTCGATGAGCTGACGCGCATCGCCGACCGGGTTGAGGTGCTGCACCGGGGGCGGATCATCGACACAATCGCGCCTGAGGACCCCGGCCGCCCCGGAGGCACCGACCTTGAGAGAGTCTTCTTCGACGCCGTCCTGGCGGCGGACCTGGCCGCAGACAGCACTGTCCTGGAGTCAGAGGCGGGACGGGACACCCGCGCGGAAACGAGCCGTGAACGGACGGAGGCCTCATGATGGGCATGGATCGCAGCGCTCTCGAGATCGTCATCGGCCTGGAGGCCCGCAAGTTGGCTCGGGCCACGGTCGTACGCGTAGCGACGGCGGCCGCCCTCGTTCTGGTCATGGCAACCACGGCCGGCGGGTACACCGCCGCAATGCACGCCGGAGATACTGATCTGGGTCGAAAGGCCACCTCAATGGTGACCTCGCCCGGCTGGGACGGCTACACGGCCCTGGGGGCGACAAGTGTGAGCGTAACGATGCTCCTGGCCGTGGGCGTGGTGATGTCATGGAGTACGGGGCGGGAGTTCACCGACGGAACCATTGTGGGCCTGTTCGCCATCCCGCCGGCCCTGCGAACCATTGCGACGGCGAAGATGGTAGTGACCCTGTCCTGGGCGGTTCTGCTGGGAGCCGGCGAGGCGGCACTACTGATGACGGCGGGGTTACTGCTCGGCCTGGGGACGGCAGGAGCCGCCGGCTGCTTCGCGACGCTGTTGCTTGTCTCGGTGATGCTCGGCGCCGGTATCTTGCCGGTCATGTGGGCGGCGACGCGGTGGCGCGGCTACCTGGCCGGCATCGGGCTGACACTGGCGATCCTGGTCGTCACCAACCTGGCCGCCGGCTTCGGCCTCGGCACCTACACCCCGTGGTCGATCCCGGTTGCCTGGACCATGACCCATGATGATGTCAGCACATTGCTGCTGGTAGTTCCGGTGATGACCGCCGCGATTGGCGCCTGGGTCACCCTCCGATCCTGGGACCGGCTCCAGCTGGGCACAGACTGACCGCAATTCCCATGGAACAACTGTTATGACGAGGAGGCGGCCGGCTGCTGGGCGGCAGTGAGGATGGGCGCGCCCTTCTCGGGTGGGTCCCCCTGGCCGACCACCGCACCGCCGTTCATGTCGAAGGCGACGACCTCAGAGTCGTAGTCGTCGTTCGGCGCGGTCGCCAGCTCGACCCGCTGAAGAGTCCGATTTCCCAGGACGGCCGCCAGAACCGGCGCTGCGGCGTCAACCTCCACACCCTTTCCGTACTCACCGAGTCCCCACACTCTCAGCTGGGTCACCTGGTTGATATCATCATGCGCATCCAGGTCCACCGTCGCATTGGCTCGTTTGTCTGCCGGGATGGCATCGAGAACGCTCTTGAGCGGCACGGAGGTGAGGTCAACGCCTTTGGAATGGGTGACGTGACAATAGGATGAGCCCACATGAATATTCTGCTCGGTCTTGAGTGAACCAACACCGACAACCGGAGATGTTAGCGGAAGAATGAAGTTGTCCGGAAGGGTTTTCACGCCTTGGTAGCGTAGCCGGATTTCATTCCAGGAGATCTCCACGCTCTCCACCTCCGAGGAGACCACCTTCATGGCAGCCGGCACGGCCCTCTCGGAGTCATCCATCGGTAGACGACAGGACATCGACGTCGCACCCTGGGTCCATTTGACGTCAATCTCCACCTTATCGGAATCGGCCAGATTCACTACTTCGTTTCGAGCATTGCGAATGATGGCGAGGACTGAATCCTGCCCAGGATCACCCTTGAGGTTGACGATCACATCCCAGCGATCATCGGTCACGAGCCCCGGATCCACATCAACCTCAACGGACGTGACACCATCAAGACCGGATAGATACTTGCGCACCTTCCTCTTCTTCTTGCTGAGAGCCAGAGCGAAAGGTGAGCACCCGCCCACTCCGAAAGCAAGAGACACTGCACCCAGCGCCAGCACCTCACGACGTCGAATACTCATCAACCTCACTCCCCTTCCCTTCATCATGCTTGCATGTGCACGTCAGGCAGAGACACCTTCGGGTCCATACCCCACCCTCCATCACCCCATCAGGATGCCGAGGTAAGCACCTGTTGGGCGGCAGCAAGGATGGGCGCCCCCTTCTCGGGTGGGTCCCCCTGGCCGACCACAGCGCCGGACTTCATGTCGAAGCCAACCACCTTGGGCTGGACCTTGCTTTCCACTGAGGTGCTCAGCTCCACCCGCTGAAGCACCCGATTGCCGAGGACTGTGGCGAGGACCGCGGCATCTGGCTGAACATCCTCATCCTGCCAGTCCTTCGCCCATTTCTTGAATATGAGACGGACCTGGTGACTGCCCACGTCTTCTGCCTCCAGGCTCAGGACCGCTCCGTACCGCTTGTCGGAGGGAATGGATTCCAGTGCGCGCTTGATCGGCACGGAGGTGAGGTCCTTACCCTTGGCATGGGAGATGAAGCAGTGAGATCGTCCAATCAGGATACTCTGCTCTACCCTCAGGGAGCCGAGGCGTAGCACTGGGGAGGTGGGCGGCAGGATGAAGTGATCCGGGAGAGTCTCAGCAGTCCGGTACTCGAAGGATATTATCTCCTCCTCGATCTGGACTCGCTCCATGCCGGGCGACACCGCCTCCACCGTGGCGGAGGCGGCCTTGTCAGCATCCTTCATCGGCAGGTAGCAGAAGACGGAGGCCTTAGCCTGAGCCCAGGTGACGACCATCCTCGCCTCGATGGCCCCGGTCAGGCGCAGTACCTCGGCATAGGCGTCCCGCACAACTGACGACACCGATCCCACAGACGGATCATCCTTGAGCCGCACGTCCACAATCCAACGATCCGGCTCTGAGAACTCCGGGTGCACCTCCACCCGTGCGGATGCCACGGCGTCGAGCCCGGAGAGGTACTGCTGCACCTTCCGCTTCCGTCTCCTGCGCGCCATGGCCATGGGCGAGCACCCGGCCACTGCGAGAGCAAGGGATGCGGCCGTTACGGCCAGGACCTGACGACGTCGGATTCTCACCGGTCCACACCTCCGCAGAGACTCCGGCATTCACATTCCTCAAGAGCCGGATGACACGATGTCCAAGCACCTCTGGGCCGCCGCGACATCCTCACAGTAATCCTTGGCAACCCCCCACTTCCAATCCGATTCTTGAGAAACAGTGAATGTACACGTTCCTTGCACCGACTCATGATTTGCTCCGCGATCCTTGGCGCGCACTTCAAGGATCGAGAAATCCTGCTTTTTGTTCCACACTCCTCGGAGTGCCGTCACGATCAGCTCATCCGTCGGGAATCCCGCAGCCGTCACCGGACCGCCGAACACCTTGATATAGTTCTGAGAATCCTTGCCGGTGATAGCCCCAGGGACGCCTGCTACATAAATTTCTCCCACCTCACCGCCGGAAACGCCAGAAATCGCGCCAACAAATCGATTCAAGTCACTCCGACTAAAACCAATATAGGCCTCGATCATCCGGGGAATCACCTCAACCTTCCACTTGTCTGCGGAGTATGTGAACTGATCCACCGCCGTCTCCTTCGCCTTGAAGGAGATCTCGTTAGGCGCTTCCGACAGATCACCGTATTCGGCCATGGCAGGGAACGAGTTGGTTCCGGCAACTTGAAGAGTTGGCTGATACGGCTTTCGAGGAGTTGGATTAAGAGTGAGCTTGAGGGCCTTCCCGCACACCAGATTTGCCGCCAAGGCCATCCGACCCCAGTCGATGAAAGGATCCTCATTCACCTTATCGTCTTCCGCCACAGGAAGACTGCACGAGAGGGTTACTGTTGTGCTTTTTATCGCCCACTCGACTTTCACCCGCCCGCGCTTACCTCGAGAAGAGGAACTGGTGCCGCGCCACCCACCCAACGAGCTAATGCCCTCCAGAAGTTTCCTGATCTCGCTGATGTTGGTCTCGTCAGACATGCTGATATCCAACCCAATGTTTTGGTCGCCTGACACAGTAAAGCTAGTAACTCGCTCGTCAGCGGAAAGCATGTCATATAGCCGACCAATATCCGGGGCGGAACTCAACCACTTCAGCGGACTGGGCGCCAGCCATAGTCCGGCCCCCGCAGCAACTCCCGCACCTATCAACGCGCGGCGTCGCACGCGAGGTTGACTCGACCAGGTACGTAGCCTTCCTCGGGAGCTCGCCCGACTCGATGAGTCAAGTTGCTGGGTGAACTCCTCCAGCACCGGTTCGTCAACAGGACTCACGCGGAGATCGCTGCGCTCATCATTCTGCATCTGGAGTCCTCCCACCTTCGGATGGATACTACGCTACCGTCTCATTTTTTTCTTGAGTTCAAATAGCGTCGCTGACGGGCACCTCACAGGATCACTCAGAACCGGGCCGGCGCATCCCCGCGCGCCAGGAAGAGCGCGATGAACAGGAACCGGATGATGCTGCGTCGACGATGAGCCATGGCGCCACCGTAGGACCTCACCCCCGGCGCACGGGATGGGGATTGTTCCCCTGTTCGGCCTGTGCGGCTGCTGGAGCGCAAGAAGCCCCGGGCCCACCTGAGTTCTGAACTCAGGTGGGCCCGGGGGCCTGTCCCTATGAGAGGTGGGAACTAGCGGCCGGCGTCAGGCGCGGCGGCGGCTCACCAGCAGAGCCCCTCCCATCACGGCGACCACGGCGATGCCCAGAGGCAGGCCGATCCTGACACCGGTGCTGGCCAGCGGGCCACCCGCGGAACCGCCGGGCGCCCCATCGGCCGGGGCCGGCGCCGCCGAGCTGGTGGGCGTGACCTGCTGGGCCGCACCGGACGACGACGAGTCACCCGCAGCGGTGGAGCTGCTCGCGTCGGCGCTGGGCTTGGCGTTCGGGTCCGCGCTGGCGTCAGCGGCCGGCTTGTCAGCCGGGTCCGCACTGGCCTCAGCACTGGGCTTGGCGTTCGGGTCCGCACTGGCCTCAGCACTGGGCTTGTCAGCCGGGTCCGCACTCGCCTCAGCACTCGGCTTGGCGTTCGGATCCGCACTAGCGTCGGCGGCAGGCTTGTCAGCCGGAGCGGCACTGGCCTCGGCACTCGGCTTGGCGCTCGGCGTAGCAGTCCCGTCCGCGGTTGGCTTGGCGTTCGGATCCGCCTTCGCGTCAGCAGCAGGTTTGTCAGCCGGAGCGGCACTCGGCGCAGCGGAAGGCTCCGCAGTCGCCTCAGCACTGGGCTTGGCGTTCGGGTCCGCGCTGGCGTCAGCGGCCGGCTTCTCAGTCGGAGCGGCACTCGGCGCAGCACTCGGCTCGGCGGAAGGCTTCGCAGTCGCCTCAGCGCTCGGCGTCGGAACATTGAGAGAGGCGTACATACCAGCGAACTTCAGGTCCAGCACCTTCTCGCCAATAGTCACCTTCTGAGACGCGGGAGCCTTCAGGGTGTACCCATCGACCTGAGCCGTGTTCACGTCCTGCTCAATGGTGCACTCCGTGCCCACAGGCAGCTCCGGACCGTTGACCGGCGTGCCATTGGCCTTGGCCTTGAGGGTGCCTTCCTGCCCGTTGTCGCAGGTGTAGGTGAAGGTGAACTCCTTGTCCCCGACCTCGGCGCCCTCGACGGAGTTGGTCACCGAGAACGAGCCCTTGGCCTTCGTGTAGGTGTTGGTCATCGTCACCTCGGCCGTCTGATCCTTGACGATGGCGACGGTCTGCGGCTCCGGGGCGGTCAGCGTGTACCCCGACCGGAAGGCGGAGTCGGTGATCTCGGTGACGGTGCAGGTCGAGCCTGCCGCGACCTCCTCGGAGTGCTCCGAGGTCTTCCCGCCCTTCACCATCAGGAAGCCCGTGGTGCTGTCAGTGCAGCTGTAGGTGAACAGGAAGGTGGAGTTGCTGAAGTCGCCGTCGCCGGCCAGGGCCTTCGTGATCGTGAAGTCACCGTGATCCACGGGCACGGCGTCAGCAGAGTTGCTCAGCGTCACGGTCTCGAGCATCTGCTCCTCAACGGTCGCAGTGTTGGTGCTCTGGCCGTTCACCATGAAGGCCGGCTTGCCCCAGACGACACCTTCGGGAGTAGCCGAGGCATTCGTCGGGTCCTCCTTGAATGTGAGGACCGTTCCGGTGGGGAAGATTTCCTTGAACACGGTCTTCGCACCGATGTTGAGGGTCATTTCCAGGTCACCACCAGTACGGTCCTGGTTGAGGGTACCCGGGGCCTTCCAGCCCGGGTAGGCGCTTGCCTTCGCGTCACCGGGCAGGTCGTAGTTGACACTGACCTTGAAGGTGGTGTCCGCCGGCACCTTGCCGGTCTCGGTTCCGGTGAGGAGCTTGGTGATCTCGAATCCACCGAAGCCGGGCTTCATCTCAACGTTAATGGAGAAGGATGAGGCGTAGTGCACCGCGTAGGAGCCCCGCAGGCTGGTTCCCAGCGCGGTGGCGTCGTTCTTGTACCGCACACCGGGCTGCACCTTGCCGTTGTCGGTGTTGGGGGTCGACTCGTAGCGGACGATGTAGTTGCTGCGCGGCGCGAAGGGACCGGTCACCTTGACGAAGGCGACGTCGCCGTTGAAGGTGACGTCGAGGTCGAAGTCGCCCGCGCTGGTGTTCTGGTCCGTTCCGGCAGCGTCCGTGAGCTGGACGGAGCTGGCACCCTTACCCTCGGAGGTGCCGGTCTCCAGCGTCCACCTGCTCTTGTCGGCGACGTACTTCTGTCCGGGGCCGAGCTCATCGGTGAACATGATGGTCGAGCGGGTCTTACCATCCACGGTCAGAGACTGGCCGTTCTCCTCGAGAGCCGCCTTGATCTGGTCAGGACCGAAGATCAGCTGCCAGGCAATCTTGTCGGAGTCGACATTCAGGTCGCTGGCCCACTTGGTGACCTTCTCCGGCTTGTAGGGGCCTTCGACGTACGCGCCGATCTTGCCGCCGGGAACGGCCACGGGAGTGTCCACGCCGTTGGCCTTGATCGACAGGTTGGGCAGATCCGAGGCCCCGTTAGCCACCACCAGTGACGTCCCGTTACCCCGCAGGTCCTTGAAGCCCTGGGCGACGATCTTGTCGAGCTCACTGTTGAAGGTGCAGGTGATCTTACGCTCGGCCACCGAGCACTCACCCACCTTCGTGCTGACGCCATCGTGGTTGAGCATCATCGGCTCGGTGAGCTTGTCCTTGCTGCGGACCTGCTCGGGCAGTGCGATCTCGAAGGAGTCCCCGCCCTTGGCCTGGGCCTTGCTGGCATCCCAGCTGAACTTCAGCTTGAGGTAGTCACCGCTCTGAACCGCGGTCTTGCTCGGGTCCTCCTCGCCGGTGGCGTTGGAGGGGGTCAGTGACAGGTCGGAGACAGTGATCTTCGGGTTGATGGCGGCTCGGGCCTGCATGGGCAGGACCGTCAGCATCGCGGCAACCATCACCACGAGCAGGAGGAGAGCACCTGTGACACGCGCAGGCGCTCTGAGCGCTCTGGGGGCAGGGATCTTTGACACGGCAAACCTTTCGGGAGAAGTCCGGCACTCAATTGATGCGGAGCCGAATTTAAGTTCTATATTTACTGGTATCAATGGCGAAAATCTCAGGTCAGGGTCACGAATCGGCAGCCATTTCGCCTCGGAATGATGACGATGATGACGACTTCATCGCTAATCAAACGGGCGGGCGGAATGGATTATTAAAGGCGAGCACCCCAGCCCGTTCCGCCGCTGGCCTCGAGACCGCGGCCAACAACCGACCCTCGGCAGTATCGCCCACGATTCCGCCAGCCAGCCGGCAGCTACTCCACTCCAGGCGTCACGACGGATACAGATGCCGCATCTGTCCCTCAGGCACTTAGTTGACTGAGATAATAGATTCATGAGTCCCGCGGTTCGGGTGGGCGAGATCCCCACCCTGGTCAGCAACCTCGTCGACCAGCTCACGCAGCGGTTGGCGGCCGATGACGCGCCTGAACGCCTCGTCGTCGGGCTCGTGGGGGCTCCCGGTTCGGGAAAATCAACGATTGCCGAGCAGCTGGTGACCGAGCTCAAAGCGGCGGACATCTTCGCTGGGCTGGTCGCCATGGACGGCTTCCACCTGTCCAACGCCGTCCTGGACGAGCTGGGGCGCCGCAACCGCAAGGGCGCCCCTGACACATTCGACGTCGAGGGCTACCTGACGACCCTGGACCGGGTGCGGGCCGACGGCGCCCCTCAGGTCCTCGTTCCGGTCTACCGGCGCGACATGCACGAGTCCGTGGCGGCCGGGAGCATCGTCAGCGGCACCGGCGTCGTCGTCACTGAGGGCAACTACCTCGCGCTGGAGACGCGCGGTTGGGGTGCGGCGCGTGAGCGGATCGATCTGCTCATCCATGTTGACGTACCCGAGGAGGTGCTCGTGCTGCGGCTCATCAACCGGCGCGAGGAATTCGGCATGAACCCGCTGACGGCTGGACACTGGGTGCGCACCGTGGACCTGCCCAATGCTCGCCTCATCGCCACGAGCGTCCACCGCTGCGACGAAGTCTGGCGAGACCCT
>ERZ773009.3142-NODE-3142-length-10122-cov-8.714811_pt1 | contig 10122 bp, 7 predicted proteins | sample MGYA00580663_ERZ773009 | MGnify/ENA primary metagenome ERZ773009 (study PRJEB29015, sample SAMEA2737969) | human oral metagenome | biome: human oral; feature: human-associated habitat; material: dental | place: China | collected 2026 ...
GACGCCTAGTGTGTCACCGACCATCTAGAGCAGCCGAGAGACCTGGCTCATCGACGTTGCAGCAACCCCCGCACAGCGGTGCAGGTGCTTCCGCCAGGATCGATGGAGGAGCCCGTGAGCGCAGACCCCGCACCCACCGCCGACCCGGTCGAGGCGGCCGCACCGGCGGACGCCCTGGGGCCGACGGGCGCCAGTGCCGAGCCGGGCGCCGACACCGATGCAGGCGCCCCTGACGCTCCCGGCGTCGGCGCGGACGAGCCCATGATCTCCCTGCGCGACGTCCACAAGATCTACCGCCTGCGCGACGGCTCGCAGGTGCATGCCCTGGACGGGCTCACCCTCGACATCCCCGCCGGCTCCATCCACGGCGTCGTCGGAACCTCCGGCGCGGGCAAGTCCACCCTCGTGCGCTGCCTGACCGCCCTCGAACGGCCCACCGACGGCGAGGTGCGCGTCGCCGGCCAGGACCTGACCACCCTCAGCGCCCACGAGCTGCGCAGGGCCCGGCGCGCCATCGGCATGGTCTTCCAGCACGCCAACCTCCTCGAACAGCGCACGGCCGCCCAGAACATCGCCTACCCGCTGGCCCTGGCCGGGGCGCGCAAGGGGCAGCGGCACGACCGCGTCACCCGCATGCTCACGCTCGTGGGCCTGGACGGCCGCGGCTCGTCCTATCCCGCCCAGCTCTCCGGCGGTCAGCAGCAGCGCGTCGGCATCGCCCGGGCCCTGGCGGACGAGCCCGCAGTCCTCCTGTGCGACGAGCCCACCAGCGCCCTCGACCCCGAGACGACCCGCTCGATCCTCGACCTCATCCGCGACGTCCGCGACCGCCTCGGCGTCACCGTCGTCATCATCACCCACGAGATGAGCGTCGTGCGCCGCATCTGCGACTCCGTCAGCCTCCTGGAGGCCGGGCGGATCGTCCAGTCCGGGCCCATCGAGGACGTCGTCTCCGACGTCGACTCTCGCCTGTCCCGCGAGCTCGTCCCGCCCCCGGACGTGCCCGACGCCGTGCGCGCCGGCAGTGCCGAGAGCGCCGGCGGGGCCACCGGGGCCGCTGCGTCTGCGAGTGCCGTGATCGACGTCGCCCTGACCGCGCACCCGGGCGAGCCCGCGGCCGCCCAGGTGCTCGCCCTGGTCGCCGAGCAGGGCGCCGACGTCGCCGGGGGCGTCTTCGAGACCCTCGGCACCGCCCAGGTCGGGCGGCTGGCCCTCACCATCCCCGCCGATCGCGCCCGGGCCGCCGTCGAGGCCCTGCACGACGCCGGTGTCACCGCGGAGGTGCGCGCATGACCCCGACCGCCCTCACCGCCGCAGCCGCATCCGCCCTCGCCGTCAGGGCTCCGGGCCTGACCGACGCCCTGGCCTCCGCCGCGAGCCCGAGCGGCACCTGGTTCAACAACTCGGCCATCCGGCGCAAGCTGTGGCCCGCCACTCTTGAGACCCTGGAGATGACCGGTGTGTCCGGGGGGCTGACGATCATCTTCGGGCTCCTGCTCGGTCTGGCGCTCATCTCGACCGGCAAGCGCGGCCAGCACCCCAGCCGGGTCACCTACGAGATCCTGTCGCAGATCGTCAACATGGGGCGCTCCATGCCCTTCATCATCCTCATGGTCGCGATCATTCCGCTGACCCGCCTGATCGCCGGGACCTCCCTGGGCTGGCAGGCCGCCTGCGTCCCGCTCACGGTCGGGGCGATCCCCTTCTACGCGCGCCTGGTCGAGACCGCCATCAACGACGTCGATCACGGCAAGGTCGAGGCGGCCCTCATGATGGGGGCCTCCAGCAGCCAGATCACCTGGGGCGTGCTCGTGCGCGAGGCCCTGCCCACTCTCGTCCGCTCCGCCACCGTCACCATTATTACGCTGCTCGGTTACACCGCCATGGCGGGCACCGTCGGCGGAGGCGGTCTGGGCGACCTCGCCATTCAGTACGGCTACCAGCGCAATGACACCGACGTCATGGTGATTGTCGTCATCCTCATTGTGGCCGTCGTCGGAGTGATCCAGGTCTGCGGCGACATGCTCAGCCGGCTGGTCGATCACCGCTGAGCCTCGACCAGCCGGAGTAAGTGCTCGCAGACGCGACAGCCTCGGGCCGTCCGCCGTCGCATGCCCGCACGGGACTCAGCATCACGACGCCGGCGCTCCCGGCCCGCAGCTTTTCAAGAACAGGAACCACCATGACCACCAGCATCTCCCGCCGCACCGTTCTCGCCGGAGGCCTCGCCACCGCTGCCGCCCTCTCTCTGGCCGCCTGCGGAAAGACATCGGAGTCCTCCGGCTCCTCCGACGCCGACGCCGCCGTCGACGGCATCACCGTCAGCGGTGACACCGCCACCATCGCCATCGGCGCCACCCCCGAGCCGCATGTCACCATCCTGCAGTGGATTCAGGACAATCTCGCCGCCGATGCCGGCCTGAGTCTGGACATCAAGGAGATCAACGACTACCAGACGCCGAACTCCTCGCTGAACGACGGCTCCCTGGCGGCGAACTTCTACCAGACGCCCAACTTCCTGGCCCAGCAGATCAAGGAGAAGGGGTACGACTTCACCTCGCTGGCCGACGTGCACATCGAGCCCATGGGCATCTACACCTCCAAGGGATACACCTCGGTCGACCAGGTGCCGGACGGCGGGAAGGTCGTCCTCAACTCAGATCCCGCCAATGCGGCGCGGGGTCTGAAGCTCCTGGAGTCCGCGGGCCTGATCACCGTCGACCCCTCGGCCGAGCTGCCCACGGAGCTCGACGTCACCGACAACCCGAAGAATCTTGAGCTCGTCAAGGTCGACGGCGCCCAGGTGGCCACGTCCATGGCCGACGCGGACCTCGCCGTCATCAACGGCAACTACGCGCTCGACGCCGGCCTCAAGCCGAGCCAGGACTCCCTGGTCCTCGAGCAGGCCAAGAACAGCCCCTACGCCAACGAGCTCGTCGTGCGCACCGAGGACAAGGACAACGAGCACCTCAAGAAGCTCGCCGAGCTCATGAACTCCGAGCAGCTGCGGACCTACATCGAGCGGACCTGGACCGACGGGTCCGTGCTGCCGGCCTTCTGAGCGCCGGGTGGGCCGGGCGCCGGCTGTCCCCGTGCGCCGGGTGGGCCGAGCGTCGAGATAGACATTCTCGTACGAGGTCGGCGGTGACACCGTCTATCTCGTACGACAATGTCTATCTCGACAGGGTGAGGCGGCTCGGGTGCGGGATGCGGTCGAGGCGCGGTGAGCGGCGCCGGGCGGCTACTCGCTGGCGAAGGCGTCCACGTTGTCCCTAGTGACCCAGGTGGCCTCGGTGTAGTTGATGGCCTCGACGCCGCCTCCGTCCAGAAGGGTCTTCATGGTGTCCACGGCCATCGTGCCCATGCCGGTGGTGTCCTGGGAGACCGTGCCGTCCATAGCGCCGCTCCTGATCGAGCTCAGGCCGTCATCGGTGGCGTCGACGCCGTAGACGGCGACCGTGCCGTTCAGGCCGGCGTTGTCGATCGCCTTCTGGGCGCCGATGCCCATGGAGTCGTTCTGGGAGACGATCGCGTCGATCCTCTGCCCGGTGGACAACCAGTTCTCGGTGACGGTGAGCGCCTCCGCGGTGTCCCAGTTCGCCGTCTGCTCGAAGACGACGCTGACGCCGGGGTGGTCGGCCAGGGCCTGGTCGTAGCCGTCCTTGCGGAGCAGCTGGCCGTCCGAGCCCATGGGGCCGTACAGGATCGCGACCGTGCCCGCGCCGCCCATCGCCTTGATGGCCTCCTCCATCTCGAGTCTGCCGGCCGCCGTGTCGTTGCCGCCGACGAAGGCGCTGGCCCGCTCCTGCTGACTGGCCTGCTGCGCCAGGGTGATGGTGGGGATGCCGGCCTCGTTGGCCGCCTTGAGCCCGGCGGTGACACCCTCCTTGGAGACGGGCTCGACCAGAATGCCGTCATAGCCCTGGCTCACCACCGACTCGACCTGGCTGATCTGGTTGGAGACGTCCTGCTTGGCGTCGAAGACGGTGACCGACAACCCCAGCTCCTCGCCCCGCGCATGGACGGCACCGGCCAGGGTGGTGGTGAAGGAGTTGGTCATGTGGCTCATCATGAGCGCGATACGGGGTCTGCCGTCGGAGCCGCCGGCCGTGCACGCGGTGAGCAGGGCGGAGGCGAGGACGAGGCTGCACAGCGCGGCGATGATCTTCTTCATGGGAACGTTCCTTTCGTGCCGACTCGCGAGGCCCGGGCGCCGGCGGCTACATGCGACGGCGGGCCTTGACGTCGAGCAGGACGGCCAGGACGATGATGACGCCCTTGACGACCTTCTGGAAGTTCGCGTCAATGCCCAGAATGTCCAGACCGTTGCCGATGACGGCGATCATGAGCGCGCCGATGACGACCCCGAGGGCTCGGCCGCGGCCGCCGGTCATGGAGACTCCGCCGATGACGACGGCGGCGATCGCATCGAGCTCGTAGGACTCGCCGGCCGTGGGCGCGCCGGTGATGGTGCGCGAGGCCAGGAGCACGCCGCAGAATCCGGCGAGCAGGCCTGCGATGACGAAGACGGAGACCCTGTAGCGTTTGACGTCGATGCCGGAGATCTCCGCGGCCACGGGGTTGCCGCCCACCGCGTAGACGCGCCGCCCGTAGACGGTCTTGTGGATGATGAAGCCGAAGGCCGCGGCGATCACGATGAAGTACAGCGCCATGATGGGGAAGCCGGCGAGCTTGATGGAGGCGACCGCCTCGAAGGCGCCCGAGACGTTGAAGACGGGCGCGCCGCCGGAGACCATGAGGGCGATGCCGCGCACGGCGGTCATGGTCCCCAGGGTGATGATGAAGGAGGGGATCGCTCCGTAGGCGACGCCGATCCCGTTGATGAGTCCGACGACTGCGCCCACGAGAACGCCGGCGAGGATCGGCACGATCAGCGCATGCTCCCCGGGATGGGCCAGCATGGCCGCGGTCACGCCCGCCAGGCCGATCGTCGAGCCGACCGACAGGTCGATCTCCCCGGAGACGATGACGTACATCATTCCCATGGCCAGAATTCCGTTGATGGCGGTCTGGATGAGAATGAGCAGGACGTTGTTCACGCTCAGGAAGTGGTGCCCCGGCGAGACCGCCCACAGGACGACGACGAGCGCCGCGAACACGAGGAGGATGCCGGCGTCCTTCACGGAGGGGACGAGCTTTCGTTTGAGTGCGGTGGCCATTGTCAGCTTCCGAATCGTGAGGCGAGTTCCATGATTGCTTCTTGCGAGAACTCCTCACGCGCGAGGACTCCCGTGGTGCGGCCCTCGGTGAGGACCATGATCCGGTCGCTGAGCCCCATGAGCTCGCCCATCTCCGAGGAGATGAGAATGACCGACTTGCCGTGCTCGACCAGGGTCCCGATGAGCTCGTAGATGTCCCGCTTGGCGCCGACGTCGATGCCGCGGGTCGGGTCGTCGAGGATCATGAGGTCGGGATCGGTCTCCAGCCACTTGGCCAGGACGACCTTCTGCTGGTTGCCGCCGGACAGGGCGGAGACGAGCTGTCTCGACGACGGCGTCTTGATGCGCAGGGAGTCGATGTGCCTCTGTGCGATGCGCGACTCGGCGCCGCCGGTGAGAAGACCCCTGTGGAAGAGTCGCCCCAGTGAGGGCAGCGTGATGTTGGCGGCCACCGAGCCCTCCATGTTGAGGCCGGTGCGCTTGCGGTCCTCGGTGATGAGGGCGACGCCCAGGGCGATGGCGTCGGCCGGCCGACGGATCGCGACCTCCCTGCCGTCCTTGAGCACGCGGCCGCCGTCGTGCGGTGCCGCCCCGAACAGCGACTCGACGAGCTCGGAGCGGCCCGCCCCGACCAGCCCGCCGATGCCCAGGATCTCGCCGCGTCGGACGGTGAAGCTGACGTCCTTGACCTTGGGCGGCGCGCTCCAGGAGTCGACCTCGAGGACGGTCTCGCCGAGGGGGACCTGCCGCTTGGGGAAGACGTCGTCGATCTCGCGGCCCACCATCATGGTGATGAGCCTCTTCTCGGTGAGCGCGGAGGCCTTGTCGGTGCCGATGAGCCTCCCGTCGCGCAGGACGGTGATGCGGTCGGCGATCTCGAAGATCTCGTTCATCTTGTGCGAGATGTAGATGATGCCGACGCCCGCGGCCGTGAGCCGGCGTATCTGCTCGAAGAGGCTGCCGACGTCGTCCTCGGTGATGGCGGAGGTGGGCTCGTCCATCACGATGATGCGGGCGTCCTGGGAGATCGCCTTGGCGATCTCGACCTGCTGCTGCTGGGCGACCGACAGGTCCCGCATGAGCGCGTCGGCGGGCAGGCTCAGGTGCAGGGAGGCCAGCAGCTCCTCGGTCCGACGGCGCATGGCGCGGCTGTCGGCGAGGACGGCGCGGGTGCGCAGCTCGCGGCCCAGGAAGATGTTCTCGTAGACGGGGGCGTCCAGGACGGAGTTGAGCTCCTGGTGGATCATGGCGATTCCGTGGTCGATCGCCTGGCGGGGCGAGGCGATGGCGACCGGCTCGCCGTCGATCCTGACGGTACCGGTGTCGGCGGCGTGGATGCCCATGAGGATCTTCATGAGGGTGGACTTGCCGGCGCCGTTCTCGCCCATGAGGGCGTGGACCTCGCCGGGGCGCAGGTCGAGGGAGACGGAGCTCAGGACGCGGACGCCGGGAAACGACTTGTCGATGTCGAGCATCTCGAGGACGGGGGAGGTCATGGGCGGCCTTCTGCGACGGCACTGTCGCGAGACGGGCTCTCCGGCGGGGGAGGGCGGCTGGGGACGGGCACCGGAAAGGTAGCAGCGCGGGCGGGCGCCGAGGAAGGGAAGAAGGTCCTGTCAAATGGGGTGCCGGTGGGGTTGGGTGCGGTGCGGCCGAGTTCGGCTGCTTGCGCTGCGCCGGCCGGTTCGGGCGTCGAAGTAGACATTTTCGTACGAGGTAGACGGCGACACCGCCGATCTCGTACGACAATGACTATCTCGACAGAATAGGGCGTGCGGTGCACCGGGAGCCGAGGGCGGGCGCATCGCGGGAACCGCGAACGCGTACCGTGACCCCATGAGGGCTCAGCGCATCACGGACTCCATCACCTACCACGGGGAGGGGCCCTGCTGGTGGCCGGCCACGGGGCGGCTGCGGCTGGTCGACATGCTCTCCGGCGCCGTCGTCGAGCTGGATGAGGGGGCCGAGGGCGGCCACCGCCGTCTGCCCGTGCCCTCGCCGGTCGCCTCGGTGATCCGGCCGCGCGCGGGTGGAGGGGCGGTGGTGGCCACCGAGCGGGGCATTGCACTGGGGCGCGCGGAGGACCTGAGCGACCTGGCGGAGGCCGTCGCCCTGTGGGACGACCCGACGATCCGCACGAACGAGGGCGGCTGCGACCCCGACGGCCGGTTCTGGATCGGGTCGATGTCCTACGGCAAGGCGCCGGGCGCCGCGGCCGTCTACCGCTGGGACGGGCCGGGCGCCGAGCCGCGGCGGGCCTGGGGCGGGGCGACGATCTGCAACGGTCTGGGCTTCAGCCCGGACGGGGCGCGCGCCTACTGGATCGACACCCCGACGCTCGCCGTGACGGTCATGGACTACGACGCCGGGGCCGGGCTGGCGAACCCGCGGCCGTTCGTCCGGGTCGAGGAGGGGGCCGGCCACCCGGACGGGCTCGCCGTGGACGCCGACGGCGGAGTGTGGGTCGCCCTCAACGGCGGTGGTGCCGTGCGGGGCTACGACGCTCGGGGGCGGCTGGTCGAGACTGTCGAGGTGCCGGTGCGGCAGGTGACCGCGTGCGCCTTCGGTGGGGAGGGGCTGGACCTGCTGTTCATCACGACCTCGCGCGAGAGCCTCCCCGACGACGTCGAGCTGGCCGCCGGGTCCGTGTACGTGGCCGGGGTCGGCGCTCGCGGCATGGAGCCGCTGGCGTTCCGGGGATAAGGGGGCGAGGCGGGGCCGCCGGGTGTGCGGGCGCCCGCGCGGAGCGCGCCGGAACGTGAACGTACCTTTCCAACATGAACGTGCTTTTCTCCCATCCTTCTGGGGGTAGAGCTCAGAAGGATGGGAGAAAAGCACGTTCATGCGACGAAGGTACGTTGACGTTGGGCGCACGGTAGGCCTTAGCCGCAGCCTGTCGGAATCAGCCATCCCGCGCAGGTCCACGGCGGCGCCGTCAGATTGTGCAGAACCGCAGGTTCGCGGCGCTGGAGCCCACCGGGTCGAGGGACTCGGTGCTGAGCGTGCGGCCGAAGCAGTTCTCCAGGACTGCCGGCTCGCACCGCATGGCGGGCCGAATTGAGGTCCGGGAGCCCTATGACGACCAGCGGGAACAGCCGGCTCTCCCGTACCAAGGTCCGCGTGCACATGAGCAGGGGCAGGTCGGCGCCGAGGTGGCCCAGGGGCGTGCGGTCGCGCAGCAGCATGATCCAGAACTCGCCGGCATCGTGGTCCCAGTCGATGGTGAGGTCCGGTGCAGGCAGACCGTCCAGGCGACCACGGAGGCCAGCGAGGCGGACCAGGCCGGCCTGAGCTGCCGAGCGCGCCAGACCTGGTGGATCACATTGATCGTCGGTCCGTTGTCGCTGAGGTCCGGGACGTCCGGCGCTCGTCCCAGCCATTGGCCGGCGCGGTCGGAGCGGTCGGAGCGGCCGCTGGGCGAGGGGGCGGCCGAGATGGCCCCGGGCGCTGTGCAGCGTCGGTCATGCCGCGAGCCTATTCAGGGGCGACCGGTTGGACGACCGGGCGATCGCCGGGTGAGGCGAGTCCGGCCAGGTGCCCGGGCAGGGCGGCTCCGGGCCAAGACGGATGCCCACTGAGATGTCCGCGGGGAGGGGCGGCTCCAGACGGGGTGCGGGCTGTCAGCGACAGCAGGAGTGACACCCGCACTGTCAATGACACTGTCAGTGAAAGTGCCATTGACAGTGAGTGACAGCGCCGGAGTGTCAGTGACGCTGTTAGTCTGACAGTGTGAACGAGCCTCATGAGGGCGGAATGGCAGCGTCGCCGGTGATCTGCGCCTCCGGGCAGGTTGTGCCCGGCGTCGTGTGACGGCGCCGGGAAGACGCGGACCCAGGGGTGGTTCAGGGACTGCCCTTGGCGCACGATGCGTAGCGATGCCTACCGAGGTATAGCGTTTCGCTACATGGCTACATATGGGGCTATACGGCGCTATATCCTCATAGATTTTGCTATGCATCGGTTGGCTGGACGGGCGGGCTGACTCTGCCCCGCGCATTCTCGACGGCGGAGTGCACGGGGGCGGCCCGAGGGATCCGGGCGGCGAGGAGACCAGGTCGAGCCGGCGGCTGTGGTGCAGGCGCGCGGTTGGTTGCCTCGGATGCTGCCGAAGGCTCGGCATGGCGCAGTCGTCCTTGCAAGGCTGGGGGCGGCCGTGCCGCTGAGGTCACATCGCATCCGTGTGCCAGCCCGCACGTCTCGCGGCGACGCTGGTCGGCCCCTCTACCTCCCGGGCTGGATCGGTCTCCAGCTGCTCATCTCTCGCGACGGCTCCGAGACGCCGCCCCCTGGCTTCGGCAGGATCGAAGCGCCACGATGATGGCCGAGCTGGTTCCGGTGAGCGAGGCAGGAGGCATCGACAAATACGGAACCAGGGCGTGGCGGGACGCGGCTGCGAGATGCGTTGGTCCTGCGGCGTCGGCGGTGCGCGCCGGGGCCGACGCCCGCCACGTCCGTCGGCCGGCGCGTCAGACCGGGGGAGCAGCGCAGCACTTGTGAAGGAGGGGAGCAGCGTCTATGCTCAAATCGACCAAAACGATCATAACGCGCAGAACGTTCGCGTGATCACATATGACCGGTGAAGGGAGAGACCGATGACTATGGCGGTCGAGAGCAAGACCTACCTGCCCGAGGAGGAGGTTGCCGGGAGGTTCGGCGAGATCGTGGCTGCGCTGTCCGCCCGGGAGGCGGCTCCGCGTCTGGTGGTCGGTGACGAGACGGTCGACCTGAGCCCGGCGATGGCGGATGTTCTGGCCCGTGTCGCGCGGGCGATGCAGCAGGGGCTCGCGGTGACGGTCGCACCGCAAGGCACTCGGCTGACCACTCAGGAGGCGGCCGACATGCTCGGCATCTCACGGTCGACGCTGGTGAGGATGCTGGAGGCCAGGGAGATCCCCTTTGAGAAGATCCGGAGGCACCGGCGTCTCTACCTCGCCGACGTTCT
>ERZ773009.3143-NODE-3143-length-10122-cov-6.268402_pt1 | contig 10122 bp, 7 predicted proteins | sample MGYA00580663_ERZ773009 | MGnify/ENA primary metagenome ERZ773009 (study PRJEB29015, sample SAMEA2737969) | human oral metagenome | biome: human oral; feature: human-associated habitat; material: dental | place: China | collected 2026 ...
CAGAAGGGCGACTGGCGGCCGCTCGTCTTCCTGCTGACGGACGGCAGCCCGACGGACGTCGCGGACTTCCGCGAGGCGGCGGCGGAGATCAAGTCGCTGAAGCTCGGCAACATCATCGCCTGCGCGGCGGGCGCGGACGCCGATACGAGCTATCTGAAGCAGCTCACGGACAACGTGCTGATGATGAACAATCTCTCGGCAGGCGATATGGCGAAGTTCTTCGCCTGGGTGTCGGGCTCGATCAAGATGTCGTCGAAGAGCCTCGACGCGAAGCCCGGCGCGGCGATCGAGCTGCCGCCGCCGCCGAAAGGCTTCACGGTCGTCCCCTGAGGGGCGGCAGACTCTGCTGAAGGAAAGGGGTGCGTGGGCTTTGACAGGAAATGTGGAACCGAGCGCGACGGAACGACCGGAAGCGATGGGAAAAGAACTGCCCGCTGCCGTGCTGCAGGAAAAAGTGACGCAGGAAGCAGCAGCCGCGGCTCTGCCGGAAAAGCCGCCGGAGGAGCAGGCGACGGCAAATAACGAAGCGAAAAAGATCCGGCCGGAAAAGAGCGCGATCGTCGTGCCGCCCATGCCGCACGCGGCATCTGCCGCGCCGGGCGAAGCATCGCACACGCCGGGCAACTCGCCTGTACCGGGCGCACCGCCGCCCGATGCAGGCGAGGCGCCGCCGCCCGCTGCGCCTGCATTGAGCACACAGCCCGACGATGCGGGCGAGCCACCCATCCCGCCTGCGCCGGTTACGCCGTCCGACGATGCCGCCGAGCCGACCGCTCTGAGCGACGCGGCGGTGCTCGCGCATACGGCGGCGCTCTGGCAGTACCACCCGGTGCCCGTGGACGAGCCCGATGCCGCGCCCGAGTACAAGACCGAGGAGCGTAAGATCGGCACGGCGGACTTCATCGCGGCGCGCGTGCGCGGCAAGAAGCACAAGCACGACGGCACGAACTGCGACGACTGGTTCGCCGCGGCGCAGGCAGGCGACATCGCCGTCGTTGCCGTTGCCGACGGCGCGGGCTCGAAGCGCTTCTCGCGCGTCGGCGCGCGCGCGGCGAGCGAGGCTGCCGTCGGCTCGATCTACGAGCAGCTTACAAGGTGCGAAGCGGCGGATCCCGAGAAGCGCGCCGCCCTGGCGCTGCCCATGGCGGATGCGGCGTTTGTCGGCGCCTGCACCAGGCTCGGCGCCATCCTGCACGAGGGCGTGCTCGCCGCACGCCGCGCCGTGGAAGCGGCGTTTTACGAGCGCTGCGGCAGAGAAGCCTACACGGCGCTCCTCGGGCGCGACCTCGCCTTCGCCGACTTCGCGGCGACGCTCCTCGTGACCATCGCCGTGCCCGTTCCCGAGCTTGCTGAGCGCCTCTTCATTTCGTGCCAGGTCGGCGACGGCATGACCTGCGCCGTCGACACGCGAGCGCCCTACGCGAGCGCCGTCAAGCTCCTCGGCAAGCCCGACAGCGGCGACTTCTCGGGTGAAACGGACTTTCTGACGAGCGCTGCCATGGCAGAACTCGCCAGCCTGCAGAATCGGACGCTCGTCACGCGCGGCGCCTACGATCTCCTGCTCACGATGACGGACGGCGTGGCGGACGACTACTTCAACGAAAAGGAGCTGCACCGCCTCTGCCTCGACCTCATGGCGAACGGCATCGTGCCCGACGCGCATGCGGACGACACGTTTACGCGCGCCGATGTCGAGCTGCTGCGCAGCCTGCCCAAGCCCCAGGCCTTCCCGTGGGTCAACGACAAGGAACGACTCGTAGCACTGCAGTACACGGAAAGCCTTTGCCGCGCCCGGGAGACGACGCCGGAAGCACTTTGGCAGAACGCGCGCGTGCTGCCGCTCGCCGCCGAAGACACGAGCCTCAAGGACATCCCCTCGCGCGCGGAACGTCTCAAGATCTGGCTCGACAACTACATGGCGCGCGGCTCCTTCGACGACCGCACGCTCGCACTGCTCTCGTGGGGAGATGACTACGATGTCCAGGCTCGCTGAAGCTGTCCTCGCCGACGGCAGGCGGATCCCCTACGTCATCAAGGACAATCCGCCGCAGGGAGGCATGAAGTACACCTACTTTGCGCCCGATAAATCCTACGTCGTGCAGTTCTTCCTCGACCCCGATACGGTCGATGAAGCGCTCGTCGACCGCCTCACGGCGATCATCGGGCGCTACAATCCGACGATCGCCGAGACGAAGGGCGGTGCGCGCGGCAACACGGCAGAAATCGCCGCCTACTTCGCCGACCTCTTCTGCTGGCCGACGGCGATCGTCGCGGAGCCCGAGTTCGGCATCGTCTGCCCCGCCTACCCGAAGAACTTCTTCTTCGGACAGGATGCCTCGCAGAAGCTCGACCTCGCGGGCAGGGACAAGAAGGGGAGCTGGTTCACGGGGCGCGTGCGCAAGTACCTCGAAAAGGCGGAGCTCGGCAACTTTCAGACGATGCTGCGCCTTTCCATCTCGCTCGCGCGCGCCGTGCGCCGCATGCATCAGGCGGGGCTTGCACACTCCGACCTCTCGTGCAACAACGTCCTCCTCGATCCCAAGAGCGGCAGCTGCGTCGTCATCGACATCGACTCGCTCGTCGTGCCCGGACTCTATCCGCCCGAAGTTGCCGGCACGAAAGGCTACATCGCCCCCGAAGTGCTCGCCTCGATGGAACTTGCACCGGGCGATCCGCGCCGCCGCGCGCCGAGCCTCCTGACCGACCTCTTCGCACTGCCCGTGCTCCTCTATGAATATCTTTTGAAGCGGCACCCGCTCGAAGGCCCGAAGAACTACGACCTGTCCGCCGAGGAAGCCGACCTTCTGATCTACGGCGAAAAGGCGCTCTTCGCCGAGCACCCGACCGACCATTCCAACCGTCCGAGCGACATGAAGGTCACGATCCGCGACCTCGGCCCCTACCTCGAAAAGCTCTTCCTGCGCGCCTTCGTCGACGGCCTGCACGAGCCCGAGGCACGCCCCTCGGCGCTCGAATGGGAAAAGGCACTCGTCAGGACATGGGATCTCCTGCAGCCGTGCGCGAACCCGCACTGCCCCGAAAAATTCTTCCTCCTGCACGACGTGCGCGCGCCGCGCTGCCCCTTCTGCGGCACGAGCGTGCCCGAGCACCGCGTGCAGCATCTGAAGCGCCTGCGCCGCGTGCGCGGCAAAGACGGGCAATGGCTGAAGTCGGGGCTTCTCAACGTCTACGACGGCCTGCCGCTCTTCGCGTGGCACTTCACGGAAAACGTCTTCCCCGACGAAAAGGCGCCCGACCGCACCGTACAAGCCTACATCTCGCGCCAAAACGGCACCTGGTACCTCGTGAACAGCGCCATGGACACTCTCCGAACGCCCGAAGGCGAGCTCCTGCCCCAGGGCAAGGCGATGCCCCTTCGCTCCGGCGCGCCCTTCGGCACCTGGGAAAAGCCCGACGGCGTCCTCTGGGCAGCCGTGCGAAAAGAAAAAGAATAAGAAAGTGCCTGCGGCATGCGTCATCTCCGACGCGTGCCGCAGGCACTTTCCTATTTCTTAGCATAGCATAAAATGCACCGCGAGGGAAAGCGATTTTCCTGCTTCTTCCATGCCGCTGCAATTTTTCTGCCTGACCTGTCATTTGCTACAGGTCACAGGCACGCACTTTTATGCTATCCTATAGGAGAAGCATGTGCACGCCTTGCCGGCGGCATCATTCCATCGAAGGAGGTATTCCCATGCAAACAGAAAAATCGGTGATGCAGCGGGGGCGATCGCTCCTCCTCGCGCTCTCTTTCGTGCTCCTCGCAGTCTTTACCGCAGGCTGCTTCAAGGGCGAGGCAAATCTCACGATCCGCGCCGACGGATCGAGCGCGCTGAAGACGACGCTTCTCGGCACGGGCATTCTTACGGATTCCATCGTCGAAGCCGCAAACACGCTGCTGAAGAAGGATCCCGCCGCCACGGTAAAGGAAATCAGCGAGGGCGACAAGAAGGGCTTCGAGGTCACGTCGGAGTTCCCCGACATGAAGGCGCTCGCCGAAAAGGGCGGCGACCTCTTCACGCGCCGCGACGGCGAGGCGGCAGGCATCCGGCAGAAGACGACGTGGTTCTACGATGCCTATGTCTTCGATCTCTACGCAGGGTCCGGTGAAAAGGAGAATCGCGGCGAGGAAGCGAGCGACCCCGAGATGGAGGCAATGATGAAAGGCTTCCTCGATCAGATTCGCTATGAGTTTAGCCTGACGCTTCCCGGTGCGCCTACGAAGCACAACGCGGACAGTGCGGACGAGGGCGGCAAGACGCTCCGCTGGGATCTCTCGCCGACGCTCGTCTCCGGCGGCGAAAAGCACATACAGGCAGAGTTTCGCCTGTGGAATAAGGCGCACATCGCGCTGACTGCTGTGCTCGGCATCCTCTTCTTTTCGTTCACCGTCGTCTTCTTCATCCTGCGGCAGACGAGCGAGCCGGAAAAGCGCGGCATGAAGCAGGGGATTGCCGTCGTCTGTGCCGTTCTCACGCTCGCCGTCTGTGCCTTCTCGGCATGGCAGCTGCTGTCTGCGCCCACATTCACGGCAGAGGATTCGATCTCGCCCGCCTACACGGCGGATAAGTGATCATTTTTCCCGCTTTTCTGCGTCTTTCGCCTCAAAGCCTCTTCACGTCGGCGAAGCAGAGTTTCGGCACATGGTTGATGAGGTTCAGCTCGTGCGCTTTGCGATAAAATAGTTCGAGGCCTTCGAGGTGCTCCTCGCGGAGATCCCAGCGGATGACCTGCAGGTATTCTTCGAGCTGCTCGAAGGTAAAGTCCTTCTCCCCGTGCACGGACTGGATCGTCGCGTACTTGTTGGCGATGCCCTCCGCCATGCCGTCCACGAGGCGCTCGTAGACGAGCTGCAGCTTTTCGGGGCACTCCTTCGCGAAGGTGCGGTTCGCCGTCCAGAGCGAGTAGACCATGCCGAGCCCCGTGAGCTTGTGCCACTCGGCGCCGAGGTCGTAGTAGTGGAGATCCTCGCGGCGGTGGTGGTAAAGCCAGAGCGCGTCGTCGCCGATGAAGAGCGAGCCGGACGCGTCGTCGGGCACGGGATTTTGCGGTACGATGTGGCGCACATAGTAGTTGGGGGCGGCGCCGTAGCCCTCCTTGAGCACGATCTTCAACAGACAGTGGCTCGTCGCGGATTTCGCTGTGAGAATGATGCGGTCGTCCTTGATCGCCTCGATGGGCTTCTTCGTCACGAGGAGGATGCTCGTGACAGCCTCGTCGGTGCGCACGCAGATGTCGGGCAGGATGACGAGCTTCTCGTCGCCGTCCGCATAGACGATGGACGATATGCCGCTCACGTCGAGCCTGCCCGCCAGAAGCTCGCGGTTGAGCTCCGCCGGCACGCCCGGCACGAGGTGCAGACCGCGGTTGCCGCCGTGCGCGAAGCTCCATGTCAGCGGCAGTATGTTGAGAAAGTGAATGTGCCCGACCCTTGGCTCTGCCATAAATGCCTCCTTACATATATTCCCACATGTGCAGCAGGGGGCCGCGCCCTTTGCCGATGTCGAGCCCCGCGCGGATCGCGCCCGTGATGTACGCCTTGGCGTCTTCGACGGCGATCGTCAGCGGCTTGCCCGCCGCAAGGCCGCAGGCGATGGCGGACGAAAGCGCACAGCCCGTGCCGTGCGTGTTCTCGTTCTCTATGCGCGCCTGCTTGTACCAGCGCGCCTTGCCGTTTGCGTAGAGCAGGTCGTCGGCGCTCTCGACGAGGTGACCGCCCTTGATGAGGACGGCGGTCGGGAACCTTTCGGTCAGCACCTTGGCGGCGTGCAGCATGGACTCCTCGTCGGTGATGGCGACGCCCGTGATCGCCGCCGCCTCGGGCAGGTTCGGCGTCACGATGTCGACGAGCGGCAAAAGCTCGTCGACGATGGCGAAGAGCGTCTCGCTCGTGATGAGACTGCAGCCGCTCGTCGAGGAGATGACAGGATCGAGCACGATGTTCTTCGCATCCTTTTCCCGCAGCTTCCCGGCGATCGTGCGCACGATCTCATCGTTTGCCACCATGCCGATCTTGACGGCGTCGGGGCGGATATCCTCGTAGATGGCGTCGAGCTGTGAGGCGATGAAGTCCGGCGGCACGACGAAGATGTCGCGTATCCCCATCGTGTTCTGGGCTGTGAGCGCCGTCGAAATATTCATCGCGTACATCTTGTGTGCCGTGATGGTCTTGATGTCCGCCTGTATGCCTGCGCCGCCGCTCGGATCCGAGCCGGCGATCGTCAGGACCTTCCGGATGTCTTTCATGCCGTATTCCTCCCTGAGGAAGCGCTGCGCCGTGCAGTCTTCCCAAGATACCCATATATTATTCTTTGCCTATAGTATATCATATTCCTTAAGGCTCTTGCCACAAATCGTAAAGCGCGATCATATTCCCGAGGCGGCGCTTCTCCTCTTCCGTCAGCGTGTGGCTGACGGACTTGCCCTCCGCCTCGGACCAGTAGATGACGCGCGCCGCGTAGGCGTTCGCCGCGCGCCGCAGGATGTATGCGCCGTCCTCTCCGAGCGCGATCTGCGCGCGCTCTGTCAGGGATTCGGCGTCCTCGGCGAGGTGATCGCGCCGCCTCTTCTCGTCGATCGTCCAGCTGCGGCGCTCGTCGTCCGCCTCGATGGCGAAGTGGTCGCCGAAGATCCAGCCGCGCCGGCTGCCCTCGTGAATCGAGTAGTAATAGAGGATGTTGCAGCGAAACGTCGCGTCCCGGCTGTGCCCGAGGAGTGGCTGGAAGTAGAGTCCGCCTTCCTGCGGCTCCTCTTGCGGATAGCTGTACCATGTATAGGAGCCGGAGTCCGTGCGCTCCATGCCTTCCCTGAGCTTTTCGAGGCGCGCCTCGCGCTCCTTTTCGCGCGCTTCTGCCGCCAGACGCTTCGCTTCGCGCTCTTCGCGCTCGGCTTTTTCACGCGCCGCCTCCTCGGGCGAGAGCGCCTCTTCCTGCAGGAGGGCGAGTGCCGACTCCGCCGCCTCGCGGTGCGTGCTGCCGTAGTAAAGAAGTGCGCCCGTGAAGAGGGCGACGAGCACGAGGAACAAGATCACATATCGGACAACCCTCACAAGCACGGCTCCTTTCCACGGGAACTACGGATAAATGCAGCCACCGATCTTCCTGCATCTGGGCGACTTCATTTTACCGGCGTTTCCCTGCTTTTTTTCTATTATACACGGAAGCCGCCCCCTTTGCATATAGAGAGGCGTGTTTTTTCCCGCAAAGGCTTGACAGTAGGTCTAAGGAATTATATGATACTCGTATCAAAGTCTATTACCAGCTAGAAAGGGATGATCCGCCTTGCAGCAATTCTCCTCCTTGCTCTACAAAGAAGAGGATCTTGCGCTCTGTTTGCAGGAGGCAAAGGGTATCGCCGCCTCCCTGGCGCACATCTCCGATCTTCTCGTGACACTTTTCGCCTCCGAGCTCTCCGTCGCCACGATGGCGGACTTCGAGCGCGCGACAAGAAGGATATTCCCGCAGGCAAAGGTCGTGGGATTCGCCGCAGAATGCGGCTTCGCCAACGGGAAGATGTGGAGCGGCGACGAAGAGTTGCCGGAAGCGGCGAGCGCCGCCGTGACCTTCACTTTTTTCACTTCCTCACGCGTCATCCCCCTGGCGTTCGACGGGCAGCCCGATGCCTTGTCCTCGGCGCGTGGGCTCGTGAAGACAATCGCGCAGGAAAAGGCGACGAGGGCGGTCGGACTCTTCCTGGCGGCGCAGCTCCCGGGCATCACGGAACTCTTGGACATCCTCTCCGATACGCGCGAGGACATCGTCTTTTTCGGCGGGCTCCTTTCCGAGCAGAACGACGGCAGGCGCATCGTGATCGACCTCGCGGGGCACCGCATGGCGAGCGGCTTCCTCGCCCTCCTCTTCGTCGGCGAGGATCTCTATGTCAAGGCAATGCCGTCCTTCGGCTGGAAGCCCTTCGGCCCCGAGGTGCAGATCACGCGCATGGCGGATGAGCGCACGATCATGGAGATCGACGACAAGCCCGCGAGCGAGTTCTTCTCGCATTACCTCGGCATACACCACGGTTGGGGATCGCTCGCGAGCGTCGAGACCTTCCCGATGTGCCTGCGGCGCAACGGCACGACGCTCGCGCGCCGCATCATGGATATCGACGCCAACGGCAGTGTCTATGTCAGTGCCGATCTCGCGGAGGGCGAGCGCCTGCGCATTGGCTCGGGCGACCCCATCGCCATCATCAGCGAGGCGCAGAGGAGCCACAGTGAGCTTTGCGACTTTTCTCCCGAGGCCGTCCTCCTCGTGAACTGCATGGGGCATTACGTCATGCTGCAGGAGAACAACCTCTACGAGTACGCCGCCATCTCGCGCACCGTGCCCACGCATGGCTTCTACTCCTTCGCGGAGTTCTTCCGCAGCAACGGTAAAATCATGAAAACGAACCTCATGCTGATCAGCGTGGGCTTTCGCGAGGGCGAGCCGAAAGAGATGCCCATCTACAAGCCCGTATCGCCGCAGTTCGGCGATCAGACTTCGATCATCGCCCACCTCGTGCACTTTGTCGATGCCATGACGAAAGAGTGGGAGTCGATGCACAGCAAGCTCGTCGTTCTCGCCGAGCGTGATGCGCTCACGGGTCTGATGAACCGACGCGCCATGGAACGCTCTTTCAAGGACATCCTGCACGATGCGCTCGCCGCGGATATTCCGTTTGCCGTCATGATGCTCGACATGGACGACTTCAAGGGCATCAACGATACCTTTGGTCATGCCATGGGCGATGAGGCGCTCGTGGCGCTCGCCGACATCCTGCGCTCGTCCGTGCGCAGCGTGGACATCGTGTCGCGCTGGGGCGGAGACGAGTTCTTCGTCATCCTGACGCATGCCGACCGTGCAGCAGCCGAGCGCGTGGTCGAGCGAATCCATCGCGGCGCGTCTTCCCTCTCGCTCCTGATGCCCGACAAAAGATCGGTTGGCTTGAGCATCGGTGTGACGCTTTCGCGTGCGCACGATACGCCGGAAAGCGTCTTCCAGCGCGCCGATGCGGCTCTCTACGAATCGAAGCGAACGACGGGAAAGAACAAGGTCACCTTTCGCTGAAATCCATCGCAGTCGACATCATATCGGATATGCGGCTCCCCAGATTGATTGTCTGGGGAGTTTTTGTTGTCCAGTTTTCGTGACAGCGGACGTTTTTCGCTGTATAATATCTTCCATACCACTTCTGGGTGCTGCAGATAAATTTTTCAGCGCTCAAATTCTTTGCAAGGGAAGAAAAATATCATGGATCTCTTTCGCAAGAAAAGCATTGACGAGCTGCAGGCTGCGGCTGCGGCCTCGGGCATGCTCAAGAACCTCGCCGCCGTCGACCTCCTGATGCTCGGTATCGGCGCTGTCATCGGCACGGGCATCTTCGTGCTCACGGGCGTCGCTGCCGCCAAGTACGCAGGGCCTGCCGTGCCGCTTTCGTTCATCCTCTCGGGGCTCACATGTGCGCTCGCGGGTCTCGCCTACGCGGAGTTTGCCTCCATCGTGCCCGCCTCGGGCAGCGCCTACACCTATGCGTATGCGTCCTTGGGTGAGTTCATCGCCTTCATCGTCGGATGGAATCTCATCCTCGAATACACGGTGACGTCGAGCGCCGTCGCTGTCGGCTGGTCGGGCTACGTCGTCGGACTCTTCGCTTCGGCGGGGCTCGTGCTGCCGCATGAACTCGTCGTCGCGCCCGCAGAAGGCGGCATCTTCAACCTGCCCGCCGTCCTCATCACGCTCTTTTTGTCGTTTCTCCTCGTGCGCGGCACGAAGGAGAGTGTCAAGCTCAATCGCATCCTTGTCTTCGTCAAGCTCGCTGCGATCTTCCTCTTCCTCGTGCTCGCTGCACCGCACGTCGACGCGACGAATTGGGAGCCGTTCCTGCCGTTCGGCTACAGCGGTGTCGTCTCGGGCGCGGCCATTGTCTTCTTCGCCTACATCGGCTTCGATGCCGTCGCGACGACGGCGGAAGAGTGCCGCAACGCCGCAAGGGATCTGCCCGTCGGCATCATCGGCTCGCTCTTTATCTGTACGCTGCTCTATGCCGTCGTCGCCGCCGTCCTCACGGGCGTCGTGCCGTATTCGATGCTCGACACGGCGGAGCCCGTCGCCTTCGCGCTTCGCCACATCGGCTACAACG
>ERZ773009.3144-NODE-3144-length-10120-cov-3.239543_pt1 | contig 10120 bp, 6 predicted proteins | sample MGYA00580663_ERZ773009 | MGnify/ENA primary metagenome ERZ773009 (study PRJEB29015, sample SAMEA2737969) | human oral metagenome | biome: human oral; feature: human-associated habitat; material: dental | place: China | collected 2026 ...
TAGTGTTCCCACTCCTAATTATTTTAGGAATTGCGTAGTCACAATCCGAGGATCCAGTGTACCATATCCCTCTTGTTATGGCTACCCATAGCCTCATACCTTCGAGGCGCACATCCGTTATACTTCCGTTTGTTCCCAACGTGTCAAAAGTTCCGAGAAACTTTCCCAAACGATCCGACTCAGTCGCGATTGCTTCTCCATTCTCCCCAAACACCTGCAGACCTGCTCCCATGTCACCACACCCCCATTCTCACGCGTAAGCGATTGTTCGCATCGTACACACGTATCTGGTTATTCTCCATTTCTACACGCTCACCGCTTGCACGCGTTCTCAGTAGTCCAATGTTTGCGGAGATCGCTGAAAGACTGCCGACATTGAGCTTATCCGCCGTCACTGCCCTCGCTTGCAGCATGTGATTGGCAATAATATTGCCGTCGAACTGCGTCGCGCCTGTGACGTGCAGGAGCCGCCCGTCAATGCGTACGCCCCACGGCGCTACATTAATCGCAGAAACAACATCGCCTTGATTAACCTTGAGCTGTAGGCCGTTGTAGAGCTGCGTGATGGCGCTGTAGCCAGAATTTTGCGGATTGCCTGAAAGACGCGCAACAATCGACGAGATGCTGTCCTGCGTCTGCTGCACCCGCGCAACGGCATTATTTGCCGTCGTCTGCGCCGCACCTGCCATATTTGCGGCGTTGCCCGCGACCGTGTTGGCAGCAATCGCGGTTGTCTGCATGTCCGACAACTGCTTTTTGAGTGCCGCGTCGAGGTCATTTTGTGTGACGGTCAAGTTCTCGATGGCGTCCTTGTCAATCTTATCCTTGACGGCCACTTCGCGCGGTGCAGAGGCTTCCGCCCCTTCACCGAACTGATCATAAAAGGTGGCCCTTACGGCGTAGATGTCCGCTTCTGCCGCAATCAGTATATCCGGCGATTCCGACTTGACGGCTTTTTCCTCCGCTTTCGCGCCTTTCGCCCTCACTACGACGCCGAGGCAGTCGCTCGGTATGGATTCTGTTGTGATGGCGATTTCACCCGTCCTGGCTACAGCGTTTACCCACTTGGGTGCGGGCGGCGCAGGCTTTTCATAGGCGATTTCTGCTGGATCGCTGTACTGCCCGATGCGGTTTTTCGCGAACAGGTAGAGCGTGCCCTTTCGCTCTCTCAGCTCTAGCGTCGCCTGTATATCCTTCGTCTGAAAGAGCAGTCCGTCGGGTGTGCCTGCAGCAGTGTTCGTTCGCAGTTCATAACAAGCGATGTAGGTGTTGGTCACTTCATTCCAAAACGCCTTGACCGAGCGCCGCGCAATGACGATATTCAGCTTTTCTGGCTTATCGGGCTTTACTGTCGGCATTTTCGTACTGGCACTGACCTTGATCACAGTTGTCGCGCTGCCGATCGTGATTTCACCAAATACGCATTTCACGGCGATATCGTACGTCTCACCAGGCTTGACGTTGTGAAATGTGCAGCTCGTCTTTTCCGTCCGCGCCTGATTGCTGTAGTCGCCACTTCGGCCAGAAAGTTCCACCATGTAACCATCCGGTTTTCTGCCGGATCTGCGCATCGTCCACTCGACAAAAACATCTACCACAATGGCATCGCCGACCTCGTAGCTCTTTTCGGTCGCAACTACGGCAAGCACCGCCGCCGTCGTCGAGTTATCCGTATAGTCGACCATCGGGTATTTTGCGTAGTCGAGTTCCGTCGCATACATGGCTTCATCGTATTCTGCGAGTGTCAAGTCGACGAGCATATCGCCGTTTCTTGCGGCGGAAACGATGCGAAATGGCTTGACCGCTTTATTCGTCTCGCCAAATGCGTAGTTATCATGCAGCTCTGGAATATTACCGTCGTCAAACGGAGTCTCCAAGAGCAGCGTATCGCCCTTGTAATCACGTGCTACGACCTTTCGTTTGATGAGCTGATCCGACGCCGTCTGGATGTAAATCTCATACGTCCTCGCTGCATTGATTTCCACCTCGCGATCGAGCGTGACTGTCGAGCTTGTCGCTGTGACGATGCGCCCTGAGGCTATGCCGATGCGGCTGACGGCGTGGTTGAACCCCACGATGTCACCGTATTCGGCAACAATCGCGTCGATGTCAGCTGAGAGCGTGACGGTCTGCACCTGCCGCTCGTTTGTCGCAAGCGCCGTAATTGCCTCGCGGTATGCCTGTGAGCGGCGCTTCACTCCGAAGAGCGAGAGCGGCGCCGTGTTGTCTGTCCAAGTGTTGTCCTTGTTGTAATTCGGCGAGCGGATCGTCATGACCGAGTTTTTAAAGTCGTTCTCCCCGTCGTTGTATGTGACCTCGATGGCTCTCGCCCTGTCCTCCTTAGAGGAGAACGTCCCCTTGACAGTCGAAACAGTCGTCCGCCCCTCGCCGAAAATCTGCGTCATGACACCTGGTCGATCAACGACGATACCATAATTCCTGCCGTGCGGGATGATGACAGCGTGTCCAATGTTCGCTGCCTTCTGCGCTGCTGTCATACGCTTCTGCGTCGTGTCGAATATGGCGTCAAAGCGGAAACGCGGCTCTTTCTTGCCGTCTTGGTTGAGAATTTCTTCATCGGCGTATGCTGCCGCAGATTCCCACTCTTCCCAATAAGCGGCCAACGATTCTTTCGCCACGCCGTCCGCAATAAACTCGTATTTATCCGTGTGGATATTTCTGAGTCTGCGACAGTGATGGAGGATGTCATACGCCGCCCATATAGGATTATCCGCCGCCTTTTCGGTATAGGTTTTCTTGGTGGGATCCCACACATAGACGGTATTCCTCTTCTGTCTCCAGTTGACCGACGGGATGCCGCTGGAAAGCTGGTTTGTCGCAAGAATCCGAAGTGCAACGAGCACCTTGTTTGGGCGGCTGTATACGCCGTCCGTGTAGGATGTCATGATCGTCCATTGCGTGAGTGTCTGATAACGCGTCGTCGTCTGACGCTCTTTCAGTATCACTTGCACGTCGTACTGTCCCGGCTCCAAGCCATCGACGGAAAACGTCCTGCGCACGGCCTCACTTGTTGCCATGGTCACAACGTAAGGCGTATCCGCGCTTTCGTGCCGGTTAAAATTATGCCACTCATCTTCTTTGCCACGACGATATTTCAAGACGAATTTGACCGTCGCATTGTCGTAGCCGCCGGAATCATTGATGTGATACAGTCCTCCCGGCCATTCCAACGTGACCTCAAGGGCAGACGCGCGCTTACTGTTACTCGTCCTCACAACAGATGTTCCCTGCACGAGCTCCACGCCCACGGACTGATCAAGCGGCGTATTTTTGAAAAAGGAAATCGGCTTCTGATCGTTCGTGCCGAAGCGAGTCTCCATCTCCACGCCGTTGAACACGCTGATATCTGTATGGTCGATACGGATGTTATCGATGGAATCGACAGGGCCATAACCGCCGCAATAGAGCAGATTCAGATATTGCTTGTCTCCGGCCGTTTCAACGTGCGCTTCCAACAGCTGCGCAGCAGGCAAACACTCGCCATAAGTTTCGCCGACAACCTGCCCTGCGATCGTCGTCGGCGTAGGGATGTCCCAGCCATAAGACCGACTGGTTTCCTGCTCGTTCCAGCTCATCTTCGGCATCTGCTGCGGAAAGATTGAGTTGATGATTTTCCCGCCAAGGAACATGACTGCTCCCGATGCCAGTGTTGCACCAACCGTGCCACCCGCAAACGCGCTTCCGAGCGCCCCTTTCCAAAGGCCGCCCGCGATGCCGCCCGCGTAGAGCGACAGCGCGATCATGGCGACGAATCCCAAGATGCTTTTCAAGGCGCCACCTTCGATATGCGGCATGACGATGAGCTGAGAACCGTCCTGAGGATACGTATGCTCGACATCTTCAACAATCGCACCATTCAAGAATACATCCTTCTCCGCAACGTCCACATAAGCGCAGATGTTTCCCTGATTGTAGCAGGCAGAGCGGACTTCCTTCTTCATCTCGAATGGGTTCTCTACAAGCACAATCTGAATCATTGCCCCGCCCCTTTCGGGTTATAGAATCCGACGATTCGTGAGCGCCAGCGTGCCAGGCGGTCGATGCAGGTCCCCGTCGCACTGTACGCGTGAATAAACTTCCCGTCGCCAAGGCAAATGCCTACATGGTTTGCCCATACTTCTGGGCTCAGTCGCAGAAGGACGAGGCAGCCTTCTTCCGGCGCGTTCAAGCGTTCCCAATCCATCTCTTCTGCGGTCATTTCGCGCGCAATCTCAGCGGTGCGCATGGCACTGATGTGATAGTCCGGCACATCGACGCCCTGCCTGCGGAACATCTCACGCGCCAGGCCCCAGCAGTCAAGTCCAACTCCTTTATCGCGCCCGCCGTCGATGAACGGCGTGCCGATCAAATCCTCGTATTTCATGCGATCACCTTCCTTCCTGTATGCCCGGCTCACCACCGAAACGCTCCGGCATGAGACAGGATTCCAGATTGTTCCGGCACTGCTTCGCTCCCAAATAGCCGCAGCGGATGTCCCCGCAGACGAACGGGCAGAAATCCGTAAGATAGCGCCACATGGGGAAGCGATCGGCAATTTCCGACGACGCGCCCAGCGTAAAGGAAATCCACTGTTCGTCATAGTTCGCAGAATTAACGACGAAATCCAGTTCGATTTCAGGTTCCGGCACGTCCATCAGCTTGGCATTCACGACGAAGATACTGACCTTGGCATCGACAAGCCCATCGTACTTTTGTAGGTACGTCGTCAAGAGTCCACCACCCGAGCTGATTTTCAAGTTCAGCGCGGGCAGTGTCTTCCCGTCCTCCTCATAGTTGTCCAGCTCCATGGGGAATGCCGTCCACGTCTTGTCACGCCAAACGATATCCTCCGTATTGCGAACAAGGTAGATGGGCGTCACGAGAGCCGCATGATTGACCTGCACAAGAATCAAAAAGGGTGCGTCCGTCGAAAGCTTATTCTTTTCAAGCGTCGCGATTTTTGAAAAGTGATTCATGCGTCACACCTCTTCGAATTTCAGCGTAAAGCGATAGCCGGGGTAGCTGTATTGGTACGACAGCGCTTCCGCGAAGCGTGCCGTATGTGTCTCGTTCATATCCCAGTCGGTAAAAGAGAACGACTGGAACGTACCGACCTTGCGGTAAAAATCGAGCAGCTTCTTCATATTCTCTTCGGAGACGGCGTTCCACGTGAACGTATACGTCCGTATCATGCGCGTCGTACGCGGGCGCGTGTGCTTATAGTTCGCGTCACTTGTCGTCGTGATCGTGCTATCCTGCACACTCACAAGGTGCGAGCTGCCGCCGTTCGATGCCGTCGGCAATTTCGGCCGCCCGATGTCGGGGAATTTGAGCATAGTTGCCACTTAGACACCTCCCAATGCGGTTTTTAGGTTCGTACCGAAGCCGCCGACGTTTCGATTGGCGCCGTCAGCGACAATATCTAAGACCATGCGATTCAAGGAAGCGTCGAAGCTCTTATTCTCCATCTTGACTTTGCCATCCGTCTTGTTCGTGATGTTGACGACAACGGTCGGCGCTTTTCCCTGCCCGCCGCCACCGATGGCGCTCAAATTGCGCTCATTGAGCGGTATGACAGCTTCATGCTCTCCTGCCTCGCCAATCATGGCGACCGTCGGCGCAGTGACGATGCCACCCTTCGCCATTTTCAGCTTAGGCGCGCCGCCCGCGAGGTGAAAATCCGACATGGGGCTTCTGTATCCGATGGACGACATACTGCCGAAAGACGCGACACCTGCCCCCACCGATCGCCCGCCGCTGAATGCGCCGAGGATATTGTCCACCCAGCTTGCCGCCAAACGCTGCGCAGCGATTTTCGCGATCATGGAGAGGACACTGTTGCCGAAGTCCTTCAAGACTTCCTGTGCCGACTTCGCCCCTCGGATAAAATCTGCCATGGAATCCGACAGCGTACCGTAGATGTTCTCAGCAGTATCAGCGATGTAGCCCGCCATGCTGCCGTGCGCTGCCTTCCATATCTTGACGTAGGTGCTTGCAAGTTTTTCCTGCCCCTCCATGTTGAGCGTGCCTTCGGTTTCTGTCTTGCCCTCAGCACTCCCGAGATGGGCGACGAGTTCAGCGACCTTGCCTTCCGTTTGCAGGTATTCGATATATTGCTCATGCGCTTTTTTCAAGTCCTGGCGTCGCTTTTCTTCGGCTTTGGCGAGCTTGGCGTAGTACCATTCCGACACCGCCGCCTTAGACTGCCAGTCGTCCTTGTCGCGCATGACTTCTTTTTCTTTTTCCTTACGCTCATCAGCGAGTTTTCGTACAGTGGTCGAATACTCCGCCTGTGCAAGAGCCTCATAGTCGTGTAGGACTTCGGCATTCATACTCTTCGCCTCGTCGGCTACCTGTGCCAATGCCGCCCGCTGTTTTTCCGATGCCTGCCGCCCCAGAGCTTCCGCATACTCGTCGAGCTGCTTGTTCAGGTTATCAACTGTCTCTTGAGATACACCTGACGCGCGAATCTTGTTGATCTGCTGCCGTTTCTGCTGTACGTCCTGCTTGATCTGTTCAACATTCTGCATATAGGCGGTATCTTCAAAACCACTGATTCCCTTTGCCATCGTTTCAGCAAGGTTCAGAGCGTCCTTTCTGCCCTGTTCCAACTTCCTCGCTGCCTCCTGCGCCTGCCTTGCGGCTTCGGCTTCCTCGCGCGTGCCGCTGCGCCGCTCCGTCACGGTGCGCCCACCTGTCGCCTCAGCAAGAGATCCGTAGCCCTGCACCGCGCCGAAGTAGCTCTCCGCCTCGTCCATGGAGATGGTCTGCACGCCGCCCGAAGACTGTCTGCTGTTGACCATGCCATCGCCCATGTAGATGCCGACATGCCCGGCAAAGTCCACGAGGTCGCCAACTTCCGGCTCGTAGCCGCCGCCCGCGCTGTGGTATGCGCCTGCTGCGCGGAAGGCGGCATCGTTAATAATGCCTTCGGTACTTTGCCCGCCGATGCTGTCTATGCCCGCCTCAGCGTAGACGTTCGCCGTGTAGCTGTCGCACTGGATAGTGGGATCTTTGATATTGCCCATCCACTGTTCGCCTTGTGGATGCCCCGCGGCGATGTCCGCTGCCAGTCTGCCTATCGGGTACTCTACATCGTAGTTCGTCGGCGCAGGCGCGGCTTTCTCTTTCGGCACATGAGCAACTTCGCCGCCCCCTGCGCCGCCGCCCGTCGTCAAGTCCAGCATCGACCTTTGCAGGTTTTCCAACTCTTCCCGATTTTTCCTGTCCACTTCTTCCGCGGCTGCCTGCGCTTTTGCTTCCGGGCTGTCCTTTTCTCGCTCGACTTGCTGCTTTTGCAACGCTATGGCGTCTCTGCCTACTGCCATTTCTCTTTCCTGCGGCTCGGCAGACATGTAGCTGTTCGTATATTTCGCCTCGACACTTTCCGCCGTCGGCGCGTTTCGGTAGAATCTACCATCTTCTTCAATGTATTCCTTGCCGTCGAGGTAGTAGGTATGCGCTTCTTTCTCCGCCCGTTTTGCGCGCCCGTACTCGCTGAGCTTGTAAATCGCGTAGCCTGTAGCCGCCGCGACGCCGAGCCAGCCGCCCATCAGTGTCCAGACAGCGCGCGTCAGAGAACCAACCGCCGTCGTTGCTGTCGCCATCGCGCCAACGGTCTTTGTTCCCGCCGTGACTGCTGCGTTTCCCGTGGCCGTTGTGGCCACAGTCAGCGTATTCGTTGCCGTCGTCGTTCCTGCCGTAGCAATCGCCGCCTGTGTCTTCGCTGCCACATTCTTTTCGCCCGCTATGACGGCGGCATTGCCCGTCGCCGTCGTCGCCAAGGCAAGTTCACGCTCTGCGCCCGCCGCAACTTGCCCCGATCTCGCCGCGCCCGTATGCGCTGCCGTCATGCTCGCGCCCGCACGCTCTGCCGCAAGAGCAGTGCCGTTCAAGGCGACCGTCGTTTCCTCTGCCGCCACCGTAGCCGCCTGCGCCTGTGCGGCAAAAGCCGCCCTCATGCCCACCGCAATCCGTTCGGCAGTCGCAGCAGTCTTGATCTCAATCCTCGTGCATTCTTCGACAATGCGTGCCGTCGTTTCTTCTGCCGACAGATTCGCTTTCATCGCCGCCTTCACGACGGCGTTCTGCTGCCTTTGGGATTCGCGCTCTACGGCAGCGATGCGCTTCGCAATCTCACGCTCATGCGCAGCAGTGATTTCCGTCTGTGTCGCTGTCTGCGTTGCCGCCGCTGCAATCGCCGCCTGCTGCGACTGCAGCCAGAAGGCGCGAACCGTGCTCAATGCACCGCTTGCAAACTGGATTCCCTTGTAGGCAGCGACGAATTTGACGACCGCTGCCGTGACATCACGCACTTCCTGTTTATTCGCAGCAAGCCATGTCGCTGAGTTCGTCAAGCCCTCGATAATAACGGGAAAGACGCTCTCTGCCACAGGAGCGAGCGCCGACGTGAAGGCGAGCTGCACCTGCTGCGACTCCATCTGCATGACTTTCATGTTGAGCGCCAGTTCATGCATTTCCTTCGCGTCGAGACCGATTCCTTTGACACGCGACGCCGTCTCAGCTGCTTCCGTATACTGTTCGAGCGTCTGAGCGAGTGCAAGTCCCTTCGTGCCGAGCGTCGTCATGAGGAATTCCTGCTGCACGCCCGCATCTTTTGCGAGTTTGTAGCCCTTGGCGAGGCTTTCCAGCTGCTCGTTGAGCGGCAGGATCTTTCCATTCGCATCCGTCAGGCTCACGCCGAAAAGGTCGAGCGTGCGGCGTGCCTTCTCACCCGCCTCACTGTCGGAAAAAAGCGATTTATCGAGACGCATAACGGCGGAGCTGAAGGAATCAACGTCGCCGCCCGTGAGCTTCAGGATACGCGAGAGCTTGCCCGCTTCTGCCGTAGTCACGTTCAAACGGTTGGACAATTTGTAAATATTGTCTCCCGCCTGCACCGCGTCGTCGATGATGCTCGCAAGCCCGAAAGCTCCGGCAGCGGCAGTCGCCATGCTCTGAAACTTGCCGATGAGATTGCTCGTTTCCTTCGATACGCCGGCGAGAGCGGCGGTAGCGGATTCCATCGGCTTAGTATTGAGCGCCGTCTGCATGGCGCGCTGCGTCTCGTCCAGTTCCTTCTTCAGCTCGGATGAATCCGCGCCGATCTTGATTTTCAGCTCGCTGATACTCTTTGCCATTATTCCACCGCCTCGCTCAGTCCAAATTCCCGCTTCAAATATTCCTCATCCGCCCTGCGCTGCTCTTCTCGTCGCTTTGCTTCCTTCTCGCGCTCTTCGGGGTAGAGCGGCGCGAGGATGTCGATCACCGATACTGGCTTTGTGCACTGCACGCTGACGATGCAAGAGACAAAATAGGCGCGTTTCCAATCTTGACGCTTCTCCTCTGCCTCGCGGCTTTCCAGCATCAGATAAAATTCCCGCACTTGCAAGGATTCATATACTTCGGGCGTGATACCGAGGATACCGTAGGCGACAGGCTCCGTCGCTTCCACCCATGCCGCCATGGAGGCGACTTCTACTTCTTTTTGGCCTTCACATCCTCCGCTGCCGTCTCGTCGTTTTTTCCGCGCGTGAAAACCCCCGTCGCAAGCATTGTCTCAATAAGCGCCTGATTGATATCATCGATTGTGCCGCCCGCTGCGCAATGCTCTTCAATGAGCTGAATCACAGCGTCTTCCTCTTGAAGTCTCGGGAGCGCCCAACGTAAAGCGGCGATGGTGTACCGCAAATCCATCCATCGCAGACTGCCACGCGACATTTCCTCAACAACAGAAAAGAGCGACCTGCCAATTTCCTGTTCCAAAGCCATCATGTTGCGGATCGTCAGGCAAAGCATGACCTGCCTGCCATCCGCCATTTTAAATGCTGTTTGTTTCTTCATTCGGTGATTCTCCTTCCGTCAAAGACGAAGGCCATATTCGCAAACGCCTGCGAATATGGCCTTCTCTATCTCATCTGTCGCTGTCAAGGCGAACCCTGTGCGCCGCCCGCGCCACTCGCTTTCGTGACCTCGCTGATCGGGCCGTTGCCGTCAAGCGTGCCGGAGAGCGTCGCGGCGCCGTCATGCGGCACGTCCTTGCTAAACTCCGTGACAGCCGCCCATCCGCGCTGATAGGTCTTGTCCGGGTACTGCAGCTTGATGTCAACTGTCATACCTG
>ERZ773009.3145-NODE-3145-length-10118-cov-2.742920_pt1 | contig 10118 bp, 7 predicted proteins | sample MGYA00580663_ERZ773009 | MGnify/ENA primary metagenome ERZ773009 (study PRJEB29015, sample SAMEA2737969) | human oral metagenome | biome: human oral; feature: human-associated habitat; material: dental | place: China | collected 2026 ...
CACTGAGCCATTTGTGTTGTCAAGACCTGCCTTGCCGATGATATTCATCTGCTCATCAACGTGCTCAGCGATTTTCTGGATAACCTCTTCACTGTAGTCTCCGGCAATCGTATAAACCTGATTATAAATTTTTACATCTACCTTGCTCATTTTGACCTCCTCGGGCAGAACTCAGAATTACTAATTATCTCTGATGCTCGCACCCAGATTATTCTTTAGTGCTTCTACAACCTTTGCGTGCGCTTCTTCTGTCTCAACATCGGTAAGGGTTCTGTCGTCGTGCCTATATGTCAAACTGTATGCGACACTCTTCTTGCCTTTTCCTACCTGTATTCCTCGGTAAATATCAAATAACTTTACACCTCTCAGAATCTCAGTGCCCGCTTCCTTAATTACCTTCTCTATATCTGCAACTGCTGTGCTCTCGTCCACTACCATAGCGATATCTCTTGATGTCGACGGATACTTAGGCGGCTTTGCATACTGAATTTCTCTACTAGAGAACTCAATCAATCTATCTATGAAGAACTCTCCGCAGTAAACCTTGTCGCCGATACCGTAGTTAGAGGCAACATCAGGATGTATCTCGCCCATTATTCCAAGTTCAACTTCCTCACCCTTGTCTGTCACCTTGACAACTCTTGCGCATCTGCCCGGATGGTAAACTCCATACTCAGGCTCTGCGATATAGCTTACATCCTTGATACCCATCATATCGAACATACACTCTATCATTCCCTTGAGAGTGAAGAAGCTCTCGTCCTTGCCGTAAATTCCGATTGAAAGGTCATAGGATTCATCCGGAAGTCCCTCAGGCTGTATATAGTTCTTGCTAAAAACCTTGCCTATTTCGAAAGCCCTAACCGCATCTACGCTTCTGCTATAATTCCTTGCCAAAACATCGAGCATACCAGGTGTAAGTATAGTTCTCATAGCAGCCGTATCTTCTCCCATAGGATTGATGATATCTACAGTATCTCTCTCCCATGATTCCTCATCTATTCTACAAGCATCAAAGATTTTCTGATTGATGAATGAGAAGGTCTGAATCTCGTCAGCTCCCATTGCGCAAAGAAGTTCTCTAAGCTTTCTTCTCGTCTCCCAGCTCAAGCTGTTCTCAGCCTTGACATTCAGCTTAGGAAGAGTGTTTGGAAGCTTATCATATCCATACATTCTTGCAATTTCCTCAACGAAATCAACTTCCTGTAGTATGTCCTGACGAACGGTCGGCGCTGTGACTATCATATCGTCTCCTGAGCCCTGAACCTTCATCTCCAGGGACTCAAGTATAGCTACCATCTCATCTCTGGATATATTCGTTCCAAGAACCTTGTTGATTCTGCTAACTCTGGCGCTCACTACCTTCGGATGCTCAGGACTCTTGTATATATCAACTGAACCGTCTAACACTTTGCCGTAGCCAAGCTCATCAATTAAAGCGCATACTCTGTCAGCCGCAATCTCACAAAGATTAGGGTCTATCCCCTTTTCATATCTTCCGGAAGCCTCAGTTCTAAGCCCCAGCTTCTTGGAAGTCTGTCTTACTGAAGATCCGACAAAATTAGCAGACTCAAGAACCACAGTCTCAGTATCCGGCTTGATTTCCGAATCAAGCCCTCCCATAACGCCTGCAACAGCTACCGGCCCATTTGCATCGTTTATCATTAGCATGTTGTCATCGAAAGTTCTCTCAACTCCATCAAGCGTTGTGAACTTCGATCCATTTTCTGCTACATCTACCACAATCTTTCCGCCTGCCAGACTTCTGATATCAAAAGCGTGTAGCGGCTGACCGTACTCCATCATTACAAAATTTGTTATGTCAACGATGTTGTTTATAGGTCTCATCCCTGCTGCAATCAGCTTCTTCTGAAGCCACCATGGTGACTGCGCTATCTTTACGTCTTTAATTACTCTTGCTGTATAGCGCTTGCAAAGCTCACTCTTAACTTCAACATCGATATAATCCGATGACTTTTCCGTCAAAGTATTGCAATCTGTCTTAGGATATACGAGTTTTCCTCCGAAAGTTGCAACTGCCTCTCTAGCCATTCCTATCATCGAAAGACAATCAGGTCTATTCGGTGTTATCTCGAAATCTATAACTCCATCCTTAAGTCCAAGGACATCATCGATATTTTCTCCGAGCTTATCCTCGTAGTCGCCTGCAAGCAGCCAGATTCCGTCCTTCGATATAAATGGTGCATACTTATCAGCTATTCCCAGTTCCTGTGGGCCGCACATCATGCCGTCGGACTTAACCCCTCTGAGCTCTCCTGCACTTATCTTAACGCCACCTTCTTGCTTTGGCTGTCCGTGAAGAGGACCGGGAACCACGCTTCCGTCGATTGCAACCGGTACATAAGCCCCAACATAGAGGTTGCTTGCACCTGTTACAATCTGTAGCTTTCCGAGCTTGCCTAAATCCATTTGACAAACTACAAGCTTATCGGCATCCGGGTGCTTTTCTATGCTCAAAACCTTGGCAATCTTGACATTTTCAATGCCCTCGCCCAGGTATGAGATTGTTTCTATATTTGATCCGCTCATGATCATGCGGTCACAGAACTCCTTATCTGTCGGCCACTTGCCGAGCTTAACATAATCTTTTATCCAATCTATTGAAACTAGCATTTGCGCCTCCTATTTGAACTGCTCGATGAATCTTGTATCGTTCTCATAGAGCAATCTAATATCGTCAATTCCGTACTTCAGCATGGCAATTCTCTCCACGCCCATTCCTACAGCAAAACCTGTATACTTGTCCGTGTCAATGCCGCCGGCTTCGTGTACATGCGGATGTGTCATACCGCAACCGAGGATTTCAATCCAGCCACTTCCCTTGCAGACATTACAACCCTTCCCTCCGCACTTAAAACAGGATACGTCCATTTCAGCACTTGGTTCTGTAAATGGGAAATGGTGAGGTCTGAACTTGGTCATGGTCTTTGGACCGAAAAGTTTCTTCGCCATAAGGTCCAGCGTACCCTTAAGATCCGCCATGGTGATGTCCTCTCCGACAACCATCATCTCTATCTGGTGGAATGTGTGTGAATGAGTTGCATCCGGTGTATCACATCTGTAACATCTTCCCGGAATAACGATCATATATGGAGGCGAGAGTTCCTTCTCAGCTCTTATCTCTGCCGAAGATGTATGAGGTCTGATAACGATATCCTTACTTATGTAGAAGGTGTCGCTCATATCCCTTGCCGGGTGAGTTGCCGGTGCATTCAGTCCATCAAAGGTATTAAATACAGTGTCTATATCCGGTCCCTCGTAAACCGAATATCCCATGCTGCGGAATATATCCGTAATTTCCTCTATAACCTGAGTTACAGGGTGCTTGACGCCGATTTTCTCCTTTACGCCGGGTTCAGTCACATCTATTGTCTCAGCCGCAAGCTTCTCAAGCTTAACTCTCTCTTTGATTGCATTTGCCCTCTCCTCTAGTGCAGCAGCTATCTTCTCTTTTACTTCGTTTGCAGCCTTACCGAGCTCCTTCTTCTCCTCCGGAGCAAGCTTGCCCATCGAACGCAGTACTTCTGTTATTTGACCTTTTTTGCCCAAAAATCGAATTCTGATCTCCTCAGCTTCTTTTTCTGTGTTTGCAGCGCTAAGCTGCTCACGCGCTTCTTCGAGCATTTTCTTTAGTCTTTCCTGCATAGTTTAAACCTCTTTCATAATTTATTATGCTGATTATTCAGCCTGTTTTCTCTGTCTCATGCTCTCGTACATGATTATTCCTGCAGATACTGCTGCATTGAGAGAATCTATCTCTCCGCACATCGGTATCTTCACAATTCTGTCTGCGGCATCAAATATTTCCTTGGAAATTCCGCCTCCCTCGTTTCCGATGACGAGGGCTATATCGCTATCTAGCTTCTCATCAAAGTAGTAGTTATCCGTATCAAAACCGGTCGCTACAAGCGAGAGCTTATTATCCCTCACTAGTCTTAGAAGTTTCTCACTGTTATCTAGATGGATTATTGGAATCCGAAAAAGCGAGCCCGCAGCTGACCTTATAACCTTGGCAGAAAATATATCAGCCGTTCCCTTCATAACAATGACCGCCATGAATCCTGCCCCATCGCAAGTACGAATTATAGTTCCGATATTACCCGGGTCCTGAAGCCTATCCAGTACGATGATGTTCCTACTTCTCTCATTTGAATCTTGGCATATGCCACTTGTATGCTCATCTGTATCGCAATGCCCGGCCAAATAATTATACTTTTGATGAAATGCCCTAACATCATCAAAGTTCTCAAAGCCTTGCATCTTCACTACCGCAATTACATCTCGTCCGTTCTCAGTATCCTGAAGCCTGTCAAATAGAGCTTCGCTTAGAAAAAAAACCTTAACTCCGGCCTCTTGCAGAGCCTCCGCCATCTCCGGAGAAACATACGAGCTTAGATTATAGCCATTCTTATCTCTGTAACAGATGAGAAGTTCCTTAATCTCTGCATTTGCTCCGAGAGCATCTCTCAGAATATTGCTGCCCTCTATTAAATATTCCTGTTGCCTCTCTCTATATTTATGTCTGAGAAGCTTCAGCCACGCCTTAAACCTTTGGTTATCCGACGATTCTATATAGTTTGACATAATTATCCTTAAATCACGAAAAAGCCGGCAAGGCCGGCTTTATATACTTTTTCTATTTCTTGAGAAAAGACGGAATTCCGAATATCGAATCCTCTTCTTCGTCCACAGATGGGCCTCTCTCAAAGATATCTCCAAGACTTACTTCTCTTCCTGTGAGTCCCTCTTCTGTTGTAACGCGCTTTTCATCAAGACCTACGGTGTTACTTGCCGGTCTGAAGTCAACCTTATCCTGACTCTCATCAAAGCCTGTCGCAATCACCGTAATCGAGAGTTCGTCTTCCATATCGTCGATAACAGCAGCACCGAAGATGAAGATTGCATCCTCGTCCACCTTTTCCTGAACCATCGATGTCATCTCGTTTATTTCGAGCATTCCGAGGTTCTCCCTACCGGCGATGTAAAGAAGAACTGCACCGGCACCTGAAATTGTCGTCTCAAGAAGCGGGCTCTCTATAGCCTGCGTAACCGCCTCAACAGCTCTGTTCTCACCGTTACCGTGACCAACACCCATGTGGGCTACGCCTCTGTCTGTCATAACGGACTTAACGTCAGCAAAGTCTGTGTTGATTATAGCGAAGTCGGAGATGATATCCGTAATTCCCTGAACACCCTGACGAAGTACATCATCTGCCTTTCCGAAAGCCTCAATCATTGTTGTGCTCTTATCGCTTATGTCGAGCAGCTTATCATTAGGAACAACTACCAGAGAGTCTACGAACTCCTTCAGGTATCCCAATCCCTGCTCAGCCTGTCTCATTCTCTTGCGACCCTCAAAGGTAAAAGGCTTGGTTACAACTGCAACTGTAAGTATTCCCATATCCTTGGAAACCTTAGCAATAATAGGCGCAGCACCGGTTCCTGTTCCGCCACCCATACCGGCTGTGATAAATACCATATCGGCACCTTCTACAGCGTTTGAAATAGCATCAATTGTCTCCTGTGCAGACTCCTGACCCATTCTTGGATTTCCTCCTGCACCGAGACCTCTCGTGAGCTTCTCACCTATCTGGATTTTGTTCTCAGCAGAGCATTTATTCAGCGCTTGCCTATCTGTGTTTATGGCTACGAACTGGACTCCTCTTAGCCCTGCTTCTATCATACGATTAACAGCATTACAACCGCCGCCACCGACTCCGATTACTTTGATTACAGCGGAATTATCCTTTTCCGTTTCGAACTGCAGCATCTCAATGCCTCCTTACCTTGCAAATATACTCTAATTTTACCATATACGCCGCCCTTTTGCACTCTTTTTCTTTGATAGAAAAGTGAATTTATGTAAATATTTTCTTAAGCGTCAATTTCCGGTGTGAAGGACATATAATCACTGCCTCCAACCTTGATTGTTCCCCTATTTATCTTATCGTTAAAGAGGTTGTTTACTACCTTCTGAAGTTCACCTCTTTGAATGGTTTGCATCAATTCCTTCGGCGTTCCTTTGACCGAAAGAGTATCATAAATATACGCCCTTATGAGAACCTTTGATACATTGATTTTTTTGAAGAATAGATCCCCCTTATTCATTGCAGAAAGCATTCTCAGCGTCATCTTAAGCGCATCGGCCTCCTCTACCTCGACTTTTTCTCCAATATTCATCTTGCTTATTGTCAAACCCGTCAAAAGTGTTACCTGCGGATCGACAGTCGCTTTTCTCAAAACGATGCCGTTTTCGTCAATTACAACAAAGCTTTCGCCGTATACTATGGCCGCAGTCTGCCTTCTTTCCTTTATGCTTATAACAAGCTTATCGGGAAGGCTTCTCTTCACATATATGTCCTCAAAATAAGGGTTGTCCTTAAGGTTCTTTTTGATGTCCGAAAGACCCGCATCAAAGATCAAATTGACGCCCTTCTTCGCCTTTGCCATAGATATGATCTCGGCATCTGTATAGTAGCTGTTACCCTCAACAGAAAAGCTCTTTATGTTGAAATAGCTCGATTTTAAAAATAGAAATACGCCTGTTCCTATACATAGTAGCACGACAAACCTCAGAAAGTAGTGTTTTTTTCTGTGCTTTCTGCGCTGCCTTTCTACATGCTTTAGAGCGATTCTACGATAGATTTCTTCGTCGAGTTCTTCTTCTGAAGTAAGCTGAGCTTTCTCGTTCCCGACATTCTCAATTGCATTATCCCCGGCTTCAATTTCAGGCTCATAACTCTCTTCATCAGCAGGTTCCGGCTCTGAAGTTTCCTCAGTTTCTACCGATTCCTCAGCGTCTCCGTCAATGTCATCTCTTTTGTTTTCATCAAGTGTTTCAAGTGCTACGTCACCGAAATCGTCACTTTTCTTATTCTTAAAAGCTTTGAACTTACCCAATAAACCTTTTTTCATTAATTTTTTTCCATTATCTCACTAACTATTTTTTCACTTGCATTAATTTGACCCAGTGCCCTACTGGCCTCTTCCATTTTTCTAATTCTATCCTTGTCCTTAGATAGTACCTCTATCAAATTGCCCATCTCTTCAATATCGACATCGGCCTGTTCGAAGAGCAAGCCTCCTCCGCAATCTGCGACAACCTTTGCATTGTAATATTGGTGGTTATCGGCAGCCCATGGATACGGTATAATAATCGAAGCTCTGCCACATGCTGTTATTTCTGCAAGCGATAGTGCCCCCGCACGACATATTACAAGATTCGATGCCGATATCACATCAGCCATCTTATCTATGTACGGGAATAGTCTAATTTGACCATCCATGAACGATATTCCTGCTTCTCCGAGCTCCTTGCCTGATTCCCCGATAGCTTCTGACAATTTAACCTTTGTCTCATCAAAAAATCTTGTTCCTGTTCCAAAAATCAAAGTCCTCTTATCGCCTTTTTTTATTCTGCGCGCATATGCCTCAGCTACACCGTTTATCTCATTTGAACCGAGGCTCCCACCGAACGAAAACACGACAAAATTATCATCCTCTATTCCTAAACTTTTCCTCGATTCGGACCTGTCAAGATTTATGAACTCAGCCCTTACAGGGTTTCCGGTGTAGATTGTCTTCACTCCTTGCTTGAAGTTTTTCTCTGCGTTCTCAAAGCCCAAGAATACCTTTTTACAATATTTTGATGTGAATCTGTTTCCTATGCCCGGATAAGCGTTTTGTTCGTGTATATAACAACTTACCCCGCACATCTTTCCTGCTATGATTACAGGCACACTGACAAAACCACCTGTTCCTATAACTGCATCCGGCTTAAACCTTCTTATCAACTTTATAGAACTGCAAATCCCTGCCAGAGTAAAGCTGCACGCTTTGATGAACTCGCGCATGTCGCTGAAAAATCCGTTCCCCCTGTAAAACCATCTCGAAGGAACGGCGTGAAACTCGTAGCCGCGCTTTGGTACAAGCTCCGCTTCTATGCTGTCCTTACTGCCCAAAAATATGATTTCACTGTCGGGCTGGACTTTCTTTATTTGCTCCGCAATTGCTATCGCAGGATATAGGTGCCCGCCGGTACCCCCACCGGTCATCACAAATTTCATCAGTTATCCTCTCTCTGCTGTCTTGAAATGTTTAGCACAATGCCGATAAGGAACATGAATATCCACAGTGCATTACCACCGTAGCTTATGAATGGAAGCGCAACTCCCGTAGGTGGCATAGAGGAGGTTACAACCGCAACATTTAAAACTACCTGTGCACCTATCATGATTGCGACACCTGAAGCCAAAAGAGTTCCGAAACTATCCTTTGCGTTTAGAGCGATACAGAATATCCTCCAAACGACTATTACAAATATCATAAGAAGAACCGCAACTCCGACAAATCCAAGTTCCTCACCTATGATGGCAAGGATGAAGTCATTCTGTGGTTCCGGCAAATATAGATTCTTCTGCACACTGTTTCCGAGACCCCTGCCCCTAAGTCCGCCTGTAGCTAATGCCAATAGTGACTGTACCACCTGAAAACCACCTTCGAGTGAATACTTGAACGGATTCAAAAAGCTCACTATCCTGTCGTGCTGATATCCCGAGTTGAAAAATACTAAGTATATGCTTACCAGCGATAGACCGCCGGCTAGAAGACCTATATATCCCCAGTGCATGCCGGAGATAAACGCAATTCCTGATGAGATCAAAAATACCGTAATTGATGTCGAAAGGTTAGGCTGTAATACGATCATTCCGCAAACAAATACGGTATATGCAACTATAGGCGCCAGACCGGTAATACTCTTCGCCCTTTTCTTGCTTGCCGAAAAATACGCAGAGGCTAAGATGATGATAGTCGGCTTTGCCAGTTCACCCGGCATTATAGTTATTCCAATCTTTACCCACCTTCGTGCATTATTTACTGTCACGCCAAGAGGAGTGAAAATCATAAATAGCATAATAACTTCTATTACAGCTATAAGAACTGCAAATCGCCTGTACTTATGGTAGTCCACGAGCGATGTAAACATCATGATTCCAAACCCGCTTACTGCAAAGAATCCCTGTTTCCAAAGGAAGGCATAAGGCGTTCCTGATGTGTTTATCGCACTGTAATAGCTGGCACTGAAAACCATGACCACGCCGAACATGGTCAGTATAGTAATAAGTACGACGAGAACAGGGTCGCAGTGTTTTACATTATTCAGTTTTCCAAGCTTTAACAATCTCTTCATTCCTATATCCTAATTTATTTGAGTTTCTCAACGCAGCGCTTAAAATGTTCTCCACGTCTTTCATAGCTTTCATACATATCCCAGCTTGCACATGCAGGTGAAAGCAAAACCGTATCACCACTTTGGGCAAGTTCATTAGCTCTTTCAACACACTCATCGAGAGTACTGAAGTTTTCGTAGTCATTAAAGCCAAATTTATCAGCCGATTCAGCTATTATGTGAGCATCCCTACCAAAGAGAAGGAGTTTTTTTACAGCTCCATCAAAATTTGACGTAAATTCATCAAAGTTCTGCTGCTTTCCGTCGCCTCCGGCAATCAAAATAATATTCTCTTTTATCGCCCTAAGCGCTGTTAAAGAAGCATCCACATTTGTTCCCTTGGAGTCATTATAGTATTTGACCCCTCTAATTTCAGCGCAAAACTCTATTCTATGCTCAACTCCGCCGAAGTTTCTAATTCCTTCTGCTATTACTTCCTTAGCTATTCCCGCAAAGTAGCATATGCCTACCGCAGCAAGAACATTTTCGACATTATGGTCTCCGATTATCCTTATATCTCTTTTATCACATATGTAAACCTTGTTATCTTTATCATTTACATATATCTTATTATCCTCTAATATTACGCCGTAATCCAATTTCGATTTTCTGCTGAACGGTACTACTGTACACTCAGCATCCTTTGCCAAATCAAAGCAGAGCTTATCATCATAATTTATAATTAGATACTGTTCTTTATTCTGATTTGCAAAGATCTTAGCCTTGGCTGCACCATATGCTTCCATAGTATGATGCCTGTTCAGATGGTCAGGCGTCAGATTTAAAATCGCCGAAACCAGAGGTCTGAATTCCCTCGTCGTTTCAAGTTGAAAACTGCTTACCTCTGTCACAAGCCAATCATCTTTTG
>ERZ773009.3150-NODE-3150-length-10100-cov-34.763365_pt1 | contig 10100 bp, 9 predicted proteins | sample MGYA00580663_ERZ773009 | MGnify/ENA primary metagenome ERZ773009 (study PRJEB29015, sample SAMEA2737969) | human oral metagenome | biome: human oral; feature: human-associated habitat; material: dental | place: China | collected 2026 ...
GCGTTTGCTTGCCTACTTCAGAGAAAATTTTTGCTTTCGTATATTTTGTAATATCGTTAGTGACTGTGAAAGTACCAAATGCACCGGATCCTTTAGCATGCATGCGGCGTTCAGGAATCACTTCGCGCTCAAAATGAGCTAATTTCTCCATCAACCAAACATCTTGCATCAATACAGGACCACGTTTACCTGCTGTTACAGAGTTGCGATTGTCCGGCACGGGAGCGCCAAAAGCTGTTGTTAATTTCTTTTCATCACTCATAATCATACTCCTACTTAGAAAATAAAATATATAATGATTACCCAACTCAAAAACCTTTTGAGTGAATTATTGCTATGAAATCAATAATTTTTACTAACAGATAACCATTATCCGTAACTACAAATAAATAGTAACACATATCAATACGAATCACAACCCAAAATTACAATAAATTATGTATACATGTTCTCAAAAAAAACAATACATGAAAAAAGCCTATAAGAAATCAATCCTATAGGCTTACTACATCACTATTATACACAGATACTAATATATGCTATCCATGTATGGAGTAAATATCTTATTTATTAATCTTATGCGCATGCGCACCTGCATCACGCAAAACATTTTCTTTTACTTCGTTCACAGGATCTATTGTAGTGAACAGTTCAGGTTTCCAATCTACAGGTGTTAACGTATCGTTAAATGTATCAATAACTTTTCCGTTAAACATGTTGTTAACGGCGGCAAGTTGTTTTCCTCCAAATACTTTCACAAACGATGTATAGTCTTTACCTGCTATGTCCGCCACATTATTTTCAGCATAGATTTGAGAGTTTTTGCCGACGCCTAGGGAGTAAGCATACGCATATTTACCATTGGTAGTATCTGATGCAAAGTAATTGTTATACATATGAATCTGTCCAAACCGTACTCTTGGTGTACGTTGTACTACATTATGGAAATAATTATGATGTAACGTCACATGTAATTTGCCTTCGTCTGCTACGTTTGAATCACTATTGCCAATTAACATGATTTTATTATGATTCTCGAACATAGAGTAAGATATGGTTATTTACCAGTATCATCGGAGGCAAATCCGTCCTGTTTTGGTAACACTTCACGCATTTTTGTTATGCCATAACATATTATAGATTTATTATCTCACAACAATTATAGCCACAATAAGAGAACCCCTTTATAGCATCACCACAGCCATAAAGGGGTATCATTGTCATTACGCTGGGCGGCTCCAATCGACTTGTACGTCGATGGCTTCCCACATGCGTGTAAGAGCTAATTTAAAGTTTTCCAAGGATTCTAAAGGTTTTACTTGTACACGTTCATATGTATCGAGACCTGTTGCATTCTCAATAGTATGTTCTTCGTTTAAGTATGCATGAACCTTATCGATCCATTCTTGTTCAGGTAGGTCTATAGTCACAGTTTTTGTATCTGTATCATAAGCTAAAAACCCATTGCTGTTTACGCCATAATGAATGGCCACACGAAATATACTCATATTTATACCTCTCTTGCAGATATTTTCTTACATATACACATTGCTGTATACGTACATTGTATCACGAATGATTCTATTCATGAAAGATTTTTATTCTTCATTATCTAAATCAATTTCGGCCTTTAATTCCGACCGTTTTCGCCGTTCTCCACCATCTCCATGAGCACGTCGCCAAAGGGCACCACTCATGATAGCCCCTTCACCGAATTTAGATGCTAATGAATCGAGCACTATTGAAAGCTTCTCATCTTTCTCATCCGCTTCAATGGAGAATAAATCATCTTGTACAATGCCTTCTGTTGAAAGTCCACTAACGGTAACACCTAAGAGGCGAATTGGTTTAACGGGCACTTCAAGAATAGAATTATCAAACTTAGGCCTAGGTGTAGCACCCATCACCTCACGCTCTTCTTGCTTAACAGAGAGTGCATCACGCATCAGCTTATTCCATAACAATACCGAAGTGTCATAAATAACACGTTCTTGATCCGTGGACGAATCAAGGCGTTTCTGACGAGATACGGTTTTAAAATCATTGCACCGCACCTTAATGGACACGGTATGTCCCATCAAACCATATTTACGCAATCGTTTCGCTACGCGATTGGCAAAGTAATGAAGTTCTAAATCGATAACAGCGGGGTCCTCTACATCACTTTCATAGGTCTCCTCATTGCCAACAGACTGGATTTGACGATCCGGTTCTACAGGCCGTTCGTCAATACCTCGTGCCAGTTCCCAAATACGGCGGGCCTGATTACCCACATAAGGCACTAGAGGTTTCTCATCCGGCAAGGCTTGCACATCCTTAATCAAGGTAAATCCACCGTCCTTAAGGCGACGTTCCGTGCTAGGGCCTACACCCCATATGCGTTTTATGGGAAAATTTACGAGGCTTTCACATTCCTTACCATAAGGAATAACCACAAGACCATCAGGCTTATCTAAGTCGGACGCCAGTTTAGCGAGGAATTTATTCGGAGCCAGGCCCGCAGAAATGATGAGCCCCGTTTCCTCAAATACGCGGTCCTTAATAGCACGGCCCAAAGCCTTGGGGCCGGTGAATTTATGAGTGATGCCCGTAACATCCAAGAAGGCTTCGTCCAGAGATAAGGGCTCAATGATAGGTGTAAATTCCTCCATCACCTTGTGGATGATGTGAGAAATCTCCTTATAACGAGCCATATTCGGATACACGTAGATGCCGTGAGGACAAAGCTTTTTAGCCCGTGAAATAGGCATTGCTGAATGGACCCCAAATTTTCGAGCCTCATAAGATGCCGTAGCTACAACGCCACGCGAAGAAAGACCACCCACGATAACAGGGTGGCCTTTGTATTCAGGATGATCCAGTTGTTCTACGGATGCAAAAAAAGCATCCATATCAACATGCATAATCCAGCGTCTCATGATTACGCGTCTTTTTCGTGTTCATCAAGACGGCAATATTTGATTTGAGCACAAATACATTCGTCTTTTGTTTTGTACAATTGCGGAATGATTTCCAAAATGTCACCAAATGTTTCTTCATTGATGGAATAACGAGTCCAAAGGCCATTACGTTGAGAATTTACAACACCTGCATCAATTAAGATTTTCATATGGTAACTCAATGTGGATTGAGACAAATTAAAGCTTGCCAAAATATCTGCTGCACATAACTCATTGCAGGATAACATATCTATGATATGCAATCTTGTTTCATCACTGAGCGCTTTAAAAATCGTTGCCAAACGTTCATAAGAAACTTCAACCATAAGAAAACTCCTCAATATACATCAAAAATTATCAATCTACTTTTATACTATTATATACTATTTTAATAACTAAATCTATTTTTTTCTTTTTATTCTCATTAAAACATTTTAATTGACTAATCAAAATGCTTTATGAGGCATTTTATACGCGTAAAAGCGGAGATTCTTAGGTGAGAATCTCCGCTTATTATTTTAATGATATGTTACCCGATGTACCGCAACGTCAATTAGAATACGTTAACAAGGTCAATCGTTTGGTTACGATTAGGACCAACGGATACAATCCCCAAAGGCACGCCTGTTACTTCTGCAATACGTTCTACGTATTTACGAGCATTTTCAGGCAATTCGTCATAAGAACGGATGCCGGAAATATCTGTTTCCCAACCTGGCAATGTTTCATATACAGGTTCACATGCTTCAAGATCTTTCAAGCTAGCAGGGAAACCTTCAACATTTTTGCCATTCAATTTGTAACCTACACAGATTTTCAATTCTTTGAAAGAATCAAGAATATCCAAACGTGTAATAGCTAAATAATCAAGGCTGCTAAGACCTGCAGCATATTTTACAACCATAAGATCTAACCAACCAGTACGGCGAGGACGACCTGTTACAGTACCAAACTCATGACCAAGTGTACGAAGCTCTTCACCAATTTCATTAAGTTGTTCTGTAGGGAATGGGCCTGCACCAACGCGTGTAGCGTAAGCTTTCACAACGCCGAAGATATTTTTCAAATAGTTAGGGCCTACACCAGCACCTGTGGAAGCACCACCAGCAATTGGATGGGAGGAAGTTACGAATGGGTATGTACCATGATCAAGGTCGAGCATAGTTGCTTGCGCACCTTCGAACAATACCTTTTTATCCTCTTTAATCGCTTTCAACACAGCATTATTTGTATCAGTTACATAAGGTTTCAAAGCCTCTGCATATTTGATGTAATCCGCTAAAATTTCATCGTAATTAACAGGTTCAGCATCGTATACCTTAGTAAGCATTTTGTTTTTAAACTCAACATTGTACGCCAATTTTTGTTTGAAAGTTTCCATGTCATACAAATCGCAAATGCGGATGCCGACACGGTTTACCTTATCAGCGTAGCAAGGACCGATACCGTTTTTAGTAGTACCGATTTTAGCATCACCTTTGGATGCTTCTTCAGCCATATCAAGCGCAATATGGTAAGGCATGATGACATGAGCACGGTCAGAAATGTGAAGGGATTTAGCAGATTTACCTTGTTTTTCAAGACCTTCGATTTCTTGTAATAACACCTTAGGATCAATAACAACGCCTGTACCAACGATATTTTGTTTATTATCGTACAAAATACCACTTGGCAATAAACGAAGCGCAAATGCTTTATCATCTACCACAACAGTGTGACCTGCATTATTACCGCCTTGGCTACGCACTACAACGTCTGCACGTTCCGCAATCCAGTCAACGATTTTACCTTTACCCTCGTCACCCCATTGAGTGCCGATTACCATACTTGTTGCCATATCTATGTCCTCCAATTGTGAAAGTCAAATTAATCCATAGTTATTATACAACATAATAGCAAAGCACGAAAAGACTAAATGCAAATTCCACAAATTCTATTTTATTTAGGTTCTTTCAACCAGAAGCTCATTAATAATCCTAACGCACCAACAGGTATCAAGGTCATTAATGCTGTTTGTACATCGTAAATATCTGCTAAATGTCCAATGTATGGTGCTACGAGGCCACCTAATGTAATGCCGAGGCCCAATGTAATGCCTGATGCAAAGCCTGCATTTTTAGCAAGGTATTTTTGACCTAAAACGGTAATAGGACCATATTGCGAGAACACACCGAAGGCCATTGGTATCATGGCGCCAAAGAATCCCCATGCATTTGGTACAAAAATAAAAACTAATACGGATGGTAAAAATATAATATTACCTAAGCGCACTGTTTTTAGAAAACCTAGCTTATCCGATAGGGCACCTCCCATATAGGTGAGGACAGCCCCCATCGCAAAGTACATGGTAAGTGCCAAGCTCGATGCACCGGCTTCGCCATTGATAACCGTAATGTACAAAATCGGAATAAAAATCGATAATACGGAGAACAAAATTGATCGAGATGCGATAACGAAAAATAGCTTCGTAAAACTCACCCAATCGTTTATGCCCGTATTTTCACCTTTAATTTGGCTTTCACACTCACGCACATCTTCGGCCTCAGTCGTATGACCTGTGAAAGCATATAGATACAGCAACACGCCGAGCGTGGCAATAGCCGTAAATATCCAGAGAAATTGTCCGCCAAAGACATAAACACCACCAGCAATGAGCGGCCCTAAGGCAAAACCAGCACTGCCACCAACCGCAAAGCGCCCCATGGCATTGCCAATCTCGTGAGATTGTGTACGATTTACAAGAAGAGCCGCCTCAGGATGAAATAGTGCAGCCCCGACCCCAGACATAAGCGCCAAGGCCAAAATCATTTCATAGCTCGTAGCCAGTGCAATGGCACTAATCGATACGAGAGTTACCGCAAAACCTACAGGAATAAACCACGGCACACGCCAGCGGTCAGCCACATACCCAAGCACAGGCTGCGCAATAGACGCCACAATGGTATTACAGAAAATAATCGCCGCCGATTGATAATAATTGAGATTAAAATTAGCAATAAAAAATGGTATCAACGCAGCGAGAGAACCTTGACCGAAATCGTTAATACAGTGAAAGATAGGAGGTGCGTATTTTCTTATGGTGTTTTTCATGTCTCCTCCGTAAGCAGGGGATAGGGTAAGTAAAAAAGCCTCCACCGGCCGGGTCTGCTTCGCCCTTTGGGCTTCGCAGGGCCAAAGTCGTTTTTTTACTTATCCTGTCCCCTTTCTAACTAACGATAAATGTGAAGTACCATGAGAAAAGGACGGACACCCTTCTCAAAACGACTTTGCCTGTGTTCCCTCTGGCTCGTTTCGGTAAATAACTTATAAGCGAAAAGGACGGATACCTTCCTCAAAACGACTTCGGGTCCCGCTTTAGCGCGATAGCGTGTCGGCTTTGAGGAAGGCATCCGTCCTACTCAAGCTAAAAGTTATAGGCCGAAACGAGCCATTATTGTATCTACGTGTTTCAATAGTTTATATGGATCGAAGCATGCATCGATTTCTTCGTCGGTCATGTATTTTTTGATGTTTTCATCAGATTTTAGACCTGTAGCGAAATCTTTACCTTCGAGCCAGCGTTCCATAGCGTGTTTTTGTACCCAACGGTATGCTTCGTCACGTACAGCACCTTTGTCTACGAGGTGTGTCAAAATTGTTTGGCTGAATACAAGGCCGCCTGTAAGATTGAGGTTTTTAAGCATTGTTTCAGGGTATACCAACAATTTATCGATGGTACGGATTGTTAAATGAAGCATGTAGTTCAACGCGATGGTTGCATCTGGCAAGATAACGCGTTCTACAGAGCTATGGGAAATGTCGCGTTCATGCCATAAAGCTTGGTCTTCGTACGCAGATTGTGCGTAACCACGCAACAAACGAGCCATACCACAAATTCTTTCACAAGTGATAGGATTGCGTTTATGAGGCATTGCGGAAGAACCTTTTTGTTTAGGGCTGAAGTATTCTTCGGCTTCGCGCACTTCGGTACGTTGCAAGTGACGGATTTCCAAAGCGATTTTATCCAATGTACCGCCTACAACAGCAATAGTGGACAATAATTCAGCATGGCGGTCACGTTGTACGACTTGTGTGGCGATTTTAACAGGTTCAAGGCCTAGTTTTTCACATACGTATTGTTCTACGAATGGGTCGATGTTGGAGTATGTACCAACAGCACCGGACAATTTACCAACAGCAACGCTTTTACGAGCATGTTCCATGCGTTCAATATCGCGTTCCACCTCTGCCATCCAAAGGCAAAGTTTTAAACCGAATGTAGTAGGTTCGCCGTGAATACCGTGAGTACGACCAATCATAGGCGTATGTTTGAATTCTGCAGCGCGACGGCGCAATACAGCATGTAATTGTTTCAAATCTTCGATCAAAATATCGCAAGATTGTTTCATCATATAGCCAAGTGCCGTATCCTTAACGTCTGTGGATGTCAAGCCAAGATGAATGTATTTAGCCGCTTTAGGGCCTACATATTCGCCCACAGCAGTCACAAAGGAAATGATGTCATGATTTGTTTCACGTTCGATTTCATGAATTCTTTCAACATCAAAATTGCCCTTTTCCCGAATGATTTTTGCCGCTTCCTTCGGAATCACGCCAAGCTCAGCTTGCGCTTCAGATGCCAATGTTTCAACCAATAACATTGTGTCGAACTCGTTGCGTTCGCTCCAAATATGGCCCATTTCTTCTCGTGTATAACGTGGTATCATGATGTCTCCTTTGCATGGTGAAAGCTAGATTTTTTATATAATAATTGTACCATATGTAAAAGCTTGGTTCAATAAATCTTATGCAATTTCCCGAATAATATATATATTATTTTTTTTAATGTTCGTCTTTTATGTAATTAAGTTGAAATTATACTGATAATTCCATACCTCATATACACTTCGACATATTATTTCTATCCGACATTGTATTTCTCTTTCGGCATTTTATTTTGGCATTGTATTTGTATATAGATTGATTTGTAATTTATTATTATAATAGTAATGTATAAATAAGTTATATATCGTATCAACAGACTGATAATATATATATACAAACAGACTAATACTATACACATATAGGAGTACACTATGGCGAAGAAACAACACAAAGAACGTATACAACAACCTAAAGAGTCTCAAACGGCAAGCACTGTGATGAAATTATTTTTCCTCATCAGTTTTATCGTCCTCGGTCTATTCGTATTTAACGATATGCCTATCAACTGGATTTTAGGTGTATATGTAATCGATATCTTAGTATCGCTCACCTATGTGGCTTTCAACAGAAACCGCATCACCACATCCGATGTAGTACACACAAATGTGCGTCGCATCGTGGCTTTCTTAATTATGCTCATTACCATGTTCTTCTATGCCTTTGCATTGTGGCGCGTCGATCAATACACTCCACAAATGCAAGTGACATTGTTCATCGGTGGCGTCATCATTTACTATGCCGTATTTAGCAGTACAAAAACGGCGTTAAAAAAGTAAGTAATCCGCATAACAAAAGAGGCATATCTTACATACGTTCTTGTATGTGAGATATGCCTCTTTATTATAGAACCTTAAAACGAATAAGCTATGGACTTCGCCACTTTGGTAGATTTAGAGTACGTATTCTACTGTTGAGCAAAAAAGAGATGGCCAATCTTCATTAATCAGCCACCTCTTTCTTATTGAGAAATGGTATTTCATTTCCCTAATGATATGCTATGATACATCGATTATTTTGTTTTTCCAATGCGAGATCCATAGCTATCTCTGTAATCGTTTTGGTCAACATCGTCTTTATCATTGATACGAACGCGTTCTACCTTATTGCGATCATTATCGCCGCCGGACACACGATCCACACGGAATCTATCGATATTTCTGATAGATTCAAGTTCGGAACCGAATTCATCAACAGAACGAGCCATGTTTCCATCTGCAGGAGCACCATTCTGTAATGCTCTATAGATGATGGCTGCATATTCATAACGTGTTAACGTACGATCGCCTTTGAATTCTCCATCAGGATAACCTTCTAAGTATCCACGTTCTCCCAATGTCTTAACATATTGATATGCCCAGTGATTTTCAGGAACATCAGGGAATACCATGGCATGACGAGAACCGTTTCCAGGTACCGGAACTTGACCGGATTCGTAAGCTTCTAATTTCTTAGTCAACATTTCTACTTGTTGTTTCAAGCCCAACACGTCTTTTGCTACGGAAACGCGTGAACGAGATACCGTATTATTTTGACTAAATTTCCAGCTTACCCCTACGTTAAGCATGTTTTCACCGCCACTGAAAGAACCGCCTACGCTGACCATAGTGTCTTCATTAGGACGATAGTATGCACCAATAGCAACGGCATTTGTGCCTTTATAGTTACCATAGGAAGCCGCGAAATCCCATTTATCATCAGGATCAAAGTCTAGCGGATGTAAGCCGGCTAACGCAGCGGCACTAGCGCCTACACGGTTAATTTGTGTACCTAATTTAGAAACGCGACCACTTAAACCATATAATTGGCTACCGTTTACAGCATCTGTGCTGTTTGCGGAAACTTCGCCAGGTGCTACGTTTACAATCTTATTGCCACCGTTGTCTAAACCGTCTTTAGTAACAGAAACAGTCTTACCGGCTGTACCGTTTTCGATAGTCAAACCATTGTTAGTTAAGCTGCTGTCACCTGTTTTTACTGTTGTAGCATTAACTGTATTAGCATTTACAGTGTTAAGACCTTGCAAGTCTTTCGCCAAGCGCAATTTCAAGGTATCTGTGCCATCGGAAACAACACCGATATTAGCTTCATTCGTCAATTTACTTTCATCGGAAATGCCACCCTTAACATTGACTTGCGTGTTAAGCTTCTTCTTGATAACGTTACCGCTGTCACCACCGTATTTCATGCCGTCGTCTTTGGTTGCTACTTGGTGAGTCGTACCATCTTCATCTTTATACTTGATGCGAGTGATTTCTTTGTCATCAAGGTTAGGATCGCCTTTTTCAACGGTAATATCAGCACTGCGTCCATCTTTACCGTTTAATCCGATATGACCAATGCCGTTTTTACCGGACATAGATACAGCATCTTTACCGTCTTTACCGGAAATGCCTACCTTGCCGTCTGTACCGTCAGCACCGTTAGGACCTGTAATGGAAACACCGTCTTGACCATCTT
>ERZ773009.3155-NODE-3155-length-10082-cov-8.628503_pt1 | contig 10082 bp, 11 predicted proteins | sample MGYA00580663_ERZ773009 | MGnify/ENA primary metagenome ERZ773009 (study PRJEB29015, sample SAMEA2737969) | human oral metagenome | biome: human oral; feature: human-associated habitat; material: dental | place: China | collected 2026 ...
TGTACTGTAAAAACCAAGATAAACACTCCTCTCATGTACGAAGTACTGGACAAAGCATTGAAAGGACCAATGCGTGGATGGACTCATACAGGAGCGTGCTCAACAGGTTCGATACCACACAAACCAGTTGGGAGGGATGGAACTATATCGCATTTATACTGATTTTTCTGAAAAAGATAAGAAAGAGGGAAAAGTCTAGATGACTTCAATCTATAATCTAAAACTTGCAGAATCTTATGTTAAAAAGTGTCTCCACCCAACGGCCTTTGTTCCCTTGCCTTAGAGAACAAGAACAATCCTTGAGACCAGCGTTTTTGAAGTCACCCTAGAACGGTGCATCGGTAAATGATCAATGGTTTTCCTTTGTCCTATTCTTTCATCTTAATCCTTTTACTTGGACTGACTGATGAACTTCTTTTCTTTGGTTTAATAAATGGATGTGGTAAATCGAGACAGAAAAGTTGACGGCCTTCATGGTAAATAAAGACCTGCTCTTCGCAACCTTTACTCAGATTACGCAATAAATATAAGGCTTGTCGAGGTGCTTTGAAACTGATATGATGTGCTGTGGCTATTTTCTCGCCTACTGATTGCCAGCCTTTTTGTCCATTAAAATAGCATAGCTCATATTCTTGTCCGGGCCAAACAAAGTTGTCGTCGGTACGTGGAATTACCTCTATGGCTGAAATTACAGCAGGTTTTTCTAGCTTTAATGTAATAAATGGGCAATCTTTTGGGGTTGAATAAATTGTCAGGACATCGTTATCTCTAAGAGCATTTTCTTTAAAATAGGAAGGAAGAGATGTAAGTATGTGGAAGTTTATCAAATCATTGGGTACAGATTTAGAATGGAGCTTAAGTTCAGCAAAAGCAATTCCACGCTCTTTGGGAGGCAATATACGTAAATATTGATAATATTTAGCGTCTTGATTACAACTAGCATACAGGTAATTGACAGACAAGGGAGTGGTTATTTGAAGCAACGTATCCGGTCGGGAAAAGAGTTGAGTTTGTGAACCAACTATGACACTGCCTACAATATCCTCATTCATCCACTTTCGATGTCTCCAAGTGAGGGGCATTTTTCGTAACAAATTCAATTCTGTTATCTGAGTTGTGTCTGGATGGAATGTTTGTACCTGTCCTTCGGAATTGAGTACAAAGGCATCGCCACAAACAACCGTTCCACCGTCTTTGGTAACCATTATAGGGAAAAAAAACACACCAGGTTCGATATTATTAAAACGAACACGATGATTATCAATACGAGTTCCTACATCAAGGGCATGGTATTGACGTTTAGCCCAAACACCTAGATAAACATCATTAGAATCATTCCATGTATTGACAAGAACCGAATTAGAACCAAAATAATTGCTGGTTACATCCTGTAACAAAGGATTTTTAATTCTCCGAGGAATTGCTAATTTGTTCTTTAACTTGTAAACTCGATTTAAATGCTCGGGCTTTACACCATACGTGTAACGATATACTTTCCCCTTTTTTCTTTGATCCCAAGCCAAACTATCGCGTGTTAGTGGCATTTGGTCATACCCAAAAGGTAAATCTTTATCAGTTAAGTTATCATGTAAGACCATCCATTGATGAGAGCTACCATTTTCAGGAGAGACTAAAATCATATCACTTGTAACAGGTATGCCACAAGCACGCATGGCGTAGATATAACGATCGCAGTCGTCACGACAGTAACCTACACGATTATGAAGTAGGGAGAGCGCATCCCTGTGAGGCGTGGTTAGTTCGTCATTGTACCAACCAATTCCTTCTTTGTCAACCAAATTCATTACAATCTTACAGGCCTCAAGTACATCGCTCCCATGATATAGAGTATCTAGCTGGTTCGCATAACGTGACTCGTATACGCTACGCCAAGAAGTCAAGCGTTCGTCCCCAATACGATAGGGCAAAATGAAGTCACAAAATTCTTGAAAAGAAAGATTCTTATTCCACGCTCTTGTTTTCCATTGTCGAAAGGAACGTTCTATCGTATCAATTAGATAGTTGGCAGTTATCACGTGTGCATCTGCCCGATGTGGCAATGAATAAAAAGGATAGTGCGCCCATTTCTGTAAAGTTTCATCATCAAGTTTGCAATTGTCTTTACGAAACATAATTGGTTTTAAAATAGCTTCTACCGTATCTAAAGGTGCTCCATAGAATCCATAGTGGTAAGGGATATTTGCAACGAGGAACTTTGCTGCCTCCAACTTTTCAGAGCTATCGGCATAATGCGTCAGAACTTGCTCTAACTCTCGTCGATTATCACCTGCAAAATCCAAGGCATAAGCAATTGAACTGCTAGATTCCGAAATGCAACTATGACAAACAATAGAGGTCTCTAGTAATAGGAAGACAAAGAACTTCCCTTTTCTTTTTTGTTTAGTATATAGGTTTTGTACACTAACACTTAGCGAAAATAATTTGGCAAACATATTAAATTAGTCATATTATATTGATTCGTATTGATTTTTGAAATTACCATACACTGAGGGGGATCTCTTAACTTTGTGTTGTCAATCAAGATTAACCCTCCTTTCATGTACAAAATTAAGGAACAAAGATACAATAAAATTTGAATTCCCCAAATTTATAGGTGAAATAACCTTGACTTTTCTTCTCTTTCTTATCTTTTTCAGAAAAATCAGTATAAATGCGATATAGTTCTATCCCTCCAAACTAGTCTGTGTGGTGTCTAGCCTGTTCAGTGTGCTTCTGTATGAATCCATCCGCGCATTGGTTCTTTCAATATTGTACCTTTCCTTTGCAAAGCCGTTCATATAGAAACTCTTCCTCCGTTTTCTCTCTTCTGCATTTGTTGAAGGCCACGTTTGGGAATACTTCCTGTTCATGGCATACTCGCCTGAATTGTTTGGAATCAAAGCCTGCGTCTGCGTAGAGAAAGAGTCCTGGCATAGACAAGACTGAGTCCTGCAAGAAATTAGATGTAGAACTTACATGAAATCTTCACATTGCCCCACTGACGATGGCAATAAGCGTTTGAGAAACTGCAAGGGACGGATGTCCACGAGCGAAATCATGACCATCCTGCTGTATTACCATTTCGGCTCTTTCCGCAATTCCAAGCACTATTATCTGTTCTTCATCAAGGCCCACTTGGCGAGCTCTTTTCCCAATGCAGCGTCTTACACGCGTATTGTGGAACTCATGCCCGCGTGTTCTTCGACCAGATGAACTTCATGCGCATCCAGAACTTCGGCCAGTGCATGGACATCAGCTTTGTGGACAACACAATAATCCCCGTGTGCCATAAACTGAGGAGGAAGTGCAACAGGGTATTCAACGGGCTTGCCAAAGACAGGAAAGAGACGAAGGTCTAGTATAACGGCTTCAAACTGCACTTGCTGTACAACGGATCGGGCGATGTCACCACCTTCTGCCTAACTCTCGCAAGCGTAGACGACAGAGCCCCAGCGTGTGGTAGGTCTTCACCAAGATCCACTACAGCAAAGTGTTTGCCGACAAGGTATACATCAAGTAGGGTTTCTTCGAGAACCTGTCCAACCAAGGAATCCACCTAGTACACGGGTTCTGGGCGAAAATGAAAAACAAGCCCATGCCCTTGTGGAATAAGATGATGCTGCGCAAGCATTACATCATTGAATGCATCAACGATTTGCTCAAGAACAAGGCCAACCTTGTCCATTCACGGCATCGCTCCGTACACAACTTCCTCATGAACCTCTGCGCCGCACTGGACGCATATTGCTTCTTCGAGAATATGCCCAAGACATTGTCCGTACACTTTGAAAAGAGCAGGCAATTGGAAGTAAGTATCCAAAATTCGCCGTATTGATACTTCACAAAAAAGCCCTTATATGACAGGTTTCATATAAGGGCTTTATGTTATTTGCAGTTTATGGGCAGTAGCTTAATCAATTCATCCTCCTTCATGTCCAGCAAAGGTTTCGCTAAGACGTGCCTTAACCACCCGTAAGGTTCTATCCTTGCCTCCCCTGCAACAGGCCATGAATGTATAGAAGATGGCATTGTTTTCCGCTCCCTCGTTGTTGCCGCAGAACAGGTAGTTCTTTCTTCCCAGCGTGATGGGCCTGATGGCTTGTTCCATGAGGTTGTTGTCTATGTTGAAACGCCCGTCCTGTACGTATCGGCTGATACGTATCCATACGGAGAAGGCATAGCGCAGGGCTTTCTCCATGGCTTCGTTGGGGAGGTACTGCTTGTGTACTTCCTTAAAATATGCTTCAAGCGACTTCAGTAGGGGATAGGCTTTGGATTTCCGTTCAGCCAGGACTTGCTCATGGCCGGCGTTGCCGTGCCTCAGGTTTTCTTCCAACTCGTAAAGTGCGGCGATGGTGTCGACTATGTGGGCGGCATTCTTGTCGTCTGCCGCTAAATGCTCGAACTTTCGCCGGACATGGGCCATGCAGCCCAACAGTTCTATGCCCTGAACGTTTTCAAACCTGCCGTATGCCTCATACCCGTCGGATTGTATGGCGCCGTGGTAGCCCTTGAAGAGCTCGTCGGGCACGGCGCCCGACCGTGAACCTTCCTTCCAGTGGAAGAATACGCCCCGGGAATGCAGCGCATCCCTCACTCCCCAGAGGTAACCCTTGCGGGTCTTGCCCTTGCGGTCGGCAACCTGCACGTTGGTCTCATCAACTTGCAGGTAGGGGCTCTGCAAAATCAGCCCCACTTGAAGCTTATACAGCGGATGCAGTGCATCGGCGGCGGCGTGAACCCAACGGTTTATGGTTGAGGTGGGGATGTTGATGCCGTGCTCCTTCCATCTGGCGCTCTGCCTATACTCCGGCAGGTGATAGGCAAACTTTCCCGTGACAATCTCGGCCAGCAGGGAGGCGTCGGCAAAACAATCCACTGCCTGCCTCTGCAAGGGGGCTTCCAGTATGCCGACCTTCGCATCCGTTGGCCTTGCATCCTTCTGACGGCAGACAACGCGGTCTTCAACCTTGACATAAAAGCAAGGGGGACGTAGACACAAGTGTTCAGTCCTGTCATGCCCGATGACGACCATACGTTCCGCATCATAACCCTCGGGATAGATTACCACGACCTTCCGCTCTATGTCGTCAGGAACGTAAGAGGCGTACGGCCTGCCTTTTCTTGCGGGGCGGGTGGTGCGGCTTGCCTCCCTGCGGCGCTTGGCCTGCTGCTTTATCTCGTCGATGATGGGAAGTGTTTCTGCGTGAAGCAGCGAACCTTCCTTTGCCCACTGTTCATCGAAGAGCGTGCCAACCCACCCGTCGGGACTTTCCGGCAGGCGTTTCTCGCTGCGCCTACCGAATACCATACGTTCAAGTTCAAGGATGCGGCGGGACTTTCTTGCCAGCTCGGCATCCTTTTGCACAAGCTCGGCATCCTTTTGCACAAGCTCGGCATCCTTACGCATAAGCTCCATGTCCTTTTGCACGAGAAGACTTACAACGTCTTCTCGAGTTAAGAAACGATAGTCAAGCGCAGTCTTGTTGTTGAACGTATTCATCAGTATGCCAGTCATTTATACAATACAAAGATACGAAAAATATCTGTAATATTTGCATGAAATCGGCAGTTTAACGCAATTGGGCTTGATTATTAAGGCTATACGGTGTAAACCGCAGAAAATCCGCCACCTGCCACGAGGCAGTAATATGCGGATTACAGCAGAAGAATGGTTTTCAAATCATTACCTCCAAACGGGGTAATCACCTTCATCAACAAGAAGAAAAATAGCGTTTTCTGGTGCATCCGTTGCTTTTGCTTCACTGCTCTATATTTTGCATAGCAGGGTTAGGCTCTTTCATGTTTAATTTTGCAATCAAAAAGAAGAGGCAATGGCAAGAAGTACATTCAAGGTGCTGTTCTATGTGAACGGCAGCAAGGAGAAAAACGGTATTGTTCCTATCATGGGGCGTGTCACAATCAACGGCACGGTGGCACAGTTCAGCTGCAAGCGCACCATCCCTAGGGAGTTGTGGGATGTGAGAGGCAACAGGGCGAAAGGCAAGAGCAAGGAAGCCATCGCTACCAATCTCTCACTTGACAACATCAAGGCGCAAATCATCAAGCACTACCAAAGGCTTTCCGATCGTGAGGCATTCATCACGGCAGAGATGGTGCGCAACGCCCCTATCAGGGGCTGGGCAGCGAGTATGACACCCTGCTCAAATCCTTCGACAGGGACTGCGCTTCCCTGCTCAAGCGTGTGGGCAAGGACAGGAGCATGGGGACATACAAGGTAATGCTCAGGGCAAGGAACAACACGGAAAAGTTTATCCGCTACAAGTACAACCGCAGCGACATGTCGATGCAGAAACTCACTCCCGACTTCATCAGAGACTTCGCCGTGTACCTCAGTACGGTGAAAGGAAACAGGAACGCCACGATTTGGCTGAACTGCATGTGGCTCAAGGGTGTGGCGATGCGTGCGCACTTCAACGGCAAGATACCGAGAAACCCTTTCGCGCAGTTCCATGTAAGCCCGAACACGAAGGAGCGCGAATTCCTCACGGAGGACGAACTGAAAAAACTTATGGCTCACGAGTTTGCCGACAGTCACTCCGCCTTCGTGCGTGACTTGTTCGTTTTCGCCTCCTTCACTGCCCTTTCGTTCGTGGACTTGAAAGAACTCACCACCGATGAGATCGTGGAGGTGAACGGCGAGAAGTGGATACTTGCGAGAAGACACAAGACGCATGTTCCGTTCCAAGTGAAGTTGCTTGATGTCCCCCTGCAAATCATCGAACGATACAGACCGTTTCAGAAAGACAACTCCATATTCGGGGACATCAACTATTGGACGGTCTGCAAGAGGCTCAAGAAAGTCATCTGCGAGTGCGGTATCACAAAGGACATCTCCTTCCACTGCGCAAGGCACGGCTTTGCGACATTGGCACTCAGCAAGGGCATGCCCATCGAGAGCGTGAGCCGTGTACTCGGACACACGAACATCGTAACCACGCAACTCTATGCGAAGATAACCACCGAGAAACTCGACACCGACCTCTCCATGCTCGGCAGTAAGCTCAACGTATCATTCGGCAATATCAAGATAGGATAACAATGAAAGGGAAAGATACAAACAACAATGCCCGTCAGATAATCACGATGGACGAACACGGGAACGTCACTATACCCAACGGCGAGATATGGATGGGCGAGTATGAGATTGCCAACCTGCTTGGCGTGTTCGGGCATACCGTCCGTACACAGGTCAGGGAAATATACAAGGCTGGGCTGCTGCATCCCCACACGGCAGAGAGGAACATCAGGATAGCGGAGGGGCGCTGGCTTGATGCGTACAGCCTTAAAATGGTCATAGTCCTTGCGTTCCGTATCAGGTCGCAAAGGGCAAAAAGGTTTCGGAAGCATGTCATCGCAATGCTGACCGAACGGCACGAAAGGTTTGTCATGCTCCTTCCTGAACAGGCAGTCCCTGCTGAACCCCCTTAACAGAGGTTTATAGAGGTTTATCCCCATCGACACAAGGGGATAAACCTTTTTCTTTTTGGGTGGTTGAAGGGCAGGGATAACAGTTAGGGACGAGTCGTATAGGACTGCCGAGAAAAGAAAAGCATACCGAACACAACTTCTTTTATTTTGATGAATTGATGAATATTGATATAATATGATTGAATATCAAGCGATTGCAAGTTCATCAACATATCATCAGACGCTTGCGAACGATGAAAGAAAAAGGCATTTTCCCTTTTTCAGCAACCCTCGACAAATCCTGCAAAATTATCCTCCTGTTCCCCTCAATTATTGCCCCGCACCTCCCTGCTTTCCCCTGTTTTTATTCCATTCCGTTTTTCTTTCACCGTTCCGCGCCATTCTTCACAAGTAGTTTTCCGAACGATGTCCGTAACTTTGCACGATGCTATATATCAACCATTTAAGCAAGAAAGAAATGGATAAGAAAAACAATGACGGGCTGCTGGAAGATATGCCCGAAAAAAGAAAAAAGGACGGGGCTTTCGTCCGTGTGGGCACAACGCTCTACAAACTTGCAGACATGCCTCTTGTCGGAGGCGGTTTTGTAAGGAAGCGCATCGTGTGGAACAACGAGACGCTCCGTCAGGACTACGGCAGGGACTATTGGGCAACCGTCCCGAAGTATGACGGTTTCTGCACCGTCCCCGACCATGTGAACTATCAGCCCGTAGTAGGCAGTTTCCTCAACCTCTACGAGCCGACGGGGCATCATCCGAAGCAAGGTGCGTTTCCCCATATCGAGGCATTGGCAAGGCACATCTTCGGGGAGCAGTACGAACTTGGCATGGACTACCTGCAACTGCTCTACCTGTACCCCATAGAGAAACTGCCCATTCTGCTGCTCGTATCAGAGGAGTGCAACACGGGCAAGAGCACATTCCTCAACTTCCTCAAAGCCCTATTCGGCAACAATGTAACCTTCAACACAAACGAGGACTTCCAAAGTCAGTTCAACTCGGACTGGGCAGGGAAACTGCTCATCCTCGTGGACGAGGTGCTTCTCGACCGCAGGGAGGACAGCGAGCGGCTCAAGAACCTCAGCACCACCCTTTCCTACAAGGTGGAGGCGAAGGGCAAGGACAGAGACGAGATTTCGTTCTTCGCCAAGTTCGTTCTATGCTCCAACAACGAGCGTCTGCCCGTCATCATCGACGCAGGGGAGACACGCTATTGGGTGAGGAAAGTGGGGAGGATAGAAAAGGACGACACTGACTTTCTGAAAAGAATAAAGGAGGAAATACCCGCCTTCCTCTTTTTCCTCCAGCACCGCACGCTCTCCACGAAGAAAGAGAGCCGCATGTGGTTCAGTCCCGAACTCATCCACACGCAAGCCCTGAGCAGGATTATACGGAGCAACCGTAACAGGACGGAGGTGGAGATGGCGGAAACCTGCCTTGAAGTCATGGACTGCATGAAAGCCTCCGCTTTCTCTTTCTGCATCAACGACATGCTCCTTCTGCTGAACTGCGCAGGCTGCAGGACGGACAGGACGCAGGTAAGGCGTATTGTGCAGGATATATGGAAGCTCACCCCCGCCGAAAACACGCTCACCTATACGACATGCCAGCCGAGCTATGACAACATGCGCCCATACACGGAGGTAAGGCGCACGGGGCGTTTCTACACCATCGGCAGGAAGCAGTTGGAGGAAATGCAGGGATAGGGGGAGTGGAAATGATGAAACTCAGCTTTGACAAGTGGCTCGATGAGGGCATGATGAAAACATATTGTACTGATTTCCAGATTATTGAAACAAGATTCATCAATTCATCAGAAATTTCATCACTCCGACTTCTGTGGGAAACGGCAGTGGCATTACAGGCAGAAACGAAACAGGCAGAACATGCTGATATAAGCAGCAGAAAACGGCAGTCATGGCAAGCCGTGCATTCTGTATTTCCAAGCATGCAGGGTGTTCAGACATTCGGGTGCAGTCCAAGTATGCCTTCGGAGAGGCAGGTCCAATCGGCAGCACCGATGGAGAAGCCCACGAGGGGGCTTCAGGTGCAAGGACAAAAGGGAACGGCAGGTGCAGGCACGGTACGGATATTTTTGCAGGGCAGAAAATACCGTAGCTTATTAGGGGATTTTCCTCACGTTTCACTCCGTGTCCGCTAAAAATCCCCCAATAAGCCAACGGGGTTGCACCCCTCTGGACACCCCTGCCAAGCCTATCAACATGAAGGAACGGGCACGCCGAAACAGGTTTCAGTTTTCCTCTCACCGATAAAATCAGGAATATAAAAGACAAAGGACGACAACTATAAAACGATAACATCATGGGATATTGTGTATTGCATTTAGAGAAGGCAAAGGGAGCCGACAGCGGAATGTCGGCACACATCGAGCGCACCATCGTGCCGAAGAACATAGACCCCACGAGAACGCACCTCAACCGTGAATTGGTAGAGTTCCCCGACGGTGTGCGCAACCGCACGCGGCTGCCATACGCCACCGCCTTGACACGGCGGGACTGAAACGTAAGATTGGAAAGAACCAAGTGCAGGCAATACGAATTGTATTGAGCGGCACACACGAGGACATGGCACGCGTGGAGGGTGAGGGCAAACTCGATGAGTGGTGTGCGG
>ERZ773009.3157-NODE-3157-length-10080-cov-11.012569_pt1 | contig 10080 bp, 7 predicted proteins | sample MGYA00580663_ERZ773009 | MGnify/ENA primary metagenome ERZ773009 (study PRJEB29015, sample SAMEA2737969) | human oral metagenome | biome: human oral; feature: human-associated habitat; material: dental | place: China | collected 2026 ...
CCTCCATCGTGCGCGAGGCGACGCTCTCAAGGCGCGCGGCGGAGCTCAAGCTCGGTGAATACCTGCTGCTCGGTCATGGCGAGGCGTCGATGGGTGGCGGCCACCGTCCCTCGATGCTCGCCGACGCCTTCGAGGCGGTCATCGGCGCCATCTACCTCGACCGCGGTTGGCAGACGGCGTACGACTACGTCCTGAAGCAGCTGCACGACGAGCTTCTGACCATCGACAGCGGCGAAAATATGAAGGACTACAAGACGACCTTGCAGGAAGTCGTGCAAAAGCACGTCGACCGCAAGATCGCCTACGAGCTGCTGACCGAGACAGGGCCCGACCACGACAAGACGTTCGAGTTCGCCGTGCGCATTAACGATGCCGTCTACGGCACGGGCAAGGGCCGCAACAAGAAGGAAGCCGAACAAGGCGCAGCGCGCGAAGCATTGCGTAAGATGAAGAAGCTTTGAAAAGTCCACACAATAAAAAGCAGCAAGTATCCTTGGAACGTTGCCGAGGGTGCAGGCTGCTTTTTTTATCCCATGCGGTGCATGGCAAAAACGAGCCTGTGGTGTTATAATTAAAGAAACTACTACTTGGATACAACGAGGAGAAGACACTATGTCGGAGTATTCGGCGCGTCCTTATCAAGACCCTACCTATGATCAACATGCAAAGCGTCTGCTTTCACAAAGAAGTATTATGGCGAGACTTCTCAAGCGAACTGTGCCGGAATTTGAAGAGGCTTCCATCACTGACATCGCAGAAAAATATATTGAAGGCACGCCGCAAATCAGCGAGATTCCTATTGACCGAGACAAGACGAATGTTGCACGTAATGTCCTACGGACACCGAAAGAGCTCGTCGGTGATGTTACGGAAAATAGCAATCTCGCGGAAGGCTTGATTCGCTTCGACATTCTTTTTCACGCACGAGCGCCCCGCTCGGGCGAACTTATCACACTGATTATCAACGTGGAAGCGCAGCGTACACAACGGAGCTCGAAACTCGGATATGCACTCTTGCGCAGAGCCGTCTATTATGCGAGCCGGTTGATCTCGTCGCAGAAGGAAACGGAATTTACGGGCTCTTCCTACGACGATATCAAAAAGGTTTATAGTATCTGGCTTTGCATGGATTCCCCGGATGGCAAGAGTGCCATCAATCGCTATGACCTGACCGAGCATCATGTCTTGCATTGTCACAAGGAGAACCGCGTCGACTACGATTTGATGAGTATCATCACGATTTATCTCGGGGAAGAAAAAAAGCCGCAGGAAGATTGGCTCATTCGTTTTCTGCAGCTTTTATTCAAGGATATAAAAATGCCGGCGGCAGAGAAAAAGCAGCTTTTAAAAGATGAATTTGATATGGACATGGGTGAAGATATAGAAGAGGAGTTGAACAACATGTGCAATTTGAGTACGGGAATTTATGAGCAGGGTGTAGAGTGCGGAATAAAGAGCGGCATGGAGCGCGGACGCGAAGAGGGGAAGGTTGATATCGTCCTGGAAATGTTGCGGAGTCAAATGCCGCTTGAAACGATTGCACAGGTGTCGAAATTCTCGCCGGAACGAGTGAAAGAACTTGGGGAGAGGCACCACTTGCTTTGAGTTAGTGCGATAAACGGGCTGTGTATGCGTGGATAGCTGCGCATGTGCAGCCCGTTTTATATATAAATAATATTTATGGATTTACAGGAGCGGTGTTGTCCTCCAAAGCGGAAATCTTTGATGAAAATAAATCCTCGAAGCTTATGCCAACATCTGTCATGATGAATATTTATCGTGCCATACATAAGAAAAGGTGGCTGAATAATGATTCGTTATTGGCGATGCTAAGAGATGAAAAATAGGAAAAATTATTCTCAAAAAAACGTAAAAAAGATATTGACAATCCTTATCTATATTGTTAAAATACAGACCGTATCATTAATACTATTTATAATCATGAAGCGCGTTCAATCTTGTACCCGCTTCACCTTTGAGAATGGGGGCAATGGAATACTAATGAGCAAGAAGATGGGAAAGAAAAAGTATGCGGCGCTGAGTGCTGCGGTGTGGATGCTTTGGGGATCCACCGCGCTTTGTGCAGCGGGGGGGGACAATGGTGCTTCTCGGGAAAATGTGACGACGGAGGCCGTCAACGTCGAGGCGAATTATGAGAAGGAGCTTCTCAAGGAGGAGCCGGAGACGAAGACCATCATCACGCGAGAGGATCTCGACCGCAAGGGGGCGCGTACGCTCTCCGACGCGCTGGCTGCCGAGCAGAGCATCCAGATGGGTACGGACAACATGGGGCGCAAGACGATCTCTATTCGCGGTGCGGAGGCTCGCCACACGCTGATCTTGGTCGATGGCAGGCGGCTTGCAGGCGGTCTTAGCAAGTTCTACGGCGCGACGGACGAGGCGAACCGTCTCGGTGTCGACAACATCGACCACATCGAGGTCATCCGCGGCTCGGGCACGGCACGCTACGGCGCGGACGCCATCGGCGGCGTCATCAATATCGTTACGAAGATGCCGCATAAGGCGGGCGTCAAACTGATGACGGAAGGCTCGTGGCTCGATCAGGGCGGCAGCCAGTATAACCACAACATTAGTTATGCTACGGGCGATCTCGGAGGCGGGACGTACATGGACTTCTTCTATGGACAGAACAAGACCGCCCCTTTTCTCTACGATAACGATGGGACATCAATGCAGTACTATGGCAAGCGTAATCCGATGGGGGCGCGCGTCGAGTTTACGCTTGGCAAGGATGAAACGCTTACGATTTCTGCGGATCATCAGACGGAGGATTTGAAGAAGGATACGACACTCGGAAGGTTCACGCGCGGCAGAGTGATCGACATGATGGCGGCAGAGGATGCATGGCGCAATAACTTCAGCGTTGACTGGAAGAAGCAGACAAGTCGTGCGGACTATCGCATACGTCTCTATTCGACAGAACATGATTCCGACGTAACTTATCGTGTCTTTGGCAGGGGCATTCCCTATCATCATTTCTATTTTGATGTTTTCAATCGTAAGGACAGGGTTCTGGAGGCGTCGCTCGGTCTCATGGCGAATGACAAGCACTATGTGACTGTCGGTGCGGATTATCATGATGAAAGCGGAGAGGGAACGCGTATCAGAATAGATGGACAGGCGGCTCGTCAGGAAACAAGAAAATATAGCTTTCCGAATCCAGATGATCCGTCGAATCCCAATATACGCTCCTATACTGGCAATATTTATGAAACTTCGCTGAACTACTACAGCGCCTATGTCATGGACAGTTGGCAGGTCGGGAAGAACCTTCTCGTCGTACCTTCGTTGCGCTACACAAATCACAGTCATTTCGGCGTGAATCTTTCACCGTCTATCGGTGCGACGTACAAGGTGCGCCCCGATTTGCGCGTCAAGGCGAACATCGGCACGAGCTTCGCGACGGGAGGCATCGCCGAGCTTTACCATGACTGGGAGATGTACGAGCCGTCGCTGAATCCGAAGCCGCCGATCCGCAACGGTTGGCTGTTTGAGGGAAATCCAGAACTCAAGCCGGAAAAGGCGGTCAATATGGATGTTTCTGTCGAAAAGGATTTCGGCAAGAAGACGAGTGCAAAACTCACACTTTTCCGCAACGATTACAAAGACTATATGCAGATCATGTATACGGGAGAGAAGCAGAGCAAGAACCTCTATGGCCGCACATATTATGATCCGCTGACACTTTATCCAAACGTATATACTGGCTCTTACGACTATGACACTCTTGTATCCATGATTGAAAACGCTCCCAATTGGCAGTATATCAAGGACAATATTATCGAAGATGAAGATAATGTTTCTATGGTGTCAAGCGTTCCGGCTGCCGACGATGTTTATACCTACAAGAATATCTCCAAAGCACGTACGCAAGGCGTTGAAGCGGAGGTGACACACGAGTTTTCGAGCAATTTCAGTATCAAGGCGGGCTATACCTATCTCGACGCTTATGATCGTCAGTCGGGAAAGCGCCTTGAAGGGCGTGGCCGCCACATGTTCAACCTCGCTCTGAACTACAACGACCGCAAGAACGGTTGGCGTGCTACTTTCTGGGGCGACTATACGCGAAACTACCTTGATATTCGTGACCGCATCATTACGGGACGGCTGCTGGATGCAAATGGCAATACAATCACGGAGACGCCTCATTATACATTTAAGGATCCCAATACGGGCGAAGTGTATCATCTTTTCCCCACGGAAACTGAGGCAAATACCCATGTGAAGGGCGGGATTCAGCACGACTTCACGCGCGAGAAGCTTGCCCGTGAGAAAAATTACGGTGTTTGGAATCTGATGCTTGAAAAAGACGTCACGAAGAATGCGACGGTCTATGCGGGCATCACGAATGTATTTGATGCTTACGATCCGTACCTTGGTTTGGGTGGGCGCATCTATCGTCTCGGCATGCGTATGACTTTCTAAGTTGGCAAGGGGCGCTGCATGATTTACGGCGAAGCTTGACTTCATGCAGCGGCCAAGAATATTTTTAATTTTTAAGGAGTGGTTGACAAATGGAAAACTTTATTCATCTTTTTAACAGCGGCGGTTTCGTCATGTATCCGCTGCTCATCCTCTCGCTGATCACATTGGCGATTGCGGTCGAGAGGTTCTATTATTTCCGCAATAATCGCAAGGGATCGAAGACCTTCTTCCACGGCGTCTATCATGCGGCTGCGGCGAAGGATTGGGATGTCGTGCGCCAGCTTTGCTCGGAGTTCCCTTCGGCTTTGAGCCGCGTCATCGAACAGGGCATGGCGCATGACAAGTCGGAAGCAGCGATGAAGAGCGCCTTCGAAGATCGCATGTCGATGGAGTCGATCAGCTTCCATCGCTACCTCGACTACCTCAGCGCCATCGTCACGATCGCACCGCTCCTCGGTCTCCTCGGCACGGTCACGGGCATGATCCAGACCTTCAGCGTGCTGGATAACGGCGGCGGCGCGGCGGCGATCACGGGCGGTGTCGGCGAGGCGCTCGTCGCGACGGCGAGCGGTCTCTGCGTGGCGATCATCGCCTTCTGCTTCTACACGTACTTCGATCATCAGCTCGATACGCTCGTCACGGACACGGAGCGCCTTTGCTCGACTGTCCTCGGGGCGAAAAAAGAAAGTTGGGATGAGGCATGAACTTCAGTAAGCATCGCACGGGAAAAAAGCCGGTCTTTATGATCATCCCGATGATTGACATCATCTTCTTCCTGCTCGTGTTCTTCATGATGAACAGCTTGCAGACGGTCGCGCAGAAGGCGCTTGCCGTGCAGCTGCCTCAGGCGCAGAGTGCGTCCGCACCCGCACAGCTGCCGATCATCATGACGCTCGACGAGGAAGGGCACATCACGATCGACAATAAGCCCGTGAGCATCACGGAATCGGCGACGATCATGAAGCAGCACATGCAGGAAAACGCCAATGCGGCGGTCGTTCTGCAGGCGGATAAGCGTACGGCGCACGGTCAGGTCGTCGCCGTCATGGACATGCTCAAGACTTCCGGGGTGACGCGCTTGTCGATTGCCGCTGAACAAAAGTGAATGAGGGAAGGAAGAAGATATGGAGCAAAACCTTTCATGGAAAAAAGCGTACATTGCTTCCGCCCTGCTTCACGTCGTAATCGCCGTACTTTTTGCCATCGGTCTGGCGGAGATCGTCGCGGAGAAAGAGCAGCAGACCTATGTGGTCGATCTCGCGACTTCGAACTTCAGCCAGGGCAGCGGGCATGAAGGCGGGGGCGGCGGCGCGGCTGCCTTTCCTGAGCCGCTGAAGCCGGAAGAAGTGGCAAAGCGTGTGGAGACGGTGCAGCAGGCGCAGACGCAGACGCAGCCGGTCGTAACGGAGCCTGCGCCCGTACAGACTCCCGACGCGGTGCCGTCGCCCACGCCCAGCCCGACGACGAGCGCGCCGTCGAGCGGCGCCCCTTCTGCCTCGTCGGCGGGCGGTACAGGCGAAGGCACGGGCAGCGGCACGGGCACGGGAAGCGGTACAGGCTCGGGCAGCGGTACAGGCTCGGGCAGCGGTTCCGGCTCCGGCTCGGGGACGGGTGACGGACATGGCTACGGCGAAGGCTCGGGTGCAGGTCAAGGTTCGGGCGATGGCAATGTTTCGGGTACGGGAACGTCGCCTTTCGATGCGGCGGGCTTCCGCGCGGCGATCGATGCGAACAAGCAGTACCCCTACATGGCGATCAAGCGCCGCTTGGAGGGATCGGCGTCGGTTGTATGCACGATCGACACGAGCGGCAGCATCGTCAGCGTCTCGCTCGGCAGTTCATCGGGCAGCGACATCCTCGACGATGCCGCGCTTGAGGCGGCGCGTGCGGTCGGCAGTTTCCCGAATCCGACGGGGCAGACCGTCACGGTTTCGACACCTGTGAACTTCTACCTGAACTGACTTTGAAGCATAGCGAGCAAAGGTAAGCAGTACAGACCGCAGAGGATGGCGGGAGGAAAGGTTAGAGAATTTTTTCTTCTCGCCTCTTCCCTTTGCGGGATTATATGTTATAATATGAATATCAAGTCAAACATATTCATGAATTACATTCAGAAAAAGGAGAATTTTCTATGCGTACGATTGTTGTATATTCGTCCCTTACGGGAAACACGAAGAAGGTCGGTGAGGCGATTGCGAGCGGCCTGCCCGCAGGAACCGAGGCGGTCTCCATCAAGGACGTGCCCGCCGATCTCGCCGACTACGACTGTGTATTCGTCGGCTTCTGGGTTGACCGCGGCACGGCGGACAAGGCGACGGCGGATCTTTTGCCGAAGCTGAGGAACAAGCATGTGGCGCTCTTCGCGACGCTCGGTGCAAATCCGAAGTCGCCTCATGCAGCCGAGAGCTTGGACAAGGCGGCAGAGCTTCTGCCCGAGGGCAAGACGCCTGTCGGCAAGTTTATCTGCCAGGGCGCTGTCGATCCCAAGGTCATCGAGATGATGTATAAGCAGTTCCCGAAGGGCCATGTCCACGGACAGTCGCCCGAGCGCGATGCACTCCATGCCCAGGCGGCGACGCATCCTGACGAGGCGGATTTGGCGGCGGCGAAGAAGTTCGCCGAGGAGACGATGGCGAAGATTTCATGAGGTGAAGCGTAATGGCTTATAAATTGAAAGATATGTTCGATGCCGATACCGAGGAGCAGCGCGAGCTGCAGTTCGGCAGGGCGGCGAACGACCCGCTGACGGAAGCGTTCCCGAGAAAGCGCGTCGTTCATGCAGGCGTGCGCGGCGAGGTCGTGCCGCCCGCTGAGGCGCAGGAGACGTGGCTGCGCATCATGAACACGCCCGCGAAGAAGGGCGAGGTGCAGGCGGCGTACATACACATCCCGTTCTGCAAGACGAAGTGCCTCTATTGCGGCTTTTTCCAAAATGCCGCGCATCAGTCAGCGGAGGACGACTATGTCGAGGCTCTGATCGAGGAGATCGAGGCGTCTGCGGACGCGCCGCGTCTCAAGGGCGGACTCATACACGCCGTCTTCATCGGCGGCGGCACGCCGACGTCGCTTTCGGCGGAAAATGCCGCGCGCGTCCTCTCGACGCTCTGCCGCGTCCTGCCCTTGGCAAATGATTACGAGCTGACGCTCGAAGGCCGCATCCATGACCTCGTGCCCGAGAAGATCGAGGCGTGGCTCGCGAACGGCGTCAACCGCATCTCGCTCGGCGTGCAGTCCTTCGATACGAAGGTGCGTCAGTCGCAGGGCAGGATCGAGACGAGGGAGGAAGTCCTCGAACGGCTCAAACTTCTGAAGTCTTACGAGCAGTGCTCGGTCGTGCTCGACCTCATCTATGGGCTGCCCGGTCAGTCGATGGAGGTCTGGCAGCAGGATCTCGACGATCTCATTGCCTCGGGCATCGACGGCGCGGACTTCTATCAGCTCAACGTCTTTGAAGGAAGCGACCTCAACAAGCGCATCGCCGAGGGCAAGCTCGATCCTGCTGCGACGACGAAGGAGCAGGCGAAGATGTACGCTTTCGCGCACGACTACATGAAGAAGCGCGGCTGGCGTCAGCTCAGCATGTGCCACTGGGCGAGCAGCAACCGCGAGCGCAGTCTCTACAACGCGCTTGCGAAGAAGGGCGTGCCGATGTTCCCCTTCGGCAGCAGCGCGGGCGGCTTCCTCGAAGGCTACGCCGTCATGCTGCATCGCGTGCTGCAGCCCTACGCCATGCTCGTGGCGAGCAATCAGAAGCCCATCATGGGGCTTGTCAGGCAGTCGGAGATCCAGCCGTTTTCCAACTGCGCCGTCAGCATGTTGGAGCAGGGCTGGATGGACGTCTCACGCCTCACGGCGATGGACGAGCGTCTCGAAGACCTGCGCTGGCTCTATGAGCTTTGGGCAGAGCGCGGACTCGTCGCCTTCAACGGCGTGCAGTACGAGCTGACGGTCGCGGGCAAGTTCTGGGAGGTCAATATTGCGCAGACGACGGTCGAGTGCATACAGTACCTGCTGACGGGCGAGAACGAGATGAGCGTTGAGCGCATCGCGGCGCAGGACAAGAAGCATGGCGAAGCGAAGGAAAAGATGCACGGCGTCGGTATGAACGGCGTGCCGTCCATCGAGATGATGCAGCGCATGCAGAAGATGGCGAAGGGCGGCATGCCGTCCTTGAAGGTGCTCAAGGAGTTCGCTAAGGAAGTCGGCATCCAGGGCATGCCGACGATGGAAGACATGCGGCGTCTTCAGAAGATGATGGAAGAGCGGAAAATCGAGGAGAAATAAGGATTTTTCCGGGCGGTGCGGATAGGATGAAGTCCGTCCGATTGGCACGGAATTTCTTCGCGCTTCCTCAGGGCAGGGTGCAGTCGTTTCACGGCTTGCCCTGCCTTTTCTTTTTCTTGACTTTTCCATTTTGTTCATATACTATTGAAAGTTATAAGGGCGGTTTTGCCCTTCCGAAAGGTAAAAAATCTTTGAAGCGCCCCGCAGTCTCGGAAAGCAGGCGAGGGGAAGAAGGGGGCAGAGGAATCTTGTTTTTCCTACAGAAGAAAACGGTCGGTTTTTCCATGTTTTTGGCGGCAGCCGTTCTCTCTTTCGCCGTGCTCTTGAGCGGCTGCGGCGGACAGCAGGGCATGCAGAAGGGACCGGCGCAGGTCAAGGTCATGAAGGCCATGCAGCAGGATGCACCGATCACGAGCGAGTATGCGGGTCAGATTGCGGGCAAGGACGAGGTCAAGGTGCAGTCGAAGGTTTCGGGCGCCGTCGTCGAGAAGTATGTGAAGGGCGGCGACTTCGTCACAGCGGGACAGCCGCTCTATCGCATCGACTCGCGTCAGTACGAGTCCGCTGTCTGGCAGGCGCAGGCGGCGCTCGCGCAGACGGAGGCGACGCTGAGCAACGCGCGCGTCGATCTCTCACGCTACGAGGCTCTCTACGAGGCAGCAGCGATTCCGGAGCAGACGGTGGCGACGCAGCGTGCGAACGTCAGCGCCTACGAGTCGGCGGCTGAGGCGAACGCCGCGCTCCTTCGCCGCGCGCAGCAGGATCTCGCCGACACGACGATCTACGCGCCGATGACGGGGCAGCTCGCCGTCGACGATGTTGCCGTCGGCACGTTCGTCACGGCGGGCAATACGACGCTCGTGACGGTCGGCACGAACGATCCCGTCTACGCGACGTTCAGCATCAGCGAGACGGATTACCTGAAGTTCATGGGCGCCGCCATGCGCGGTGAGGGCGCTCCTTCGGCGCGTGTGTCGCTGACGCTTGCGGACGGCACGGCGTATCCGATCGACGGGCGCATCGTCGAGACGGATCGCGCCTTGAAGGACAATACGGGAACCTTGAAGATCAAGGCGCTCTTCGACAATCCCGGCGGCCTTCTGCTGCCCGGCATGTTTGCACGCGTGAAGATCTCGGGACAGACGGTGCCGAACGCCATTCTCGTGCCCGAGCGTGCCGTGCAGCAGCTTCTCGACAAGTCCTTCGTGATGGTCATGGAGGATGGCAAGTCGAAGGCGCGCACCGTGACGCTCGGCGACAAGGTGGGCAGCTTCTACATCATCAAGGACGGCATTTCGGCGAATGATCTCGTCGTCGTCGAAGGTCTGACGAATCTGCAGGAGGGCGTCG
>ERZ773009.3165-NODE-3165-length-10054-cov-16.941794_pt1 | contig 10054 bp, 6 predicted proteins | sample MGYA00580663_ERZ773009 | MGnify/ENA primary metagenome ERZ773009 (study PRJEB29015, sample SAMEA2737969) | human oral metagenome | biome: human oral; feature: human-associated habitat; material: dental | place: China | collected 2026 ...
CCCGGTGACCATGCCCAGCCAGGACATGATCATCGGCACCTACTACCTGACCCAGACGCCCGACCCGTCCGTACCGGTCGAGCACGACGCCGAGGGCAACGAGATCGTCCCGTCCTTCTCCTCCTTCGCGGAGGCGGTCATGGCCCACGACTTCGGGCGGCTCGACGTCAACGCCACGGCGGACATCCGCTTCGAGGAGGGCATCACCGCCCCCGTCGGCTGGGAGGCGCCCGAGGGCTGGAGCGAGGGCGACCCCATCACCCTGCGCACCTCGCTGGGCCGGGCCCTGTTCAACACGGCCCTGCCCGAGACCTTCCCCTACGTCAACTACGTCGTGGACAAGAAGGCCCTGGGCAATATCGTCAACACGCTGGCCGAGTCCTACCCGCGCGTGGCGGTGGCCTCCTCGCTGGACGCCCTCAAGGCCAACGGCTTCTACTGGTCGACCTGGTCGGGCATCACGGTCGCCTTCGCCGACGTCGTCTCCCCGCCCTCCAAGCCGGAGATCCTGGCCCGCTACGAGGACGAGGCCGCCGAGATCCAGGAGCAGTTCGAGCTCGGCGCCCTGACGGAGGGGGACCGCTACCAGTCGCTCATCGACATCTGGACCAAGGCCACCGCCGAGGTCGCCGCGGCCATGCGGGAGAACTTCCCGGACCGCAACACCGTCTACCAGATGGTGGTCTCCGGGGCCCGCGGCAACTGGGACCAGATCCGTCAGCTCGCCGGCATGCGCGGGCTGGTGGCCGACCCCAAGCAGCGCCTCATCGACCGGCCCATCAAGTCCAACTACCGCGAGGGCCTGAGCGTCCTGGAGTACTTCATCGCCACCCACGGCGCCCGCAAGGGCCTGGCGGACACCGCCCTGCGCACCGCCGACTCCGGGTACCTCACGCGGCGTCTCGTCGACGTCTCGCAGGACGTCATCGTCCGCGAGGAGGACTGCGGCACCCGCAGGGGCCTGACCAAGCGGATCTTCTCCTACCGGGACGTCGACGGCGAGCGCGTCAAGGTCCCCAGCGACATCCTGGGCACCACCGTCTACGGCACGACCCTGGCGCGCGACGTCGTCGACGCCGACGGCGCGGTGGTCGTCGCCGCCAGCACGGACCTGGGCGACGCCGAGATCGCCGCCGCCATCGACGCGGGCATCGAGGAGATCACGGTGCGCTCCGTGCTGACCTGCGACTCCGCCGTCGGCACCTGCGCCGCCTGCTACGGCCGCTCGCTGGCCACCGGCAAGCGGGTGGACATCGGCGAGGCCGTGGGCATCATCGCCGCCCAGTCCATCGGCGAGCCCGGCACGCAGCTGACCATGCGCACCTTCCACACCGGCGGCGCGGCCGGCGCCGCCGACATCACCCAGGGGCTGCCGCGCGTCCAGGAGCTCTTCGAGGCCCGCACCCCCCGCGGCGAGGCCGCCGTGGCCGAGGCCGCCGGCACCCTGACCATCGAGGACGACGCCGACGGCAAGCGCCTGATCATCACCCGCGAGGACGGCGAGGAGGACCTCGTGGTGCCCGTCTCGCGCCGCCAGCGCCTGCTCGTGGCCGACGGCGACAGCGTCAGGCCCGGCGACGCCCTCACCGAGGGCCCGGTGGACCCCAAGAAGGTGCTGCGCCTGCAGTCCGTCTCGGTCGCCCAGCGCCACCTGGTCGACGAGGTGCAGGAGGTCTACCGCTCCCAGGGCGTGGACATCCACTCCAAGCACATCGAGGTCATCGTGCGCCAGATGCTGCGCCGCGTCACGATCCTGGAGGCCGGCGACACCATGCTGCTCCAGGGCGACCTGGTCGACGTCATGCACTTCCGCGCCGAGAACCGCCGGGTCATGGCCGAGGGCGGCACGCCCGCCTCGGGCCGCCCCGAGCTCATGGGCATCACCAAGGCCTCCCTGGCCACGGACTCGTGGCTGAGCGCCGCCTCCTTCCAGGAGACCACGCGCGTGCTCACCGAGGCCGCCATGAACGGCAAGTCCGACCCGCTGCTGGGCCTGAAGGAGAACGTCATCCTGGGCAAGCTCATCCCCGCCGGAACGGGCCTGGCCCGCTACTCCGACATCGAGGTCGAGCCCACCGAGGATGTCAAGGCGGACGTCTTCTCGCGCACCGGCCTGGGCGAGGGCGTGTTCGGCGCCGAGGAGGGCGCGGCCATGGAGGAGTACCCCTCCTTCAAGGGGGACTTCCGGGCCGACTTCTCCGACGACTTCCGCACGGGCTTCTCCGAGAGCGAGGACTACCGGTTCTGAGCGCGCCCGCCCCGTCGCGGGGCCCGAGCGGCGGCCCGCCACCTGCCCGGTGGCGGGCCGCCGCCCGGTATCGGGGGAGCGCCCGGGGCCGCAGCGGCGGGCCTGGGAAGAACTGCCCGGATCCGCCCCGCGGGGGCCGCTGTACTCTGGGGGCGGCCGCCACCCGGCGACTCAGCGGGCGGAAGGCCCAGTCCCAACACCACCGCACGTTCAGGATCATCATCATGTCATCACCCTCCTACCCGCCCCCGGCCTACCAGCCCGCCTCCGGCGGGGCCCCGGATCCCGGCGGCGCCCCGGTCCCCCCGGCGGAGCCGTACGCGCGCGCCGCGGCGCCCGAACGCCGCCGGCGCTACTCCACCGCCGCCTTCGTGGCCGGGCTCCTGACGGTGTGCGCCTGCGGGCTGCTGGGCTGGTCCGCCTACACCCTGCTCGCCTCCGTGAAGGTCTTCAAGGTGATCCTGGGGCAGGGCTCGCTGGTCAGCGGCACCGTCATCGCCGTCTTCGGCCTGGGGGCGGTGGTCGCCCTCATCGCGTTCATCACATCGATCGTCGGCGTGGCGCGCTCGCGGGCCCGGCTCGTGCCGGCGCTGGTGCTCCTGGCCGCCCTGGTCCTGCCGGCCGTGGCGACGGGCTATGGGATCCAGCAGGGCGGCAAGACCCTGTACGACCAGACCCTGGCCGACGCCCAGAACTACATCGGCCAGATCGACACGGGGGACGTCAACGCCCTCTACGACCGGTTCAAGGCCTTCGGCGTCAACCTGCCCGGGCGCCAGCAGATCATCGACGTCCTCAACGGTGTGGGGAGGGGCGACGACGGCGCCCCCGGCGGGGCCCGACCGGGGCCGGAGACCGGCCGGACGACCGGCGCCGTCCGACCCGCCTCACAGGCGCCCGAACAGGGCCCGGGCCCGCGCCGCCAGGACCACGGAGCCGACGATGAGCACCCCGGAGGCGGTCAGGGGCGCGTCGAAGCCCTCGGACAGGGACACGGCGCGCTCCACCCCGCCGGCCAGGTCCTCGGCGACGACGACCCGGTCCGCCCCGTAGACCTCCCGGGCGATATCCGCCAGGTCCTCCACGTCCATGGCCCGCGGGGAGTCGATGGGGACGACGACGACGGCATCTGTGACCGGTTCGAGGACCGACAGGATGCCCTCGGCGTCCTTGTCCGCCATGACGCCGACGACGGCGACCAGGTGGCGGAAGTCGAAGACCTCCTCCACGGCGCCCACCAGCGCGGACACGCCGTGCGGGTTGTGCCCGGCGTCGACGAGCACGGTGGGGCTGGAGCGCAGGACCTCCAAGCGCCCGGGGCTGGTGACCGAGGCGAAGCCGTCCTCGACGACCTTGGCCGGCAGCGCCCGTCCCCCGAAGACCGCCTCGACGGCGGCCAGGGCGAGCAGGGCGTTGCGGGCCTGGTAATCGCCGTGCAGGGGCACGAAGACGTCCTCGTAGACGGCGGCCGCGGTGGCCAGGACGACCATCTGGCCGCCGACGGCGGGGGTGCGGTCGACCACGCGCAGGATCCCGGCCCCCGGCTCGCCGGGGTCCTCCTCGGGGTCGAGTTCGCGGCGCCACACGACGCCGTGCTCCGCCGCGGCCGCGGCGATGACCGCCTGCACCGCCGCGGGCTGGGCGGCGGTGATGAGAGTGGCCCCGTCCTTGATGATCCCGGCCTTGTTGGCGGCGATCTCCTCCAGGGAGTCCCCCAGCCAGGCGCAGTGGTCGCGGCCGACGGGGGTGATGACCTCGACATCGGAGGGCACGACGTTGGTGGAGTCCCAGGTCCCGCCCAGCCCGACCTCCACGACGGCCACGTCGACGGGGCGATCGGCGAAGGCGGCCAGCGCCATGACGGTGAGGACCTCGAAGAAGGACAGGCGCGGTCCGCCGGCGGACTGCGAGCGCTCGTCGACCAGGCGGATGCAGGGGGCGACGTCCTCCCAGGCGGCGATGAAGCCCTCCTCGCCGATGGGCTCGCCGTCCAGGGCGATGCGCTCGCGGATGGTGGCCAGGTGGGGGCTGGTGAAGCGGCCGGTGCGCATGCCGGTGGCGGCCAGGAGCCGCTCGGCCATGCGGGCGGTGGAGGTCTTGCCGTTGGTGCCGGTGATGTGGACGTTGCGGTAGGCCCTCTCGGGGCTGCCGAGCAGGTCGAGGGCCCACTCGACGCGCTCCAGGCTCGGCTGGACGCTGTGCTCGGGGGCGCGCGAGAGGATCTCCGCCTCCACCTCGCGCATGCGCGCGGAGACCTCGACGGCGCGGGCGGCGGCGAGCAGGTCGGCCCGGTGGCGCTCGGCCTCCTCGCCCGAGCCGGCGTCCGGCCCGACGGCGGGCGAGTCGGGAAGCCGGGGCTCCCACTCATTCCAGTCGTCGGTCTCGTCCTCGTCGACCTCGGTCAGGAGGGCGTCGAGACGCTCCAGGTCGCCGCCCGGGATCATGCTGGCGGCGACGAGCTCGCGCAGGGCCTCCAGGTCCTCCTCCTCGGCGGCGGACCGGCGCGCGGCCGCGGCGGCCTCGGCGGAGCGGACGTCGGCCACCGAGGTATGAGCAGCGGGGCCGTCAGGGCTGCCGGTGCCGTCGGGCTCGACGTCGGCGGCCTCCAGGTAGGGCAGGAGCTCGGGGTCGATACCGCCGGCGCCGGCAGCACCAGTACCGCCGGCGCCCAGGACGGCGTCGACGACGTCCTCCCCCGTGGCGCCCTCGGGGATCCCGAAGGCCGCCCCGGCGCGGTCGTCCTCGCCCTCGGGTCGAGGCCCGTTTCCACTCATCACCGCACCCTTTCTGCATGCATGACCGCACAGCCGGAGCAGACCCTACCCCACCCGTCGGTAGGAGACAGCGACGTTATCGAGTGCATTTCTCTTGGAGATGGAGGGGGCGGCTATAGCGCCGCAGAGTCGACGCAAGTACGCTCGCAGTGATGATACGAATGACGACAAGTCGGCGACGCATGATCCACCTCAAGGTTGTGGGAATCTGCCTCAGCCTCATCGGCATCGTGACCAGTCTAAGCGTCATGATCATCGCGCTCACAGGAGAGCCCGCCCCAACATGGACATTGACCCGTTACCCTGCGCTCATCGGCTCCCTGGTATGTCTCCACTTCCTGCGCCGCCTGCACATGTCCCAGCGCGACAACGGCTCCTTGCAACGCGGCGGAGTGCGCTGAGGAGTGCACTGACCGGATCACCTCGCACAATCACCGCTCGTGAGTGAGCGTCGGGCCCACCGGGGCGTCCGCCGCGCTCGCTCACCTCATTCGGCCGCCAGGGTGGAGCCGATCGGCGCCCGATGGGCGCGGTGCACGGGCGCCAGGAGCACCGCGGCCAGAGCCGCGAAGGATACCAGGGCGATGAGCACGAGCTGCCCGACGGCTGGGCTGGGCAGGAACGGCAGACCCGCCCTGGCGAAGAACATCGCCTCGCCGACCGCGGTGACCGCGAGCGGGACGATGGAGACGATCAGCGCCGTCCCGACATACATGCCCGCCTCGATGAGGACCTGGGCGCGCACGCGGCCAAGAGTAGTTCCCGCGCAGCGGAGCACGGCGATCTCCTGCTGCCTTGAGCGGGAGGTCATGGCGACCACGGCGATGGCGCCGAGCAGGGCCATGGCTCCGAGGATCGCCGCCAGGACCAGGGAATCGGTCTGGTTGAGCACAATGGTCAGGTGCTCCGCCTCGATCACCGCCTCGGCCGTATCGAGGTTGGTCATCAGGGCGGCTGCGAAGGAGAAGGCCAGGGCCAGCTGGGCGATGGCGCTGGCCGCCAGGGAGCTGCGCCACAGCGCGGAGCGGCGCGCAATCATGCACGGCCCTCCCAGCCGGGCCAGAGGAGCCGACCAGGCGCGCAGCAGGCCGGGAATCAGTGCGGGCGCGAGCAGTACGACCAGGATGGCCAGCAGCAGGGCGGCCAGCATCGCCTGGCCGCCGCCGTCCGGCAACCCATCGATGCTCTCCCCGGGCCGGACCAGGAGGGCCGCGAGCAGCTGGACGGCGCACACCAGCGCCCACGCCCCGGCCAGGATCCACCGCACCACGCCCATGCGACGCCGTCCCGACCGGGGAGCGGCGGTGCGGACAGCCTCGGCCGCCGGGGTGCGCACCGCGGCGCGCGCCGGGCCGATCGCCCCGATCACGGCAATGCCGACGACCGAGACGACCGTGAGCAGGAGCGTCGTCGGCGTCTGGGCCACCTCGACCTGTCCCATGCGCTGCGCCGCCATGCGGGTGAGCACTGTGGCGAAGGGCTGGTCCAGTAGCATTCCCACAAGGATGCCGGGCAGGCAGGACGCCACCGCCACCGCGGCGACAGTGGCGATGACGCCGGCGAAGACCTGTCGGGGCAGGGCTCCGGCCAGGCGCCACCTGGCCCAGCTCGTGCGCAGGGCCTGCACGCAGGACTGCCCGACGACGGCCACCACCGGAATCGCGATCATCGCCGAGTAGACGTACACCGAGGTACCGGGGACGGTCAGCTCCTGCGGACTGACCCCCGCGGCCCGGGCCGCGGCCACGACGTCCGGACGGGTGACGGCCGTCCGGTGGGCCAGGCAGACGTCGACGAGGGCCGCCGCGAAGGCCAGCACCACGACGGTTCCCGACCAGGCCCGCCACTGGGCGGCGAGGGCCCGCAGCGTGTAGCGGATCATGCCGCATCCCCCGCCTGGCTCATCACAGTCAGCAGCTCGTCGGGGGTGGCCCCGCGACGGCGGCCGATCACCACTCCGTCGCGCATGACGAGCGCCGAGTCCGCCATGGCCGCGGCCCCCAGGTCGTGCGTGACGAGCACGACGGCGGCGCCCTCATCGGCCAGGCGCCGCAGCTCGGCCAGGACGAAGGACGCCGAGCGCGTGTCCAGCGCCCCGGTCGGCTCATCGGCGAACACGACCGAGGGGCGCCGGTAGAGCACCCTCCCCAGGGCGACGCGCTGCTGCTCTCCGCCGGAGAGCGTCGCCGTCACCGCATCGGCGCGCTCCTGAAGGCCCAGGCCGGCGAGGACCTGCTGCGCGCGCGCCCGGTCGGGCCTGCGGCCCGCCAGGGTGTCGCAGATCGTCACATTCTCCCTCACCGTCAGATAGGGCACGAGGTTGTAGGCCTGGAAGACGAAGCCGACCCGGTCTCGGTACAGCTCCGCCACTCGCGCGGCCGGCAGCGCGCCCAAGTCCCGCCCCATGAGGACCACCCGGCCCGATGACACCGGCTCGAGTCCCGCCAGGCACAGCAGGGCGGTGGACTTGCCCGACCCGCTGGGGCCGACCAGGGCCGTCATCCTGCCCGCCTCGATGGCGCAGGTGATGCCGTGCAGGATCTCGATCGGCCTCCCGCCGGGAGCTGGGAAGGATTTGCGCACGTCATGGGCCTCGATCGCCCGGGTCGGTCTCATGCCCCCATGTCAGCCCAGTGCGTCCGCGAGCGCAGTGGGCCTGACGGCCGGATCGTGGTGGGGAAAACCCCACCGCCGGCTCCGCCTCGCGTTGTGCGTCTCCGGTACCGGCCGGGTTCAGGGCGTCCGGGTCAGGGACGGTCGAGGAAGGCCAGCACCGCCAGCACGCGCCGGTTGCCCTCGCGCCGGGACAGGCCCAGCTTGTCGAAGATGGCGCCGATGTGCTTGACGACCGCGCCGTCGGACAGGTGCAGCGCCTCGGCGATCCCGTGGTTGGTCTCCCCCGCCGAGACGTGCCGGAGCACCTCCCGCTCCCGCGGCGTCAGGCGCTCCAGGCGGTCCTCGCGGCGGCGCATGAGTGCGCTGATGACCTTGCGGTCGACGACCACCCCGCCGTAGGCCACGGTCTGCAGCGCCTGCATGAACTCGTGCACGTGGGCCACCCGGTCCTTGAGCAGGTAGCCGACGCCGCCCGAGCACGGGTCGTCCGCGGCGGAGTCCAGGAGCCGCCGCAGGTACTCGTTGCCCAGGTACTGCGACAGGAGCAGGATCGGCAGGCGCGGGTGCTCTCGGCGCAGCTCGATGGCGGCGCGCAGCCCGTCGTCGGTCCGGCCCGGAGGCATGCGCACGTCGGTGACGACGACGTCGGGCGGCGCCGCGGGGTCGGCCCGCCGCACCGCGTGGAGCAGCTCGGTGGCGGTCGCGACGCAGGCGACGACGTCGTGCCCGGCGTGCTCGAGCAGCACGCGCAGTCCCTCGCGCAGGAGCGCCTCGTCCTCTGCCAGGACTATTCTCATCACTGTCCTCCTGCCGGGACGCACGCCGTGATGGTGGTCGGGCCGCCGGCGGGGCTCGCCGCCTCGAAGGCGCCTCCCAGGCGGCGGGCGCGGGCCGCCATCGCGAGGATGCCCTGCCCGCTCGGGACGGCCCCGCCAGCGCCGTTGTCGCGCACCGTCAGCCGCACGGCGTCCAGCGCGTCCGCGCTCTCCACGCGCACCTCGATGCGGCTGCAGCCGCTGTGCCGGATCGCGTTGGTGATCGCCTCGGAGGCGATGAGGTACAGGTTCTCGGCGACCTCGCCACGGGGCGACGGCGCCTGCGCGCCCGCGCCGCCGCCCCAGATCACCTCGGTGGTGACGGGCAGGCCGGCGGCGAGCTCCTCCAGGGCAGCCCGCAGCCCCTGCTCGGCGAGGGTCCTCGGGGTGAGCCCGTGGGCGGCCTCCCGCACCGCGTCGGCGGCGGCGTCGATCTGATCCCGCAGCTCGCCGAGGGCCTCGCGCGCGGTCGCGCCCGCGGGCCCCTCGACATCGGCGAGCCGGAGCTCGAGGAGCCCCAGACGGACCCCGGCCGCGCTCAGGTGCAGCTGGGCGCCGTCATGGAGGCGCTGCTCCATGAGCCTGCGCTCCAGGATAAGGCGGTCCTCCGTCTCCACGGCCCTGTCGACGAGGGCGTCGACCTGCTCCGCCAGCTGCTCGGGCCGCGGGGAGAGCAGCGCCGTGGACAGCTGCGCCAGCCCCGACGCCGTCATGACGGCGAGGAGCGGGAGCAGGCACGCGCCGATGAGGCCGATGAGGAGGACCAGGCAGCGCCCCGCCGGCGAGGCCGATGAGCCGCCGCCCGCGCCGGCCTGGGCCCTGAACGGCTCGACGAGCGTGATCCGCGCCCCGGTGTACAGCACGCCTCCCGCGACCGTTCCCAGGACCGCCACCACCGCGAGGACCAGGACGAAGGCCGTCTCGCGCACGCGGCCCGTCCAGCCCGTCGCCCGCGACGGGATCGGCGGGAGACCGGCCAGCGCCACCAGCCGCCGCTCGGCGCCCGCCCATACCGCCGCCCACACCGGCAGCAGCACGAGGGTGCTCGCGAACAGCCAGGTGAGCCAGCCCGCGGCGATCTCCGCCACGAGGTAGGCGACCGACGCCCACAGCCGGCGCACTCGGAGAGACAAGGGCAACCGGTCCTCCTCCAGCATCACTTCATCGAGTTGATCGCCCTGAGCGAGGCCCTGAGCGGTTTGAGATTGAGCGCCAGCACGGCGGCCGACACGGCGCACATGACAATCGCCGCGATCACCGGCACCGGCAGACCGAGGCTCCCGAGGACCCAGCGCAGCCCATAGCCCGCCGCGGCCGCCGCGAGCGTGGTGAGGACGTATGTGCCGACCGCCCGCGGGTCGAAGGCCGTCGCCAGGCCGCCGTCTATCTCCCTGAGGCTGAGCCGCACAAGGACTACCGCCATGCCGACGTTGACCACGACCGACGCCAGCGCCGGACCGACGAACCCGATGAGCGAGTACAGGACGATGCACAGGACCGCGTTGACCGCCACAGCCACGAGGGAGACGACCATGAGGGCCTTCGTCCGACCCGACGCGCTCAGGATGAGGGACAGGCTCGCGAACCTGACCATGGCCGTG
>ERZ773009.3167-NODE-3167-length-10048-cov-8.601521_pt1 | contig 10048 bp, 10 predicted proteins | sample MGYA00580663_ERZ773009 | MGnify/ENA primary metagenome ERZ773009 (study PRJEB29015, sample SAMEA2737969) | human oral metagenome | biome: human oral; feature: human-associated habitat; material: dental | place: China | collected 2026 ...
TGGGGCTACGCAATCTGCGTGAGGGTAAACAGGTGCCTGTTTGAGGCCACGCAATTTGCGCGAGGGTAAACAGGCGCCTGTTTGGCACTACACAATTTGCGCAAGGGTAAACAGGTGCCTGTTTGGGTCACTCCAGCCTGCGCGAGAGTAAACAGGCGCCTGTTTGGGGAGAGGAAGGCCATTTTTCGTTTGTAGGTTTTAGTTTTTCGTGCCCTACGCCCCTACCTTTGTCCCATCATCATCAAAATAGCAGACCATTATGAAGAAGTATCTCATCTTACTGGCAGCCGTCATCATGGCGCTGACCGCGTGCGAGGGGCCCATGGGGCCTCCGGGACCTGTCGGACCGCAAGGCCCTCCGGGTACGGGATCCGGATCTGGAGATCATGTCCGTTGGAAAGTCTTTGAATACACCGTCCTGGAGCGCGACTGGGAGCTGGTGGGCGGCAAGGATGCGCTCAATTCGCACTACATCTTTGAGTTCAAAGAGAACCTCCTGACCAAAGAGATGACCGAAGGCGCCATCGTGGGCTACCGGATCTTGACGCTCGACAACGGCAGCAAGGTCTACACCCCGATGCCCTACAACCTGCCTCGCGGGGAGCGCAGCGGCAACCGAGAGAACCTCTGGAACGAAGTCTACACCTTCGACTTGCAAGCCGGTTCGATCGCTTTCTATGCCTATTACTCTGACTTCAAAACCGGAAACCGCCCCCCGACGTGCACCTTCCGCATCGTCATACTCTACTAATAGGAATGGCTGACGAACAATTTGATTTAGTAGCCAAAACGCTCTACGGACTGGAGGATGTGCTGGCCGACGAGCTTCGCGCGCTCGGTGCCGAGGGCGTGGAGACGGGCCGACGCATGGTGGCTTTTCGTGGCGATAAGGCCATGCTTTACAAGGCCAACTTCCACTGTCGCACAGCCCTGCGCATCCTCAAGCCCGTGGCCCGCTTTCGTGCCGAGAACGCGGACGAGGTCTACGAGGCCGTCAAGGCCGTGGAGTGGGAGCGATACCTCTCGCCCGAACGCACCTTCGCCGTGGACGCGGTGATCTATTCTGAGAATTTCCGCCACTCCAAGTTCGTGGCTTACCGCACGAAGGACGCCATAGCCGACCGCTTCAAGGAGCGCACCGGACAGCGCCCCTCCGTGCGACTGAGCAATCCGGATATGGCGATCCATATCCACATCTCGCACAACGATTGCACGCTGGCTCTCGACAGTTCGGGCGAGAGTCTGCACCGGCGTGGGTACCGCGTGGAGCAGGGCGAGGCACCGCTGAACGAGGTCTTGGCCGCCGGCATGATCCTCCTCACCGGATGGCGCGGCGAGTCGCACTTCGTCGACCCCATGTGTGGCTCCGGCACCCTGCTCATCGAAGCCGCCATGATCGCCCTCAACATCCCGCCCGGCGTCTATCGCAAGGGCTTCGCCTTCGAGCGCTGGCCAGACTTCGACCGCGAGCTTTTTGAGACGATCTACAACGACGACTCTGGGGAGCGCGATTTCGAATTCCTCTGTCACGGCGCCGACATCTCGGCCGACGCCATCCGCCGCACCGAGCGCAACGTGCGCAGCGCCGGACTCTCGCGTTACATCACGCTCCGCACCATGCCCTTCCAGCAGTTCATGCGCGCACCGCAGCCCGCCATCCTCGTCACCAACCCGCCCTACGGCGAGCGCATCGCGGCCGACAATATCGGCGAGCTTTACGGCATGATCGGCGAACGCTTGAAGCACGTCTTCATGGGCTGCCAGGCGTGGATCTTGAGCTACCGCGACGAATGTTTCGACCACATCGGCCTCCGCCCCAAGACGAAGCTCCAGCTGATGAACGGCGAGTTGGCGTGCGAATACCGCGGCTACGAACTCTTCGCCGGCACGAATAAGGACTATCGCAAGGCGCAAAACGAGGCTCCACCCGCCCGCCGATTCGAGCGCAGCGAACGTCCCGAACGCACAGAACGCAGTGAACGGTTTGACCGCCGTGAACGTCCGGAACGGAGTGAACGGTTCGAACGTGCGGACCGCGGCGAACGCACAGCGCGCTTCTCTCGTGGCGAGCGCACGGAGCGCAGCGAGCGGTTCAAACGTGGCGATCGGCCCGAACGTCCTCCACGCGGCGAGCGACCAGAACGCAAAGAGCGCAATGAGCGGCCAGCCCGCAACACATTTACCGGCAAGCCCCGCCTCAGTCGGCTCGACCTCGACGCCCTGCGCCGAGCCATCGACAAGCCCGACGCCACGGCCGAGGAGTAGCCCCACGTACCGAAAAAAAGGGGGGACGCACCTTGAGAATCCAATCTCGGTGCGTCCCCCTTTTGTTGTTACAAGTGATCGGTGACTGAGTTACAGATCGAGGTCCATGCCCTTCGGATACTTCACGCTATAACTGAAGGTGAAGGTGCGCGCCTCGCCGGCCTTGAGCGTCACGTTCCACGTCACGACGCCCGTCTCGGTGTTGTTCGTCGTCGGCGTGGTGGTGTCCTTGAGCAGCTCCACCTCGATGTTTTTCTGCGTCGAGATGGGATACTGATCCTTGAGGGTGAGGCGGACGTCACGCTTGCGATTGTTCTTCACCGAGATCGTGTAGGCGAACACCTGCCGAGTGTCTGAACCGAAGGCTTTCTTGGCGCTGAAGTCCTTCACCTTCTCGCGCCGTATGGTGATGCGCTTGTCGGTGCCGAGCGTCAGGGTGAGCTTCTTGAGCGCCTCGGCATTGTCGATGTAGGTCTCGCCGAGGTAGACGCCGTCGTAGGTGATCTGCGCCGATCCGCTGGGCAGATCCAGCTTGTCGCTCTCCTTGATTTCGGCCAGGAGGTAGGCATCCGTGTCCAGCTTCGGCGCGGCGTAGTAGTAATAATCCGCGGCGGCCTCCTGGGTGCGCAGGTCGATGTTTTGCTCCTTGCCGTTGCCGGGGATGGTGTAGGGCAGATCGATGGCGTAGATGGTGGCCACGGCCGAGTTGTCGCTCACGATGACGTGATCATCGAGTGACATCTCCATCGGCGTCGCATCGGCCACGTCTTCGACCGCCATATCGGCTTCGGCCTTGGCGACGGATCGGGTCTTCATGCTATACGAGTTCTGAACCGTCATCTCGGCGAGTATCATGGGGGGATTCTCGCGGAGGAACCAGGTGTTGAAGAGCGGCGCGACGCGTCCGTTGTTGGGCGATCCGGTGGAGAGGGTCAGCTTCACCTGCTTCCAGTCGACGCCCGTCGTCTGCTTCACTTTCGCTTTCTGCACGATGCGGATCGGCTTCTCGGGCGACTCCACGTTGATGCCGTAGTAAGGCGTCCAGCTGGCGGCGAAGGTGCAGTAGCTCACGGCCACGCGTACGGCGCCGGCCACGGGTGCCGTCACGTTCAGGCGCAGCGCTCCGGCATTGTGACCCGCCTCAGCGAGCTGCTGACTGAGCCGCTTGACGGTGACCTCGCACGTCTTCTTCTCCTCACGAAGGCGAATCAGCTCATTTTCGATGGCCATCATCTTCGTCTTGTAATAATCCATGCTCCGCGAAAGCTCATCGAGCGACACGCCGCGCTCGGACGGGGTGGCCATCTTTTGCGTCATGCCGGTCTCGAGGAGTTTGAGCATTTGCTCGTTCGTCTTCGTTTCGATGCCGATCTGGCGGAGCTTGTTTTCGTACGTTCGGAGTGAGTCCAGCATGCGTTGTGTGCCCGCATCGGCGGCCTTATCGGTCTGGTGGCGCGGCACATACTCGTAGGCCGTGATCAGGGCGCCGCCGCTCATGCCGATCCGGAGGCTGCTCTCGTCGATGCCTGAGCTGAGGCCTTCGATCCACACTTCGTTGTCGCCCTTGTCCAGTGTCACCGAAGCGGTATGCTCCAGCACAGCGCCGCGATAAAACACGGTCGCCTCGTTCAGTTTGGCCGGTGCCGATTTGGGTTCGCCGCCGGCCAGTGCATCCATTGTCATGCTCATAAACAAAATACCTGCTGTGATTAATAGGGTCGCTTTCATATTCTCTTTTCTATTAGGGGTTCGTGGCAAAGGTAGACGGTGCCGTGCTCTCGGCCGCTGCCTCGGCGAGGGCGGCGGCGTTCTTTTTGGCGCGTCGGGTACCGGCGCGTCGGGCGAGGAGCTCGGCGTAATGCTTACGGAGGATGTTGACGCCGGAGAGCGTCCGGCTCCACGCCTCCACCTCGGGGTAGGCGTCGGCCATGACGGCCAGGTAGAGGCTGAGCCGGGTATAGTCCTCCGTGATGGCGCGGCGCATGACCCCGACGTCGACCGGGGTGCGCTGAGCTTCATTGGCGCGGCGCTGGGCCGCGTGGGTGCGATAGGCCTCGTTGGCGGCGCGGATAGCGTCCACGTCCGTCTGCAGGTGGAGCCGCTGGACGGCTTCGGCGTAAGGCGATTTCGTGAGGTCGTTGAGGAAGTTGTCCGTGGCGCCGGTCAGCTTCTGGACGTTGAGGGGGTAGACCAGCCGATGCTTCCGCCAGAGGATGTTCAGCGCCTCGTAGGCTTGGCGCTCGTCCGCGTCCTCGGACAGCCGATAGACCTTGAATCGGAGTCCGAAGCGGCTGATGGCCGTCCGCCGCTCGCTGTTTTTCGTGTGCGCCACGGCCGTCTCGGGCCTCCTCAGTGGGTCACGCGTGGCGCCCTCCAGGGGTCCGATAGCGGCTTTGATAGCCATCGTGTAACGCTTCAGCGGCGCGTCCGTCTCGATCAGCGTCGCACCTCTCATTTCGATCTGTTCCACCGTCTCGCGCATCAGCGTGATGAACTCCATCTGCTGCAAACGGGTGGTGTTGCAAGCCATTAATTCCTTCATATCGTTATTCCTTCTGACTTCTTCTGACAAGGGGATGAATCCGGCGTATAAGCACTCATTGTCTGCAGACAAATCGGCGTATAACATGTTTCAATCTCTATTGTCTATAGACAAACCTCGCATTTACATGCTTCAAATACTCTTGTCGGCAGACAAAAGTATGCATTATATCTATACACATCTATTGTCTACGGACAAACCTACCCAAAATAGGTAACGCCTCGTTTTGTCCATAGACAATCCTATGTTTTAGATGTAAACGATCATTTTGTCTGCAGACAAAATCAACTGTAACACGTTTTCCAGCCCATTGCCGACCGTCGACCCTCCGCCCGAAAACAAAAAGCCCCCATCTGCAACAGCAGACAGGGGACAAACGTGCGGGAGTGAGAACCGTATAAAATGAAGAACGCCCCCCCAAGTATGCTGCCTTGCGGCTCGCCTGGGAGGCTTATTGTCTTTTACTCTATATAGATGCGTTCCTTTTGGGAATGCGGGCGCAAAAATAAAATCGCTTTTTAAGCCACAATCGCTTTCACGCTTTTATTCTTTTATTCTCTTCCTGTGTCCATAGGGCCTCTCTACGCCAATCTGCCGGAAACCTCATCGCTTTCAGATTGGCCACATCCCTGTATTCATCCAACAAGGATGTTAGTTTCGCCTTAAAGCTTGACGTAGGGTTGGCCGTTTGTAAGATATAGTCCAGCATGCATAGGAAGTAATACAGTCGACTCCTTTGCACACTGTTCGGATCACTTATCCAACGCAACGTTTTCGAGAATTCCAATTTCACTGGCACTATACTCATCGCCCTATTCCAAAGTCTGGCATGATGCGCGCAAATGTTCCGCACATAATTAATCGTATGCAACCATGAGCAGAATATTTCTGGTGGCAGACCGAAGTACCACGATATGCCGCTGACATCCTCACGCAGTTGCAGCTCGTCGCAAATACGTGATAGCTGTTTGAAGTACATGATCTCCACACACATCCAAGAGGGAGGATTGGGAGGATCACCGTACTTCGTTTTATAGTGCTGTATAAAGATCTCCGCTCTGTTATTGTTCAGTTGTTCTTTAATGTGCTTCTGTATATCCGAAAACACATCGATCACGATATCCCTGCCTTTCACCGTTTTTGTTTTGGTCGGCTTGAATATCTCGCTATTATCTTGCCAGTGCGATCCGTATTTCTGACTGAGTTGGTGTACGATCTGAGCACGAACGGCAACCTCTACACGTTCGATCGCGTCAAAAACAAGCAGCCTCAGTTTTCTATCGAATACGTATAGGCGATAAATCATATCCCACGTGCTTCCCACTTTGAATCTACTGGATATGGCATCGTCCATCTTCTCCTTATATGGCAGCATATAGGCACTGAGGCGATAGTAGCTGATGTTTTTTAGCTGACGCGCTGTCCTCTGCCGGTCTGGGATCAATAAGCCTTTTGACGCTAACAAATCGATTTGCTCGTCATAGCTTAATGGTCGTTTGTCATAGTGTTCCATAAGAATGCCCCGTAACTCATGCGTCTGATTTTCCATTCAATTCATACTGGTCGCAAAGCATCGTCCGATGCGTTTCCCTCTTCTCACAGCCCCAGCAGCGCCTTCCAGCCGGCGGTGCCGAAGGCCAGGTATTCCGAAAGGAAACGCTCGATGTCGGCCTCCGAAAGCTCGTCGTGGCGGACAATCTCGCCCATGACGGTCAGCCAGAGCGAGCTGACGGTGCGGAGGAAGAAGGGCGATACGTCGCCCGTGACGCGGTCCGGATAGCGCTCCTTCATCAGGCGGATGTAGCGGATGCCCTCGCGAGTCTGACGCTCGCAGAAGGTGTCGCGGAAATGCTCCAACGACGAGCCTGCGGCGTGGAAGAGCAGCAGGCGGAGCTCGGCGCGAAAGTGCTGCGGGAGGCGCATGAACTCGTTCAGCATGTGCTCCTGATACGACTTCATGGAGTACACGTCCGTGGTCAGGTAATAGTCGCTGTTGTGGCGGGCCAGGAGGTCTTCGAAGGCGTCGAGGAGGGGCTGTAGGACGGCCCGAAAGAGGGTGTCCTTGTCGCGGAAGTAGTTGTAGATGTTGCTTAGCGTCACGCCCGAGAGGCGGGCTATGGTGCGCATGGAGGTATCCTGAAATCCTCGCTCGAGAAACTCCGCCCGAGCGGCTTGCAGGATGGATGCGTGGTTCTGTGTCTTGGATTGTGCCATGATGTCTCTGTAAACTCCTTTCTGTCGATGCATGATATCGTCTATTTTCTATGTGCGACAAAAGTAGGGGGCTTTGTAGAAGGAGGCGGCGGGGCCTACTTTTGCGGCCGATAAACCCCAAATAATTAATGTATCACAGCGTATGAAGAAGAAAAAGATGATGTGGCTCTGTGCCGCCGTAGCCGTGGTCGTGCTGGCCACGGCCTGTGGTGTGACGAAGGATCTGGAGAACGCTTACAACCTCAAGGATTGCAAGTATTCCTACCGCTCGATCTCGAATATCCGGGTCAATAACGAGGAGCTGGGACTGGTGAGCGGTGCCAAGCTGCTGGCCCAACTCAGCAGCGGCGGATCCATCTCGTCGCTACCGCTACAGTTCACGCTCAACCTCAACGTGGAGAATCCGAACGCCTCCGCTGCAGCTTTCCAGGCGATGGAGTACAAGGTGTCGATCGACTCGCTCGACTTTACCGAGGGCAAGCTCATGGAACCGTTCAGTGTGAATGCAGGACAAACGAAGACGCTCAGCGTGGGCATCGGTACGGACGTCGGACGACTCTTCTCCGGAGAGTCACGGGGCGCCATGATGCGGATCTTGCAGAACCTCGTCGGGTGGGAATCGAAGACCCAATCGACCGTCACGGTGCAGCTGCGCCCGACGTTCAACGTAGGCGGTGTGCCTATCACCTCGCCGCTCTACATCCCGGTTAGCTTCAAGATCGGCGGGAAGAAGTGACCCCGCACGACTGACAGATTTGACAGCCCGCTCCGGACGAATTGTCCGCCTCCGATTTCGGTACACGGTTTGCAATAAGGGAGGGCGAAGCGGCCGATCCCCCGCAAGAGGGAAGGGCGCTTCAGACAACCCAACAACATAAACAGTAACATAAAAACGGAGGATTAGAAAATGACTTTAGCAAGAAGGAATCAGAACTATTGGTTGCCGTCGATCTTCAACGACTTCTTTGAGAACGACTGGATGAGTAGACAAGGCACCACGGCCCCGGCCATCAACGTGAAGGAATCGAAAGACGCTTACACCGTGGAGGTGGCTGCACCGGGCATGACGAAATCAGATTTCAGCGTCAACATCGATGCCGACAACAACCTGGCGATCTCTATGGAGAAGAAGGACGAGCACAAGGAGGAGAACCGCGAGACGCGTTACCTGCGCCGCGAATTTTCCTACGCCAAGTTCCAACAGACCATGATCCTGCCCGACGATGTGGACAAGGATCGTATCACGGCCCGCGTGGAAGACGGCGTGCTGCTTATCGGTCTCCCCAAAGTGTCGCGTGAGGAAGTGCATCGCTTCGGACGGAGTATCGAGATTGCATAAGCCGGACACATTCGGCAATGTTTAGACACACGAGGAATTACAGAAATAGCGTGTTCATGGTAATGTATTGAAAGTGGATGAGGGACGGTGGTTCGGCGCTACAACGGCGCTCGGGTCTCCGCCCCTTTTCTGTTCCCATCGCTGCCGCGAACACACCCTTGATATATGAGAACAACCATAACCATCACCCTATTATTCATTCAATCCATCATTCAATTAGTCATGGCACAAGAGAAAGAAAACCAAGGTGTAGTAACGTTCGCAGGTAACCCTGTGACGCTGCTCGGAGAACTGATCAAAGTGGGCGACACTGCGCCCGAATTTACTGCTACGGGCGAGGGCCTGAAACCCGTCCGCCTGTCTGACTTCAAGGGCAAGACCGTGATCCTGTCCGTCTTCCCGTCGGTCGACACGAAGGTGTGCGCCGCACAGACGCGCCGCTTCAACAAGGAGGCGTCGGAGCTGTCGGAGAACGTGGTCGTGCTGACCCTCTCCAAAGACTTACCCTTCGCGCTCGGTCGCTTCTGCGCCGCCGAAGGCATCGACCGTATCCACACGCTCTCGGACTATCAGCACTCCGAGTTCGGCCTGAAGTACGGCTTCCTGATGAAGGAGAACATGCTGCTGGCGCGTGGCGTAGTGGTCGTGAACCCCGAAGGCAAGGTCACGTATGTGGAGTATGTGAAGGAAGTAACCCACGAGCCGGATTACGCTAAGGCGCTTGAGGCTGCTCGCGCTGCACTCTGATCCGCCACGTATGAACGTATGACTGCCGCACAACGGACATAGTCCCCCCCTTATGAAACGAGCAGTAATCGTTGGAGCCACCTCGGGCTTGGGCCTGGAGGTGGCTCGTTTGTTATTGGAGCGGGGCTGGAGCATCGGGGTGGCCGGCCGACGCGTCGAGGCGTTGGAGCAGCTGCGGACCGTAGCGCCGGACCGCGTCTGCGTCCACGCCATTGACGTCACCCGGGACGACGCCCCGGACCGCCTCCACGCCCTCATCGACGATCTCGGTGGGATGGATCTCTACTTCCACTCCTCCGGCATCGGTCGGCAGAACCCCGACTTAGATCCGACGATTGAGCTGGCCACTGTCCGCACCAACGGCGAAGGCTTCGTGCGTATGGTGACGGCCGCCTACCGCTATTTCCGCACCCAAGGCCGCGGACATATCGCCGCCATCACGTCCGTAGCCGGTACGCGTGGCATGGGCGCCGCCGCGGCCTACTCGGCCACGAAGCGTTTCCAGCGCACCTACCTCGACGCCCTCGCACAGCTGGCCCACCGCGAAGGCCTCCGCCTACGCATCACGGACATCCGTCCGGGCTTCGTCCGCACGGCCCTCCTCAATCCCGAGGTGCGTTACCCGATGCTGATGGAGCCGGCGCCCGTGGCCCGACGGATCGTCGGCGCTGTGGAGCGTAGGCGGCGCGTGGCCACCATCGACAGGCGCTACCGCGCGCTCGTCCTCCTCTGGCGCCTCCTGCCGCAGTGCGTCTGGGAAAGGATGAAGTGGTGTTGAGGTGTTGGTTTGTTGAGATGTTGAGGCGTTGAGTTGATGACAGATCAAGGAAGAGAAGTACCCGGCCAAAGTTGGCCGGCGCCCCTAACGCCTTGATCTTCTTTTGCTTCTTTTCTTCCATCAAGGCAAGGGCGGCTGCGGCCGCCGGCGAAGTTTTCCCCGT
>ERZ773009.3169-NODE-3169-length-10039-cov-10.220853_pt1 | contig 10039 bp, 11 predicted proteins | sample MGYA00580663_ERZ773009 | MGnify/ENA primary metagenome ERZ773009 (study PRJEB29015, sample SAMEA2737969) | human oral metagenome | biome: human oral; feature: human-associated habitat; material: dental | place: China | collected 2026 ...
ATTTTTTTAAGTTTTTAATAGAAAAAATTTTTTATTTTCTTTTTTTATTTTTTTTATGAAAATCTATTATACTTCAATTAAATTAAAAGTACTTTTATATTTTACTGTAAATGGAGGGAATTATCATGAGGAAAAATATTAATTATATCAATATTAAGGAAATGATACAACTTGAAAATAGAAATTATATAGTAAGGGATGAAATCCTTTTCTATAACTTGGGTTTAGTAAAGATATACTCTATACATAAGCTTTCCCAAAAAACTTTTGGTGATATTGCTTTTATAGAAAATGTTTTTCAAGTTGATGATGTAGAAGTACCTACAAAATTAGCTTTTTCTCTAAAAAAGCAATATGGAAATAGTATAAATAACCTGTTGTTAGTTAGAATTGATGGAAAATGGTTCGAACTTCAAATAGAAGAACTGAAAGGATAAGTGAAAAATCAAATGGCAAAAGCAAAAAGTAATTATTTAGGTTTAAGTAGTAAAAGTGTAAAAGAAAGATTAGATATAATACTAGCTCCAATTAATATAAGTTCATCAAATAATTTATATTACAGGTTAATCTCTCTCTTTAAGTTATTACCATTGGCATGTAAAAACTTGTATGGTCTGTCATTAGGAAGTGCAGGTATGGGAAAAAGTAAAGTTTATGAGCTATTAGAGACCAATATAGTCTCAGGAATTCCAACAGTAGCTTCTTTAAGAGGTAATGCTAATTCAAATGAAAGTGAAGCTCTTTTTGAGAAATCATTTCTCCTTTTTGAAGAGATAGCTGAAGGAACTGTTCAGACTGAAGCTTTGGGGTTGCTTAAGGCAACCTCAACCTCTAAGAAATTCTTGAGAAGTAATGAAACAGAATCTAATTATAATGGAAGTTATGTAATGAACTTTAACTATTATGGAAATGAATATTTTCTTCAAAATGTAAAGAAGGAAAATTTCAAAAAAGCTTTACCTTCAGTAGTACAAGATGAAGCTTTTCTTAGTAGAATGAGTTTTGTATTGGTACATAATGATGGAACTGTAGGAAAACCTACTTATAAAAATGATCGTTGTATAGCTCCTTTGGAATTGAAAGAATATTTATTTTCTCTTAGAGAAATTGAATTTGATTTGCAAAACCTTCAAATAAATATTTTTGAAGAAATGAAAAATTTTACTTCAAGAGAAAAAGATAATATAGCAAAGGTATTAAGAACTATCTTACTTATTTTATATCCTGAATATAGAGAAGATAGTTCCTTCAATATACCAAATTATGTAGTTGAAGGTTTCTTAGATATTGCTATACATTTTCATAGCTTTATTAAAGGTGAGTATAGAAGCTATTTGACAAAAAAATCAGTAAAACTTATTTCAGAACTATTAGATTATTCAGTTTCAGAAAAAGATATATTAGAAATTCTTACAAATGATAGAATTTTAGTTGAGAAGAAGGAAAAAATAATTATCTTAGCCACTAATGATTATGGGAGAAATCAAAATGAAAAGGAATTTCTGACCTTAAAAAAAGATTCTAAACTAGGACTTGAACCCATAGAAAGTAGAAATAGTTATCATGAGTTAAGTTACATAAAGAAGAGTGGCTATGTTTTATCTAATAAACTCAAAATAGATGAAGATAGAATTGAACTAGAAACTTATAGAGCCCAAAAAAAGCAAAAAGAATTACTAAATATGTTTAAAAAAATTCTTTTTCTTTATATAGATGAGTATTTTAAGAGTAATATACTTTACTTTTCAGTTGAGGTTTTTCAAAATTTTCAAGGAACTGTTTATATAGGGGGTCTCTCAAAAATACCTTATAGTAATTGGTATTATACACTTGATAACATCCCTTATGAAAAAGAAAAAATAATCACTTATTTTAAAAGTTGCATTGAAAATATTTGTGATATTGAGAAAACTCATAATCATGTTCTTGAAGTAAAAAAGTTCTTATCTTCAGTTCCTAATTTATTTAGTCCCAACGAGCTAGAATTTTTAGATTCATTCTCTATAACACTGGACATAGAAATAACTGAAGGAATAATTTGCCAAGAAATAATCCAAATAAACAAAGAAAAAATTAAGAAAAGTATAAGCTTTGATACTAATCTTGAAGATGAATATTACTTATATTATATAGATAAAGAGACATTATCACCCAAAATTTTTATTTTGTAGTCAACTATATATATATATAACTAGAAGAGAGGAGATGCTACCATGTATAGTGTAAAAGAAATTGCTAGACTTTGTGAATGTTCTACTAGTAAAGCATATAACATCATACGAGCACTAAACCAAAAATTAATCAAGGAAGGAATACCTAAAGAAAGTATTATCGCAGGAAAAATAAGTAAAAAATTTTTTCATGAAACAATGAAAATTTAGGCTTGAAATTTCTTTAATAAGAGGGTAATATAATAAATATTTATCCTCTTTATTTTATTAAGGAGGCTATGTAAAAATGAAAAATGGTAATGGTAATGGAAGCGTATACAAAGCAAGTGGAAAAAGGAGAAAGCCTTGGATCGTAAGGGTTACAACAGGCTACTCAACATCAGGTACTCAAATTAGAAAAATTATTGGTTCTTATGAAACCAAAAGAGAAGGACAGGAAGCATTATTAGAGTATTTAAAAAATCCAACTTTATTTTCTAAAATAACATTTGGGGAAGTTAGAAAATTGTGGTGGGATAATTATCAAAAAAAAGTTTCTACTAAAACCACAATTCAAACTCATATTTATAGAATGAGAGCTTTTAATAGTTTAGAGAATACTTCAATAATTGACTTAAAACTATTTCAATTACAAGAATTATTTGATAATATGACAACATCATCTAGTTTTAAAAGAGGATGTAAAAGTATTCTTAATATGATATTTGACTTTGCTCTAAAAAACGATTTTATTAAATCAAATAAAATTCAATTTATTGAAATTGGAAAAAAAGAAAAAGTTCTTGAAAGAAAAGTCTTTACAAAAGAAGAAATTGAAATACTTTGGCAAAATGTTAATTTGCCCCATGTATATATTATACTTATTCTAATATATACAGGAATGAGAATAGGTGAATTTATAAACTTAAAAAATAAAGATATTAATTTGAAAGAAAACACCCTACAAGTAAAAGTAAGTAAAACTTCTAATGGAATAAGAATGATTCCAATTAGTTCAAAATTAATTTCATTATTTAAAGAAAATATAAATGATAAGCAAGTTTATTTTGTTAAAGGTGATACAACAGAGCAGCTTAGTTATTCCACATTTAAACCTAGATTTAATAAGCTTTTAAAAAAGCTAGGAATAGAAAAACATACTATCCATGATACTCGTCATACATTTGCTACTTTAATGAATAATGCTAATGTAAATACAACTTCTATTGTCAAGTTAATTGGTCATAGTAACTTTTCAACAACTGAAAATATCTATACTCATAAGGATAAAGAGGAACTTAGAAAAGCTATAGAATCTATATAGTTTTTTGTTGGCTATGTGTTGGCTACCTGTTGGTTTAATAGAAAAAATGTATGTAATATGAAAAATATATGTAATAGAAAAATCAATAAAATCAATATTTTTCTATTCTTAACTTTATTAGAAAGGTTGACTATGGAACGAATAATAATGCACTATGATATGGATGCTTTCTATGCTTCTATTGAAATCAACAGAAATCCTAAGTTAAAAAATAAAGCTCTTGTTGTTGGAGAAAATATTGTTACAACTGCTAGTTATGAAGCTAGAAAATATGGTATTCATTCAGCAATGAAGGTTTCTGATGCAAAGCTACTTTGTCCTAAACTTATTGTACTTCCTGTTGATAAGACTGAATATATTAGAATTTCTAATGAAATACATAATTTAATTTTGAAGATTACAAATAAAGTGGAATTTGTTGCAACAGATGAGGGATACATTGATTTAACTGATGTTATAAAACCTGAAAATAAAAAGGCTTTTGCAATAAAATTTAAACAAAGAATTAAAGAATTAACCAATTTAACTTGTTCTGTTGGAATTGGTTTCAATAAGTTATCTGCTAAGATTGCAAGTGATATAAATAAACCTTTTGGATTCTTTATATTTAAAAATGAAGAGGAATTTATTAAACATATCTCAGATAAAAAGATTAAAATTATTCCTGGTGTTGGAAAAAAATTTTTTGAAATCTTAAAAAATGATAATATTTTTTATGTCAAAGATGTTTTTAAATATTCACTTGATTATCTTGTGAAAAAATATGGAAAATCTCGTGGAGAAAACTTATATTGTTCTGTTAGAGGAATAGATTTTGATGAAGTTGAATATCAGAGAGAAATTCATTCTATTGGAAATGAAGAAACCTTTTTAATTCCTTTACAAAATAATTCAGAAATAATAAGAGAATTTAACTCATTATTTGAGTATACTTTTGAAAGGTTGATAAAAAATAATGTTTTTACTCAAAGTGTTACTATTAAAATAAGATATACCTCATTTAAAACTTATACTAAAAGTAAAAAATTAAAATTTTCTACAAGAAGTAAAGATTTTCTCTATAATGAAATGCTAGAATTAATAAATTCTTTTGAAAAAGAAGATGAAGTTCGCCTTCTAGGAGTTTATTTTGGAGATATAAGGAAAAATAGTTTAGTTCAATTAGAATTTAATAAAAATTATAAATAAAGTAAAATAGGCTACTATGATAACCATTGATATGATTAGCAAGTAGCCTATTAAAAATTTTTAGAATTTTAATTCAAGTCCAAGTTTATAAACTGGTTTTGTTTTAGAGTCCATAAAGTTTTGCATATCTCTTTGAGTATCTCTATATTTAAATGAATCATAACCTATTCCAGCTAGTACATTAACTTCTGTATTTCCACTTCTATATAGGTTATATGAACCTGTTAAAGAAGCATCCAATGATGATTTAATACTATCATGTGGAATATGAGTCATAACATCTAATCTAACTCCAAAATCATCAGTAAATTGATAATTTGCTTCTCCTCCTACTCTTACTCCTCCTGCATTAAACTTTCTTTCATCATTATTTATTGTTGTACTTCCTGTAGAAGAAAATTTATATGAGAATTGAAAAATTGAAAATTCTATCTTGGGAGTAACTGTAAATTTAGAATTTAATTTAAAATCATAAGAAAGTCCTAAATTATAGAAAGCGTATAGGTGCTTACTTGAAATTTTATCTCCTTTTCTAAGTTGAAGATCATGTGTCTTTAAATCTTCATTTAAAGTTGCATCTCCTTTAAAAGATTTATATTTCATTCCATAGTAAACTCCAAAATTATCCCATTTTGCTCCTATAAATAATTCTGGATAATTAATATTTTTTATATCTAATTCATCAAATGTAGGTCTTCTTTCTGAAGTAGTATTAAATTGTCCTCCTTTTGGAATTTGAACAAATCCATTAATTCTTCCAAAATTATGAGTATATCTCACTGTATAAGATTTTGGTAGTGATACATTTGCTCCAAAGGCTGAAATAGATAATGCTAGCATTGATAATAGAACTAAACTTTTTTTCATTTTATCCTCCTAAAAATATTATTCTTTTTTATTTCCTAATTCTTCTATCATTTTTTCTAATCTTTTTTGTTTTTTATCTAACTCATTAATTCTAATTTCAATAGAATTTAATATCCAAAATTGGAAATGCATAGATTTTTGAGTTTGTTGTTGCATCCAAATTATTTTAAAACTAAGTATTAAAATTAAAAGCAAAAGTGTAGTTGTTGGAGATAATTGTTTTAATATTATTCCTGTAACAAAAATTATCAAAACTATACCAACAAAAAGTGTTGTAATTAATTTTGCTTGGGAATTATTATTTCCACCTATTTTTCCAATAACTTCTCTTAATTCTTCTTTTTCTTTAAGAAAGTCATTCAAATCTTCTTTTAATTGATTTTTCATAAGCACCTACCTTTTTATTTTAGCTATAAGTGGCATTCTTCTTTTATATTCACTTCTATTCATTCTTCTTACAATATTATCAACTAAATCTTTATTAAAACCTTCTGCTAAAACTTCTTCTACTTTCTTATTTTCTTCCAACATTCTATATAGAACTTGATCTGCTTCTTTATAAGTCAAGCCCATTTCTTGTTCATCAGTTTGTCCTTCCCATAAATCAGCACTAGGTTTCTTTTCAATTAATTCATTTGGAATTTTTAAATATCTTGATAAATCCCAAATATTTGTTTTATATAAATCTCCTATTGGATTTAATGCACAAGCTGAATCTCCAAATTGTGTACTATATCCTAAATAAATTTCTGTTTTATTAGATGTTCCAACAACTAAGGCATTTTCTTTTGAGGAATAATCAAATAATATAGACATTCTTTCTCTTGCCATCTTATTTCCCATTCTTAAAGATGTAGCTTCTTTTTCATTTTTAAAATAAGCATCTATCATTTCAGTTATCTCAATAGTCTTAGAATTTATTCCTAAATCTTCTACTACTAATTTTGCATGATTTAAACTATCTGGATTTGATGATTTATATGGCATCATAATAGCAAGTACATTTTCTTTTCCTAAGGCATCTCTTAATAAATAAGCTACAAGTGCTGAGTCTATACCACCTGATAAACCTAATACTGCTTTTGAAAAACCTGCTTTTTTAAAACTTTCTCTCAAAAATTCAACTAACTCATTATGAACTTCTTTTAAATTTAAATCTAATTTATTCATTTCACACCTCTTTATATTTCATCTAATCCAAATTTACCTAGTTTTGCTACTCTATAATCTCTTAAAAGAGTATAGGCTGCCTGTAAGATATTTAATTCTCCACCTTTATTTAACATTGCCATTCTTAATGCAATTTTAGATAAAATATTTTCTAAAACTTTATCATCTCTGTCTTCTTCTAAAAGTTTATATCTTTCTTTTAAACTTTCCCATCTACCTTGCTCTAACATTTTTCTTAAAAGACTACAAGCAACATCTTCTATTGGTAGTATTTCATCTCTTATTGCTCCTGTTATTGCAAGATTTATTCCAACAGTTTCACTTTCAAATTTTGGCCATAAAATTCCTGGAGTATCTAAAAGCTCTATTCCTTCTTTAATTCTTACCCATTGTTTTCCTCTTGTGAAACCTGGTTTATTCCCAACAGCAGCACTATTTTTACCTACTATTCTATTTATTAATCTTGATTTCCCAACATTAGGAATACCTAAAACAATTATTCTTGTGCTAACTTTTTTTAAACCTTTTTTTAATAATTTTTCTTTTCTTTCTTTTGAGACAAATTCTATTGCTTCATAAAGTTTTTTCACATTGTAGCCTGTCTCAGCACTCATTTCAACAACTTCATCAGCAAAATCTTGCTCTTTAAAATATTTTTTCCACTTATCTAGTTCCTGTTTTGAAACTAAATCTGATTTATTTAAGACAATTATTCTCTTTTTATTTTTACTTAAACTTGCTATATTAGGATTTTTACTTGATAAAGGTATTCTTGCATCAACAATTTCTAAAACCACATCAATAAGTTTCAAATTTTCTTCAATTAAATCTTTGGTTTTTTTCATATGTCCTGGATACCAGTTAATCTGTGTCATTGACATATTTATTTCCTCCCCTTTGCTCCTTCTCTTGTGGCTCTATAAGTAAAACAATTTCACCTTTTATAGGATTTTTTTCTAATTTTTCTATAAGTTCAGTTGTACTTCCTCTTAAAACTTCCTCATAAATTTTAGTAATTTCTCTAACAATAACAACATCTCTTTTTCCCATAAAAGTTTCTATATCTTTTAAAGTTTTTTCTATTCTAAAAGGAGATTCATATATAACTATTGTTCTTTCTTTTTCTTCTGCTAGTTGCTTTAAAAGGGTTTGTCTACCTTTCTTTTTAGGTAGAAATCCCTCAAAGCAAAATCTTCTCATACTTATACCAGCAATAGAAGCTGATGCAGTTAATGCACTTGCACCAGGAATTGCAACAACCTTTATATTATTTTTATGTGCTTCATCAACAACTTCATAACCAGGATCAGATATACAAGGTGTTCCAGCATCAGTAACTAAAGCAATATTTTTTTCTTCTTTTAAAAGATTAATAATATTTGCTACTTGATGTTGTTTTGTATGTTCATCATATCTATATACTGTACTTTTAATTTCATAATGATCTAATAATTTTTTTGTTACCCTTGTATCCTCTGCAAAAATATAGTCAACTTCTTTTAGTGTCCTTATTGCTCTAAAAGTCATATCCTCTAAATTTCCTATTGGTGTTGCAACTATGTATAACATAATTTCTCCCTTATTTCTTTTGTATCATTTCTTTCAATGTTTTTATCCCTGCTTCAAGTTGTATATCTTTATGAGTATCAACTCCTTTTGCAGCTTTTTCACCTTTAACTTCTTTAATAATTTCTTTTTTATTTTCTTTTTGTTGATTTTCATCTATATTTGTTATAATACCATCAGAAATTAAATAATAATCTTTATCTTCAACTTTTTTATCAGGTTCAATTCCTGTTCCATCAATAGAAATGCCATTTGGAGTGTAATATTTTGCAATAGTTATTTTTATTCCATCTCCATCAGGTAGAGGTAATAAAGTTTGTACACTTCCCTTTCCAAAAGTTTTTTCTCCAATAAGTGTTGCTCTCTTATGATCTTTTAATGCTCCAGAAACTATCTCTGAGGCTGAAGCACTACCACCATTTATTAAGACTACCATAGGGAAATTTCCAAAGTATTTACCTTCTCTTGTATATACACTTTCTTCACCCTTTTTTTGTCTTGTACTCACTATTTTACCATTTTCAATAAACATTGAAGCAATTTTTATTGATTGACCTAATTCTCCACCTGGATTACTTCTTAAATCTAAGATTAAACCTTTCATACCTTTAGTTTGTAAATCTTCTAAGGCTTTTTTCATATCTGGATAAACATTATCCCCAAATTGAGTAAGTCTTAAATATCCTATTCCACCATCAAGCATTTTACTCTTTACATATTTTAATTCTATTATTTCTCTTTTTAATTCAAAGATTTTAGTCATCTTATTAACTTCTCTAAAAACTTTAACCTTAACAGTTGTATTTGCTTTTCCCTTTAATCTTTTTGAAGCTTCTTCACTTGTTAAATTATAAGTTGACTCTCCATCTATTTCTATAACTTTATCCTTTGGTTTTATTCCAACCTTATATGCAGGGCCGTCTTCTATTGGAGAAACTACTGTCAATGGTTCTCCTACTTTCTTTTGAATAACCATTCCAACTCCAACATATTTTCCTTTTATATCTTCTTGGAAACTTCTCATTTCTTCTTTTGTAAAATATACAGAATGTGGGTCATCTAATGATTCCATCATCCCTCTTAATGCTCCTTGCATTAAAGATTTTTTAGTTACTCCTGTATTTTTTTGAGTAGTTTTTTTATTTTTTTCTTCTTTAATTTTTTGTGCATTTGCATTTTCAACATAATTATCTTGGATAACATCCATAATATCAGATATTTCTTTTAACTCCCTCATATTAGATAAAAAACCTGTTCTGTCATCTTCTGAAAAAGATAGACTTGAAATTGCAATCATTAAAATTGCTGCTGCTTTTTTTAAAGTTATTTTCACTTTTTTCCTCCATTTAATTATTAAATAATCTATTTACCATTTCTTCTGTTGAAGAAAATTTATTTTTATTACTAAATCTTGCTAAATATTCTATATTTCCTTTTGTACCTTTAATTGGTGATACTGTTAAATTTTCTAAAAAAAGTTGATTTATTTTTGCCTCTTCTATAACTTCATTTATTACTCTTTTATGAACATTTAAACTATCAACAATCCCTTTATTTATTTCATTTCTTTCAGCTTCAAACTGGGGTTTTATTAAAAATATGGTAAAACCATTATCTTTTAAGAGTTCTTTGATTTTATATAGAACTTTTTTGATTGAAATAAATGAAATATCTATAACTATAATATCAATATCATCCTGTAAATCACTTTTTTCTAAATCATTGATATGTTTATTTTCTATACTTTTAACTCTACTATCATTTCTTAACTTCC
>ERZ773009.3172-NODE-3172-length-10035-cov-16.469639_pt1 | contig 10035 bp, 8 predicted proteins | sample MGYA00580663_ERZ773009 | MGnify/ENA primary metagenome ERZ773009 (study PRJEB29015, sample SAMEA2737969) | human oral metagenome | biome: human oral; feature: human-associated habitat; material: dental | place: China | collected 2026 ...
TCACCACCATGCGCGAGCCGAAGCCGAGGCGCGTGAGGAACATCTTCATCTGCGCGCCCGTCGTATTCTGCGCCTCGTCGAGGATGATGAAGGCGTCCTCGAGTGTGCGCCCGCGAATGTAGGCAAGCGGCGCAACCTCGATCAGCTGGCGGCTCATCATCTTCTGATACGCCTCCGCGCCGAGGATGTCCTGCAGGGCGTCGTAGAGCGGCCGCAGGTAGGGATTGATCTTCTCCGTCAGATCGCCGGGCAGGAAGCCGAGGTGCTCGCCCGCCTCCACGGCGGGACGCGTCAGGATGATGCGGCTCACCTCGCGGTTGCGCAGAGCCGCGACTGCCATCACGACCGCGAGATAGGTCTTGCCCGTGCCCGCAGGGCCGACGCCGAGGGTCACGGCATTGCGTCGGATCTTCGCAAGGTAGTCGCGCTGTCCGAGTGTCTTTGCACGCACCTCCTTGCCCTTTGCCGTCACGAGCAAGACCTCGGCAAAGAGTGCGTGCAGCTCCTCCACGCGCCCCGCACGCACAAGCTGTGCGCCATAGTTCACCTCATGCGTCGTCAGCTTCGCGCCCTGCCTGTGATAGAAGAGCAGTTCCTGCACGAGCGTGCGTGCCGCAGCGATATCCTCCTCCGCCCCCGTCACGGCGAGCGCCGTGCCGCGGCTAACCATGCGGCAAGCAAAGACCTCCTGCATACACTGCAGCAACGTGTCGCGCTCCCCGAGAAGCGCCGCCGCCTCGTGCATATCCCTGAACTCAATCGTCTCCGTCGTCTCCTGCAAGAACAAACCTCCCGTCTGATTTTAGATAAAATACTCGATCGTATCGTCCGCCGTCCGCCGCGTCCGCTCGTCAAAGAGCAGCACCGCCTCACGGCTGTCCACCGCACCAAACGCATAGAGCTCCTGCGTCTCGCGGTTGAACACATCAAAGGGCACGATGCGGTTGTAGCTATGCGGATGCGTAAGCGTCACCGTAATGCCCGCCTGCATAAACTCCGGCTCCGCCTCCGCGAGATAGTAGGGATCGAAAAGATAGATGTGCCCCTCGGACGCACCCGTGAGCAGCGCATAGTGCTCGACCTCGTAGAAGAGGCGCACGACCGCAGCGCCACCGCGCACAAGTGCGTCGTTGATATAGCTGTGCGCGCCGATGTGCACCGCGCGCCCCGAAATATACTGACAGATGAGCGGGAACTTCGTCGCGCGCGAAAAACCCTCGAGCCAGTTCGCGAGATACATCATCGCCATGCGCGACGTGCCCGCCTTGCACGCAGTCCCGTCCATACCGTAGCAATCCAAGGTGTAGAGCATGACGCTGCGGATGATCTCGGGCGGCACCTCACGGCGCGGGAAGAGATAGCTCACCGCATTGAGCAGCGCCGTCGGCCCACAGTCGTACTCCGACATCTGATAGCGCAGGGGAATCTTCATGTGTACCCCCATTTCCGCAGCACATTCGGCGTCAAAATCGCCGCAATGACGAGCACGATCCCAACGATCTGCATCATGACAAAATGTGTATCAAAGATGAGCCATGCAAAGATGACGCTTGCCACGGGCTCGATTGTCGCCGTGATCGCCGTCTCCTCAGGACTCAGCCAACGCAGCCCGAGATTGAACGCAAAGAACGCAACAATCGTCCCAAAGCCAATGATGACGAGGAGATCGAGCCACGTCCCCGTCGTAAAAAAAGATCCGACATCGGCGATTGCCTGCGTCATCGGCAGGAGCGAAATGCCACCGATCAGCATGCAGACGGCGAGCAGAAAGAAACGGTCAAAGAGGCGCAGCAGATGCACGGGATAGAGCATGGCAAAGGTGAAGGTCGCCCCTGAGATGAGGCTCCAAACGATGCAGGACATCGGCACGGAGAGACGCCCGATATCGCCGCCCGTCACGAGGAGGAACACCCCCGCCACCGCCACGATGACCGTCCCCGCCTCCGCTGTCGAGGGCATGCGCCGCCAGCGCACAGCGAGATAGAGGATCATCATCGCAGGGCTCGTATAGCCGATGACAGTAGTCGCCGCCGCATCGCCCTCCGCAATCCCCATGAAATAGGAGTACTGCACAATCATGATCCCGAGAATGCCGTGGATCGCCAGCTGCGCGAGCAGGCGCGGACTCTTCCGCAGAGCGCGGACGCCGCGCCGAAGCCCCCCACTCCAATATGCAAGCAGGAAGAAGAGCGTACTCGACAGGAAGAGCCGCACCTGGGTGAGCTCGATGGGGACGTGCGCGGACTGCGTGTAGAAATGCTGTGCTGCCGTGCCACTCGCTGCCCACATCGTCCCTGCGAGCAGGACGAGCAGGACGGCGGAGAGATGCGACATTACGCCTCACCCTGCTCCCGCTTCACAACCTCGACGATCGCGCCGCAGACCTCCTCGAGCTGCGCCTGATCGCTGCCCTCCGCCATGACGCGGATGAGCGGCTCCGTGCCCGAGGGGCGCACGAGCACGCGCCCGTCACTGCCGAGCACGCGCTCGCCCTCCTCGATCGCAGCGCGGATCGCGGGATTCTCCTCCCAGCCCGCCTTCGTCTTCACGCGGACATTGACGAGGAGCTGCGGGTAGGTCGTCATCATCGCGTTCAGCTCCGACGCCTTCTTTCCGCTGCGGCGCAGCGCCGCGAGCACCTGCAGCGCCGTGATGAGCCCGTCGCCCGTCGTCGCATGCTCGGCAAAGATGATATGCCCCGACTGCTCGCCGCCGATGCTGTAGCCGTTCGCGCGCATGGACTCGAGCACATAGCGGTCGCCGACCGCCGTCACGTCGACGCGCCCGCCCAGCTCTGCGATTGCCTTGTGGAAGCCGATATTCGCCATCACCGTCGTCACGACCGTCTTGTGCGGCAGACGCCCCGCGCGAATCATCTCCGAGGCGCAGGCAACGAGGATGTGATCGCCGTCGATCAGCGCGCCCGTCTCATCGAGGCAGAGGCAGCGGTCTGCGTCCCCGTCGTGCGCAATGCCGATGTCCGCGCCGCGCTCGAGCACAGTGCGCCGCAGGGACTCGAGGTGGGTTGAGCCGCAGCCGTCGTTGATGTTCACGCCGTTCGGGAGCGCATGGATGACCTTCACCTCGGCGCCGAGGCGGCGCAGCACCTTCGGCATCGCCTCATAGGCGGCGCCGTTCGCGCAGTCGAGCACGATCTTCATGCCGTCGAACCGCTCCGTGCACGTGCTCACCACGTAGTCGATGTACTGGTTGAGGAGGTCGTCGCGGTACTCCACGATCCCGATCGCCTTGCCCGTCGGGCGCGCTGCATCGTCATTCGTCTGCAGGCGGCGCACAAGTGCCTCGAGCTCATCCTCCACCGCGTCCGGCAGCTTGTAGCCATCCCCGCCGAAGAACTTGATCCCGTTGTCGGGAAACGGATTGTGCGAGGCGGAAATCACAATGCCTGCCTGCATCCTGTGCTCACGCGCGAGATAGGCGACTGCAGGCGTCGGAACGACACCCGCGAGGAGTGCAATGCCGCCAGCTGAGCAAATGCCCGACGTGAGCGCCGCCTCGAACATCTCGCCCGAGATGCGCGTATCGCGTCCGATCAGGATGCGCGGGCGCACCTCCGACTGCGCGCCGAAATAGAGCGTCGCCGCACGCCCGAGATGATATGCCAGCTCCGGCGTCAGCTCCGTATTTGCCTCACCGCGCACGCCGTCCGTACCAAAAAGTCTCACCATGAACAGCCCCCTATACTATATTGTCTCTATAATCTACTGTATCTTTCCCAAAAATGCAAGCGCAGCTTTCAGCCCGTCGAGCGCCGCGCTCATAATGCCGCCCGCATAGCCTGCACCTTCACCGATCGGGTACAGCCCCGCCGCCGAGACCGATGCCATCGTCTCCGCATCGCGCAGGATGCGGCAGGGCGCGGACGAACGTGACTCCACGCCCGTCATCGGCACATCGGCAGCCCCGAACCCCGGCACGCGCTCCTCCCAAAATGTAAGCGCACGCGCAAGGGATGCCGTGCACGCAGGAGGCAGGAGCGCGCGCAGATCGGCAGCGCGCACACCAGGCGCATACGTCGGCGTGACGGCAAAGTCCTGGGTGCCCGTCCGCCCCGCACAGAAATCGCCGACGGATTGCACGGGCGCACGATAGTCGCCGCCGCCGAGACGAAATGCACGCTCCTCGAGTTCCCGCTGAAAGTGGATGCCGCCGAGTACATCCCTGCCCCAGTCTGACGGGCTGACCTGTACGAGCAGGGCGCTGTTCGCCACCCCCGAGTTGCGGCGATAGTTGCTCATCCCGTTCGTCACGAGCCGTCCCTCCTCAGATGCCGCCGCGACCACCATGCCGCCGGGGCACATACAGAACGAGTACACGCCGCGCCCGCCCGCCTCGTCGCGGTACGTCATCGCATAGTCCGCGACGGGGAGCTGCGGACTGCCCGCCGCCGCGCCGTACTGCATGCGGTCGATGAACGTCTGCGCGTGCTCGATACGCACACCGACGGCGAATGCCTTTGCCTCCATCATAAACCCCGCCTCATGCAGCATAGCGTACGTATCGCGCGCCGAGTGCCCGATGCCGAAAAAGGCAGCATCGGTGGAAATACGCTCCGCCTCGTTCACAACGAGCGCCGCGAGCCGTCCTGCACACAGCTCCACGCCCGTCACCTGCGCGCCGAAGCGCACCTCGGCGCCCATGCGGATGAGCTCGCTGCGCAGATTCTTCACCACGCGGCGCAGCACATCCGTCCCGATATGCGGCTTTTGGAGATATCGGATCTCCTCGGGCGCGCCCGCCGCGACAAATGCCTCGATGATCTCGCGCATGCGCGGGTCATTGCTGCGCGCCGTCAGCTTCCCGTCCGAGAACGTCCCTGCACCGCCCTCGCCGAACTGCACATTCGACGCAGGATCAAGCACACCCATCTGCCAGAAACGCGCGACATCCGCCGTACGCCGATCGACATCCTGCCCACGCTCAAGCACGAGCGGCACACAGCCCGCGCGCGCGAGCGCCCACGCAGCGAAGATCCCCGCAGGGCCGAATCCCACGACGACGGGACGTGTGCTCCTGCCCCCGACGCGCGGGATCATCAGCGGCGGATCGGCGGGTACAGGCATGACTTCTTTATCGCGTCGCAGTCGCGAGAGCACCGTGCGCTCCTCCTCCACCGCAACATCGAGGGTATAGATCCACAAAATCGGCGTGCCACGCCTACGCCGCGCATCCAGAGCCTTATGAACGACAATCACCCCGTGCACGGCACAGGGTGATTGCTTGAGGCGCTCCGCTGCGATCTCCGCGAGCGAAAGCGTGCTGTCATAGGGAACGCGCAGATTTTTCACGCGAATCATTGCATTGCTCCAACTTTAATCTCCACAGTCACATTCGGATCTGTCACCGTCACGCCCTCGGGCAGCGCAAGCCTCACTTGTCGCTGCTCCGTCTCGCGCACATGCGAGAGGGAGAACTCCTCCGTTGTGATGCTCGTGATCTTTCGGATGACATCCTCCGCGCCCGCAATCTCGATGCGTGCGGGCTCCACCGTGATCCCCTCGAGCTTCAGCTGCGGCGGGAGATCGCTCTGCGCCTTTGCCTGCACCTCGACCACCTTGCGCGAGAGGCCGCGTGCGAGATTCACCGTCACCTCCGTAGAGGGCGGTGTCAGCGTAATGCCCGAAACCTCACGTCCCTCGGCATTCAGCGCAAAGAGTGTCACGGTCGAGTTATAGTTACTCGACTGCCCGTTCAGATTGATATGCCCCACAATATGCACGACCTGATTCACGAGGCTGCGCGGCCCCTCCACCGTCGCAGCTTCGCTTGCCTGTGCAACTTTATCCACCGTGAAGCCCGTCGCGGGCGATCCGCTGAGGGTCAGCTCCGCCTTGAACGTCTTCTGAATCAGGCGGTCCAGATTCACATTGATCTTGTCCGGAGAGACATTCACAAGCTCAAAGCCATACGGAATCGCCGTTTCCACAGCATACTCCTTATCCCCCTCTGTAAAATCGACGAGATTCACGTGCGCATGGAAGTCGCTGCGGTCTGCCGCAACAAAGAGAGCGCGCGGCCCGCGCACGCGGATCGTCACCGTATTTGCAGCGGCATTCATCAGATAGCCGTCCGGCGCATTCTCGATCGTCACAGGTACCGTATAGCTGCCGTCAATCGCCGGGTTCTGATCGTTCATTACATAGAGCCAGAGCACAATCGCCACAATGACCGCCGCAATCTTCACGGGCAGATTATGCTGCACAATACTCCGAAGCCTTGTCATCATTTCTTCCTCCAGCTCCGAACGATTTCCCAAATAGACGAACGCGAGTTATAGGCAAAGGCGGGTGTCAGGATATGGGTCAGCTGATCCCCGTCCAGGTGACGATGAATCCGTCCGTTCTCCGCAATCGAGATCGTCCCCGTCTCCTCACTCACAACCACGACGAGGGCATCACACTGCTCGGAAAGTCCGATTGCAGCGCGATGACGCGTCCCGAGCTCCGTCGAGAGACTGCGGTTCTCCGTCAGAGGCAGGAGGCAGCCCGCCGCGATGAGGCGTTTCCCGCGGATCACCGCCGCACCGTCATGCAGCGGCGTATTCGGGATGAAGACATTCATCAGGAAGTCCGATGTAATGAGGCCGTCGATCTGTATGCCCGTCGCGCTGATGTCGTTCAGCCCCATATTGCGCTCAATGACGAGCAGTGCACCAATCTTGTTCGCCGAGAGGATCTTCACAGCGTTGCGGATCTCACGAATCGTGCTCTGCGCCTCCTCATCGTCAAGGAGCCCGCCCGCACGGAAAAAGCGCCCCTGCCCCAGATGCTCAAGCGCACGCCGCAGTTCCGGCTGAAATACGATCGGCAGCGCAACAAAGAGCAGGGTCACGGACTTCTGCAGGAGCCACGAGATCACATGTAGTTCGAAATAACTTGCCACCACCGTCACACCAAGCAGCACGAGGATGCCCTTTGCGAGCGTAATCGCACGCGTGTCCTCGAGCATGACATAGACGCGGTAGAGAATGAACGCCACAATCAGAATATCGAGAATATCCAGCAGCGTGATGGTCGACAGGATGCCGCGAAACTGCGTCGGCATCGTAAAATCAAGCGGCATAAGAACCCCCAAGGCAAACGCTTCCCTTTGTATGTCTCTGATACATCCCCGCAGGCAGTGATGCGCTTCCCACGCGCGCACTGCTACTATGTTAGAATTTCTCTCTGAATATCGAAAATCCTTGTGACCTGACCCTATCTTTCAAAAAAATTTCGCCCCCTCGACGAAAGACTTCCAAATGTATTGGGAACACCTTCGTAAAGGGAGCGAAATTGGAAGCATCAGCAGATCTTGCGAATCCAGCCCTCAGGAGCCTCGACCGTGCCGAGCTGAATGCCACGCAGCGTGTCATAGAGCTTCTGCAGGACAGGTCCCATGTGCTCCATGCCGCTCGGGAATGCGATTACATCATCGCCGTGCGTCACCGAGCCGACCGGCGAGATCACCGCAGCGGTTCCGCACAGGCCGCACTCGGCAAACTCCGGAAGCTCCGCGAACGCGATGGGACGCTCCTCCACCTTCATACCGAGGATGTGCTCGGCGATATAAACGAGAGAACGGCGCGTGATTGACGGCAGGATCGAATCCGACTTTGGCGTCACGACCGTGCCATCCTTCGTCACAAACAGGAAGTTCGCGCCGCCCGTCTCCTCAACATACGTGCGCGTGGCGGCATCGAGGAACATATTCTCATCAAAGCCCGCCGCTTTCGCCGTCATATAGGCATGCAGACTCATCGCATAGTTCAGCCCCGCCTTGATGTGCCCCGTGCCGTGCGGCGCCGCGCGGTCAAAGTCGCTCACGCAGATGCGTACAGGCTTCGCACCGCCCTTGAAGTACGGCCCCACGGGCGTTGCAAAGAGGCGAAACTGATATGCATCCGCCGGCTTCACGCCGATCACCTCGCCCGTCGCGAAGATGAGCGGGCGCAGATAGAGCGATGCGTCCGAGCCGTACGGCGGCACATAATCGCGGTTCGCCGTGACCACCGCGTCCACCGCCTCGATAAAGCGCTCCTCGGGGAACGACGGCATCTCGAGATACGCTGCCGACGCATACATGCGCGCCGCATTGAGATCGGGGCGGAACGTCACGATATGACCGTCCACGGTCTCATATGCCTTCAGCCCCTCGAAGACCTCCTGGCAGTAGTGCAGAATGCCCGCACACTCGCTGAGCGCAACCGTCGCATCGGACGTCAGTCCGCCCGCATCCCACGCACCATCCGCATAGTTCGACACATACCGCTCGGGCAGTGCGCGGTACGCAAACCCCAAATTTCCCCAGTCAATATCCGCTCTTGCCATAACTCTGCCTCTTTCCTACAAAAATGTAGTCCTATCATAGTACGATGAAGCACGATTGTCAACGATGTAATGCCTCAGTACGAAGTATTCGCATGGGACTTGCTCCGTAAACTCATACCGTTGTATTCGTCAGCTCCTTCAGCGCACGCGGCAGGAGCTCCAGAATATCGCCCGCCACAAGACCATTGCCGTTGTACTCATACGCGAGATCGCCTGCACGCCCGTGTGCATACACGCCGACAATCGGCGTCATCCCGCTCTCCATCTGCCGCATCAGCCCCGCGATCGTACCCGCGAGCACATCGCCCGCACCAGCCGTCGCCATACCCGCGTTGCCGCAAGTCGTAAAGAACGCATCCCCGTCGGGGTAGACCACGATCGTACACGCACTCTTCACGACAAAGACCGCCTGATATGCGTGCGCAGCCTCGCGCGCCACGCCGAGCAAATCATCCTCGACCTCGTCCACCGTCTTGCCTAGGAGCGCCGCAAACTCTCCGAGATGCGGCGTCAGGATCGGCACCTGCGGCAGATCGCGCAGCGCGTCGAGATGTCCTTGGAACGCCGCGATTGCATCCGCGTCCATCACAAGCGGCACCTTGACATCCGCCGCAAAGAGGCGCACGAATTCACTCGTCTCCGCCTTGCGCCCAAGCCCCGGCCCGATGAGCACGGCATCCATATTCTGTGCGAGCGAAAGAGCTGCCTCGAGAGCCTTCATCCCGCCGAAATAGCCCGCCCCCTCATCCGGAACGGGAACTACCATGACCTCCGTCAGCTTCGCCGCGAGTACGGGGTATAGGCGCTCGGGCACGGCAAGGGTCACCAGCCCCGCCCCGATGCGCAGAGCCGCCTCCGCCGCAAGTGCCGCTGCACCCGTCATCCCGAGCGAGCCCGCGAGCATGAGAATGCGTCCGCAGCTGCCCTTGTGCACGTCGCGCGCACGTGCGGGCAGGAGCTTCGCCGCAGCCTCCCGCGTAATGAGCGACTGGCGCAGTGCCTCCCCTTCGAGCAGAGCGCGGGGGATACCGATATCATCCACAAGCAGCTGCCCCGCGGCATTTGCCCCTGCGCCAAGGAGATGCCCGACCTTCGGCAGGCCGAGGGCAAGCGTGCGCTCCGCACGCACGGCAATGGAGCCGATACGCCCCGTATCCGCCTCCACTCCACTCGGGATATCGATCGCTATCACAGGCCTTCCCGCAGCATTGATTTCCTCGATGACACGCAGAACGGGCTTACGCAGCTCACCATGCGTCCCCGTACCGAGGATGCCGTCCACGACGGCATCGGTAAAGCGCAGCGAGACACGCAGGCGATCCCAGTCCCGATCACTGACGAGCGGACGGATCTCCACGCCCATTGCACGCAGCGCATCGTGCATCGCACGCGCCGCCTCGCTCAGGCGCTCCTCCTCTCCCGTGAAGAAGAGCTTCACGCGCGCGCCCATATTCATGAGATGGCGCGCAGCAGCAAAGGCATCCCCTCCATTGTTGCCGCCGCCGGCAAAGACGGTGAACACCTTATCCGCTGCTCCGTCGATCATTGCGGCGGCCTCCTCCGCCGTCCGCCGTCCGGCATTCTCCATCAGAGCAATGGCGGGCAGACCGTAGTCCTTTACCACAGTCTCATCAATTCGGCGCATATCCTCTGCAAACGATACATTCATCGCTGACCCTCCAATATACAATATGCCGTCGCGTAG
>ERZ773009.3173-NODE-3173-length-10034-cov-5.581421_pt1 | contig 10034 bp, 9 predicted proteins | sample MGYA00580663_ERZ773009 | MGnify/ENA primary metagenome ERZ773009 (study PRJEB29015, sample SAMEA2737969) | human oral metagenome | biome: human oral; feature: human-associated habitat; material: dental | place: China | collected 2026 ...
AGCTCATGGAGTTCGACATCGACTACATTCGTGAGAATGCGAAATCCGATGCCTGCCTTGTGATCTTCACAGGACTGCCCGAGGGCACAAGCATCGAGATGACCGCCACGGGCGAAGTCACGGCGCTCGATCCGGTCGCTAAGTTCTGATATTTACGTTTCACCAAAAAGCAGCTTGTTTTCGGACAAGCTGCTTTTTCTGTGGTATTTGTGACTTGAGAAACATTTCCAAAGTGAGATTCTATGTTATAATAACGCAAATACAATAATACAACAGGGGGAATTTCAATGAACAATACAAAGGCACCATTCCGCTATGACATCGTCGGAAGCTTCCTGCGCCCCGCCGCTCTCATGAAGATGCGTGAGGCACACGCCGCAGGAAACGCATCGGCAGACGATCTGCGGCAGGCGGAGGATACGGCGATCCGCGATCTCGTCGCAAAGGAGAAGGAAGTCGGGCTCTGTGCCGTCACGGACGGTGAGTTCCGCCGCCGCTACTGGCACCTCGACTTTCTCGCGGCACTCGGCGGCGTGGAGGAGATTGGTGCCGCACATTGGTCGGTCGCGTTCAAGGGCGCACAGCCAAAGGCGGCAACGGTAAAAATTGTGGACAAGGTGGACTTCGGCGCACATCCGTTTCTCGGTCACTTCCGTTTCCTAAACGATCTCGCGGGCGATGCCGTCGCAAAGATGACGATCCCCTCCCCCAGCATGCTGCACCTCATCTGCTGCGTGCGCGCGACGGACTACACGCCAATTCCGCGCTACGAGAACGAGGATGCGCTCTTTGAGGATATCGCGCTCGCCTATCAGAAGGCAATCCGCGCATTCTACGAGGCGGGCTGCCGCTATCTGCAGCTCGATGATACATCCTGGGGCGAGTTCTGTGACCCGGAGAAGCGTGCAGCGTACGAGGCGCGCGGCTTCGACCTCAACCGCATCGAGCGCGCCTACGTCGCGATGATCAACCGTGCACTGGAGGCAAAGCCTGCGGACATGACGATCACCATGCACATCTGCCGCGGCAATTTCCGCTCAACATGGTTCTCCTCGGGTGGCTACGAGCCCGTCGCAGAGATTCTATTCGGCGGCTGCAAGGTCGACGGCTTCTTCCTTGAGTATGACTCCGACCGCGCGGGCGGTTTTGCACCGCTCGATTTCATCAAGGATCAGCGCGTCGTGCTCGGACTTGTCACCTCAAAATCGGGCGAGCTCGAAAAGCGCGAGGATATTGTCGCACGCATCCACGAGGCGGCAAAGCACGTCCCGCTCGATCAACTTTGTCTCAGCCCGCAGTGCGGCTTCTCCTCGACCGAGGAGGGCAACATCCTGACGGAAGAAGAACAGTGGAACAAGCTGCGCTTCATCAAGGAGATCGCGGAATCTGTCTGGAAATAACTCCATAAAAAAGCGGCATCACATCGTCAATATTGAACGATATGATGCCGTTCCTTTATGCGTATTTACTTGATAAACCTGACCTGCTTGCAGATCTCCGCGCACGCTTTTTCCTTGCGTTCGTTGAAGATCACCTTGTTCTCCTCGAAGATGTTGCGCCCGTGGCTGTCGATGGAGACGATGAGGGGGCCAAACTCCTTCACCTTGCACGTCCAAAGCGTCTCTGGCATCCCGAGGTCGAGCCAGTGCGCATCCACGATCTCCTCGACGCACGTGGCGGCGACAACGGCGCAGCCCGCAGGGAAGACGCAGTGCAGTGCCTTGTGGTCGCGGCAGCCGCGCATCGTGCCGTCCTTCATGCCGCCCTTGCCGATGATGAGGCGTACGCCCGTCTCGGCGATGAACGCCTCCTCGAATTTCTCCATGCGCATGCTGGTTGTGGGGCCGACTGTGACCATTTCATACTTCCCCTCACCGTGCTTGCGGATGATCGGACCTGCGTGGAGAATCGCGCCGTCCTTCACGTCGACGGGGAGCTTTCGCCCCTCCTCGATCACGCGGCGGTGTGCCACATCGCGGCAGGTTGTGAGATAGCCCGTGAGGTAGATCACATCACCCACGTTGATGGCCGCGAGGTCTTCGGGCTGAATCGGGGTCGTCAGAACTTTCTTCTCCATCAGAAATCCACCTCCGCATGCGAGAGAATCTTATAGTCAAGATTCTTGTCAAAGATGATGTGCCCGCGTCTGTGCGACCAGCAGCCGACGCTCACGGCAACACCGATCACAGACGGATGGCGTGCGCTGTTCTCGATGTTGACGCCGAGCACGGAGTGCTTGCCCATGAGCCCCTGCGGGCCGAGTCCGATGGCATTGATGCCGTCCTCGAGCAGCTGCTCCATCTCGGCAGCGCGCGAGTTTGGATTGTGCGAGCCGACGGGGCGCATGAGTGCCTTCTTCGAGTGCAGTGCCGCCACCTCGACCGACGTGCCGACGCCGACACCGACGAGGAGCGGCGGACAGGCGTTCAGCCCGTAGCTCGTCATGACATCGAGGACGAAGTGCGTGACGCCCTCGTAGCCCTCGCCCGGCATGAGTACCATCGCCTTGCCCGGGAGCGTGCAGCCGCCGCCCGCCATATAGGTATGGATCTCGATATCATCACGCTCCGGGACGATCTCCCAGAACACGGACGGAATCTCCTTGCCGACATTCTTGCCCGTGTTGTACTCGTCGAACGTCTCCACGGCGTTGTGACGCAGCGGCGCATCTGCCGTTGCCTGCACGACCGCCGCGTGCAGAACCTCCTCCATCTCGCCCATGTAGGGGAAATTCACCCCGCATTTCAGAAAGAACTGCGCCGCGCCCGTATCCTGGCAGCTCGGACGGTTCAACTTCATTGCAAGTTCCTGATTCTTCTCCATCGTCTCATAGATGGACTTCGCGAGCGGCGCATCCTCCGCTGCCGCCAACTCTCTGATCTTTGCCCGCACATCATCCGGCAGCCGCTTGCCCGTGTACGCCACAAATTTTGCAAGCACGTCGGTCATGCGCGCGACAGCTTCCACTTTCGTCATAATGACGCCCCCTTTACACAGCTCGAATTATACGCTATCCTTCACTATAAGTCGAATACGTATTTTTCTATCCAGCATATAACAAAAAACTTATAACGAGGTGTGTTATGGAATTTCGTCATTTTCGCTATATCCTGAAAATCGCCGAGGAGGGCACGCTCTCGCGCGCAGCAAAGGCACTCTATGTCTCGCAGCCGTCGCTCTCACAGCTTCTCGCTGCGCAGGAAAAGAAGATCGGTGCGCCGCTCTTTGACCGCGGTACACGGCTCACACCGACTGCCGTCGGCAGACGCTATCTTGAGACGGCACGCTCCATCATCGCGCTCGATGAATCCTTCCATCAGCAGGTGGACGACATTGTGCGCGGCGCGGCGGGCGATGTGACCGTCGGGCTCACTCAGTTCCGAAGCACACATCTCCTCGCGCCCATGCTCCCCGCCTTTCGCGCGAAATATCCAAAGATCACGCTCCACCTGCGCGAGGATACGACGGAGCGCCTCGAAGAGATGGCGGCGGCGGGAGAAATGGACTGCATGATCTCGCTGCTCCCCATCGACGAGCGCCGCTTCGACTATGACATACTCTTTGAGGAGCGCCTTCTGCTCGCGCTCCCGCCCGCACATCCCGTATGCACCGCACTCGGACTCGTCCCCGGCGACCGCACGTCTCTGCCGAGAGTGCCGCTCGCCGCACTGCGTGAGACGCCGTTCCTCCTGATGCACCGCGAGCAGAAGCTGCACGATATGCTCCTTACGCTCTGCGAGGACGAGGGCTTCGTCCCCGAGATCGCACTCGAAACACGCAGCATGAACACGGCGCACGCCCTTGCGGGTGCGGGGCTCGGCGCTGCCGTCCTACCCGAGACACTGATCGCCGCCGCACCGCCCGCGCATCCGCCCTGCTATGCTGCCATAGAGGGTGATCCCTGCCGCATGATCGTGCTCGCACGTGCGAAAAAGCGCTACCTCCCGCGCGCTGTCAGCATATTCCGCGAGGAACTCCGGACATTCTGCTCTGACATACAAAAAGAGCAGAAGCCGCTTTGACTTCTGCCCCGCTGTTGTCTATGAATGTACGAGATTATTTCACCACATCTCCGTGCCAGTCCTTGATGCCGCCCATCTCTACAATATTTGTATAGCCCATGTTCGCGAGCTTCTGCGCCGCCTGCTGACTGCGTGCACCGCTGCGGCAGTAGACAAAGATCATCTGATCCTTATCGGGCAGCTCCTTTGGCGGCACCGTAGTAATGGATTCGTTCGGCACATTGATGGCATGCGGAATATGTCCGCCTGCATATTCCCCCGCTGTCCGCACGTCCAAAATAATATAGTTCGTATTCTCCGCCATCATCCGCTGCGCCTCATCGGATGCAACGCGCTGAAATGCTGCCATCGCCTCTTCCTTTCCCTCCGATGCCGCTGACGACTGTGCTCCGCCGCAGCCGGAGACAGACAGCATCAACATAACGACGAACATCAATACCATCCATATTCTCATCGTATCACTCCTTAAATCCCTCAAATCAAATGTTATTTTTCGCTTTTAGTCTTTTCTTTTATGGCTATATCTACTACAGCCTTTGATACCATTTCTGCATCATGTCGTATATAGCCATTTTTTATTTCAATTAATTTTTCTTCTATACATTTTATGCCCATAGCTTCTAGGCCATCCCTCTGGTCCTTGTCTAACATAACAAGCTCTGCCCCATCTTTGGCATATCTTTCAAATACCCCCTGAGGAAGGTGTTCATTATTGATCAGGACGTAGTCTATAAAGTTTATACCTGCGTGTTCAACTATAACTTTTACATGGTCTAGGACATTTTTGCCCCCAGTTTCACCAGGCTGTGTCATTATATTACAGACATAAACTTTAGGGGCCCTGGTAGTTGATAGGGCATCTACCACGCCTTCAACCAGGATATTTGGAAGTATACTTGTGTATAGGCTTCCCGGCCCTATGGCCACTACATCTGCATTTTTTATGGATGTAACCACCTCATCAAGTGGTTTTGCATCCGGATTATCCAAATATATCCTATTAATTGGACTATTAGTCTTTCTAACTTGACATGGAATATTTGATTCTCCTACTACGGTCTCACCATTTTCCAATTCAGCTATCAGGTTTATATTGTCCAGGGATACTGGCAATACCCTTCCTGTAACTGCAAATACCTGGCCCATCTTATAGACAGCAGTTTCAAAGTTACCATAAATACCTGTCATTGCTGCAAGGAATAAGTTACCAAAACTCTGTCCCTTAAGGCTACCATCTGTAAACCTATACTTCATAACCTCACTCATAGTAGGTTCCATATTGGCCAAGGCCAATAGACAGTTTCTTATATCTCCAGGTGGAATCATGCCCAAGTCTTCTCTCAAGACCCCTGAGCCACCACCGTCATCTGCCACTGTTACAATTGCAGTTATATTTTTTGTTTCATGCTTTAGGCCTCTCAGGAAAACTGACTGACCTGTTCCACCACCTATAACTACTACATTAGGATCATCTTTCTTATAGGTGAACATCTCCATTTGCTTCATATTCTGCTCAACAGTCTTCTTGTATAACTTAGCAACCTTATATAGGACCGCTAGGGCCAATATAAAGGCTAGTATACTCAAGAAGGGTAGCACTAATGAAATAATCTCCCATTTACTCATATCGTCACCCCTAATCCAACTTGGCGTCCCTATGCTTTTTGACTGCCCTATAACCCTTGTCATTCAAGTGATCATAAGTATAATTAGCTATTGTGACAGACCTGTGTCTACCACCAGTACAGCCTACACCTATAACCAAGTGCTGCTTACCCTCGTTGATATACTCAGGTATCAAGAAGTCTAGCATATCAAAAAACTTTTCTATAAAATCATGACTTACCTTTGAATCCATTACAAAGTCTCTTACGTCCTGGCTATCACCCGTCTTTGGTCTAAGTTCTAAATCATAGTATGGGTTGGGTAAAAACCTTACATCTATAACCAAATCCGCATCTGTTGGCAGACCGTACTTAAACCCGAAAGATACTACTGATATGGTGATATTTGGACTTTCAAGCCCATCTCCCTCATCGTACATACTGGCGATTTCGGCCTTTAGGTCCTTAGGTTTCATATTTGTTGTATTAACTATCATCTGTGAAACCCTCTTCAAAGGCTCCATTATTACTCTTTCCTTCTTTATGCCATCTGATATCTGTGAATTTACAGCCAGTGGATGGTTACGCCTAGTCATCTTATACCTCTTAATCAAGACGTCGTCATCACAGTCTAAATAGATCATATCGTACTTAAAATTGGCCGCACTCAGCTGGTCAAGGGCTGAATTAAGGGTCTGGAAAAATTCCCTCCCCCTTATGTCTATACCTAGGGCTACCTTGTCTATATTTGAATTTCCATGGAAAAATAATTCTGCAAAATTCACTATCAAGGCAGGAGGTAAATTATCTACACAATAAAAGCCTATATCTTCCAAGGCTCTCATGGCCTCACTCTTGCCTGAACCTGATAATCCAGTTACTATGACAAACTTCATAAAAAACCTCCTTTTAGGAAACTTACTATTACATTTAAATTCCAACAGACCTAACCTAGATTTACAATCCTGCCTGGGTCAAGTCCACTTTCCTCTACTATTTTATATGCCATCTCAAAATTGGCTACATTTTCAGGTTTGTGGGCATCAGAACCTATATAGAAGTCTATATCCATATGGCTAATGGCCTTTATCATGCTAGCACTAAGCCTATCGTGATGGCCATTAATTTCTAGACCCGTATTGGTTTTCACTGCAGCTTGGGCTACCTCTACAATATCTATCACTCCTTTATCTCCTGGATGGGTGATATATTTGATATCATACTTGTGCATAGCCTTGACAAGGGCCCTTGTATTGTATTTTTTTGAAAACAACTTACCCGAAAATAATAAATTATCTATATGGTGGAGTATTGACCTAAAGGATGTTGGCCTTGATCCATAATGGTAGCCAGCCAATATATAGTCAAAATACTGGACCATATCATCTGGCATATCTATCTTGCCAGTATCATCTAAGATATTACACTCCATCCCCATCAGTATCTTAATCTGTGGGTATTTTTTGTTTAGCCTATCTATTTCTTCTCTTTCTTTCTTAGCATTTTTTCTAGATAAGCCGTAGAAATTATGATTAAATCCGTGTTCGGAAATACCAATAACCTCTAGGCCCTTATCTATGGCTGCCAGGACATTTTCTTCAATAGTCCCCTTTGCATGCCGTCTCTTTTCATTATTACCACAACTAAGGATAGTATGTGTATGATAATCTGCAAGAATTTTCATAGCCACCTCCAGATTACTTATTTATAATTGCCTAAATCAGTTTTTAGACACTTATTCCTCATCCTCACCTAGGATCTTTACTTCTTCTTCAAGATGTACACCCTGACATTCATATACTGTAATCTTTACATGTTCAATCAGGTCTACTATATCCTTGGCACTTGCCCTATTATAGTTTATAACAAAACCAGAATGCTTGCTGGATACCTGGGCCCCACCTACAGATACACCCTTAAGGTCGGAATCCTGTATCAGCTTACCTGCAAAGTATCCTGTTGGCCTCTTAAAGGTACTCCCTGCACTCGGGTACTCTAGCGGTTGCTTAGACCTTCTCTGTAGGGCTAGGTCTTCCATTTTGGCCTTTATTTCAGCCTTGTCTCCTTTTTCCAGTGAGATTACTGCTGAAATAGCTATCCACCTTTCATCAGACAACCTACTATGCCTATAGCCAAAATTCATTTCTTCGTTAGTGAATTCAACTACCTGACCCTCTTCATCCATCAACCTTACAGTCTTGACTATGTTCTTCATTTCACCACCATAGGCACCTGCATTCATAGCTAGGGCACCACCTAGTGTTCCTGGTATGCCTGATGCAAACTCAAAACCTGTCAGAGATTCATTCATCACAGCCCTTCCTATAACTGATAGGAGAGCTCCGGACTGGATTTCCACCTCTGTTCCCCTTATTTCAAAATTGCTAAAGTTGTCTGATATTTCTATTACCAGACCCCTGAAGCCACCATCTTTTATCAATATATTACTACCATTTCCCTTTACTAAAAATGGTATTTCTAATTTATTAACCAGTTTAAAAATATTGCTTATTTCTTCCTCAGTTCTTGGCCTAACCAGAATATCGGCAGGACCACCAACCTTGAAGGATGTATGTCTATTCATTGGTTCATCTATATAAATTGATTTTTCATCTATAATTTGACTCAATAAATTATAAATTTCTTTTTTATCCATCTTATCCTCCTTCTAAAATATCTAATAATCTACCACCTTATATGATAACCAATACAGAAAAAAATAACAATAGTTTTTGGAAATTAATTATTTTTCATTATTTTTAATTGCCACAGTAAGCTTGTTTGAAAATTCAACTGCAGCATCATTTCCTAGTTGTCTTTGCCTATAGTTCATGGCAGCCACCTCTAGTATAAGGGCTGTATTCCTTCCTGGCCTTACTGGTACTACTAATTTTTCTATCTTTTCTCCTAGCATATACTCATAGTCCTTGTCTAAACCTAGTCTATCATAGTACTTCCCTGGTTTCCAGCTTTCTAAATATACTACCAGGTCAATTTTCTTTGACATATTCATGGCCCTTGCACCATAAAGACTCTGCACATCTATTATGCCTATCCCCCTGATTTCGAGGTAGTTTCTCAATATCTCTGGGGCTTGACCTACTACCAGGCCATCGTCTACCCTCTTTATCTCTACAGCATCGTCTGCTACCAACCTATTTCCATTTTGTATCAACTCCAAGGCTGTTTCTGACTTACCTATGCCACTTTCCCCCCTTATCAAGACACCAACCCCATTTACATCTACTAGTACACCATGGATTGTCTCCTGAGGGGCCATCTTGTCTTCAAGGTACCATGACAGCCTGTTTATAAACCTAGTTGTGGCAAGGTCAGTTGAACAAACTATGACATTGTGTTTTTCAGCATAATCATAGAATTCTTCCTTTAATTCAAGCCCTCTTGTCACTATTACCAGGGGCATATCGTGTGAAAAAAATTCATCAAGAGTCTTTTGCCTGTGCTTATGGGTAAAGTTTCCAAAGAATTTATATTCCGTCTTACCTATAATCTGTATTCTTTCAGAAGTGAAATAGTCAAAATATCCTGCCAGCTGAATACCCGGCCTGTTTAACTCTTTTTCTGTGATATATGTTTCTTCTGCCTTATTGTCCGGAGAAATTATCTCCTTTAATTTTAAATCGTCAATTAATTTTCTTACTGTAATTTTTGACATCGTATTACCTTTCATTTTTACTTTTCGGTTCTTATATGGCCAATAAGACCTACCTCGTCCTATTTATGTACCTTAATATATCCTCTGCCAACCTTTCTGTTATACCATCTATAGCTACCAGGTCTTCCTTGTTGGCCCTCTTTATGTTATCAATATCTTTAAACCTATCCATCAAGACCCTCTTCCTCTTTGGTCCTATGCCGGGTATATCATCAAGGATTGACTTAGTCATCTTCTTGTCCCTCAGGCTCCTGTGGTAGGATATAGAATAGTTATGGACCTCTTCCTGGATGCCTGCCACAAACCTGTAGAGGCTAGTCGTCCTATCTAATTCAACAGTCTTATCTCCATTTAAAAGACCCTTGGTCCTATGCTTGTCATCCTTATACATGCCCCAAAGGGGTATATTTTCACCATTATCTTCCATCACCTTTTTTACAGCTGATACCTGGCCCTTACCACCATCCAACAAGATTAGGTCTGGTAGGTTACCGTGTTTTAATCTCCTATCCAAAACCTCTGCCATTGAAGCGTAGTCATCCGGTCCCTCAACTGTCTTTATCTTAAATCTCCTATATTCCTTTTTATCCTTTACACCATTTGTGTAGACTACCATAGTTCCTATGGAATCAACCCCCTGGATATTAGATATATCGTAGGCCTCTATCCTCTGGAGATTTTTAGCGTCCAGGCCTAAAATTTTGGCCAACTCCTCAAGTGAACCAAGACTCT
>ERZ773009.3175-NODE-3175-length-10033-cov-11.660052_pt1 | contig 10033 bp, 6 predicted proteins | sample MGYA00580663_ERZ773009 | MGnify/ENA primary metagenome ERZ773009 (study PRJEB29015, sample SAMEA2737969) | human oral metagenome | biome: human oral; feature: human-associated habitat; material: dental | place: China | collected 2026 ...
GTGCTGGTGGCGCTGGGGAGCGCGGTGAGTCGGCTCCCGCTGTGGCAGCACCTCGTGGTGATCGGCGCGGCCTGCCTCATGGCGACGGCCAGCGCCGTCCTGGTGGCCCCGCCAGGGATCCTGATGGAGGAGTGGCTCAGCCAGGTGGTCGCCGTCCTGCTGACGGCCATTGCGGCAATGCTGGCGCGCAGCGTCGCGAACTGGCGGACGGCGCAGCTTCGGGCCCAGGCGGAGCGAGAGCGCTTCCGGGCGCTTCGGGCCGAGCGCGACCGCGCAGTGAGCCGGGCCGGTATCGCCGCCGAGCTGCACGACTCTGTGGGGCACGGTCTGACCACGATCATCGCCCTGTCCGAGGGGCTGGCCAGCAGCGCCGACCCGGAGGTCGACGAGGCGCTCGGAGGCATCAACGAGGTGGCGCGGGAGTGCCTGGAGCAGACGCGCCGGGCGGTCAGGGCCTTGGCCGATGGCAAGGGGGAGTCAGCGGAGTCACCGGACCGGCACGGCGCTGGGCGCAGGTCCTGGGATGAGATCAGGAGCGTCGTCGGCAGGGTCCGGTCGCTGGGCGTCACGGTCGTCTTCACCGAAACCGGGCAGCGGGCCGACGACGCCGGGCAGGCCGACCTATGCTTCGCGCTCACCCGGGAGGCGCTCACCAACGCGGTGCGGCACGCGCACGCGCTGTCGCAGGTGCGGGTGTCCTGGGACCACGGCGAGTCGGCGGTGACGGTGACGGTTCGCAACGACGGCGCCTCGGATGACAGGGGCGGGGAAGATGACGGCTGCCGTGGTGGGGCTGTGGAAGGGACGGGCCTGCTGCGGCTGTGGAGCCGGGTCGAGGCGGCGGGAGGCTCGCTGGACTGGGGGCCCGAGTCCGATGGCGGCTGGCTGGTGACGGCGACGGTGCCGAGAACTCGCGGTGAGGGCTGAGGCGTGGGCGCGGAATCGGAGGGGTTGAGGCCGACGTCGGTCATGATCGTGGACGACCAGCGCTACGCGCGCATGGGGCTGGCGCTCATGATCCGCAAGGCTCCGGACCTGCGCGTGGTGGCGGAGGCCGGTGATGGTCAGGAGGCGCTGGAGGTCCTGGAGCAGCTGAACCGGTCGTCGGGGCTGCCCGACGTCGTGCTCATGGATGTGCGTATGCCGGGCATGGACGGGATCAGCGCGACCCGGGCGATGGCGCGGCGGTTCCCGACGGTGAAGGTCCTGGTGCTGACCACCTACGACGAGGACGACTACGCCTTCGGGGCGCTGGAGGTGGGGGCCTCGGGGTTCCTTCTCAAGGACGTACGCGCGGCGCAGCTGGCTCAAGCGGTGCGGGCGGTGGCGCAGGGCGATGCCGTGCTCACGCCGCGCGTCACCAAGGAGCTCATCGCGCGAGGGGTTCCACGGGCGCTGTCTGGGGCGCAGCGCGAGGGGCTGCGGGAGCGGTTCGGGGTGCTCACGCCCAGGGAGCTCGACGTGGCCCGACTCATTGCGGAGGGCATGTCGAACGAGGAGATCGCCGAGCGGCTCGTGCTGCAGCCCGCCTCCGTGCGCCGCAACGTCAGCCGTATCCTGGCCAAGCTCCACCTGCGTGACCGCGTCCAGATCGCGGTCGCCTGGTACAAGAGTGGTGGGTGAGATGTGAGGTTCATGTCCGCGTCAGGCTTGTGCCGTCCGATGGCACTGACAGGGATGTTCGACGCGTAAGGGCACATGTCGTCGCGGGCGGGGACTTTCGACGCCGTCGGGGACGGGAATCCTGTCCCCGAACGCGTGGGCTGTCCCCGGCTGGAGCGGACCGCACCCGGCCGCGCGGAATGTCCCCGCCGGCGTCGGGCGGAGGAGATCCTGTGAGACATAGTGGCCGATGCCCAGGCAATGGGCGCCTATGACGACGACTCTGCCGAGGCTCGCCAAGTTCTCAAGGGCCTCCGCTCCCAAGACTAACTTTCAGGGGTCGCTTCTTGTGTCGATGGCTGTGAATGTTCAGTAGTGCCCGGCACGGAGGGGATGTCGAACGAGGAAATCGCCGAGCGGCTCGTGCTGCAGCACGCCTCTGTGCGCCGCAATGTCAGCCGCGTTCTGGCCCAGCGCCACCTGCGCGACCTCGCCCAGATCTCCTTCGATAGCAAGAGTCCAGTAATCGATTGGGGTAACATTCCCGCATCTGTCAAAGAGGTTTGATTGTGCAATATATGCCCGCCTATTCTAGCAGGTACGGGTGCTGTAAGCAGATAATGCGAGAAATTCTTAGTATTGGTCGATAAACAGTTCTGTTTCGTTCATCGGGATGACTGGAGAGAGTGATGCGAGAGTGCTTGATTCCACAATAGGAGTATCTCTAATGGTGTTGCTAAGTGTCGGTATGAGCCATGAACTATCCCAGAGTCGATGTTCTTCTTTTCTGCTTCTATGAGAAACGTGGTGACATAGGGATTCTTGATACTCAGGGTGAAGTCCCAAGGGTTCAAGGGCTCTTTGCAGCCATAAATCAAAATATCCAGTGTTTGGAACCTCTGACATGCGTCGTTTTATCAGCTCGACTTGTGATTCGATGTCGTCTGCATCGAGTAAGCAGAACAAATGAGATAGTATACCCATACATTGGGGGTAGGTTCGAGGGTTCTTCAACATAACGCTAACTATGATTGCGATCAATGTTCCAATGTCGACATGGGTGAGTGTTGTGTCCGGAGATCTTGACAGGCTCTTTCGAAAATCGGCGAGTAGGCGCACAAGTCCCCCGCTATTAGGATGCTCCAATGCGAACTGCCTAATTGAAAGTAATCTTTTCTGAGGCCTTCCTTTTGGAAACACCTCTGGAAAACCTAGTTTAATTAGAGAAGATTTATCCTCTTTTATGGAGGTGGATATGATGTCGTCAGAGATTAGAGTCTTGGATTGGTTGAGCCTCATGTTTAGGGATTGGAGCACTTGGGTTAGAGTTAGCAGGAGTTTCCGAGCGTCCTCCATCGAGTTTGTGAAAATTCGATAATCGTCACGATAGCGAAGGATCTCGAAATCCATTTCGCTTTGACCTGCCGTTGAAGCGACATCGTCGATTTTCTGAATAAAAAGCATGTCAGCGTAACCAAGTATCGCTTCCGCAATCAGGTCTGAAATAACGTTACCCTGAGGTATTCCGTTAGTTTGGCCATACTGCATATCCTGGAAAACGTTGTCGATTTGATCGCCGAACAGTTGTGTTTTGTGTCTCCCTCGATTGTGTTTTGATAACGTCTTGCCGTGAAGTGCCCACGGGATGGTGTGCGTGTAGATCGATCCGTAGCAGTTCGCTATGTCGGTTACGCTAATGTACTTGTATTCTAGTGATTTTGCTATCGATTCTTGCTCGAATCGGCTCCAATAGTCAAGAATTGACGACTCGGTTGCGGCTTTAGGTGAGTTCTCGACTTGAGGTATTGAACAACATCTAATTTTCGGTATTTTCATGAAGTCCCTAAAACAGGATAAAATGCAACCCCAATTCGAAGGATCGGTAATCAGGTTCACTAATTCAACATAAAGTACCGGATGAATTAGATCGAACTGACGCCATGATAGGTCCGATCCCTTGTTCGAAACTAGTCGGTAGTTTGCTGTTTCGAGATCCCGGATTCTTGGATTGCCGCTCTGGTAGTGCTTTCGCTCACCTCCAGTGCTGTCCATGGCGTCCGAGGTCTTATTCAAAAGTTCTGTAAAGTCAAAATATGGAGGGATTGGTAGTCTGGAAAATGATGATGATGCCATTAATGCTTTTCTAGCTTCTGCTGCACTTAATTCAATGATGGAAGTCATGGCCTATTTTGTTTGGTGTTATAGGTATTTAAATCGCTCGACGTAGGCGGCCAGGGCGGCTTGGACGCGGCGCTTCTTCTCGTCGTGGCTGTCGCCAGCCGAGTTGCGGAATCTTGGGGTGGGCGGCAGGATCCTCGTGATCGCGGTCCCCTCGGTGGGCACGTACCCGTCCCGCAAGGCGGCCTCTACCAGCGCCTTCGCAGGCCCTTCACGCAGCCGCTCGTCGCGGATGATCGCCGCCAGCTCTTCGCTGCGCCGCTGCTTAATGAACGCCCGCCACTGCTCATCCACGTCCCCGAATGCGGACACTGTGTGTACGAAGTCCTCAATGAGATCGCGCTTGTTGTGCAGGCTGGGACTGGACATCACAGCCCGGCGGATCTCCACCGGGATCTCCTTGTCCTCGCCGTCGCCCACTTCGCCCCGGTGCTTCTCCACCAGCATGAGGATGTAGGCGACGCCCACCTCCACCTGCTTGACCAGTTCGATCTCGAAGACAAGGTCGTCGTTGACGACCTCCTTTTCCACGTCGGCCGCCCGCCGCATCTCGGTATACAGGTCCACGTACACGCTGCGGTAGTCCTGGAACTCGGCCTCGCCGATGACGTCGTCGTCTCCGAAGTCGTCAAAGCTCGCCAGGATGTTGCGCAGCCGCAGGATCTTCCCGAACTGGCGGATGAACTCCTTCTGCTCGGTCTCCGAGGCGATCAACTGTCCCGGCTCGAACCTCGCCCGCAGCTCGCTGAGCCTCTTAAGATACTCATCCAGGTACTCCTTGTACGGCTTGAGGAGCACCAGCCCGCCGGCGGCCTCGTTGCCGAACAGGGCGATGGCCTCGTCGGTCTCCTCCTGCAGGTCTCGGAAGCAGACCACGTTGCCGTAGGTCTTGACCGAGTTGAGGATCCGGTTCGTGCGCGAGAACGCCTGGATGAGCCCGTGTGTGCGTAGCGACTTGTCCACCCACAGGGTGTTGAGCGTCTTGGAGTCGAACCCGGTGAGGAACATGTTGACCACGATGACGAGGTCGATGGTCCGTTCCGCCAGCCGTCGGGAGACGTCCTCGTAGTAGCCCTCGAAGCCCTGCGCGCTCGTGTCGTAGGCGGTGCCGAACTGCGCGTTGTAGTCGCGGATCGCCTCATCGAGGAAGGCACGGTCGTCCGCGGTCAGTTGCGAGGGGTCTACGGCCTCATCGGCCAGCGTCTCACCGGGCGCATCGGCGTTGGGTGCGTAGGAGTAGACGATGCCGACGCTCAGGCGCCGGTCCGAGGCCAGCCCCTCCTGCTGCCGCTTGAACTCCATGTAGTAGGCGCGCGCCGCCCGGATCGACGCCGTCGCGAACAGGGAGTTGAAGCCCAGCACCCGCTTCTGCCCCAGCGTGTAGGAGGAGTTGCGCCGCGTCTTCTGGTCAAAGTGTTCGCGGATGTAGCCCACCACCTGGGCCAGCCGCTCGGGCGCTAACAGCGCCCGCTCGGTGTCGATGCCACTGATCTCCGCGTCGCGCACGGCGTCAGGCATCTTGATCGTGTCGATGTAGTCGATGCGGAACGGCAGCACGTTCTTGTCCCGGATCGCGTCCACGATCGTGTACGTGTGCAGCTGGTCGCCGAAGGCCTGCGCGGTGGTGCGCAGCTGGACGTTCCCGCTGGAGCCGGAGTTCGCCGCGAAGATTGGCGTGCCCGTGAACCCGAAGAGGTGGTAGTTGCGGAAGGCCTTGGTGATGGCCGTGTGCATGTCCCCGAACTGGCTGCGGTGGCACTCGTCGAAGATGAGGACCACGTGCCCGGTGTAGATGGCGTGCTTGCGGTTACGCCCCACGAAGTTGGAGAGCTTCTGGATCGTGGTGACGATGATCTGTGTATCCGGGTCGTTGATCTGCCTGCTCAGCTGGTTGGTGGACTGGTTCGCGGAGACCGTCCCCTCGGCGAAGCGGTTGTACTCCTTGATGGTCTGGTGGTCCAGGTCCTTGCGGTCGACGACGAAGATGACCTTGTCGATCCCCTCCATCCCGGCAGCTAGCTTGGCGGTCTTGAAGGAGGTGAGGGTCTTGCCCGAACCGGTGGTGTGCCAGATGTAGCCGCCGCTGGCCACGGTTCCGGTCTGCTTGTTGGCCGATGCTGTGAGGATCCGCTGAAGGATCGCCTCGGTCGCGGCGATCTGGTAGGGCCGAATGACCAGCAGCTTCTGCGCGGTGGTGAAGACGCAGTAGCGGGTCAGCAGGGCCAGCAGCGTGTGCTTGGCGAAGAAGGTCCGGGTGAAGTCGACCAGGTCCGTGATCGGCTTGTTCGCGGCATCGGACCACCAGGAGGTGAACTCGAAGGAGTCCGAGCTGGCGGCCTTGGATTCGCGCTTGCCGCGCGTGGACTCGGTGACGTGGTCGAACCGGGTGGTATTCGAGTAGTACTTGGTGTGGGTGCCGTTGGAGATGACGAAGATTTGGACGTAGCCGAATAGGCCGGCGCCCGCCCAGAAGGAGTCGCGCTGGTAGCGGTTGATCTGGTTGAAAGCCTCGCGGATGGGAACGCCGCGGCGCTTGAGCTCGATGTGCACCAGCGGCAGGCCGTTGACGAGGACGGTGACGTCGTAGCGGGTGTGGTGGGCGCCGGTCTCGACGACGTACTGGTTGGTGACCTGCAGACGGTTGTTGTGGATGTGCTGCTTGTCGATGAGCCGGATGTTCTTGGACTCGCCGTTGTCCCGGATGAGGGTCTGGACGTGATCCTCCTGGATACGGCGGGTCTTCTCCGCGATCTCGTCCCCGCCGCCTGAGCGGGTGCGGATCGACTGGGCGAAGAAGCGCTCCCACTCCTCATCGGTGAAGGCATAGTCGTTGAGGGTTTCGAGTTGGGCGCGCAGGTTGGCGACGAGTTCGTCCTCGCTGGTGAAGGTGACGTACTCGTAGGCCTGAGCCTGTAGCTGGCGGATGAAGGCCGCCTCCAGCTCGGCCTCCGACTGGTAGCCGGCGCGGTCGGTCCCGTCGGGCTCATAGAGGCCGACGACGGTGCTCTCACTGGTCAGGACGACCGGTTCGACGCCGACGGCCGAGGCTTCACGAATGGTCATGGGAGGACGCTTTCGTCAGGGCGGAAAAGGTGGGTAGAGACGGATGAGGCTGGAGGGAGTGAGGTGGGGTAGCGCAGGTGGAGGACTGCGCGTGAGTGCTACTTCCTCTCCGGGAAGGTGAGGAGACGGTCGCGGTAGCACTGGTACTGCCGACGACGAGCCTCGATCTCTGCGGGAAGGCCGGAGGTCAGGTCGTTGACGAGAAGATCGAACTTGTCCAGAAGGTGAACAATTTCGCGTTGTTGATCGATAGGTGGAGCCGGAACGAGGGTCTCGCTCACGATTTTAGAATTGAGGTTTCTTACCGTTCCCGAGCCTGCGCGTTGCGCGAATCCGTTTTGAATGGGGGATGATCGCAAGACGTGATAGAGGAAGTCTGGGTCGAAGGTCTTCTCATAGTTTGATATGACTAGCCAGCCGTCATGAATGCATCCGTTGATCTTCGAGATGTAAGGCCTACCGAAACTCATGGAGTTTGATAGGATAAAGTCTCCCGGCTTGATTTGTCGTGACTTTTTGGCGCCATCGGCGCTGATGTGTTGTGCGGTAGTGGTGATATATTTTCCTTGCGGTGAAACGTCTCCAATTTTGATCCACGGTATTCCGACATCATTTGTGATGAACTTGCGGATTGGTCGCGGAGAGGCTCCTCGTGTGATGCGGGAAACTTCCCCCAAATTGACAGATTCTCTTGGAGATCGAGGTGCCACAAGGATGTCGCGATAATATGTAAATTGTTGTTGGCGGACCTCAAGTTCTGCTTCCAGTTCTGCCTCTAGTTGGGTGAACTGGTCTAGCATCCTCGCGATCTCCCGTTGGATTAAAATAGGGGGAGTGGGGATCCTTAGTTCATTTAGGGTGCGTTGAGTCAGGCTGGGGACTCCTCCTGCTTGGTTCATTTTTTCCAGGTGGAGAGTCTGGAGGTAGTAATAGAAGTACTTTGGTTCTAGTTGGTTTCTAATTTCTGTGTAGAAAATGGTGTCTACAGTCCAGAAGGGTCCTTCAATAAAATATAGTTTATTGAGAGAACCTTTTCGTGGAATAAGGACTGATGGTCCCCTAGATGTGTCTTCATTTACATAGGATATGATCCCTCCCGATCCGTAGACAGGAATGTCTCCCCGCTTCAGGTGTTTGAAATCTCGTCCGTTCTTGATACGAACGAGTTCTCTGAGCGGCTTGTACTCCACTCCGTCGGGGCAGAGGTTGCGGATGAGGTCGTTGATGCGGCTCACCAGGCACCGCCTTCGAGGTCGGCCACGATCTCATCAATACTCGCCCGCAGCACCGCCTGCCGCTCCACGATTTGCTTGATCCGCGCATTGAGCTCCACGATGTCGACCTCCTCGCGAGTGTCCTCCGCCTCCACGTAGGAGGACACCGACAGGTTGAAACCGTTCTCCCTGATCGCCTCCGCACTCACCAGTGCGGCCACATGATCGATGTCGACCCGCTTGGCGAGCGTCTCCAGGATCATCTCCTGGTTCTCCGCCGAGAGCTTGTTCTTGTTGCCCTGCCGCACGAACTGCTTTGAGGCGTCCACGAACAGGACGTTGTTGTCCTGCTTCGACTTCTTGAGCACGATAATGCACGTGCCGATCGTCGTCCCGAAGAACAGGTCCGGCGGAAGCTGGATGACGGCGTCGACATAGTTGTTCTCCACCAGGTACTGGCGGATCTTGGCCTCAGCGGTGCCTCGGTAGAGCACGCCCGGGAACTCGACGATCGCCGCCGTCCCATCCACCGCCAGCCAGGACAGCATGTGCATGGTGAAGGCCAGGTCCGCCTTCGACTTCGGGGCCAGTACCCCCGCTGGGGAGAAGCGCGGGTCGTTGATGAGAGCTGGGTCGTCCTTGCCGATCCATTTCGTTGAGTACGGCGGGTTGGAGACAATCGCCTCGAAGGGCTCATCATCCCAGTGCGCCGGGTCCGTGAGCGTGTCCCCGTGGGCGATGCTGAAGTCCGCGAAGTTGATGTCGTGCAGAAACATGTTGATCCGGCACAGGTTGTACGTGGTCAGGTTGATCTCCTGGCCGAAGAATCCGCCGCGCACGTTCTCCTTACCGAGCACCTTCGCGAACTTCAGCAGCAGCGAGCCCGAGCCGCAGGCCGGGTCGTAGACGCGGTTGACGCTCTTCTTGCCCATGACCGTGATGCGGGCCAGCACCTCGCTGACCTCCTGCGGCGTGAAGAACTCGCCGCCCGACTTGCCCGCGTTCGAGGCGTACATCGTCATGAGGAACTCGTAGGCGTCGCCGAAGGTGTCGATCGAGGACTCCCCGTAGGACAGGTCCAGGTCTCCGATCGCCTGCATGAGCCGCGTGAGCTTGTCATTGCGTTGAGCTACCGTGCGGCCCAGCTTGGTGGAGTTGACGTCCACGTCGTCGAACAGGCCGCGCAGATCCGACTCCGAGCCCGTGCCGGTCGCGGAGGCCTCGATGCTCTTGAAGATGCGCGAGAGGGTCTCGTTGAGGTTCTCGTCGCGCGGTGCCCGCTCGCGCACGTTGTCGAACAGGTCCCCGGGGGCGATGAAGAAGCCCTTCTCCTGAATGATGCCGTCGCGGGCGCCCTCGGCGTCAGCGTGCGACAGGAAGCGGTAGTCGAAGTCCGGGTCCCCGGCATCGCGCTCGCCGGCGTTGATGTACTCGGTGAGGTTCTCGGAGATGAACCGGTAGAAGAGAAAGCCCAGGACGTAGGCCTTGAAGTCCCAACCGTCCACGCTCCCGCGCAGGTCGTTGGCAACTCGCCAGATCGCACGGTGAAGCGCATCGCGCTCAGTCTCTTTGCTCAACAGTCGGCCTCTTCGTCGTCAGGATGGGGGATCAGGCAGAAGTATCCCACCAACTGAGGACGTCCGATGACCACGCGCTGGGTTTGGGGTACCGGATGGGCGACGGCTACACTCGTAGGCCAACAGCGAGCATCGGGCTTGGACCGGTGCGCCTACTCCGGCGGCCCCGTACCTGAGGTGCGGGGCCGCTTGTTCGTGTTGGTGCCGGGGTGGAGGCGCCGTCGAGCTGATCTTGATGCAGGTGGGACGTTCGATGCCGTCGGGGACCGGATTCCTGTATCCGGCAGCGCGAGACGTCCCCGGCTGGAGCGGCATGCACCCGTCCGGCGTCGTCTCAGGAGGCAGGCTTGAAGCCGGTGACCTTTCCGTCTTCCTTGTGGTAGCCGATGATGAGGTCGG
>ERZ773009.3177-NODE-3177-length-10033-cov-6.223592_pt1 | contig 10033 bp, 5 predicted proteins | sample MGYA00580663_ERZ773009 | MGnify/ENA primary metagenome ERZ773009 (study PRJEB29015, sample SAMEA2737969) | human oral metagenome | biome: human oral; feature: human-associated habitat; material: dental | place: China | collected 2026 ...
ACCAGGACGGCGTCGATCTTCTCCCGCTGCCCCGAGTCGACCACCAGCCACGCCACCGGCTCATGCCTGGCGGCACTTGCAGGCGAGGCTGCGGAATGCTGAGGACCCCGGATGGAGTGGGGATGGGTGATGTCGGGGGCCTGGGCGGCGGCGCGGCGTGGACTCGACGGCCGACGTGCCTCGGGTGGTGGCGTGGCTTCCTCGACCCTGGCGGGGGCAGCGGTACCTGATGTCGCCGGTGTCGGGCGGCCCTGGCCGGTGTGACGCGCCCCCAAGAGGTCGCCGCGGTTCACAGCAACCCCTCCGGGCGTCGAAGGCGGCGGGGTTCCTGTGGCGGATGCGTTTCCCGTTCCGGCGGGGCCACCGCTACTGACCGGTTCCTGGGGCGGACCTGCTTGAGGTGCCGCGGTTTTGCGCCAGACGGGCGACTGAGGGGCACTGGGTTGGTCCCAGAGCGCCTGCGGCGCCATCGCATCGTAACCGCTGTGCCCAGCCGGTATCTGGGGCACCGGCTGGCCCCAGGGCGCCTGTGGCACAGCGGTGGGTGTCTGGGGGGCGGGCTGGCCCCAGGGCGCCTGCGGTGCTGCCGTGCTGTAGCCGTTGCCGGCGGGTATGGGGGGAGCCGATTGAGGAACGCTCGGCTGATCCCAGGGCCCCTGCGCGGGGAACGCTGATGGCACGGGGGGTTCCTGCGTCCGAGGGGCTCCCGTCCAGGGCCCCGGCGTCGCGTTCGGTGGTGCCACGGGGTTCGCGGAGGGCGCGCTCTGCGGGAACGGGGACGCCGGATTGGTGAAGGGTTGGTTCGGGACGGCCTCGCCGTGGCCGGGGGTGAAGGCCTGTGCGGCGGCGAATTCCCCGTGCGGGGAGAAAGCGCCCTGGGGCTGTGCCTGTTCCGCCGAGGCGGTGGGTTTGCGCAGATCCGCCGAGGCGGTGCCGCAGACGCGGTCCATCCAGTCCCGGCCGTCGCGACCCAGCAGGATGCTGATCAGGGGACCCACCACGGTGAGGTGGAGCAGGGTCATCAGCACCGAGCGAATCAGCTGACGTTTCAGGCCTGGGGCCCGGGACGTGCCCTCGGCGACGGCCGCGGTGCGGGTGAGCAGGGCGCCGGGCGTGCGACCCGTGCGGGCGCGGAGCAGGCTGAACACCACCGCCATCTGGACCACGACGATGCCGGCGATGACCAGCGAGGGGAACAGCAGCCAGACCAGGCCGGCAACGGCTGCGATACAGACCACGTCCGTCAGGTAGGCACATGCGCGTTTCATCCCACTGGCGGGAGCGAGAGCCCCGGTGGGAACCGGGGATGTCGTGGCCGGCAAGCCACTGGGCCCTGGTGAGGGGGGGAACCCTGTCTGGGGGAGGTGCTGGGCGGGGTAGGTCTGGGTCATGATGCCATCTGTCGGACGAGATCGAACAGCCCGGCGGCGTAGACGGCTGCTGGTAGGAGGAGGAACACGGAGAGCGTCTGTGTGATGTCGGCCATGCGTCCGAGCAGCGCCGAGGGACGGGCCTTGGCGAGTGCCGTGGTGGCGATGCTGAGCGCCGCTGCCATGACGGTCAGGACCAAGGTGGTGATCTGCGATCCCAGGGCCTGGGATGTGCTGGGCGTGGTCAGCGCCGCGATGACGATCAGCAGGGCACTGATCCGGGGCAGGATCCGCCCCAGCCTGTCGCGCCGGGCGCGGGGCACCAGCGCCATGCTCAGGAAGGCGGTGGCCATCATGACGGTTCCGACGACCCCGGCCCACTGATCGGCGCCCATCGTGTGTGAGGCCGGGAAGGCGGTTATGCCGACGGCGCTGCAGCACACGATGAGCAGCAGCTGATCACGGGCTGTGGCCTCGCTGATCGTGCGGCGGATCTTTCCGGCGGTGATGGGGGAGGGCGGTGCGACCTGCGGGGCCCGCACGGTCGGGGCGGACGTGGTGACGGTGGGCAGGTCCAGCAACTGGGTCTCCGGGATGCGGAACGCGAAGGTCGGAATGGTCGAGACCGCGATCGCGGCCACTGCCATGACCAGGGGCGCGACCATGGTGACGGGGACGTCCCACATGATGACGAACGACGTCAGAAGGCTGACCGCCCCCCACACGGCTGCGAGGGTGGCGCTGAGGGCCGACTTGTCGAGCAACCAGATGCACAGCGCTGCCAACAGCGCCGTCCAGGTGGTCACCGCCACCGCCAACTGCGAGAGGAAAATCGTGGACGGCGGCAGGGCGGCTGTTCCACAGATACCGATCAGCGTCGTGGTGGCCAGGAGACCCGGGGCGGTGCTGCGGAGCCGCCACCATCGCAGCGACCCCCCCACCGTCACCGCGCAGATCACGGCTGCCGTCACCCTCAGGGCCACCGGAACGGACCACCACCCGAGGGCGGGGCCGATCAGACAGGCCATCTCGATGCTCGTCGTCAGGGTGAGGAACACGACGAGAACCAGGGTGGGCCGCAGCCAGGGCGAGGCGGCACGGGTGGCGACCTGCTTGGCGACGTTGGCGCTCTCGACGCTGCCGCTCAGGGTCAGCACGGCACCGGACGGTAGATCGGGGCCGATGACTTGCTCCAGCCCCACCGGGGTGCCGTCCGGGTGGGCGAGGTTCATGGCCGTCGGATCGATCTCCAGCATGCGCATCAGAGCGGCCACGGTCGTTCCAACCGGGACAGCGACGTCGCGTTTGGACATGCCGTGCAGGACCGTGGTCGACGCGAGAGGCGTGGACATGCGTTCCTCCATGGTGCTGGATCGGCGATCTGTGCGGTTGGGGCCGAAGTGTGACCCATCGTATGACGATAGTATGGGTGTTGGCTTCGACGGTACCTAGACCATACGACGTGACCAGACCACACGAGACGGGGAGTACTTTGGGAATGGCCCAGACCAAGCAGGGCGAGGCTAAGGCCCCTGATCTTCCCACCGGGCAGATCGACATTCAGGTTCCCCCGGATCAGCCCGAGGCCGCAGGCATGGGAAACGTCCTGATGACCGTCATCCCGATGATGGGTTCGATGGGCGTCATGGTGTTCATGGCGATGTCCCAGGGGCAGAACACCAGGATGCTGCTCATGGGCGGCGGCATGATCGTCGCCATGCTGTCGATGGTGGGGTTCAACATCTACCGCCAGGTCTCCGGGCACCGGCAGAAGATCGACACCCTGCGTCGCGAATACCTGACCTATCTGAGCGAGACCCGCACGACCGTGCGCATCGTCACCCGCAAGCAGCGCGCCTACATCGGTTGGCACCTACCCTCACCGGATGCGCTGGTGCTGATCGCCCAGGAGGGCACCCGCCTGTGGGAACGGGAGATGGGCGACATGATGGCCATGCAGGTGCGACTGGGAACCTCCTCGCAGTCGCTGGCGATGGAGCTCGTCGAACCGGAGATCGCCCCCCTCGCCAAGCCCGACGTGGTGTGCCACTCCGCGATGCGGCGGTTCATCGACTCGCACTCGATGGTTGACGAGATGCCCTTCGGTGTCATGCTCGGCGACTTCAGCCACGTCGACGTCGCCGGTCCCGTCGATGCGACGCGCTCGCAGGTGCGGGCCATGCTCATGCACATGACGACCTTCGCCTCCCCACAGGCCCTGCGCGTCGCGGTCATGTGCTCCGAGGCGAACAGGAAACACTGGGAGTGGGTCAAGTGGCTGCCCCACGCCCGTTCCACGCAGGTCAGCGATGCCCTGGGGCCGGCCCGCATGGTGGTCACCGGTCCCGGCGAGCTGGAGGAGATGCTCGGCGAGGAGTACACGGATCGCGGTGCGTTCCGGGCACGTTCGGAGACGACGACGTGGCCGCATCTCTTCCTGATCCTCGACGGTGTGGACCTGCCGGTCAACAGCACCCTCGGTGGCTTCGGGGGGACCGAGGGCGTGACGGTCGTGCGGACCATGACGTCCTGGGGGCCGATGACCTCCCGGTCGACTCTGCGCATGATCCTGCACCCTGGGCAGGAGGACGGGGACCGCGGGCAGATGGAGCTGCTTCTCCTCGACCAGGAACCCATCATCGCCACCCCGGACGTCATGGGGGAGGCCCAGGCTGAGGCGGTCGCGCGGCGCATGGCCCCGTGGGCCGACGAGGAACGACCCGAGGCGGAGTCCCCGGTCGGCAAGTCCGATCCGAAACGTTCCCAAGACCTGACGGAGCTGCTGGGGTGCGGCGACATCCGCGACTTCGACCCGGACCGGCAGTGGAAGCGGCGTGAGGGTCGCGATCGGCTGAAGGTGCCCTTCGGGGTGACCCCTGAGGGCGTCCCGGTGGCCCTCGACATCAAGGAATCGGCGCAGCAGGGCATGGGACCGCACGGCCTGCTGGTCGGTGCGACCGGTTCCGGCAAGTCCGAGGTGCTGCGAACGCTGGTGTTGGCGATGGCGTTGACGCATTCGCCGGAGCAGCTGAACTTCGTCCTGGTCGACTTCAAGGGCGGTGCGACCTTCGCGGGCATGTCGGATCTGCCCCACGTGTCGGCCATGATCTCGAACCTGGAGTCGGAGCTGTCCCTGGTGGACCGCATGCAGGATGCCCTGCGCGGTGAGATGGTGCGCAGGCAGGAGGTGCTGCGCGATGCGGGCAACTACGCCAACGTCACCGACTACGAGGCGGACCGGATCGCGGGAAAACACGACTTCCCACCCATGCCCGCGCTGTTCCTGATCCTCGACGAGTTCTCGGAGCTGCTGAGCGCGAAACCCGAGTTCGTGGATCTGTTCGTCGCGATCGGGCGTCTGGGACGTTCGATGTCGATCCACCTGCTGCTGTCCTCGCAGCGCCTGGAGGCGGGACGCCTGAAAGGCCTGGACTCGCACCTGTCCTACCGGATCGGTCTGCGGACCTTCTCCGCGAGCGAGTCGCGTGACGTCCTGGGTGTTCCCGACGCCTACGAGCTACCGGCCTATCCCGGCGTCGGTTACCTGAAACCGGGCACGGACCAGATGATCCGTTTCCGCGCCTCCTACGTGGCGGCCCCACCTCCCACCCGCAAGGCGGAGATCGTCGCCCGGGAGGGGGGGAGCACGGGTCCGGTCAAGATCCTGCCCTTCACGACCGAGCCGGTCGCCAAGGAGGAGGAACCAGCGGAGGAACCCGTCCCCAGCGGTCCGGTCGTGAAACCCGGCGACGAGAAGTGGGACGACATGACCCAGATGGACATAGCCGTCGCCCGGATGAAGGGCAAGGGGATGCCGGCCCATCAGGTGTGGCTGCCGCCGCTGGACGTGTCGGACACGATGGACTCGATGATGAAGGACCTCACGGTGGTCCCGGAGCTGGGGCTGATCTCTCCCGCCTGGCGTGCCCGTGGGCCGTTGTGCATCCCGGTCGGGATCGTGGACCTTCCCCTGGAGCAGCGCCGCGACATCCTGGAGTTCGACTTCTCCGGCGCCAACGGTCATTTCGCCGTGGTCGGCGGGCCGTTGACGGGCAAGTCGACCACCCTGAGGTCGGTGGTGATGGCGCTGAGCCTGGTGCACACCCCGAAAGAGGTGCAGTTCTACATCCTGGATCTGGGCGGTGGCACCTTCACGCCCTTCGAGGGCGCGGCCCACATAGCGGGTGTCGCGACCCGTGACCGTCCGGACGTGATCAACCGGATGATGGCCGAGATCGAGGGCATCATGAATGATCGCGAGAAGTATTTCCGCGCGAATCGCATCGACTCGATGGACACCTACCGGCAGGGGCGGGCCGAGGGACGGTTCGACGACGGCTACGGTGACGTGTTCCTCGTCATCGACGGATGGGCCGCCATGAAAACCGACATCGAGGGCCTGGACATGCGCGTGATGGCGCTGATGGCGCGTGCCCTGTCGTTCGGGGTGCACGTGATGGTGTCCTCCAACCGGTGGGCGGATTTCCGTCAGCAGGTGGCGGATGCTCTCGGGTCGCGGCTGGAGCTGAGGCTCGGCGACGCCAGTGACACGAAGTTCAACCGGAAGGTGGCGGCGGGGGTTCCCCTGGAGCGTCCCGGTCGCGGCCAGGAGGTGGGCACCCACCACGTCCTGGTGGCGCTGCCTCGTGCTGACGGCGATCACGATCCCTCGACCCTCGGCAAGGGCGTGGCGACGACCCTCGAAGCCATCGCGAAGGCCACGAAGCCGGGACCGAAACTGCGGTTGCTGCCCGGACGGATCACGGTCAAGGAGCTGCTGGATCAGCCGGCTGCCTCGCAGGGGCTCGTGCTGGGGGTGGAGGAGTCCCGCCTCGGTCCCTTCATGTTCCATCCCCGTCAGGAGAGCCACCTGTTTCTGTTCGGCGACGCGAAGGCGGGCAAGACGACATTCCTGCGTTCGATCGCCCAGGAAGTGGTGCGCACACACAGCGCGAAGGAAGCACAGATCTTCGTGGTGGACTACCGGCGTTCGTTGTTGGATCAGGTGCCGGAGGAATACCTTGCCGCGTACATGACGAACAAGGACGAGGCTGAGGAGAACCTCGGCGGCCTGGCCGAATACCTGAAGACGCGCATGCCGAACGACAAGGTCACGTCGAAGCAGCTGCGTGACCGTTCCTGGTGGACGGGTGCCGAGGCCTGGGTCCTGGTCGACGACTACGACCTGGTGGCGTTGCAGGGACGCAACCCGGTGGCGGTGCTGCAGCCGTTGATGGCGCAGGCCCAGGACGTCGGCCTGCACGTCATGGTGGTTCGTCGTATGGGTGGTGCTTCCCGGGCGGCCTTCGAGCCGGTGCTTCAGGCGATGAGGGATTTGGGGACGACCGGCATTCTCATGTCGGGCAGCCCGGATGAGGGTGCCATCATCGGCAGGATCAAGCCCATGAAGCTGGATGCGGGTCGCGCCCAGGTGATCTCACGTGACGCGGGTAATTTCTTGGCGCAGCTGGTGTGGTCGGAGCCGAACGCCTGAGCCGGGACGACGTCCCGCCCGCCCTGGGCGGGACGCGCCAGGACGTTGGTCAGAGTGCCCCACCACCGGGACGCCACACGCCCACCCGGGGAGTGCCGCCGTCCTCGGGTCGTTCGGGTTCATCGGTGATGCCGTAGACCTCCTGGAGCCGGGAGATGGAAGGGTCGTCCTCGCCGAGGTTTTCCTGGGCCAGCGCGACGACCGCGCGTCCCGCTTCTTGCCGGGCCTTCTGGTAGGCGTCCAGGATCGCTTTCCGGGCCCATGCCAGGTCTTGCCCGAGGTCGAGGTCGATCAGGGTGCCGGCTGAGTCGACGGTCACCTCGATGCCGTCCACGCTGCTCCTGCCGCGCACCTTCTCCGTGCCCTGCCGGAAAGCCGTGGCTGCGGCGGCTCGTTGATGTACAGCCTCGATGTCCACGTCCAGTTGTGCCAGGCGTTGGTCGAATGGGTCCATCGTGATGGTTCTCCTTTCGGGATGGAATCAGTTTGGTCCTGCGAGGCACCCTGTCGACTGGAGCGTCCGTCATTCTGGTGTGGACCTTCTGGTGTCGCCAAGGGTTCAACCGGGATCGTCTGAGTCTACTGGCCAGCAGCGACGCGGCGGAGAACATTGTGGAGGCGTCCTCCGTCCTCTCGCAGGAAGCTGGTTGGAGTGCTATAGGTTTTGTGGATAGTAGTGAGAGTTCGGATTATGGGTTAGGCTGCCGCCTTGTCTAATTCTCGCTGCGGTAGCCATCCTCGATCCAGAGATGTGGAATCCATGAGGCTTATTCGCAGGCTGCCTCTCAGCCAGTGAAATCCTTGGTCGGATCGTATTTGAAGGTGGCCTTGGATACGCCTCCATCCGTAATATATACTCGGGAGGGTGAACCGTTTTCATGGGTGATGTGTTACTGCCGCGGGCGTGGATCAGGTGTTGGAAGTCCTGCCCATGGTGGCGATAGGGCCCCGTACTCCTAGGTTATTGGTATGGTGAAGCGTTCGCAATATGCGGTGTTGATGGGGCAGGGCTGTCCTGTGGCGTTGTTGATCGCGGTGGCGACGGCTTGGGTGAGTCGGGTAAGGCCTTCCGTGGTGGTGGATGAGGTCCACTGGCCGTCGTCGGTGGGAAGGAGTTGTTCGACGATTTCAATGGTATGCCCGGCGATTTCTACGAAACGTCCGGTGAAGAGGACGGTGCCGGGAAGCAGCGCTACTTCTTGGGCTTGAGGTACTGCTGAGAGCGGGGTTACGTCTCTTCCGGTATGGAGGATGACGGCTGCGATGCCAGGGCTGGTCAGGCCGATGGTGGCCACGGTCAGGTCGCGGCTGGTGGCTGTGATGTTCTGAGTGACCAGAACGCTTGGGGCTGTTGTGCGAGGGGTAGTGATGCCGCGGAAAGTGACACCACCAACAGGAGGTAGGTGACGTATGCCTTCGATGGCGTTGGCCAGACGTTCCTCGGGTGTGGGCTCATTAGTGTGGGAGGGCGGGGTCTGGTTTGTCATGCATGACTCCTGAGAGGTTAGCTGATAACCCTGTGGGGTATCCTACCTGTTGTGCCCTTTGGGTAAAGAGGGCTATGAGGGTTATTCACAGACGGCGCGTCAACCAGCGAAAACTCTAGTCAGACACATCGTGAGGATAGCTGTGAATAATCCTCAATGTGTCACTTGTAGGTTCCTGTCTAGGAGGATGGCGGTGTGGCGAGGTAATTTCGGAAGGAGCCGCCATCCTCTAGCAGGAAATTGTCGATGATCTGCTCAGGCGTGAAGGATGCGAGGCGGGAATACCAGGTGAGTGTTTTGTGTTTCGGAAAAGAGGACTCCATGACCATGCTCAGTGTGTCTCCGTCGGGGCTTATCAGGGTGCCGTAGTCCCCATCGCTTGAGTCCTTGGCTGTCCATCCGGGTGCGAGATAAATATCGAGCTTGTGGGAAAAGATGGTTTGCCAGTGGCGTTTTCTTCTTACTTCGTTGAGCATTGTGACTGCTGCCCAGCGTAGTGCGAGGTCATGGTAGGGGCTGGAAATGATGGCGTATCGGTTTTCTCCGCGTTCTGTGGTTCCGTAGTGCCAGCAGCCGTCCTCGAGCCAAAAGTGGTTGCTCCAGTCGATGGTGAAGCCGTCTGTGTACGTGGTCACGTGTTTGGCGCAAGCGCTGACCAAGTGCTTGAAGTCTGTGCCTTGGTTGGTGATGGGGTCTCCGTGTTCGAGGAGGTGGTTCAGGGGGCCGCCGTCGGGGGTGAGGTAGGCGTCCAGGACTTGGTCGGGGGTTAGGTGCATGAGGTGGGAGAGGGCCGCGAGTTCTGGGGCGTGGGGGAAGGTGGTGGTCATGTCCATGTCGACCGGGGTGCCGTTGGGTCGGATGAGGCGTCCGGTGGCTTTGATGCTGTAGAGCACGGTTTGTTCAGAGGTTTGTTCGGCTGTCCAGCCGTTCGCGATTCCGGGGATGTTTCGGAGGGGAAGGAGGTAGGGCCATTTCTGTTTCTCGCGGTATCTGTTGGCGATGCGGCAAATCAGCCAGCGTAGGGCCACGTCTTGGTGTGGGGTGCTTAGAGTGGCGGTGGGGGTGTCGTCTTGTCTCGTCTGGTATCCGATGTGGTACAGGCCGTCGGTGATCCAGAACAAGACGCCGCGAACGTTTTGTTCCCGGCTGAAGAACAGAAAACCTTCTTCCTTATAAACCCCTATGTCTGTGCCTGTGAGGGCGGTTATGAGTCGTTCAAGACAGTCCAACAAAATCGGTGGCTCCCCTCAGAATTCCTTCGTTCAATAGTTCGCTGACGCTCAAAGCTCTTCCTTTAGAGGGGTCAAAAATCTGGACCTGTGATGCTCCTCCGGGGGCTCCGTGCCAAGGATAAACGATCCCTCTGTCTATTCTGTATCCTTCGGGCAAGTTTCCCGTGAACTCATACTGATAGTATGGTTGTTTCACCGATTCTGGAGAAATCGCGCGTTCCCCGAAGGTGGCAACTCGACCATCATCAATTCCGCCGAGGAAGGATCCAAAAGGCCCTCCTACGCGATCAACTCTGTTGCCGTGATTTGATATATAGTCATCAATGCTGTTGTATCTTTCGATGCCTTTCGTTTTGTCCAATCCATTTTCGACAGGAAGATGCTCCGGATCTGGCCACTTGGATTTCCCTTTTTCGTCAAGGTACTCCTTGGCCCAGTCGTTGTACGAAT
>ERZ773009.3178-NODE-3178-length-10030-cov-23.218647_pt1 | contig 10030 bp, 8 predicted proteins | sample MGYA00580663_ERZ773009 | MGnify/ENA primary metagenome ERZ773009 (study PRJEB29015, sample SAMEA2737969) | human oral metagenome | biome: human oral; feature: human-associated habitat; material: dental | place: China | collected 2026 ...
GCCTGCGGGTGGGGCAGGCCGACGAACATGAACGACTGCTCGCCTGTACGGCGGGGCTGGAGGATCTCGTAGTCGACGTGGTGCATGACGGCGTACTCCGCGTCGGGACGAGGGGACTCCGTGCTTGTCCGCGGAGTCGGCGAACTCGAACCTCACAGCATTATGGTAATACCATTTGGGGGCGTATTCTTCATCTGGAGTGAGAAGAAACATGACCGACACCACCACTGGGCTCACCGAGGCCACCACCGACGACGAAATCGACGAACTCGCCGTCGCGGGCGCCTTGCGCCCGGTCGGGCAGCCCGCAGGCGGTGGCGACCTCGCCGATGAGTGGGCCCTACGCGCCGCCCTCGAGCACTACCCCGCCACCGTCTGACCACCGACGCTCAGGTCGAGGGCGCCCACGCGGTGCCCTCGACTCAGCGGTAGCGCGCCCGTCACCGCCGTTCGCCTCGTGGTCGCGCACGCCTCAACGGTCGCTGTGACCTGGTCCTCTCATCCGCCCCGGCGACGGCGACATCGAGGTTGGGCGAGCGCCGGGGATGGTGCCGCAAGCACGACCGCGAGCGCACCGCCACCGGCACGTGCAGCGTCTGCCGCTCCGAGGCGCTGGCCGCTCTGCCGAGACTACCGAGCACTCCGGTGACTCCGTGAAGAGCGTGAACCGGATCCATAGTGGGCCCCGGCGTATCCCTACGAACTGAACAGCCAGAAACACGCAGTCCGAGACCGCCAACAACCATCAAAAAATACCGGGCACTCCACCCCAGCAAGGTGCTGCGAACACGTTCGCGGTCGGACCGGGGCGTATCGTCATTCACCACCAGCGCCGTTGTTGCGCTTCCACGTAATTGCGGTTGCCTCAAGGGCGCCTACGACGGGTGCAGAGAGAAGGATCAATGGAATATTGTCGCCGCGCCCCAGGGCCGCGAAAACGCCGCAAATTCCAATGGCAACCATGAATGTCACCAGGATATGTCGCACGAAATGTGACCTGCAATTAGATCCGTTCATAAAATCACTTCCTGCACGGCTTGTTGAAGTCTGGGAGCATGCCCAGCGTGAAGAACACTCCGTTGCAGATGATACCGGGGACCCCTCCAGCCGCAGTGAATGCTCCGCACACCATCGAATTGGCCGCAAAATATGCCCAAGCCGCGGCCCAACCCTTCGCACGCGTCGGTATCCCTTGAGGCGCCAGGGACGGGGCGCCCCCGAGGTCCTCCATGGCGATGACATTTTCTGGTACAAGTTTGACACCGAGGTTCGAAGAGGAGTCTGGAACGAACTTCATTCCCCGAGTGTTCTCGATAAGCGCCTGGATGCCCTCGTCTGTTACGATCATGGCGATATCGATAAGTGCGGCATCAACGTCGTCCGTTTGGCTGGCCAAATATCTCAGCAGTGCCGGACTTTGCCGCAAAGTGAGCGCGCGTTGTGCAAGCACGTCAGCATCTGTGGTCATGACTTGGACGGTGACTCCATCAGGAAGCTCCTGATTCAGGTCTTCCGTATTCGTGTCGGCACGTGCTGGAACTGTGGAGAAACAAATAGTGACCACGGAAACAACGGCGACGATCAGAGTCCTGACTCGAGACGTAACTATCATTCCCTTAACAAATTATACCACAATGTGAGAATCGCTACAAAAATGTGATAAACCTCATTTATTCGTGAAGAATCGATGGGGATCCTCACCCTCTCGAGACCGACGCTGCTTCACCGCTCTTCCCCTCAACGTCGATCTTCGCCTCGTGGACTTCGTTGAGCTCGCGCAAAGGTTCGACGCCATCGAGATCCGGAGGGCCCCCGCCGGGCATACAGGTCTTGGGAAGTCGGTGGAGTCTCGGATACCGTTCCGGGCGAGGCGGCAGCCGGCCCACCGGGGTGAGAAGAGCACTGCGGGCCGGCTGCCGCCTCCGCTGCGGCGCCCACGCGCCATGCCCTCCTCGACGTCCCCGCGTCCGTCACCTCCCACCGCCATGAAGGACGCCGTCCGAGCGGGCGGCCCGATGCTCGCCTACGCCGTCGTCGCCAGCTCCCGCGCCCGCACCAGCCAGGCGCGCCGCTGCTCGGGCGTGGATCCGGCCACAGGACTGGCGAGCAGCCGCCGGACCTCCGCCCCGCCCAGATAGGCCCCCACGCACCGCTCCCAGATCAACGAGAGGGGGTCGCCGAAGACCCCGGTCTCGCGCTCGGCGGGGGTGTCACCGGTGTTGAGCACGATCAGCCGGCGCAGGTCGAGCAGGCAGGTCGGCTCGCCCTCGGCGACGTCGAGCTCGTAGACGACGCCGGGAACCAGGACTCGATCCATCCACCCGGCCATGATCGCGGGCGGCTTGCCCCACCAGTTCGGGTGGGCGACGACGAGCGTGTGCGCCGCCGAGAGCTCGCGACGATGACGGTGGACGAGCGGATCGGCGCCCACCGTGAGGGCGCTCTCGTCCGCCCGGCGGGTCGTGCGCCCCTCCTCCGACTCCAGGACGGGTCGGAAGCCCTCGGCGTAGAGGTCGTGGAGCACGACCTCGTGCCCGGCCTCCGTCAGGCCCGCCGCCGCCTCCTCGGCCAGGGCGCGCACGAAGCTGTTCGGGCGCGGGTTGGCCACGACGACCATGGACTGCGTCATGGGCCCGACCCTACCCGGCGACCGACCGAGCCCGGTCCGACGGCCCCCTCCCGAGCCGGGCGTCCCGCGCACTCCGATCCACTCGACCGTTCAAGGGCGGCGTTCGCGGAAAATGGCGCCCCGGGAGGAACGTTCCGTCCCGCACCCGGCAACGGCTTCGCGAAAACCGCGGAATCATGCGGAAGCAGTCGGACGCATGACGTGTGCCGCCGCGAACGATCCTCCCAGGGCGCCAAAACGCGGTCTACGCCAGGCGCTGCCCGGCCTCCAGCAGGCGCTGCTCAACGGCGAAGGCCCCGCCGTCGACGGCCCCGTCCGGCCGGGCGCCGCGTGGGTCCCCGTAGATGCGCCCCGAGCCGCGGGAGTCACCGCGGGAGTCCCAGGGCCGCCAGCCCGGGTCGCCGGTGAGGATGAAGCGCGTCCAATCTCCGTGCACGGCGTCGGCCAGCGACTGGGGCGGGACCGCCCGCAGGGTGTGGTCGCAGTAGGGGTGGGCCAGGCAGTCGAAGGCGAAGGGCAGGTCGAGGCAGTGCGTCGACAGCCCCGTGGCGGGAGACTCCCAGGCGAAGCGGCTCAGCCATGTCCCCGCCGAACCGGCGCGCTCCCGGGCCCGGGCCCAGCCCAGGAGCGGGATGTGGAACATGGCGTCGGAGATGAGGGCGCCCAGGTACAGGCGCTCCCCGCCGCCCAGCTCGGGGTGGGCGGCCACGTAGTCCGCGGCGGGCCCCGCCCCCAGGCCGGCCTCCTCCATCACCTCGACGGCCGTGCGCCCGCCCAGCTCCTCGACCAGCTCGAAGGCTGTCCTGATGAACTCGTGCGTGGTGCTCATGGCCAGCAGCGGGACGTCGCCGCCCTCGCCCCGGGCCAGCGCCTCGACCACGGGCAGGGGCACGATCCGCCCATCGACGGCGGGGCCGTAGACGATCCCCGCATCCGGGGCGGAGACGAGCGCGGCGCGGATGCGCCGGGCGAGCGGGACCCGCGGGCTCCGCTCGGCGCGGCGCTTCTCGAGCTCGGCGGTGAGAGCGAAGACCCGGTCGTAGTCCAGCGCGCGCCACCCCTCTAGATTCGGCTCCACGCCCGCCAGGCGCGCCATTTCCCGGGCCGTGGAGCGGGCGGCGTCGGCGGGGAAGTCGGTGACGGCGCCCGAGTCGCTGATGGCCCTGCGGAACAGGCCGCGCGCACGGGGGCAGGTCATGAGGACCATGACATTGCCGCCGCCGGCGCTCTGCCCGCCGATGGTCACCTCGCCCGGGTCGCCGCCGAAGAAGGCGATATTGTCCCGCACCCACTCCAGCGCCAGCACCTGGTCCAGGACCGCGCGGTTGAAGGGGGCGTCGGAGCCGTCCACCCAGCCGTAGCCGTCGAAGCCCAGGCGGTAGGCGATGGAGACGGTGACCACGCCGTCGCGGTTGAAGGCGGCGCCGTCGTACCAGGGCGAGTTGTGGGACCCGGAGGACCAGCCGCCGCCGTGGATCCACACGAGGACCGGCAGCCGGGCGCCCGTCCGGCCGGGCGCGGGGGTGAAGACGTTGAGGGTCAGGAAGTCGTCGCCGGGCACGGAGGGCTCGGGGATGGCGGGGTCGTCGAAGATCGAGCCGCGCTGGGGCGTGGCCGACGGCGTCAGGGCGGGGCGCTCGGCGGTCCAGGGCGCGCGCGGCACCGGGGCGAGGAAGCGCCGCTCACCGCTGGGGGCCTCGGCGTAAGGAATGCCGTAGAAGGCGGCGGAGCGCTCGAAGCGGGGGGCGTCGCCCCGGCGGTCGGGGGCGGAGACGATGCGCCTCCACACCCCGCGGACCGGGCCGGCCGGCGCGGTCACGAGCGGGCCGGGCTCGCCGGTCGGCACGGCGATCGGAGTGGAGGCGACGTGCTCGAAGGACGCGTCGAGTCGGGTCAATCGGGTCATCGCGGCTCCTCCCCGCCCAGCACCTCCAGCGCCAGGGCGGGCACGTCGGTGACGATCCCGTCCACGCGCATCGCCGCGAGCCGGCGCATCTCCTCCGGCTCGTCCACGGTCCACACGTGCACCTCGAGCCCGTCGCGGTGGGCCTGGGCCACGAAGCGCTCGGTCACCACGGGCACCCTCCCCCAGCGCGCCGGCACCTGCACGGCGTCGACGCGCCCCTTCGTCCACGACCAGCGGGTTCCGGGCAGCCTCAGGCCCGCCTCGGCGTGCAGCACCAGGGCCAGCACGTCGCCGACCCCCAACGAGGTCGTCGCCCGGGGCTCCTGGCGGCGCAGGACCGCCAGGCGCCGCGCGGAGAAGGAGGCGAAGCGGACCCGCTCCAGGGCGTCGGCGGCGCGCACCACCTGCAGGGCGTCCTGGACGACCGCCGACTCCTTGAGGTCGATATTGAAGCGCAGCCGCGGGAAGGCGACGAGGGCGTCGTCGAGCCTGACCGGGGGCCGGCCGTCGCCGGCGTCGAGTTCGGACAGCTCCTTCCAGGTCAGCTCCCCGATGCCCCGCGGGTCCGCGGCGGTGCGCATGAGGTCGGAGTCGTGGGAGAGGATGACCAGGCCGTCGGCGCTCACGCGCAGGTCCGTCTCCATCCAGGTCAGCCCCAGCTCGGCGACGTGCTCGACGGCGGTCCAGGTGTTCTCCGGCGCCTCCCCCGCGCCCCCGCGGTGGGCGATGACGGTGCAGCCTCGTGCGGCGACCATGCTTCCTCGCTATCCTTCAGGGTGGGCGCGGGTCTCAGGAGCAGTCGGTCGTCAACTCGACTGCGTGGTGCTCGGTGAGCCAGACGGTCGGGTCGACCGTCGACTCGTCGGCGTCGTCGTTGGCGGTGCGGACCTCGAAGTGCAGGTGGGCCCCGGTCGAGCGCCCCGTGGAGCCGACGGCGGCGATGAGCTGGCCGGCGTTGACCTTGTCCCCCACGTGGACGTAGATGCCGTCCTCGTACATGTGCAGGTAGCTCGTGTACCAGACCTGGCCGTCGATGTCGTGCTTGATGGTCACGGTGCCGGTGCCGTCGACCATGCCGGCGGTGACCACCTCCCCCGCGGCGGCGGCGTATATGGGCGTGCCGGCGGGCGCGGCGTAGTCCTGCCCGGCGTGGAGCTTGAGGATGCCCAGGGTCGGGTGCATGCGGTAGCCCCACGGCGAGGAGATCTCGTAGGTGCCCTCCATCATGGGGTTGAAGACCTCCGGGGCGGAGACGAAGGCGGCGGTGTCGCCCGAGGCCCCGGAGGACTTGGAGGCGCAGGTGACGGTCGCGTTGTCGTGGGCCGCGCGGATGCGGGCGAGCGTCGCGGCGTCGGGGACGTTGGACATCTCGGTGTCGCTGTTCTCGTCGACGTCGGCGTCCGACCCGAGGACCGCGTCCGCCACCGAGACCGGGACCGACGCGGCGGTGGTGGCGCCGGTCTGGGCGGCGACGGCGGGGGTGACGGCCAGGGAGAGGAAGCCGACCCGCGTGCCCAGCGGCGCCAGGACGGTCGCAGCGGCCAGGACCACGAGGACGCCCGTGCGGCCGATCATCCCCAGCGGAGTGTGGGCGACGGGACGGGGCGCGACCAACTCGTCGGTGCGAATCTCATCGGTTCGAATCTCGTCGGCACGGGGCTCGACCGGCTCGTTGACGCGGAACTCGTCGGCGCGGGGCCCTCCACTGGCCTCGGACTCGACCCGCGGGGTCCGGCGGGAGCGCGGGGCGGGATCGGGGCGACCGGCCGACCCGGAGCGCTCGGCGCGCGCCGGCTCGGGGCGCGCGGCGTAAGGCGGCTCCGGGCCTGCGGCGGGCATGGACGGGATCGTGTCGACGTCCCCCGGATCGGAGCCCCGGAACGGCTCGGGTCGCGGGAACGGGGGTCTGGGCCGCGGGAAGGGATCCGGCGGGAACTGCGGCTCGGGCCCGGGGGTCGGCGGTGCGAGCCGCGGAAGCGGGGGTTTACGCGGGGCGGGCGTCTGGGGCCTGCGCGGTGCCGCTGGTTCGGGCCTGCGCGGGGTGGGCGTCTGGGGCTTGGGCGTCTGGGGCTGGCGCGGAGCAGGTGATCCGGGCCGCGGAAGCGGCAGCGCCCGGGGCGGCGCCTCGTCCCAGGACGACGACGTGTGCGAGGCGATCCACGCCCCCGTCGGCGGCGTCGGCGCCGAGGCCGACGGCGACGCTGGCCCCACCGGTTTCATCGGCGGAGTCGTCGGGGACGCCTGCCCCCGGCGGGCCGAGGCCTGGCGGCGCGTGGGCACTTCCCGGGTTGAGCGGGAGGAGGAATGGGATGCGGGCGTCGGGGAGGAGGGGGGAGTCTGCGCGGCAGGGGCCGCGGGGCGGTGGGTCGGATGATCGGCGCGGCCGCCGCGCCGGACCGGCGTGACCGCCGTCCGATGCGCGGAGGCCGACGGCGTCGCCGGGCCCGACCCGGCGGAACCCGATTTAACCGAGCCCCTCCGGCCGGACCCCGATCTCCGACCCGAGCCCTTCCCGCCCCGGCCCGGCCCGGCGGCCGGGCCCCGCGGCGGCGTCGAAGGTTGCGATCCGGACACGATCTGAGCCCAGTCCATGGACGCCTGGCCGTCCCCGCCCGACTCCCAGCTCGTCGCGGGGTGCGCGCGGCCCGGGTGGCGGCCCGAATGCGCCGTCGGTCTTCTGGAGGCGGGCGTCCGGGAGGGGGACGGAGGGGTTTCAGCCGACGCGGGCACCGGCCTGCTCGTCGGGGGCGAGCCGACCGCGCCATCCGAGCCGGTCGAACCGCCCGTCGCGCCTGCACGAGCGGCGGCGTCCCGCGCGGCGCGCTCGGCCGCACGCCGCTCGCGGCGGGTCATGGGTGTGGCGGTCACTGACTGTGCCTCTCGGTGGTTCCTGGAACGGACGCCAGTGCTGGCGCCCAGCTGCCCGGCGGCGGCCGCCCGGGGATGGATCGGTCGCGCTCCGAGACCCTAACGATCTCATACTTGCGGTGCCAAGGGCACGCTCGCATCCGTATCGCCCGTCTCAGTCCCTCTCGCGCCGCTGGTACTCCTCGCGCTGCATGGCGTCATTCACCTCGCCGACGAGCTCCTCGAGGATGTCCTCGAGGAACACCACGCCCAGCACGCGCCCGGCCGCGTCGCGCACCCGCCCCAGGTGGGCGCCGGAGCGCTGCATGGCCACGAGGGCGTCCTCCACCTCGTCGTCGGCGGACACCGGCACGAGCGCCCGGGTGCGCCAGGCGGGGACGGGCTCGGCGCGCTCCCCGCCTTGGGCGTACAGGACGTCCTTGAGGTGCAGATAGCCGACGATGACGTCCCCGTCGGCGGCGTCGTCGGGCCGGGCGGAGACGAGCGGGAAGCGGGAGTAGCCGGTGGAGGCGACGGCGTGCTCGACGTCCTGCGGGGTGCAGCCCTCGGGGAGGGTGACCAGGTCGGCCAGGGGCACCATGACGCTGCCGGCGGTCTCCTCGGAGAACTCCAGGGCGCCCGACAGCAGGCCGGTGTCGTCGTCGAGCACGCCCTCGGCGGTGGAGCGCTCGACGATGGAGGCGACCTCGGCGGCGTTGAAGGCGGCCGAGACCTCGTCCCTCGTCTCGACCCCCAGGCGGTGCAGCACCCAGTTGGCGAAGCCGTTGAGCCCGGTGACGACGGGGCCGAAGAGGCGCGAGACCTGCACCAGGGGCGGGGCGAGCCACCGCACGGCGCTCTCCGGGGAGGAGATGGAGATGTTCTTGGGCACCATCTCCCCGGCGACCACGTGGAGGTAGACGACCAGGACGAGGGCGACGACCACGGCCACGGCGTGCGCCCCGGCGGCTCCGACCCCGACCCGGGTCAGCAGGGGCTGGACGATGCGGGCGATCGCCGGTTCGGCGACGACGCCCAGCCCGGTGGAGCACAGGGTCACGCCCAGCTGGGCGGTGGCGAGCATCCGCGAGATGTGCTGGAGGGCCCACAGGGCGGTGACGGCCCTGGCGTCGCCCGCCTCGGCGAGGGGCTCGAGCTGGGAGCGGCGCGAGGAGGTCACGGCGAACTCGGCGCCCACGAAGAAGGCGTTGCCCGCCAGCAGGAGGAAGGTGATGGTCAGGGCGACCGGCGTGCTCATCGCCCCGCCCCCGTCCCGGCGCCGGCGTTCCCGGGCACGTCGGCGGAGCGGACCCGCAGGCGGGTGACCCGGCGGCCCTCCATGGCCTCGACGACCAGCTCGACCCGCGCGACGTCCACCGTGTCGCCGAGGCGGGGGATGCGGCCGAGCTTGGTCATGACCAGCCCGCCGAGCGTCTCGTAGGGGCCGTCGTCGGGCACGTGGATGCCGGCGCGGGCGGCGAGCTCGTCGGGGCGCATCCACCCGGGCACGATCCAGTCGCCGGAGGCGTCCACGTGGGCGCCGGCGCGGCGGCGATCGTGCTCGTCGGCCACGTCCCCGACGATCTCCTCCACGGCGTCCTCCAGGGTGACGACCCCGGCGGTGCCCCCGTACTCGTCGACGACCAGGGCCATCTGGCTGCCGGCGGCGCGCAGCTCGACCAGCAGCGAGGCCAGCGGCATGGTCTCGGGCACGCGCGGCACCGGCGTCATGAGGGAGGAGGAGGCCACGGACACGGCGCCGCGCCGCTCGTAGGGCACGGCGATGGCGCGGCGCAGGTGGACCACGCCGAGCACGTCGTCGACGTCGGAGCCGATGACGGGGAAGCGCGAGTGCCCGGTGGTGCGGGCCAGGTCGACGACGGCGTCGGCGGTGTCCTCGGCGTCGAGGGTGTGCAGGCGGCCGCGGTCGGTCATGACGTCGACGGCGGTCAGCTCGCCCACGCCGATGGAGCGGGTGAGCAGGGCCGCCGTGGAGACGTCGAGGGTCCCCTCCTCGGCGCTGTGGCGCACCAGGGAGGCGAGCTCGCCGGCGCTGCGGGCGCCGCTGATCTCCTCGGCCGGCTCGATGCCCATGCGGTGCAGGACGAGGTTGGCGGTGTTGTTGAGGACGACGATGACCGGCCGCAGCACGGTGGTGAAGGCCGTCAGGAGGGGGGTGACGAGCCCGGCGGCGCGCATGGGGTCGGACAGGGTGGCGTTCTTGGGGATGAGCTCGCCGAAGACCATGGAGAAGGCGTTGGCGATGATCAGGGCGATGACGACGGCGGCGCCGGTGGCCACGGACTGGGCCATCCAGGCGCTCATGAGCCGGGTCAGGAGCCGGGCCATGGCGTCCTGCATGGTGTAGCCGAGCAGGATGGTGGTCAGCGTGATGCCCACCTGCGCCCCGGACAGGAGGGTGGACAGGCGCCCGAGGGCCCGGCGGACGGTGGCGGCGCGCCTCTCCCCCTCGGCGGCGCGGGTCTCGACGGTGGAGGGGTCCAGGGCGACGAGCGAGAACTCGCCGGCGACGAACAGGGCGGTGCCCGCCGTCAGCACGACGCCCAGGGCGACCATGAGCCAGTCGGTCACGCGGCACCGCCGGGGATCGGCGGGGCCGACGACGGCGCGGCCGCGGCGGGGGCGGC
>ERZ773009.3181-NODE-3181-length-10018-cov-5.217605_pt1 | contig 10018 bp, 6 predicted proteins | sample MGYA00580663_ERZ773009 | MGnify/ENA primary metagenome ERZ773009 (study PRJEB29015, sample SAMEA2737969) | human oral metagenome | biome: human oral; feature: human-associated habitat; material: dental | place: China | collected 2026 ...
CGTTTCCGTGATGATATGCGCGCGTTTTGGTCATGGGAAAGCGGTAATTTAGGCGCATTTGCCGAACGCTTGGCCGGGTCGTCCGATATTTTCAACCACAGCGGCCGCCATCCTTCCGCCAGCATCAATTTCATCACCGCACATGACGGCTTCACTCTGCGCGATTTGGTCAGCTACAACGAAAAACACAACGAAGCCAACGGTGAAAACAACCGCGACGGGCATAATGAAAACATCAGCTACAACCACGGCGTAGAAGGTGAAACCGATGATGAAGAGGTTTTGCTCAACCGCGAATACACTTCCAAAGCGTTGCTTGCCTCCTTATTTTTATCCAACGGTACGCCCATGCTTTTGGCAGGCGATGAGTTCGGCAACAGTCAGCAAGGCAACAACAACAGCTACTGCCAAGATAATCCGATTACATGGTTGGATTGGCAAAATAAATCTCATGTGTTGCAAAGTTACACTCAAGAGCTGATACGCGTCCGCAGCCAAATCAAGCTGCTGACAGATGATTGCTGGTGGGAAAAAGAGCGTGTGCAATGGCTCAATGCTGATAGCAGCCCGATGACCGAATATTGTTGGCACAACAGGGGCAGCAAGGCGATTCAGATTGTTTTGGACGACGAGTGGCTGCTGTTGGTAAATGCCAAACGTAGTCGTCAGTTATTTAACCTGCCTCAAGGTAATTGGGAAATTTCTTGCGTACCATCAGAGAAATTAAATTACGAAGGACCAGGAAAATGTGTTGTTGAGCACATGGGGATTTGGATTTTGCATAAAACAAATTAAATGAGAATTAAATGTGAATTAAACTATTGTTTGATTAACTCTTTGATATGTTGTTGGTATTTGTTCATTTTTGGCTTCGTGGTATAAATGGAAAATGCCAATGAGATGATTAATGGTTTGGTTGTTAATCAAATGTTTTATAAAGAAAAAATATCCTTTTTTAAAACCTTTCCGCTATAATTCCCTTATTGTGTAACAAACCTACGCGTCATTCCTTTCAGACGGCCTGTTGCCGTTGTCAGGCCGTCTGAAAACCGAGTTTCATTGTTTTTAATAAAACCATCAGGCGCGTTGTCCAGTGCCTCACGCTAGAGAAAGGCTTCCATGGCTAAGAAAAAACTCCCCATCTCCGGTTACGATTACGTAATGCCTAAACCGGACGCCGAAACTATCCGTAAATCCATCGTTTACAAGCTGATTTTCATCTTGGGCGTAGATCCGAAGGAGGCAACTTCACATCAATGGCTCAACGCCGCCATGCTTGCCGCGCGTGACCTGATTGCGGAAGATTTCCTCAAAACACGCCGCGCCACATCGACAACAGCAAACGCATGGTTTATTACCTGTCTATGGAATTCCTGCTCGGCCGTTCGTTTGTCAACGCGCTGATTAACGAAGGTGTTTACGTCGAATTTGAAGAAGCTTTCAAACAACTGGGCAAAGAATTTGCCGATGTCTGCGAACAAGAAGAAGATCCGGGTTTGGGTAACGGCGGTTTGGGCCGTCTGGCCGCCTGCTTCCTCGACTCTTTGGCAACCCTGCGCATTCCGGCCATGGGCTACGGTATCCGTTACCAATACGGTATGTTCAAACAAGAAATCGTGGATGGCCAACAAGTTGAAAAACCCGATTTGTGGCTCGACCAAGATTTGGCATGGCAGTTTGCCCGTCCGAACAAACAATATTCCGTCCGTTTCGGCGGTCAAGTGTTGAACTTGGGCGATAAAAAAGAATGGCAACCGAGCGAAGAAATTTCCGCTTGGGCATACGATGAAATCATCCCCGGCTACGGCGGAGACGTCGCCAACCCGTTACGCCTGTGGACGGCTCACGCCGGTAACCGCTTCGACTTGGCGGACTTCAACCGCGGCGATTACGCTTCCGCCGTCCGTGCGCAAAATAGCGATGAAAACATCTCACGCGTCCTCTATCCGAACGACTCTACCGAATCCGGCCGCGAATTGCGCTTGAAACAAGAATACTTCTTGGTTTCCGCTTCCGTTCAAGACATCGTCGCCCGTCACAAATGCCGTTTCCCAAGCATCCGCACTTTGGCGGACGAAGTCGCCATCCACTTGAATGACACCCATCCGGTGCTCGCCATTCCAGAATTGATGCGCATCCTGATTGATGAAGAAGGCATTGCGTGGACCGAAGCATGGAATATGTGCTGCAAGATTTTCTCTTACAACAACCACACATTGATGAGCGAAGCCTTGGAAACTTGGCCGGTCGATTTGATGGGCCGCCTGCTGCCGCGCCATTTGGACATCATCTTTGAAATCAACGCCTACTTCCTCAATGCCTTACGCGCCATCGGTAACTTCGACGACGACTTTGTCCGTCGTGTATCCATCATTGACGAAACCCATGGTCGTCGCGTCCGCATGGCATGGCTTGCCGTAATCGGTTCGCACAAAGTCAACGGCGTGGCAAAAATCCACTCCGATTTGATGACCACATCCATCTTTGCCGACTTTACCAAAGTATTTCCGGAACGCTTTACCAACGTAACCAATGGCGTGACCCCACGACGCTGGATTAACATCGCCAATCCGGGCTTGACCAATTTCTTGGACAAACATCTGGGCGACGAAGACTGGCGTCTGCATTTGGACAACCTGACCAAGCTCAACGATAAAGTGGACGATGCCTCCGTACAGGCAGAATTCGGTGAAGTGAAAAAAGCCGCCAAAGAGCGCCTTGCCAAATACATCGAAACCGAGCTGGGCATTAAAGTTAATACCGATGCACTTTTCGACATCCAAATCAAACGTATCCACGAGTACAAACGTCAAGCATTGAACGTGATGCACATCGTCGACCGCTACAACAAAATCTTGGAAAACCCGGATTTCGATTGGCAGCCGCGTGTGTTCATCTTTGCCGGTAAAGCCGCATCCGCCTATTACATGGCGAAGAAAATCATCCGTCTGATTAACGACGTTGCCAAAATCATCAACAACGACCCTCGTATCCGCGACCTGATTAAAGTCGTTTACATCCCGAACTACAGCGTCAGCCTTGCACAAATCATCATTCCTGCCGCCGATTTGTACGAACAAATCTCACTGGCAGGTACGGAAGTCCGGTACCAGTAACATGAAATTTGCCCTCAACGGCGCAATCTGTATGGGTACGCTGGACGGCGCGAACGTTGAGATTTTGGAAAAAGTCGGTGCGGACAACTGCTATATCTTCGGTAACACCGTAGAACAAGTCGAAGAAATCCGCCGCAACGGTTACGACCCGTTGAGCTTTATCGAGCGAGACAGCGACCTGCGCCGCGTCGTCAACCAAATCAGCCAAGGCACTTTCTCTCCGGAAGAGCCAAACCGCTACAACGACGTGTTGCAACCATACGGCGACTTCTATCAACTGATGGCGGATTTCCGCAGCTACATCGACACGCAATACAAAGCGGACGAACACTACCGCAACGTATCCGCATGGCGTAAATCAGCCTTGATCAACATCGCCAACATGGGCTTCTTCTCATCCGACCGCTCCATCGCCGACTACTGCCGCGATATTTGGTACATCAAACCATTGAGCGAAAAAGAATTGCCCGGCAAGAATTAAGCGTTGAGCAGATAGCGAAAGCCGATACATCGGGAAGGTGTATCGGTTTTTTTCAGACGGCATGATATAGAAAGGAGTAAAACAGTATGGTTGTATCGCTGTTTTAGCGTATTTCTAAATGACTCAATTTTAAAATCGATATTTCAAATTGAGTAACCATTCATTCTGACGGTAGCGGTAATGTGCTGTATTACTATGGGAGATTGAGCGTCTGAAACGAAACTCAGGGTACACGCCTTTAAGGTTCCACTGCGGAAAGCCCACGGCGGCTATCATGATGTATTGCTTGTCGCGCCGCCGCCTGTTGTCGCTGACGAAACTTGCCGCGTCATACAGGCTGCGGCGGTAGAGCAGGATGGCGTTTAAATAAGTACCGCCCGGAAACAGCCGGTATGCGCCCAGCCGCGCCGTATATTCTTTGCTGGAAGAGGATTTTTCGGGATAGGCTTTGCGGGCGGCATCGAAGTTGGCAAGCAGGCCGCTTTTCGGCGTGATGGAAAATTCCGCCCCCGCGCCCAGTTCGTATTGTTTGTAGTCGGCAAAATAAGTTTTGCTTTGTCCGCCGTATCCGGTCTTTTTCGCTCCTGCACGGGCATTGACACGCCAGCGCGGGGAGAGTGTGCGCGACCAGTCGGCATCCGCACCCCATGCGCGGTAGTGGGTGTGGCGGTTGCGGAAGTCGTATTCGAAATAGGGCAGCAGGGAAAAGGAGGAGCGTGCGTCGGCATAGGCGTATCCCGCGTACAGCGAACCGTTGTGATAGCCGTAATCCGGCATGGCCGCCGAATCTTTGTCTTTTTCCGTGTAGCGGTTGCCGTACAGCACACCGCGCACCTGTGCGCCGTGATGCCCTTTGAGCGGGACGGTTTTTTCGGCGGTCGCGCTATAGGATGAGAAGGTCGAATCCGTTGGCGCGGGCAGGGTGCGTTCCATCAGGCACATGCCCGCGATTTCCCACACGCATTGGTTGATGCCGTTGCCTTGGTTTACATTGCTGTTGTAGCCGTAGCCGAGGCTGATTTGGCCGTGCCAACGGCGGCGTTTGCCCAGTTCGGACAGGTAGTTTTCCACAATGGGGCGGGTTTCTGCGGGAATATCCGTTTTCAGGACTTTCTCAAACGCGGCGGCGGACTCTTTGTTTTGGTTGTCTTCGGCATAAAACCGCCCCGCTTCGAGCAGCAGGCGGGGGTTGTCGGGTTCGGCTTCCAAGGCCGTCTGAAAACTGTTCCCCGCCGCGCGGAAATCCCCTTCGTCCCGTTTTTGCAGAGCATCGGCCAAATGAATCAGCGCGGGTTTGTGTTGTGGCAGTTTGGCGTAGCGGGCGGCGAACTGCCGCACCTTGTGCCACTGCCGCGCGTTGAGGGCGTGGTAAATCGCGCTTTCCAGTTCTTCCGCCGTATCGCCGACTTGGTAGACTGCACCGTCTATCATGATGTAGCCGTCGTTTTCCTCTACTTCCCCGCGTGCCTGTTCCGTGTCCAGCCAGCCGCTTTCGCGGTATTGCTGCGTTTGGCGGCCGCTTTCGTCCAGCAGGCGGCGGCGTTCGTCTGCGGCATCGTCGGACGGGGCAGCAAGGCAGACCGTACAGAGCGGCAGGAAAAGCAGGCAGAGGCGGTAGGTCATGGGATAGGGTCCTTTGGGCAGGGAGGCCGTCTGAAAGAAGTCGGATTCGATAAAACCAAAGCGGGATGCAGACTACGGTCAAGCTGCATCCCGTGGTATTCTTGACAATTTGGGCTTATTGTTTGCGGCCGCCGAAGGCAATGTCTTTATCGACACCCGCGCGGTCAACGATGCCGGCCAGGGCTTCCGCGCCGCTGCCGTAGAAGCGGCCGGTAATATGTTCGTTTGCCTTGCCGTTGTCAAATGTGCCGTTGCTCCGAATATTGGTACCGGCGAAGTTTACACTGTCGCCTGGACGGGAGATACTGCCTGTCAGTGAACCTGACCCTGTTCCGTAGTTGGCGGTAAGTGTACCGGTGTAGAAATCGTTGCGGCCGGGAGTGTGTTTGTTCACGCCCAATACATTGTATTTAGCATTAACGAGCTTCGGCATATTTCGGGTCGGGTTGTCGCCCACATACCAAACGGTGCGTTTGCCGTCCGCCATATTCAAATCCGTGCTGTTTTGCGGCGGATTGCCTTTGCGCGGCGCCCATTCGCCGAAGAACACGTTGCCGTCGCTGCCGTTCATACCCGGCACCTTGGCGATGACTAGGCCGCCGAACTTGGGTGCGGCGGGAATGGCCGGTTCAGCCATCTGGCGCACGCTGTACACTTCGGTGTTGTTGTGGCGGTTTTCATACCACACCTGACCTAGTTTCGGGTTGTAGAACCAGCCGATAACCGGGGCGACATCGCGCAACGTCAGATAATGAGGATTGCGCGTGCCGTCCACATTGGCATACGGATCAGTACCGTTAATTGGTATCGGTGTCTGATTGCGGTCATTATATTTGGCGCGGATATGTTGTACCGGGCCTTTTTCCAAATTGATGGTTGTGGAGAATCCGTTACCGGCATTAAACGACAACCCTGCTTGACCGTCTCCAAAAGGCAGTCGGTCAGATTTATTAGTCCGTACTGCCTGCGAATTGGAAGTTCCTCCCATACCATCATTTTGACCGCTGTCAGCCACAGCCACACCGAAGACGCCGCACAGTACGGCGGCCAACAGGGTTTGTTTACGCATAGACATAATAGTCTCCTTATCAAAAAAGTTGTTGAACAAAAAACATCCGCTTTGTTGCCGCCCGAAGGCGGAAAAAACGGTAAAAACCCTTGCCCCGAAAGGCGGGGTGGTCGGGTTTGTGTTGTTCCGTGATGCGTCTGTATCGTTATCGTTCTGCCGGCCTGTTTTCGGCCGGTGTACCGGGCAGGCTACCTGAAAATTCCGGCTGTATAGCAAACAGTGTTTTTCAGGTAGCCTTTATGGCTAGAACTTGGCAGTCAGCCCGAAGGTAACCGTCCGACCCGGCCCGGGTGCGGGCACGTTGGACATCGGGTCGAGATAGTAGCGGTTGGTCAGATTGGTAATGCCTAAGTTGACGTTGAGGTTTTTGTGCACCTGATAGCGGCCGTACATGTCCCAAGTCAGCGAAGACCGCCAATGGTAGGGTTTGCCGGTTGTTCTGAAGATGACACCCAAATCCTTTTGCAGCAGTTGGTCGTATTGCTTGGTATTGACCCCGCTGTGGTAGATGCCGCGCAGGCCGAGTTCCAGTTTTTCACCCAACAGGCGCACCCCGGCATCCAGATTAATCGAATATTTGGGTTGCACGGCCTGATAGCCGCGCGTGCTGCCGTAGCCGCCTTCGATGCAATCCGGTACGCCCTTGTAGCCATACGGATCAAATTCAATGGCGGTATCGCGGTCGCACATCTGCTGCTTCAGGCGGTAGGTGGCACCGAGCGCGGCAAAGAAGCGGCCGGTGTCGATGCGGCTCTGCCATTCCAGCCCGGCGGTATCCTTGCGGTCGTATTGCACGGTGCGGAAATGGTCGGTGGTCTCGATCACGTTTTCAATCCGGTTGCGGTAGTAGGTCAGGCGCACATCGCCGGCGCGCAGCCGGCTCCAATACGGGGCGAAATTGAAGCTGTAGCCGATTTCCCAGCTGCGGCTGCGCTCCGGCTTGAAACGGAAGTTCGGCGCCTTCGGCTTGCCGACATAGGATAAGTCGTTATGGAAGCTGCCGACCTCATACACGCTGGGGAAGCGGGTCATCTGCGCATAGCGCACAAACAGGCGGCTGTTGTCGGTCAGGTCGTAGCTGACGGCAATGGTCGGCGCCCATGCATGGGCGCGGATCGGTTTGGGCTGTGCCCAGTGTTGCTCCTCGGTATAATTGCGGTAAAGGATGCCGTTTTGAATTTTATCAGGGCCAACTTGGGGCAGGTCCCCCACCTTGCCTGCCCGAAGCATCGCACAGCCGGGCACCCCTTTATCGCATTCATGCGTATGATCGAGCCTTCCAGAATAGTCGCCCTCTGCCCAATAGCGGTTATAGCGCCCGCTTAAACCCTGCGGGTTGTCTACTTTTTCTTCAAACATACCGAAGCGGTGGTGTTGATCCCATACCCTGCTGTCCAGTTTGCCATTGACATAGGGGACGAACACCGGATGAACCCGATACAAAGGGACATCAGGATGAGTAAGAGGAGGTGCGAATACATGGTAGCTATAATTTACAAGCCCATTCCTATCAATCCGGCGATACGCGTCCGTGTAGTATTGGTCTGGATTTCTTTGGTATTTGGGCAAGTTGTACCTGGCACCATGTGCCTGTATGGCCTGCTCGGCGGCGGCAATGGCGGCGGCATCGCCCGATTGGTAAGCCTGACGGCGCTGTTCGGCCACCGCATCCCAGTCGCGCTGCTCCTGATCCCCCACCAGTTCCATATAAGCCAAGGAAACCCCGTCTTCGTAGATACTTATGCCGCTGCCCGCCTGATAGCGCGGGTCGCGGCGGGCGCGGCCTTCGGCCAGGGCGGTATCGAAGCCCCGGAAGTTGTGGTAGCGGATGCCGGCGGAGATTTTCAGGCGGTCGGTGGCCTGCCAGTCGAACACCAGGTTCGTCCCCCATTCGCGCCGCTCGCCGCCTCTGGGCCCGGCCAGCTTGGTCAGGCCGGAGACCATGCCGGCCAGATTGAACAGGTCTTTTGAATTGACGATTTCCACTTCTTCCTCCAGCTTTTCTTTCTGATAGTCGGCGGACAGGGTCATGTTCAGGCGCGGATGCAGGCGGAAGCGGTTGTTCAGGTCGAAGCCGGTGCGGCTGACGCGGGTTTTTTGCTCGGCGCCGGAAAGCACGCGGAATTGGCCGTCGGTATTGGGGGTCAGGGCTATGATTTCATCCCGCTTCATATCGGCTAAATTAGGCAGTCCGTAGGCATTCTCCCAATCCTGCAGCAATTGGTTGCAATCGCTGTACATATCCGCCTGATCCGGCGGTAACCGGTGGCGCTGGGTACACCAATACCATGCGTCATACAGCTGATCGGGTTTGGCGGAAGACAGCGCCATGCCGCCGCTCTGGTGGCGGGTGCTGTCGGTTTTGATGCGCCACAGGTTGGCCTGCAGGTCAACCCAGCGGCTGTTTTCCGGCTTCCAAGCCCAGCCGAGTTTGTAGGTGTCGGTGCGGATGGTGGAATCGATGCTCTGCGCCTGCGGCGACAGTTCTCTGGGGCGGCTGCTGGAATTATGCTCTTCCATATTCATCACATAGGTGGTGTGGAAGGGGTTGATTTCGCCGAAGCGCACGTCGGTGCGCATATATTGCCAGCCGAGCCGATGGCTGCCGGACAGGTGCCAGTTGTTTTTCAGCAGCAGGGTTTTGGTTTCGGTGTTGCTGTTGAGCACTTCCACCCCGGGGTGGTAGACCTTGGCCATATTGGGCACGAAGGTGGCGGAGTTTTTGCAGTTGAAATCGCTGCCGCCTTGGTCGTAGCATTTTTGCAGGTCGTATACCGGATTGTGCAGGTAGCCTTCCGCACCTTTGCGCCCGGCGAAGTAGTTGCCTTTGTTGCGGTAGCTGTAGGCGGCCAGGCCGTCTGAAAGTTCGGTTTTGAAGGCGGCGGCGGCCATATAGCCGCGGTCGTTGCCGAAACGCCGATTATCGCGGCTGCTTTTGTGTGCGGGCGGGGTAAAGTTGTCTACCACCAACGCCTGCGGGCTTTGCTGTCCGGTGAGCGGGTCGATGCCGCCGCCCGCGCCGTCGGCGGTGGCGCCGAAAGGCAGGGTTCGGTAGTCTTCCCAGCCCAGCCATTGGTTGAGGTTGTTGGCCTGTTTGTTGCTGTTGTTGGAGAACTCCGTTTTCAGCTGGAAGCCGAATTTCTGCCCTTCCGGCACGATGTCGTCGGCTTCGATGGTGCGGATGGTGACCGCGCCGCCGACGCCCGATTTCACGCCGCGCGTGAGGGCGGGGCTTTTTTCCACCGCGATGCTGCGGAACAGGGCGGGATCGAGGTAGTTGCGGTCGCCCACGCCGTAGTTGTTCATCCATACGTCTATGGTTTGCTCTGTACCATCCACGGTAACGGGGATGCGGCCCTTGCCGGTGATGCCGCGTATATTGGGCGTAATCGCGCCGCCGGCGGTGCGGGTGTTCATGTTGTACACGCCGTTTAGGCCTTTGAGCACGTCGCCGGCGGATTGGACGCGGTAGCGTTCGAGGTATTCCTTGCCGACATAGGCGTTGGAGACGTTTTTGTAATACACGTCGTCCGCGCCCTTTTGGTCGTTGGTACGTTTGCCACTGACAACAACAGTATCCAATTCCTGGTATTGTTCTGGTCGAGCTGAGGCTTCGATGGTATCAGCAACGGTTAATGTACTGAATGCGCTGGCAAGGCTGAGAATGATTATTTTGGGTTTGGGAGTAAAAGCAGACATAGTTTCTCTTTGTTAAGAACTTAATATAAG
>ERZ773009.3182-NODE-3182-length-10016-cov-3.804437_pt1 | contig 10016 bp, 10 predicted proteins | sample MGYA00580663_ERZ773009 | MGnify/ENA primary metagenome ERZ773009 (study PRJEB29015, sample SAMEA2737969) | human oral metagenome | biome: human oral; feature: human-associated habitat; material: dental | place: China | collected 2026 ...
CCGTAGCAGCGGCGCAGGCAGGCCCCGCCCTCAACCCAGTCCCCCAGATCAAGGTTCACACCAATGAGTAATTATGATACCCCTTGGACCGACAGCAACCAACTGCTCATCAGCCGTGCAGGAACCTGGGAGCAGGTTGATGAGGCCACACTCGCCAACAAGCACACGTCCGCTTCCCTTCGGTTCATCCTTGCCCGCATCGCGGACATCCGGCCGCCCTTCGGGCAGTCGCTCTTCACCGAGGTCCTTCACAAGGCTCCTGGAACGCGACTCGACAACGACTCGATTCAGCCCCTGCAGCCCGAGCAGTACAGCACCGGCGTCATCAGTCTCGAAGCCGCCGAAGAGGCGCTGGCCCAGGCCCTGCGTCGGAATACCTCTGCCACTCACTTCTCCTCCGCATCAATGCCCGTTGACGAGATCATCCTGTACTATCTCAATGCTCTCACAATGCCCGCTCCGGACAGGGCCTCCGCACCATCCGAGCCCGAGGCAAGCGATATCGACGCACGGGGCATTCGGGACCTCATCGGCTCCATTCCGAGTGAGGCGAAGAAAGATACCCAAGGCGGGGGCCTCTTCCAGCGGTTGCTGTCCAAGAAGGACAAGTCGGACTCACACGAGCATGGGCACGCCTCGGAGGACTCAGAACCGATTATCGTGGAGCCAGACCCACAATGGCTCAGCATTGATGCCATACAGACGATCGATGTCGCGCGAATTGTGTCCCTGTCCTCGTGGGAGGAGGCTCTCAAGGGACTCCCGCCGCGGGTGGCCCAACTCCTGTGGACGGCCTCCAGCGACTCATCGCCATCATCGGGCTCGCCGTACCGCCCGGCCCATGACCCCGCTGTTATCGGCACCTTCGCACAGGTCCCTTTCGAACAGCGCTCCATGGAGGTCCGGAACGGCATTCGCACCCATGACGCCGCTCTGTTCCGCAGATTCGGTAGGGAGCCCGTCAACGACCACGCCGCAGCCCGGCTGCGCGCCGCCAAGGAGGCCGCCGAGATGTGGCCCTCCTGGCAGGAGGAGCTGGCCGACGGCTCCCTCTCCGCCCAAGGCTGCATCGACGTCGACGGAATGACCTTGATCGGAAAAGACCCATTCCTTCGTCAGAAGTACGCACTGGATGTCAAGAAGACCGTAGAGACAGAAAGGTGGGTGACCTCATGGCTGAGCGCTGGAGGCTCGCTGACGGAATGACTTTGACGCACCTGGAGAACGGGGGCTGGACACTCGCAGACCTCCACCGTCTCTCCATACACGAGCTGGATGAGGGGAACGGGGCTCTCCTTGATGAGACCCTCCATTCCACCGAACCGATCCCGATTTCACCCATCATCGAGTCCGCTATTGAGTCCGGCATCATCATCGATTCAGATTCCACTTCCAATGCTCAAGAGAGGTCATCATGAACAGCCTATTCGTCACACTACTCATCGGAGGAGCGACCGGGGTCCTCCTGGGGACCGCGGGAGCGAAGATCTGGGCCGCAGCCCGCACCCGCCTCGCTTGGCCGCAAGGCGCGAACTTCCTTCGCTTCCACCTCTCGAGCAACTTCGTCATCGCCGCCGAGATCGTCGTGTCCGCCATCGCGCTGGCCATTCCGGGCCATCGGATCGTCTCCCTCCTTCTCGCCATCATCTACGCCGGGTTCGTGGTCGGGGCCACAACGCTCAAGGGCCAGGAGTGCGGCTGCTTCGGCATCGAGGGCATGAAGGTTGGTCCCGCCCACATCTGGGGTTGCGCCCTGACTGCCGCAGCCCTGCTGGCCAGTACGGTCGGCAGCGAGGAGATCGTGAGCCCCCGTCCTCTTCGCCTCGTGGTGGCACTGGCCTCGGCCGTCGTCATGACCGTCGCGATGCAGCTGTGGAACCGGCTGACCCGTATCGAGGTCGACGACACGCATCACGATCAGCTCTTCATCGTTCTGTCTCCGACGTGCACCGCGTGCTCCGCACTCAAGGTGATGGAGAACCACGACGTCGACGACTCCGAGCTCGACGGAACCATTCTGTGGGTGGACCGCGACTCCGAGCAGATCGCCTCGCTTCGTGAGGCTGGAGTCGATGTCTCCGCCTACCCCGCCGTCGTCTCGATGAACTCCGCCGACCCGTCCAACGCCCACGTCCAGTCGGGCCTGGGTGAGTGCAGGGAGGTGCTTCAGTCATGGCGCACTCGGCAGCTCGCCCTTCAGGCCTGACCTCCGCGCGGCGGGTCCTGGCCTCATCATGCGGCCGGGCATTACGAGCCTCTACCCCCTCCATCATCATCGCGGCAATCCTCGTCGCCGCGCAGGCAGGCCTGAGCACGGTCTCCCCGCTGATGCTCCAGCGCATCATCGACGGCTTGACCCAGAACCCCTCAACGGCAGACGTTCTCCTCCCGGGCCTTCTGGCCGCCGGCGCAGCCGTCGCCAGCACAGCAGTCGGCGTGGCCTCGCAGCGTATGGCGGCGTTCACCGGACAGCGCTTCCAGGAGCGCCTGCGGGTCCTCATGCTCAGCAAGCTGACCCGGCTGTCCTCATCCACCGTCAGCGCGGCGCCAGGAGGTTCCCTGCTCTCACAGATCACGAACGACACTGCCCAGGCTCAGACCTTCGTGTCCACCATCCTGCCGCAAGCCCTCGGCCTCATCGCCCGACTGGGGCTCCTGCTGAGCATCATGTGGACCCGATCCTTCACCATCACCCTGGTAGTCCTTGCACTGGCACTGATCCTGGCCGTGCCCACTGAGCGGGTCTCCCGGACGCTCAGTGCCACCACCGACCGCATGCTCGACGCCATGTCCGTCTTCAGCGGCACCGTGGTGGAGCGGGTCGGTGTCACCGGCCACCTCTTCTCCCGCACAGCGGCCGACATCCCCACGGACCGACGTCAGGCCGAGGAAGCGGCCGCCGGAGTACGCACGTCCTTCACCCGCATGATCACCATCAACAGCGCCTTCTCCTCGTCACTGGACCTCGTCGGAGCCCTGGGAACTGTGGCCGTGCTCATCATCGGCGGACACTCCGTAGTGCAGGGAGACATGACTCCCGGCGCCCTGGCCGCCCTGGCCGCCCTCACCCCCCAGCTCTACGCCCCGCTCCAGGCGGCATCCGGGGTTCGCACGGGCCTGGCGACGTCATGGTCCGCGCTGTCTCGCGTGAGCGACTTCCTTGAGTCGCAGGAGGAGTGGTACGAGGCTCCCCCGGTGCCGGTCGACGTCCCCAACGGCGGAGCGCTCCTGGTCCGGGAGACCGACTACTCGGTTGCCGCCGGGACGAGCAGCACCGTGCTTCTCGACTCGGTCAGCCTCACCGCCCGCTGCGGAGAGATCGTCGCCATCGTCGGCCCGTCCGGAAGCGGTAAGTCGACCCTCCTCAGCCTGATCGCCGGAGCCAACCACCCTTCGCACGGCAGCATCACTGTCGCCGGTTTCTCCCCCGTCGTCACTGGCACCGAGGCCTGGAACAGCATCGTTCAGTACTGCCCCCAGGAGCCGTTCTTCCGTAGCGGCACTCTCAAGGAGAACTTCGAGGCGGTCTGCCCCGGCATCAGCGAGGCCAGAATCCACGAGCTGTGCAGCAGGGTCGGACTCGATCTGTCCCGCCTGGGGGACCGCTCCGGAACGAGCACGATGCTTGGGGAACGCGGGGCACGCATCAGCGGTGGAGAGCGCGCACGTCTGGCGATCGCACGGACCCTCGCCCTCAACCCGCGAGTGCTCCTGCTCGATGAGCCCACAGCGGCCCTGGACGACGAGTCCACCGATCGCCTCATCGCCACGCTGCTCGACCTCAAACGAGATCACTGCATCGTCGTCACCACCCACGACGCCCGCCTCTTCGCCGCAACCGACCGGGCCTACCGCATGGAGTTTGGCAGGCTCCGCGAGGTGCCCACCCCGACCCTCGCCCGAGTAGAGAAAGGAGTGCCCGCATGAGCACGACGGTCACGCCCCTTCCCATCGAGCCCCTTCCCATCGAGCACCAGCGAGAAGGACTCAACCGGCTCAGCATCCACACTCTGGTGGACCACCGCACCGGCACCCGAGCAGTGCTGGAGGCCCCGGTCTTCCGTACCTCTTTCAGGACGCGCATGAACCTGCTCCGCTACCGGGGGGTCACCTACGACCGGCAGTCTGGCGACGTCGTCTCCTCCCCGGTGCCGCACGGCTACCTGGGAACCGTCAACGCCGGCCACCCGTTCCTCTTCTCCGAGCGCGGTGACGGACTGCCCCTGCCCTTCGGCCCGCGGGGCTGGGTCCTGTCCACCTGGCAGGACGACGGGCGCGTCGAGGTCAGCGCCTGCGACGAGGTCGGGTCCACCGCATCTCGATGGGGAACCAGCACGCGCTCCCTTCTGGGTCTTCGCCCCAACCCGGCCGGCTCGACCCGCCTGTGGCACCTCGGGGACCACGTTGTATGGCTGCGTCAGGAGTATCAGCCCTCCGAGGTCGTCACTCGTCACAGCGGCGACGCCGAGCTGTGGCCGGACGCCCTGGTGGAGGAGTTCTTCACTTCCTCCCTGTGCACCGTCATGCTCGACGACGCACCGCTTCCCGGGGTGCCTCAAGGTTCAGTGGTCCTCCTCGAGGCCGGTTCCCCCTTCCTCATCGGAGTGGCCAGCACGCCCGAGGAACTGGCCGCCTTCATGCGGGAGGACCATGTCCCCCACTACCTCGTCGACCTCCACGACGGGAAGAGAGAGGAAGACCGGGAAGGCGAATCGCCGTCGTCGGTATCTCTCATCGGTGATCTGCCCCGCGGATCGGTGGCCCACCGTTCCCTGGGCGGGCGAAGCACGGTGGTCTTCACCGAGCGCCTGGTCGATGAGACGATCTCCTACTCCACCGAGGACGGTTCGGTAATCGCCTCCGTCGCCGACGGCGTCAGCCACTACACCGGGATCCCTGGACTGACCGGGGTATGGGTCGAGCTCGGTGCACCCCACGTCCTGCGGTGGGCCGGGGGCTCCTGGACCAGCGATAGCCCGATCGACCGCCTCCTTCCCGGCGGGACCGACGACAACGTCCAAGTCATCACCTCCGACGGCTCACACCGGCTGGTGGGAATCGGCGGAACCGCCGAAGCGACCGACGCTCCTCAGGCCTCCTCGTCCCCCATTTTGTGGTGCCCCTCGTCGGATGATCCAGCCAGCAACGTCTCCGGAACCGTGATTACCCGAATTCTTCCCGAACGCACGGTCGACATCACCCTGACCGAGTCGACACGCTGGTCGGTCCCGCTGGTCTGGTTCGACAGCTCCTGGGCACTGCCGATCGAGGCATCCGATCCCGCTCCCATCGACCTGGGCTCGTTGCAGCCGGACAGCGTCCGGTGGTGCCACGCGGGCTCGCGCCCTGTAGTGCGTGTGGGCATCGACTACCAGGCACTGGCCGAGGTCCGCGCAGAGGAGATCCTGGCCGAGCTGCACCAGGCCTGGGAGGCCGCCCTGGGAGTGATCGCCGCCGAGCTGCCGAAGTCCCCGATCCCACCTTTCCTGGGTGGCCATAGCTTCGGCGCGGCGCTCGCGGCAGTCTCGGTGCTGCGCGGCATGTCCTCCCCTAGGGGGGTACTCCTGCGTAGCGGCGCGTACGACCGATACGCGACGCCGTCGGGATTCGAGCACGACCGGCGCACCGCCGCCTCCGATCCCAGCCTGTACAGCATGATGACCATCCTTCCCAGCACTCGCGCACACCGGGATATCCCCTTCCTGCTGACCTGCGGGGACTCCGATGAGAACTCAGCGACGACTCCCGAGCAGTCGCTCTACCTGTACGAGAACCTCCTGGTCGCCGACGCAGACGTCACCCTGTCCGTCTTCCCCGGCGAGGGCCACGTCTTCAGCTCCCGGCAGTCGATCGTGGATCGCCGTCGCCTGGAGGACAACTGGATGAGTGAGCGCATCCAGTCCCCTCAGCAGTCCCATCACCAGTAACCAGCCACGACCTAAGGAACACCATCATGAGCCGCATCAAACGCTCCGACATCAAGGACTCCGTCCAGACCGTCCTGGCCTCCCGGAACGAGCCCGGAATGACGGGGTGGATTCCCCGCACCGATCAGCCCTCCACGGAGAACCGGGACTCGGTCGAGGCCGACCTCCTCGCACTGCGCAGCCTCCTAGAGAAGCACGGCGACGCCCTGTCCGGCGACATCGAGAAGGACGCAGCCCTGGTGACCGCCGCACGCCGTCGTGGACACGTGGTCGACCTCGTCGTGGGTAGGGAGCGCGCTCCGTACAACGGTGAGGCGGGCTTCCTGTCTTGGATCGAGCACAACGGCTCAGTGGTCCTGACCCTCGCTCCCGTTCGCGAGCTCTACGAGGAGGTGGCCCGGTGGTGAGCATCGAGGCGCCCGCAAGCTCACCTCGTCGCGGCAGGAGGGCACTGGCCGCCTGCGCTACATTGTTACTGCTCCTAGGCGCGGAGAGCACGACGGCCGGCGCCACCTCGGTCGGTTCATCTTCTCACGGCTCACTGCTTCCGGGCGATCCCCTCCAGTCCAAGCAGTGGTACCTCAGTTGGCAGGACCGCCCGGGCTCACCCTCCACCGGCAAAGGCACCTCCGTGGGCGTCATCGATACCGGTATCGACGCCTCTCACCCCGATCTGGCCGCCGCATACGACTCCGCCAGCAGCAGGTCCTTCCTGTCGGGGGGCTCCTGCAACGGAGACACTGCCTGTGACGATCCCGCCCATGACGGCTTCGGTCACGGAACCTCCGTCGCAGGGATCATCGCGGCCGCCGCGGACGGGCACGGCACTGTCGGGGCCGCTCCGGGGACCAGAATCGTCAGTCTCAAGGCCGGGGACCGGACGGGCACCTTCTCCGCCGACGCCGTCAGCCAAGCGATCCGGTACGGGGCGGACGCGCATCTCAGCGTCCTCGTCATGAGCTTCACCGTCGACCCCTGGTTCCGCTACTGCGACAACGCGCCCGCCGACACGGCCGAGCAGCGCGCACAGCAGAAGGCCGACCTGGAGAAGGTGACCTCGGCGCTGAAGTACGCCGCCGATCACGGGGTGGTCCTCGTGGCCGCCGCCGGCAACGAGTCCTACGATCTCGACCACGGCACATCGGACCCGTACAGCTCGGGCTGGTCCGGTCAGGCAGAGCGTCCCGTCACCGATCAGTGCGTCACCATGCCCGCCCAGTCCGACGACGTCATCACCGTTGGGGCCATCACCGAGAAGGGGGCTCGGACCAGCTACTCCAATGTTGGCGCCGCGCTCGACATCGTCGCCTTCGGGGGCGAGCCGCCTCTAGCAGGGCCGGGCGGTGCCGTGGCCCAGGGGCCGGAGTCAGGAATCCTCACCACAGCATCGGCGGGCAGACTCCGTGAGCTGGGTGCGCTCAACGACGACGGCTCTCCTCGAACCGACGAGGTCCTGAGCGACTGCCCCTCAGGAGGGGGTTCCTGCAGGTACTACTGGTACCAGATCGGAACCTCGTTCGCTGCGCCCCAGGTCGCGGCCGCGGCGGCGGAACTCAGGTCTCGTGGAGTACCGGCGGGTGACGTCAAGAAGCAGCTGACGACGTCGGCCACCCCGATCTCATGCCCGAGCGAGAAGCAGCCTCTGGCATGCGAACCCATCACAGGCGGAGGCAACACCTGGTACGGGGCAGGAGCGCTCCGGTTCCCCAGGTGACACAACCGACCGGAGCCACTCATCAGGAGAGGATAGCCTTCACCTCTCCTGATGAGTGGCGACGACCAGCTTGAGGCGTGAGGACACGCCGTACTTCTTCATGAGGTGGGAGACGTGGCTCTTGACCGTGGCCTCTGAGATGAAGAGCTGGTCGGCGATCTCAGCGTTGGAGTACCCCTCGCAGAGGAGATCCAGCACAGCCTGCTCGGCCTCGGTGACACCGGGGCGCGAGCTTGGAACGGGGCGCAGGTACTGGGAGACGAGGCGGGAGGTGGTGGCCGGGGAGATCGTCGTTCCACCGTGGTGGGCGGCGATGACGGCCCGGATCACCTCCTCCGCCGAGGAGTCCTTGAGCAGGAAACCGTTGGCCTTCCGGTCCAACGCGGTCCGCATAGCCTCATCGTCATCGAAGGAGGTGAGGACGATGACAGCGACCTCGGGCATCCCCTGCTTGACCTTGGTGAGGAGCTGAAGACCGTCCATTCCCGGCATCCGCACATCGGTGATGAGCACGTCGACCCGGTAGTTCCGCAGGAAGCCGAAGGCGTCCTTTGCAGACCCGAAGGTGCTGAGCACCTCGATCTCCTGCGCTTCGTTCAGGTAGGCCCTCAGAGCCTGCAGGACAAAGGGGTCGTCATCAACGACGATGACCCGGATCTTCTCCAAGTCATTGTTGTCGCTTAAATTATTCGAGAGAGCATCTGTCCGCATGGAAGAATGATACTGAGTTTGCCCGACCCGAGAGCGGTTCGTATGTCTCTTCTTGCCTCCGACACTCAAACATCCTTCACATGGCACCCCACGCGACGCACCCACCTGCTCCATGCAGGAGTTGCCATCTTCCTCCTCGCCATCTCACCACTTATAGGAACCCCTAAAGAGCCTGCCCCATTTCTTGTCACCGCCCTGAGTCTGGCCTGCATCCCTCTCACATCCATGCTTCCCACCGCAGGAGCAGCCGCAAGCCTCGCACTCACCTGGTTCGCCGCCACGTCCCCTCGCGACCTAGGCTTTATCGCTCTCACGACACCTTGGGCACTCTGCATCATGCTTCTGGGCCGGGGCCTCCGACGCGACATGATCTACATCCTCGCCTTCGCAACGATGCTGGCGCACCTCTCAGCAGCATCAACGTGGCTTCAAGGAGTTGCCCAAGCGCTGGTCATCGGTGTTCCTTGTATGGTGATCGGCGAGGTGGTCCGCCATCACCGCCTCCAGGCCAACACCACCGAGCAGGAACGCCGGCGCAAGCTCGACCAGCAACGGCGCCTGGTCGTTTCCGAGCTCCACGACACCGTCGTACGCGACCTCAGCCACGCCGTCATGATCGCCGAGCAAGCCCGCCTGGCCGACCCCCACAACACCCACCTCAACCAAGAGCTCGCAGCCATCATCACCCCCGTACGCACCGCCGTCGAACAACTACGACGCAGCCTCAAAGCCATGAGCGCCGCCGAAGGAGACGACTCCCTCCTTCTGCTGGCCGCCTCACCCCCACCACCCCTAACCGACACCATCCGCACCGTCCGGGAAACCCTCGCGCACCGAGACGCCCACCTGACCACCCACGGCACCGACCTGCTCGACAACCCCAGCATCGGCCCGGGCGTCCGCCAACAGCTCGTACGCATCATCGCCGAACTCATCAACAACGCCGCCAAATACACTCCTCCCTCCAGCACCGCCACCCTCACCATCGAGACCGACGACAACACCCTCGAGTGCATGTGCACCAACCCCATCGACCCCAGCCAGCCCGCCAGCACCGCCACCTCATCCCAGCTCGGTCTCTTCCAAGCCCAGCAACGCATCGAATCCCTCGGCGGTTCCCTCCACATCACCCACACCATCGACCGCTGGACCACCATCTTCACCATCCCCCTCCACCCCACACCCCCGATGACCACGGACTGACGCGCCAACCACCTCGACCTTTGAGCACACCGGAGCGGCCGGCATCCATAGAAAGTCGCATGTGATTTCATCCATAAGAAGGCTGTTGCATCCCCGGATGGCAGGCCAGACTTAAGCCATCACCTCGTCACCGCAAGGAGTCAAATATGCGCAAGGTCGTTTCCCCCATCCTTTCCGCCGCCATCCTCGGAGGAGCTCTGCTTCTGTGTCCGCCCTCATATGCAGCCCCCATCTCTACACACGCTAACGACGATCCAGCTGGCTACCACGTGCCGATGAGACTGAAGTGCCTCGACCTGAACGGTTACAAACTAGCTTGCCCGTAATGCACACTAAAGCACGCCGCAAGGCTACGAACCACAACCTGTCGATCACAATTAGCATCCGAATTGCGCTCAACACTTAGTCAGTAATTCAAGAGGTAGTTTCCTTTGTCTCCCCCTCGTCTTTCTTGGGCGAGA
>ERZ773009.3183-NODE-3183-length-10012-cov-3.647685_pt1 | contig 10012 bp, 9 predicted proteins | sample MGYA00580663_ERZ773009 | MGnify/ENA primary metagenome ERZ773009 (study PRJEB29015, sample SAMEA2737969) | human oral metagenome | biome: human oral; feature: human-associated habitat; material: dental | place: China | collected 2026 ...
ACCCGCCATCCCCGGGCGGCGCATCCGGCGCCGCACCCCTGAAGAAAGGCCACCGCTGTGCAGACCGTCGAATTCATCCTCCACGGAGTGGACGCCTCGTCCGGCACCTACCTCGCCTGGGAGTCCGCCCAGTGCCCGCCCGCCTACGCCGTCCTGGACCGCGCCCGGCTCACGGAGGCGGTGGAGCGCCTGGCCCGGGCCCTGCCGGACTACCTGGAGCAGGACTCCGAGCCCGCCGAGCGCGGCTTCGACGAGGTCTTCCCGCCCATCCGCCCGTCCCGGGCGCGCCGGCCGCCCGTCGACGACGCCCCCCTGGCGGCCGCCCTCACGCAGGCCGACGGCAACCGGTTCCTGCGGGTCGCCCAGGGGCCGATGCTGCGGGCCGGCGACGAGCTGCGGCTCATGGAGGAGGTCGCGCGGGCGGTCCTGCCCGAGAAGTTCGTCGCCTCGCTGCTGGAGGCCGCCGGGGCGCCCGACCGCAGGGTCCTGCTGGTGCTCAACACCCCGCCGTCGTGCGGCCAGGTGCCGTGGGAGCTGCTGCCGACGGGCAGGAAGTGCGCCGACGGCGCCCCGGAGCGCCTGCTCGACGTCGTCGACGTAGTCATGATGGGGGCGATTCTGTACCGGGACGCGGACCCGGACGCGCCCCACCCCGACTGGCGCGGGGTCCGCGAACGGCCGGGCCTGTACCTGGTGCAGCCGTGGCCCCGGGGCGCCGACGCGGTCCTGTCCCCCGCCGAGTTGCGGGAGTGGGACCGGCGGATCGCGGCCAAGGGCGCGGCGGCCCTCGCCCCGGCGCGCGGCCGGGAGAGCGCGGACCGGATCTGGCTGTCGTCGAATCTGCGCGCCGACGCCGAGTCCACGTCGGGCGGCAATGCGCGGCCGCTGTCCCACCTGCTGTACGTGGGCCATATGACGGGCGACGGGCCCATGTCGCGCATGCGGCTGGACGACGGGGCGGACGTGTTCGGGCGCATGCGAGTGGAGGGCGGGCGCCGGTGGTTCTCCGCGGACGACCTGCTGCACGGGACCTGGGGCTGGGGCGAGTACGTGGAGCGCCTGCGGGCGGAGTCGGAGGAGGACGGCGCGCCCCTGGACCTGGGGACCCGCTGGCCCGTGGGCGTGGGCGTGGCCGGGCCCGCCGACGACGAGCGCCCCTTCGACGCCCCGCAGGAGGTGGCGGGAGCGCTGCTGTGGCCGATGCCGCCCCGGGTGGGGCTCATCGCCTGCCAGTCGGGCACGGAGCCGCGCCAGCTGGAGCCCTTCGGCATGGTCACGGCGATCCTGGAGGCGGGCGCCGAACTGGTCATGGCCACGCGGTGGACAATGCTCACCGACCGGTTCTTCGAGCGGGTGAGCCGCTCCGCCCGGGGGGCCGACGACGAGGGGGCGGAGCGGATCCGGCCCTTCTTCGACCTGTCGGTGATCGTCGACGACCTTCTGCGCTCCGAGGACCCGGTCCACGAGATGAACGAGTGGAAGCGGGAGCGGCTGCGGCGGTGGCGCTGGAATCCGAGCCCCGCCGTCTCGCCGCTGACGTGGGCGGGGCTGACGGCCTTCCGGGCGCCGGACCGCTCGGTGCCCGCCGAGGCGGACGCCGGTGCCGGTGCCGAGGCGGACGCCAGCTCCGACGCAGACGCCGGTGCCGACGCCGGGCGGCGGGAGCGCTGAGGCATGCGCGGTTCTCCGACGGCGCAGCGGACGCTTGCGTCCGGAGTGAATCATCGGTAGGCGGCGGTGCGGGCGGGAGCCTGGTCGTAACCGGCGAGGGCGGTGCGGTGGTGGGGCATGAGGAGGCCGGGGCCGGGTCGGCGTGGAAGATGGGCGATAATGGCGGTTTGGGAGCCGACGGCGGGACCGGCGGCGAGAGACGACTGTTCGCCCTCCGCCGGTGCGCTATGGGCGCTGGTGAAGTGTTCGGCTGCGGTGATGGGTTGATCATTGGCCGGGTTCTTCCGATCGGTGGTGCGGTGTGGTCCTGTTCGTGGGATGTCGAGGGTGCCGACGGTGCGCCAGGTGGCGATCAGGTCGGAGATGAGATGAGGGCGGTCGAGTTCGGCGCGACCTCCAGGGCCAGGTCCATGGTCGATTGGGCGTGGGCCTGGAACCACCGTTGACGATCGTCGAGACGATCAAGGCGGAACCGTGATCTGTCCAGGGCCAGTGCCGCCTCGATTGTGAGATTGAGGGACTCCTCCAGCAGGGCGCAGCGCTCGAAGACCGAGTCGATTGCGGCGGCTTTTCGTTTGAGTACTCGGGCGAGGGGAACGTTGACCTTCGTCGCCTTTTCGGGGTGTCCCGCCTCCCTATGGAGCTCCTGCGCCTGCTGATAGGCGTCCACTGCGCCGTTGAGATCGCCGGTCGCAGATCGGCAGTTCCCGATCAATCTCAAACAGGAGGCTTGATCAGATTTCGTGTGGTCTACGTGTTCGGGGCGCCGGAACACCTCCAGGGCGCGAGTGAAATGGTCGGGGAATACGGCCTCGTCCAGATTGATCAGACAGGCGCCGATACCTAGCACGCAGCGGGCGCCGGTCCGCTCGACTTCAATACGGTCCGCTTCAGGAGTGTGCTGATCAAGTAGGGCCAGGGCCCGCTCGTAGCGCTCCAGCGCACCCCGCAAATCACCCAACTTCTCCAGCGCAACACCGCTGTTGTACAGGCAGTCGGCCTGGTCGCGCTCGCTGCCGGGAACCCCCCGGTACAGGGCCAGGGCCCGCTCATACCGCTCCAGCGCACCCCGCAAATCACCCGACTCGCCCAGTGCAACACCGCTGTTGTACAGGCATTTGGCCTGGTCACGATCAGTACCGGAAACCCCTTGTTGACGCAGAACCAGGGTGTTTTCGAAGGAACTCCACTCCTCCGAATAGTCGCCGCGCCGATACCTCGGCACCCCTGTATTGAATGATTCCTCCGCCCGGCGACGAAGTTCGTCCTCGGACTCATTCGGCTGCTCATCGTCGGTCATGGTCGACTCCTTTCATCTTCTCGTTTCGATTCTCTCACGCTGGAGAGTGGGAGTGGATCCGCCACGTCCCGCTCCTACCCTTCCCGCGAAGTCCCACCCACACGATCCCCCAGGTGCAGCTCCCATGGCCACCCTCACACTCGCTAACCCCGTCACTTCGCCAACCAGAACCGTCGAGCCGCGACTCCCAGCGAGAAAAGCTCATTATCCCACGATCCTACCACACTCGCAGCAATTCGGGGCCGCGTTGCACACCAAGGATATCATCGATAAGCGGAGATGCAGCCAGAGGTCGGAGTATAATCGGCAGGGGCCACACGAAGATGAGGCATGAGGAGCCTGGGGCCGGGTCGGCGCGGAAGGTGCGCGGCGATGGCCGCCTGAGAACCCACAGCCGGACCTGCGATGAAAGCACTTCCAAGATCGGCATCGGCTCCGGCCGCGGCAGGCTCCGCAGCGGGCATCAGCAACATCGTCTTCGCAAAAGATTTCGCCATCGATGCGAAATATTCAACGAAGTCACCGCCGCGACGACTGCGCATCTTCGACATATCGAGAGTGCCGACGGTGCGCCATACGGCTATCAGGTCGGAGATGAGGCCGGGCGCGTCTGATTCGGCAGCGATCTCCAGTGCCAGATCCATGATCGACTGGGCCCGAGCCAGAAGCCATTGCCGACGATCTCCGGGATGATCAATACGGAACCGCGACCGGTCCACATGCAGAGCGGCCCCGACTGCCAGATTCAGAGCCTCCTCCAGCAAATGCTCCCGCTCATCCGAAATGCTGCACGAGCTCGCCCTGAAGAGAAGGGTGAGAGCGAGGAGGGCGCGGACCACCATCGCCTCGTCCAGCATATTCAACGCCAGGTACAGTCGTTGAGACCGCTGAAGATCCGCAGCAGCCCCCTCCGCATCTCCCACCATCAGCCGCCCGGCCGCCACGATTCTCGCACAATCGGCCCCGTCGCGCCCCGTTCGCTCGACCGCATCAAATCGTCCATAAATTTCCAGGGCCTGCTCGAACTGAACCGGAATACGTGTTCTCTCGTGCATCATCACGAGACATATTCCAATATTGCACAAACAACGCGCTCGAGCGATTTCCACATCGGGAGACCCCGCCTCTGGCATGGATTCCAGGAGGAATGCCGCGCCCTCCAGGCGCTTCAACGCGCCGTCGAAGTCATTCAGTCTGATCCGAGCGCCACCGCCGCCGAACAGACAATCCGCCTCATCCCGTTGAGCGCCAGGAATGCGGTGGAACAGATCGGCCGACTCGTCATAGCGGACCGCGGCCTCCCGATAGTATCCGAGGCGAACCGATAACGCACCGATGTTGAACAGGCAAACGGCGCGCTGACGTTCGGCCCCGGAGAGCAGGCGGTACAGCGCGAGCGACTCTTCGAAAAAATTCACGGCATCGCGGAGACCATTAGCCCGGGACACCGTCAAACCGTTGCGAAATAACTCCCGCGCCCGGCGGCGCAGCTCATCCTCGGACTCATTCCTGCTTCCGTCATCGACCATGACCGACCTCCTGGCCGGGCGTCACCGGGAGCGCGACTACCCCGAACTCTCGGAACTCCCGCAGTCTATCGCCATGAGCGGCCGCCGAAGGACGCCCCCCGCTTTCCAGCCGGTCCGGGGACTCAGAACTCGTCGGTTCCTAGTATGTCCGCCTCCAGCCTGTCGGCAATATTAACAATGCGTTCGATCGAATCCGTGATCTCACTGGCGTCGATGTTCTCCAGAGGCATCGCCGTCGTCACGAAGACCAAATTATCGTTTATGATGATGCCGCCGACGATCATATCCTCAAGACGTCGCGCCGCGTACATAACCTGCTGCGGGGTCAACTTCCCGATAGGCGAGTTCACCTTGAACCACTCGGCGCCCGAGCCGGAGGTCGCATGCTCGAGGAAGACGAGCTGACTCCGAAGGTTAGAGGTGTTGAAGACGAGCTTCAGAAGACCGTCATTCAAGATTTCATACTTGTAGGTCCGATCTATGAAGTTGACGAAATCTCTCCACGTGGCCATGGCGGTTCCCTCCGGACGGTCGTCAGCCCTGCTTCCAGTTGCAGTGGGGGCACCGATAATTCTGCGCACCGTAACTGACGTAGAAGACTCCGCCGCAGTTGCTGCACACACGACGAATGTTGACATTCCCGTGCGGGCTCGCATCAGCAACGTAAGTGAACATCTCAGACCTCCGTGATGTTGTTCCGATCGCGGCGCAGACGTCATTCGCGAGGTCGACCGGACCTCTTCGCCGACACCACGCACCCCTTAGCCGCTCATCGCGACGCCGAGAACATTATCACAAGGAACAGGGGCCGCGTAGTCCCACTTCTGAGACAAAAATTCCGGCGCCGGGATCGACGGGGCGCCTGAAAACGAAGGGTCGGACCAATGCGGTCTCATAGGCCGCGGCCGACGCCGCTGAAGTCTCCTGCTGCCGGCGCCGCGCCATCGCGCAGGATAAGTCTCGAGCACTCTGCTCACGCAAGGCGCCGAGGCGGGCGGGCCGCTGCGGAAGGGGAACGGCCGCCCGCCCGGCCGACCACACCTCCGACCGATCCGTCCGCCCGGCCCCGCCCCTCAGGAGGCCGTGACTTTGACCACCCGGTTGGCGCGGGCGGCCGCCTCGATGAGGTTCCCCTCCGCGTCGAGGTCGGGCACGCGCCCGGGGCACTCGGCCCCCAGGCCCTGCACCGTGACCGATCCCTCGGGCACGCCGCCGGCGACGAGCAGGTCGGCCACCGCCCGAGCGCGGTTGGTGCTCAGCGCGGCGCGCCCCTCCGGCGTGGCGGCGCTGGCCGTGCAGCCGGTGACGGTGACCGTCGTGAAGCCCGAGGCGACGATCTGCCCGGCCAGGGCGAGGGCCGTGGCCCTGGCGGCCTCGGGGTCGAGGAAGGCAGCCTCGTCGGGGACGAAGGGCAGGACCGACTCGGGCAGGGTCACAGAGAGCGATGGCGCGGGAGTTGCTGACGCCGAGGCGGAGAAGGACGTGGTGGACACGTCCACCGGAGTGACCGGCGGCAGGTTCTCCGGGACCTCCTGCGCCGTGTCCAGGTGCTTATCGCCCTCTTTGAAGGAGCCGCCCGCCGTCTCAATGATCGTCCTCCACAACTCGGTCAGGCGCGCCTTCGCCGCCTCGTCCAGGCTCTTCTGCGGGGTGACGACCTCGCCCAGCCTGTACCAGCGCACGCTCACGCCGGTCAGGTCCGGCAGAAGGTGCAGGTCGGCCATTGTGCGCACGCTCGCCGCGATGTCGACGCCTGGCGCGAACAGGCCCGTCTGCGGCAGGGAGGCCGAGCCCACAGTGGGCAGCCCGTTGTCGATGACGACGATCGTCGGGTCCTGGCCACTGCGCACCTCAGCCGCGGCGGAGGAGATCCCGGCCAGCACGTCCGCCTCGGGGGATGTGGCCACCGAGGCGGTCAGGGCGGCGCGGATCCTCTTGGCGGCGGCGACCTCGTCGCGCTTGGTCGCCTGGGAGTTGACCGTGCTCACCTTCAGGTCCACCGTCTGCGCGGTGGCGGGCTCGCTATCCACGGGATGGATGGTCACGACGCCATGCCCCGAGACGGCGTCGACGATCTCCGCGTCGAGTCCCGGCGAGGACTTCATGGCCTCGAGGACCGGCTGGTTCTGACGTGTGGAGTAGACGAAGGCCGTCCGCTCCTCGGAGGAGTCGGACGAGCCCCCGCTGCCGATGTTGCACGCGGCGAGGCCGGTGCAGCCGACGACGAGGGCCAGGAGTAGGGACAGGTAGCGGGTGAGGCGCCGAGCGCCCTGGTTGCGTGTCATGTGCTCCTTTGACGGACGCCGCTGGCGTTGCGGTGCCGGACGACGTCGGACCCCACAGCGCTGGCGCCGGACGACGCCGGGTGTCAGCGGCGACGGCACCGGGGCCGTCGGGCGCCGTCGGACCCCGCGGCTGGCGCCCCCGCGGCCGCCGCGTCCGTCAGTAATGAGCATGTCAAGAAAAACCTCATCCTCCCCACCGCCCGCCCCGCGCACCCGGCTCGGCCTGAGCACGTCCCTCCACCGCCTCGGCATCTCGACCAATCTGCGCAAGGCCGAGCGCCAGGGGCGCCGCGACCACAAGGCCGATATCGGCGATGACGGCTCCACCCCCTGGACGAGCGCCGAGTTCGAGCGCTGCCACGAGGCCGAGAGACTCATCTCGGCGGAACTGCACGACGTCGTCGCGCCCATCGACAGCCGCCTGGCCGTTGACGCCGAGCGGCTCCGCCAGTTGCGGGAGCTCATGGCTGCGCCCCCGCCCGCACCGGGCGCCCCGCCGCCCGACCAAGTGGCCGCCTACCGCGAGCGCCGCGCCGCCCGCGAAGAGGTGGCCCGGGCCCGGCAGCGGCGAGTCGACCTCCAGGACACCATCGACCGCATAGGCGCCGATCTCGAGACCCGTCGGCACCTCGTGGAGCAGGCAGCCGACATCGTCAGGCAGGTCGCCGCCGTCACTAACGCCAGGGTCTCCGCCTACCGGCGGGGTCTGGTTCGGGGTCCCTGGTGGAGGCGCCTGTTCGGCCGCCCCTGTGGCGTCACCGCGCCCGTTCCCACCTACCGGCCCCGCTCTGAGTGGATCGACGACCTCCCCCTGCTGCGCACCCAGGTCGTCGACACCCCCGAGGTCCTCTCCTGGGAGTGGACGCCCTTCCGCGAGACCGGGGAGAACGCCCAAGGGCGATCCGACGACTCCCGAACCGCCGTCCGATGAGCACCGCATCGCCCCCGATAAGCAAACCGACAGCAAGCAATCAGATGTCAAGGAGTTCCACGATGATCCTACTCACTAGTTGGTTCCGCCGCCGTCGCCGGACCCGCCGCCGTCGGGACGATTCGGCTGAGCTGGGCCTGTCCCTGCACTACGACGACGCCCGCAGATTTTCGGACCAGACGCCGGTCACCCCGGCCAACCACGCGGAGATGCTCTCCGTGGCCGAGCAGCACGGCATTGCCGACGCCACCCGCCCCGTCCACGACGCCGACTCCCTGAGTACCGGGGAGCGGCCACTGGAGTTCCTCCGCCGATTGGAGGCGTGGGGACGCGTGAAGGTCACCGAGGCCCACCTGCGGATCCGCAGCACCCGGGCCGACCAGCAGAGCGTGATCGGGGCGATCAGTGCGGCCGAGCGGGTCCAGGCTGAGGCCGAGCAGGAGGCCGAGCGGGCCCTGGCGGAGGCCGAGAGCGCCAAGAAGGAGTGCACGGCCATCCTCGGCCCCGCGGCCACTGCCAGGGTCGAGTCGGCCAAGCCCATACCCTTTCTTTTCCTCATCATCATTGTCGCCTTCTGCGGGGAGGTGGCCTTCAACATCTTCGCGCTGGAAACTCTCGAAATGGGCGGAATCGAGACCGTCGTGATCGCCCTCGTGCTGGGCGCGGTGATCTTCATCTTCACCACTCAGATTGCGCACATCTTCCAGAATCAGCGTCGCATCCTGGGAATATCATCGACTCTCCTGTTCGCAGTCCTGCTGATCGCCGTCTGCCTCATGCTGACGCGCCTGAGGCAGCACGCGATAGTGAACGCCGGCACCAACGTCTCCGGAGCGTCCGACACCGGTGATAACGCCGTCGCCGACGATGTCTTCAACTGGTTGACCTCCACCGGCCTGTTCTCCATCCAGCTTGTTTTCCCGATTGCGATCGGCATTATGGAATATCTGGACCACCCGGTGGCTCGTCGACTCCGCAAGACCCTGAACGAGGCCCGCGACGCACGAGCCCGGTTCCAGGATCTCCTCAAGAAGCACGCAGATCTCCGGGAGCGCCTGGAAGCGGCCGAAGCCCGCGAGACCATGCTCAACGATTACCTCCAGGACGAGGTCGAGCTCATCGACCGGATCGTCGAGGACGCCAAGGAGACCTACCTCATTGCCTTCATCCAGGCGGCGGGGGATCCCGAGGTCACCTCGGCCCTGGAGCAGCGCCTGGATGCCATCGAGGGCAGCCGGCCCACGGTCAACCCGATGCGGCCCAGGTTCCGCACCGTGGGCGGCGAGGGCGAGGCGTGACATGTGGACTTTCTGGGTCTGGAAGAACCCACTCCGCCGCGTCCGCGCCGACGGCCAGTGCCGCTGGTGCGACCGCGTCCTGACCGTGTGCCCCGCCTGCCGGGGCCAGTGGCGGGACGGGTGCCGCGCCTGCGGACTCGGCGTCGTCTGCCCCGAGCACGGAGCCTTCTGGCTCGTGTGAGGCGGACGGATACTGCAGGGCCGGGGCCGGCCGCCCGTCGTCGTCGGACGGGCCGAGGCCCTCACCAGTAGCCCGACTGCCTGCCATCGACCAGGGCGAGGACCGCGCAGCCCACGATGCACAGGACCACCGTCAGGGCCCCGGCCAGCTCGTGGAGCGACCAGGAGATGAGCGCGAAGGTGGTCAGGGCGAAGCGCCCCGTAGAGGTTACGATCGAGAAGTTGAAGGCGGAGTCACCGCCGCGGAGGAATCCCAGGGTGTGCAGGGCCGCGAGCGCGAAAGCGACCAGGAGCCCGACTCCCACGAGGACCTGCGCGAACGCCCCGGTGACGGAGCTGGTGAACATGCCATTCATTCCGAGGGCGAACAACCAGCTCACGCCAATGGCGATGAGGCAGGTGATGAGGGAGTCCACCATGCCGATGGTCAGGATCCTGCCGACGCGGAAGTCGGTGTTCTCCCTCGCGAGGAGCGGGGGCACGAGGGCGCGCAGTGCGATCACCAGGAACACCTGGAACAGGCCGCTGATCAGCTCCGGGATCGATATCGACGTGTGGAACATAATGGCGGCTATCACCTCGCCCCCGGGCCACATGCCCAGGGAATTCTCCACGAACCCGACCCCCAGGTCCCATCCCGTGGCGCTGTGCGCGGAGACGGCGAAGACGTCCATGACGACTCCGACGATGTACGGCGCCAGCGACAGGCCGATCGTCAGCACGAGAACCATGATGAGGAGGTTCTTCAGGGGGGCGCGCACAATCACCGCCCCCCGGGCCCAGGTCCGGCGCCCGACGCCGCCGGAGCCTCCGCGCCC
>ERZ773009.3184-NODE-3184-length-10012-cov-3.182585_pt1 | contig 10012 bp, 10 predicted proteins | sample MGYA00580663_ERZ773009 | MGnify/ENA primary metagenome ERZ773009 (study PRJEB29015, sample SAMEA2737969) | human oral metagenome | biome: human oral; feature: human-associated habitat; material: dental | place: China | collected 2026 ...
CTGACAATTTCGACGAACGCATCGACCAGAAGATTTTCCACGCAGAGATTGTAGTGGACAGTGCCAAAGTATCAGCAGAGATGAAAGCCTACCAACCCATACCCTTGATAGCGGACTTTACAAATGAAGATGGCTCCGACAATCTCAAAGAGACCATCGAAGCCAACTATAAGCGGGTCAAGCAAGAGGTGTTAAGTCTTGTAGATACGGAAATTGAGCGGATTAAGGCAGACCCTAAGCTTTGTCATTTGATCAAGGAGTAGTATTCTGATTCTCAAAGAAACTACGAAAACTAGGCTGAAAATGATACACAAAGCTTTCTTTGTTTGTTATCTTAATCCCTTCTATTAGATACTTGGCTTCTCTCAAAAGACGTTCAGCCTCATTGTCTCTAAGTAAGCTTCTTCCAAAAGAAAAATCTTTTTCAAAATCATCTTCACTGAAATAGGGCTTCATCTTTATTGAAAAGACAGTTTTTCTTCTGTCTATTTTTGGGTGTAAAGAGCTTTTAAAAGGTATCTCAATAGCTTTGAGAGTCTCTTTGATATAACTCTCCTGTTGCGCAACTTCACGTTCTAAAAGTGCACGCATCGTTACTTTAGACTTACTGAGCAGCCCTACAGGCAACTGCAATGATAGTGTATCTTTATTCATTTGTTAGAAACTTTTAGTTTGATGCGGCAAAGGTAAAGGGGGAGGTGTATCATTTCGTGATACAGTATAAAAAAACTTTGCTAAGAGTCCTAAAACTCTTAGCAAAGTCTATTTTCTAAATTATATTTCTACGCTTCTATTTCTTGTATAATTCTAAAAATTCGCGGACGATTTCAAAATCGTCGAAATGGTGTCTCACCCCTTTGATTTCTTGGTAAGTCTCGTGTCCCTTACCAGCGATGAGGATAATGTCTCCTTTTTGGGCGTTCTTACAAACGGATTGTATCGCCTGACGACGGTCGGTGATAGTTTGTACTTTATAGAAGTGCTGCGCTTGTACCCCTTGTTCCATCTCTGATAAGATAGCCTCTGGCTCTTCATTACGGGGGTTGTCGGATGTGAGGATTACATTATCGCTAAGGGTGGTAGCTATATCGGCCATTATAGGGCGCTTGCCTTTGTCGCGATTGCCTCCACAGCCTACTACAGTAGTGAGAGTCTCATTATGTGTGCGTATATCGTTAATCGTTTTGAGTACGTTTTCGAGTGCATCGGGGGTATGGGCATAATCGACTATGGTAATGACGCCCGTAGCTGAAACGGCATACTGAAAACGCCCTGCTACAGGCTCTATCGCACTGATAAGGGTGAGCGCCTCAAGCTCGTCTACCCCTAAAAGAGTAGCTGCGCCAAAGACTGCCAAAAGGTTATAAGCATTGAACTCACCTATGAGCTTCGTCCACACCTCGTGCTGATTGATACGCAATAGCAATCCGTCAAACCTACTCTCTATAATATGCGCTTTATAGTCGGCATGCGTTTTGAGGGCGTATGTTTTCTTTTGAGCCTTAGTATTCTGCAGCATAAAAGCGCCATTCTTATCGTCGATATTCACCAAAGCAAAAGCGGTAGAAGGTAGCGCATCAAAGAAGCGTTTTTTTACATCGCGGTAGGCTGCAAAAGTTTTGTGATAGTCGAGGTGGTCGCGGGTGAGGTTAGTGAAAATACCCCCTGCAAAGTGTAATCCTTCAGTACGGTGCTGGTCGATACCGTGCGAACTCACCTCCATAAAGCAGTATTTCACCCCTTGTTGTACCATTAAATGCAAATAATGATGTAACTGAAGAGGGTCAGGGGTAGTATGGGTAGCCTCAAAACGCTGGTCGTCTACATATACTGCCACCGTAGAGAGCAAGCCTGCCTTTTGTCCCGCCTTTCTAAATAGTTGGTATAGCAGGGTTGCAATGGTAGTCTTGCCATTAGTGCCCGTTACGCCTACTAGGGTAAGCTTTTCAGATGGATTGCCATAGAAATTAGCCGCAATAAGGGCTAAAGCACTATGGCTGTTGGGTACTACTATATAGCTAACATCGGGAAAGAGCAGTTGCGGTAGTTGCTCGCATACTATTGCAGTAGCTCCACTGCGTGTAGCTTGGTCTATATATTCGTGTCCGTTGGATTGCGTACCTGCTATGGCAACAAACATACTTCCTTTTTCTACCTTGCGAGAGTCAAAACAAACGGAAGTAATAGGTTTATCTTCTACATAAAGAGAAGCTTTTATAGTGAGGTTGTTTAATAAAGAGGTTAAATTAGTCATTCGTTATTAGTTGTTAGTCGTTAGTTCAATTAGCTAATTCACCACACTGCAATACTACTATAGTATTTCGTGCTATACGCGTGCCTTTCAGTACTGATTGCTCTACTACTTTGCCTTGCCCTAACACTCTGACGCGCAAGCCCATATTCTCTAATAAGGCTATAGCATCCATAGCATTTACCCCTTTGAGGTCGGGCATAACTGTTTTATACTTAGCGGCTTTGGCGTAATAATCTTCGTAGTTATGAGTGGTGGTTTCTGATACTCTATCCACATCTTCGACTGTATCTATCAGCAAAGAGTTGGTGTATATCTTATGAGCAATACTCTTAAATACAGGGCCTGATACATCTGCCCCATAGATACCCAAACTGCGGTCTGGTTCGTGTATGACTACTATACAAGAGTATTTAGGATTTTCTACCGGAAAGAAGCCTGCAAAAGACGATATATAGCTCAGCTTGGTATCGGTTCGGGCGTAATCTTTACGAGCGGTACCGGTCTTGCCTGCCATTGAAAAATCGGGTGAATAAAGTCTGTGCGCACTACCATACGAACGCCTTACCACATCGGCTAACATTCCTTTAGCGCGGTCGGCTGTTTGCTTGCTGCACACCTTTGCATTGATAATCTCTACATTGAATTTCTCAATAGTTTTATTCCACTCTTTTACCTCTTTTATCAATCGAGGTTTTACCATTACGCCCCCATTAGCAATGGCGTTGTAGAAGGTTAAACTCTGTAAAGGGGTGATTTTCACGGCATAGCCTATGGACATTGATTTCAGCGTTATCCCGCTCCATATCTTATCGCGTGGGGTAGGTATAAAAGGCTGTCCCTCGCCCGCTATAGGCAAATCTAACTTCTGATTGAGGTTCATATCCAGCAATTTATTAGTAAAATCGGATTCGCTTTTGGTATAAAGATGGTCTACCAACTCGGTCATCCCTACGTTAGACGATACCGAAAAAGCTTTGTTGATACTAATACGCCCTGAGAACTTGTGTTGTGAGTCTTCAAAAGTCTTGTCGTAGTACTGCATCTTGCGGTCTTTGATGTCTACGACATAAGTAGTATCGATATTGCGGGTTTCCATAGCAGCCACTACGGTCATCAGTTTGAAGATAGAACCAGGCTCGTGTGCCTCGCCTATCGCAAAGTTATACCGCTCAGCATAAGTATTGTTTTTAGGGTTGAGCTCAAGGTTTGAAATAGCTTTTATTTCGCCTGTATTGACCTCCATTACTATTACACAACCGTGCTGTGCCTTGTATTTCTTCAGCTGCGTTAATAGAGCGTGGTGGGCTATATCCTGAATGTTAATATTGATAGTAGAAACCACATCATAGCCGTCTTTGGGCTCTATGATGTTAAAACCGCTCGCCAATCGCCATTGGTTATTGGCTATTTTCTGCTCCATACGTCGCCCTTTAGTGCCAAGTAGGTAGCCCGAATAAGCCCCTTCGAGCCCCACACGGGTGGTAAAACCCGTTTCATCGGTACGCGCATAACCTATACTTCGGTGAGCAATTCCGCCTAAAGGATACTCACGTTTGACCTTTTTCTCTACTATAAAGCCCCCTGAATTAGCTCCTTTTGAAAACATTGGGAACTTTCTAATACGCGTGTATTCGCTATAGCCTATATTGCTGACTACCAACATATAGCGGTTATTATTAGCACGTTCTTTAGTAAATATATTCTGATAGTAGCTGCTTGAGCGCCCAAACATTTTAGAAAGCGAATCGCTCAGCGGTTTTATATTTTCTTTGAAGAGCTTTTTGCTTGGAGCTTTTGAGTCCCACCTAATATCATAGCGCGTTACCGAGGTAGCCAAAAGGCTGCCATCGTCAGAGTACAAGTTGCCTTGTGTAGGGGTAATTTCTGCTTCGCGCAAGGTTTTCTCATCTACTTTAGCACGGTATGTATCCCCTTCTATTTGTATGGTGACTAACTTAACGGCAATAACAATCAGCATTAGTATCATAGCCAACGCTATGAAATAGGTGCGATACGTTATTTTTTTATCATTTTTTTCCATCTGATGAGGGGGAATATTTATTCTTCTATAATTACTTTTATTTTCTGAGGAGGTTTCTCAGGCTGTTTTAGTCCTTTTGATTCTAACTGCTCTAATAATGAGGATTCTAACCGAACCCGCTGCAAACGTGAACGCACATCGACAAACTCACTTTTTAGCTCGTTCACCTCTTCATTGAGTTTGGCTATCTGGTGTACTTTCTTGTCTACTATGTGCGAACTGGCAATCACTATCAGAGCTAAGGCAAAAAGAAAACAGATAAAAAGCCAATTGCGATTGGCTTCTTTGCCTTCTACCAAGAATTTACCTCTGAGAATATTCTTTATTTCATTAGTAGCTGTTCCCATTTTATCAAAATTAATCGTTTATACGTTCAGCTATACGAAGTTTAGCACTTCTCGCCCTGTTATTAATGGCTATCTCAGCTTCGTCAGGGACGATAAGTCCGCCTACTTTCTTGAAAGGTACTGACACGTTGCCATACCAATCTTTTTCTGGAGCACCCTCCATTTGTCCATCGCGGATAAAGCGTTTTACACAACGATCTTCTAACGAATGATAGCTGATAAGACTAATGCGCCCCCCTACTTTTACTACGGCAGGCAGCTGTAGCAAAAATGATTCCAAAACTTCCATTTCGGCATTCACCTCTATGCGTATAGATTGGTAAATCTGAGCCAAGACCTTATTTTCTTTAAACTTTGGTAAAAAAGCACGGACAGCCTCTTGTAGGGTACTACCTAAATGAATGGGCGTATGCTGCCTAAAGGCAATAATAGCGCGAGCTATAGCGCGGGCATTCTTTAATTCGCCATAAAGAGAGAAAATGCGAGTAAGAGCTGCCTCGTCGTACTCATTGACCACCTGCTGAGCGGTAAGCTCTGACTGCTGATTCATACGCATATCTAATGCCCCCTCAAAGCGAGTTGAAAATCCGCGTTCGGCCACATCAAATTGGTGTGAAGAGACTCCGAAATCGCCTAATACACCATCTACCTCAGAAACACCATAGAAGCGCAAGTACTGCTTTAGGTACTTAAAATTTTGATGAATAAGGGTAAAGCGCGGGTCGTCGATAGTATTATTTAGTGCATCAGCATCTTGGTCGAAAGCGTAGAGCCTACCGTTTTCGCCTAACCTATTGAGTATTTCGCGGGAGTGACCGCCGCCACCAAAAGTGACATCGACATAGGTGCCGTCAGGCTTAATAGCCAGACCGTCAATGCTCTGCTTTAGCAATACGGGAATGTGATATGATATAGAATCGCTCATTAAAAAGAGGGTTAAAAATCGTGAGGCAAAAGTACAAAATAAATAATTAATACAAAAAAATAACGCACTAACTTTCATTAGTGCGTTACCTTTTAGTGACCTCGACAGGATTCAAACCTGTAACCTTCTGAGCCGTAATCAGATGCGCTATTCAGTTGCGCCACGAGGCCAATGTTGTTTTGTTTTACGGGTGCAAAGGTACAACCTTTTTTTTAACTACCAAATTTTTTGGCAACTTTTTTTCAAAATATTTTTTCTTACTTCACTTGAACTCTCCAGCCAAATGGGTCTTCTGACCTGTTATACTGTATGTTAAGTATCGTTTCTTTTATTTTATCAGTATATAATTCTGCTGGTCTGTTTATCTGATAATCCTTGCCTTTGTAGCCAAAAGCTGATATAGGACTAATCACCGCAGCTGTACCACAACCAAACGCTTCTTTGAGAGTGCCATTCTCTGCCGCCTCTATTAACTCTGTTACTTTGACAGGACGTATCTCAGTTTTAATACCTAACTTTTCGGCAACCGCTATGATACTCTTACGTGTCACCCCATCGAGGATACGCTCGCTAGTAGGACAAGTTACTAAGGTGTCGCCTAATCTAAACCATAGGTTCATAGTACCTGCTTCTTCTAAGTATTGGTGAGTAGCATCGTCTGTCCACATTACTTGTTGGTAGCCCTCAGCAGCTGCTTGTTGGGTAGGATAAAACTGACCTGCGTAGTTGCCCGCTGCCTTAGCAAAACCAAAACCACCATTAGCCGCACGGCTGTAATAGTCGGCTATTTTTACGCGTACATCGCCTGAGTAGTAAGACTGTACTGGAGCTGTAATAATAATAAATAAGTAATCTTTGGCTGGTGAGGCTTGTACCCCTGGAGTGGTGGCAATTACAAACGGACGCAAGTAAAGCGCATTGCCAAAGCCTGGTTTTATCCACTCGCTGTCTATATCGACAAGGGTACGAAGGGCTTTGTCAAACCATTCTTCAGGGAAAGCAGGCATCGCTAAACGCTCGCAAGATTTGTTGATACGTTTGTAGTTTTCTTGCGGACGGAACAAAAATACGTGTCCGTTATCGTCTTTATACGCTTTCATACCTTCAAAAACTGCTTGCCCATAGTGGAAGACGCTAGCTGAAGGCTCTAAAGAAAGGGCTCCGTAAGGTTTGATGGTAGGGTTTTGCCACTTACCGTCCTTATATTCGCAAATAAACATATGGTCGGCAAAGGTACGCCCAAAACTCAATTTAGAAAAGTCTACTTCTTTAATGCGACTTTCTTTTACTTTTTCAATTTTTAAATCCATATTGTTTTAGTTTTTTTATTTCTTTTTACAAATTTAGTTTTTTAGGGTCATTTCTATTGTCCCAAAAAGCTACAATTTCTATTTCATTTTCCTCTTCGAGAATTCTATAAAAAACAGAGAAATGAGATAATACAATTACTCTCCTCACCCTTTTACTCTGAAATATCGCTCCTATCCTTGGAAAATCTTTTAAGGTTCGTATTATTTTTGTAACTTCACTTTCAATCTGCTCACTATATTTCTCAGATTTTGTTCTTTCAATCCAAAATAATAATATATCATAGTATTGAATTTCAGCTTCTGAAGACCAAGATACTTTTAATTCTCTAATTGTTTCTTCCATCTTTCAATAAGCATTCTCGCCCCTCTTTGTACCTCTTCATTACTCTTTTTGCGTCCTACCTCAAGGTCTGTTAGCCCTCTATCAATAGACTGCAACAGCGCTTCAGGAAGCTCTCCCTCCTCTACATAGCCTGTGTCTGATAGTACCTCTGGCTCATATTTATTAGTAAGTGTTGTCTTCATTTCGTTTTTATTATACTTCAAAATTTCGTCAAAGGTACAAATTATTTTTTAACTTTGTGCCCTAAAACTCAAAAAACTTTATATTTATTTCACAATCTATTAACTATTAAACAATTACACCTAACACCTATGAAACACGAACTTATACAAACTTCTGATGGCTCTACAAGTCTGTACATAGCAGACCTGCAAGAAACATACCATTCTAAACACGGAGCCCTACAAGAAACCCTGCACGTGTTTATACACAACGGATTGCAACTATTTCAGCAACAAGCGGTCAGCATACTGGAAATAGGGTTTGGCACAGGACTCAACGCCCTTGTTACCTACTTAAAACACACTGATTTGAACCTCAGCATACACTACGAAACTGTAGAAGCCTATCCCCTATCGTGGGAAGAGGCTTCGCTGATGAATTTTCCTTCTGTACTCAACGCCCCTGCCCTATCGCCTGTCTTTGAGCAGATGCACACTTGCGCGTGGGACGAACCCATTGCACTCTCTCCTACTTTCAGCTTCAAAAAACGTTTGCAACGCTTTGAAGAGATTGACGACCCCGCTTCTTTCGACCTTATTTACTTCGATGCTTTTGGCGCACAAGTACAACCTGAACTCTGGGAGGCATCTATCTTTCAAAAAATGTATAACGCCCTAAAACCCAATGGTTGTTTAGTGACCTATGCTGCTAAGGGCAGTGTGCGGCGCGCTATGCAGGCTTGTGGCTTCGGCGTAGAACGATTACCAGGCCCGCCTATGAAAAGGGAAATGCTACGGGCTCGGAAGGGTTAAACCTCAGCTGTCCGCCCTCTACAGACAAAGGAAAAGGCAAATTGTTAGTGTACAAAGCCCCAGTGCCTAACCCTTGTGGCATAGTGCTGTGCAGCGTGTACGTCCATTGGGCGATAGCGTTTAGCCCTATGTTACTCTCTAAAGCTGACGTTACCCACCAGCCTATTTGGTGCGCTTCGGCAAGGGCTATCCACTCTTCACTACCTCTGTATCCACCTATAAGCGATGGTTTTAAGATAATATACTGCGGCTGTATCTCATTGATAAGTCGCTTTTTTTGTGCGAAATCGAAAACACCTATCAGCTCCTCGTCTAAGGCAATGGGTAGCGGTGAGGTAAGGCAGAGTTGCGCCATAGCCTCCCACTGTCCCGCCTTGATAGGCTGCTCAATAGAATGCAATTGCAGTTCGGCTAAACGCGCGAGCACCTCAGGGGCTTCCGAAGGCGTAAAAGCCCCATTAGCATCGACCCTAATCTCTATATCTTCTGCTGAAAACTCTTTGCGCAACGCCTTGAGAATACGATACTCTTCTTCAAAAGCTATCGCCCCTATCTTCATCTTAATACACCTAAAACCCTGCGCGAGTTTCTCTCTTATCTGCGTCTTCATATAATCGGGGGTACCCATCCAGATAAGTCCGTTGATGGCGATAGCGTCTTTGCCCGCTGTAAAATCGGACGGGAAAAGCTCATACCACTGAGCTGCTGCCACTGACCTAAAGGCTTGTTCTACCCCAAACTGTATAGACGGAAAAGCCGTAAGCTGAGTGAGCAATGCCTCCTCGCCTAAGTAGATATGCGCCTGCACCCACTGCAAGGTAGCCTCGTAGTCAGGTACATCATCGGCACTTAAGCCCCGAAAGAGATTGCACTCGCCTATGCCCCTCTTGCCATCGCGCTCTATCACTAAGAAATACGTGTCTTTAGAGGTCAGCACTCCGCGTGAAGTACCCGCTGGACGTTTGAAATGAAGCGTATATTTGTACATAATTTGTCGATTTGCTGATTTGTCAATTTGCCAATTTGTCGATTTGGCAATTAGCTAATTATCAGTTTTCTATGGTTTTTGTCGATTTGTATGAGCTCTATTACGCTGTACTGCTCTGGTAGGTATTTTTCAACTCGCTCAGCCCACTCTATAAAGCACCAATCACCTGAAAACAAGTATTCTTCAAAACCTATATCAAAGGCTTCTTCAGTAGTTTTAAGTCGATAGAAATCGAAGTGATAAATTCTGCTATCTGTACCTTCATAAGGATTTACTAAGCTAAAGGTAGGACTCGACACATTATCAGTACTGCCCAAGGCTTTGACTAATGCCTTGATAAGGGTGGTTTTGCCAAAACCCATAGCCCCTTTGAAAATAACTACTTTGTGCTTGAGCAGCGGTAAGACCTTTTCGGCTACTGCCTCAATATCGGCTAATGTATAAGTGAATTGCGTCATAATCTTATTATTTTGGGCAAAGTTATAAAAAAATGCTCAGGGCAAGCCTGAGCATTGAATTATTGTTATTTTAGAGTGCATAACCAATGCTGAGAGAGGTGAGGCACTATTTTTCTACCGCAAAAGTACAATATTTTTCTTAATCAGCAAAAATTACAGGTTAAAAATTTTCATTTTATTTTGTATAATACTATTAATCACCTGATTTTCATTATGTTTATGCAATGTACTGCGAATACTATCTAACATATCTTTCTCTCTTGAAGGTGATATTTTTCTGAGTATATAAGCAATTACTTTTATACAAGCCAATAAAGAATGGTTATCTCTTTCAAAAGAAACTTCTGGAATAGAGAAAATGCCTTTTGGAGT
>ERZ773009.3192-NODE-3192-length-9991-cov-12.479066_pt1 | contig 9991 bp, 8 predicted proteins | sample MGYA00580663_ERZ773009 | MGnify/ENA primary metagenome ERZ773009 (study PRJEB29015, sample SAMEA2737969) | human oral metagenome | biome: human oral; feature: human-associated habitat; material: dental | place: China | collected 2026 ...
TTGCTGATGGCCGCGGAATAGGTGTCTCCCAGGGAACCCGACCACATGATGTCGTTGGCGAAGCCGTGGCTCCCGACGAACTCGGCGGCCTTGGCCCCGGGACCGGACTGCAATTTCTTGGCCGTGGCCACGAGCGACTTGCGGGCCGGGATGTGGGTGCCGTAGGAATCGGAGAAGTCCACCTGCTTGTCAGTCTGATCGATCCAGAGCCATTTCACGAACTCCTTGGCGGCCGCGACGTTCTTGCCCTTGGCAGCGACGCAGGAACCGAAAGCCCCGAATGGCACCGCGACCCGTCCCTTCGCGCCGATGGCGGGGAACGGCAGCACGCCGACATCGTCGCCGTGGGCGGCGATGATCTCAGGCAGCGACCACAAACCACCCCACTGCATCGCCGTCTCGCCGTTGACGAAGGCAGCGCCGGAGAACCAGTCTGCCGAGGCCGCCTTCAGTAGCCCGTTGGACTGGTAGAAGTCCCTGTAGGCGGAAAGGGCCGCGTAGAAATCGTCGGTGAGGAAGGCCGCGGCGGTGCGATCCGCATCGAGTTGGTCGTGGCCTGAGGCCCAGATCAGCAGGGGCCCCAAAACATCCACCCCGCCCTTGTTGCCGGCGAAGAACCCACCCATGTCCGAGGTGGCAACGGCATTCGCTGCCTTCACCAGGTCATCGAAGGTAGCGGGGGCGGCCACCCCAGCGGCCTGCAGCAGGGAAGGCCGGTAGTAGAGCAGCTGCATGTCGATGGTCTGCGGGATGCCGTGGATCTTCTCGTCGAAGGTGAAACGCTTGATGACGGCCTCGTTGAAGTCGTCACGCACCGGGGCGATCATTTCGGTCAGGTCCTCCAGCTGCCCGGAACGGATCATGTCGAGGGAACCGCCCTGCTCCACCTCGAACACATCGGGAACGTCGTTGGTGAGCAACTGGGCGGCGAGAATGCTTCCGTAGTCGCCGGGATTCCACTTCACGTCGACTTTCGCGGCGGTGTACTCGGCGGCGTAGCGTTCGACTGCCTCCTTCACCCCCTCCTCCCCGTACTGGTGGTACCACTGGGTCAGGGCCGGGCCGCCACCCGACGACTCTTTGCCACCGAGCCCGGTGTTGGAGCCGCAGGCGCTGAGGGCGGCCGCCGCGGCGAGGCCACCAAATCCTAGGACGCTTCGACGAGTCAGGTTCATGCCTAGAGTCTTTCACCAAACGCCCCCGGTTTGGGGCAGGGGAGGGAATTTGAGCACTGTATATTTTCCCGGTGGCCAATCAGCTGCCTGCCGGAGACCCGGTGCCTCTCGACGGGACCCTGCCCGGTTCCGCGCTGGCCGAGCTGCCGGAACGGTCGTTCTCCGTCTACTTGCACGTCCCCTTCTGCCGCAGCCGCTGCGGGTACTGCGACTTCAACACCTACACCGCATCGGAGCTGCGGGGCATGTCCACGGGCGACTATCTCACGGCGGCGCTGCGGGAGATCGACCTCGCGGCCCGGGTGCTCGGCGGTGGGACCCCCGAGGTGGACACGGTCTTCGTCGGCGGCGGCACCCCGACCATGCTTCCGGCGGGGGAGTTGTCGCGGCTCCTGGATGCCGTCCGGGAGCGTTTCGGCCTGGTCCGCGACGCCGAGATCACCACCGAGGCCAACCCCGAAACCGTGACCCCGGAATACCTCCGGCGACTTCGGGAAGCCGGTTTCACGCGGATATCGCTGGGAATGCAGTCAGCGGTGCCGCACGTCCTGGAAGTCCTGGAACGGGCACACACCCCGGGACGCGGCATCGATGCGGCACGTTGGGCCCGGCAGGCCGGTTTCGAGCACGTCAGCCTGGACCTGATCTTCGGGACCCCGGGTGAATCCAGGACCGACTGGGAGAAGAGCCTCGAAGCGGTGGCCGCGGCACCCGTCGACCACGTCTCCGCCTATTCACTCATCGTGGAGCAGGGAACCCGCCTGGCGATGCGGGTGCGCAGGGGTGAGGTGCCGATGCCGGACGACGACGAACTCGCCGAGAAATACCTGATGACCGAGCAACACCTGACGGCGCTGGGATTCAGCAACTACGAGACCAGCAACTGGGCCCGCGGCCAGGCGGCGCGCTGCCGGCACAACCTGGCCTACTGGCGGGGCGGGAACTGGTGGGGCATCGGGCCGGGCGCCCACAGCCACATCGGGGGAGTCAGGTTCTGGAACCGCAAACACCCGCGCAGCTACGCGGCCGCCCTGGCCGACGGCCACACCCCGGCTCAGGGCAGGGAAGTGCTGTCCTTGGAGGATCGCCGGGTGGAGCGGGTGATGCTCGAACTCCGGCTGGCCGAAGGGCTTCCGCTGGGGGTGCTCACCGAAACCGAATCCGCCCGGGTTGAAGGGATCGTCGCCGAAGGATTGGGAGTCGTGTCGGAGGGACGGCTCTCGCTCACCCTACGTGGTCGGCTCCTGGCCGACGGTGTGGTGCTGCGGCTGCTCGATTGAGCGGCCTCGGCGAATTCCGTGGCCAGGCCAGCCAGGGCGGTTCGCAGGGAGTCGCCGCGCACCACACGCAGTTCCGCTCCCAGCGAGCGCGCGAGGCCGACGAGATGCCAGGCCATGTGGTCGGGTTCATCGGCTCCCACCCGCAGCGTGGAGACTCCGTCGTTGTCCTCCAGCAACTCGAAATGGCGTTCCGGGATCCTGTTTTCCAGGACCTGTGAGGGACAGGTGAGCGTCACCACCGCCTCGTGTGGCCAGTGGTCCGGGCGGCGGCCCAGCAGCATGTCGCGGGGGCTGGGTGGGGTGCGGGGAGTGAAGGTGAAGGTGAGAACACGCACCCGGTTCATGCGGTCCAGCCGGAAGATCCGCCAATCGGAACGCAACCGGTCGAAGGCGATCAGGTACCACTTCCCGGCCTGGGTGAGCAGCTGGGCGGGTTCCACGTCCCGTTCGGACTCCTCCCCGTCGCCGCGCATGTAGCCGATCCGCACCAGGCGATGGTCGCGTTTGGCCTTCGCCAGCGCCGCCAGGGGCTGCCAGGAAATCCCGGGGCGGGTGGATGGCAACGTCGTCACGGCCTCCGAAACCGCCGCGACCTCGGGACGGATCCGTGCGGGCAACACCTGGTCGAGTTTCGCCAGGGCCCGCAGTGCGGCCTCGCCGATCTGGTCGCTGCCGTCCATGGCGGCCATCCTCAGGCAGGCCGTCAGAGCGACGGCTTCGTCGTCGTCGAGCACCAGCGGGGGTAGGGCCTGACCACCCGACATGCGGTATCCACCGTCCAGACCCTGCACGCTGTCCACCTGATAGCCGAGCTCCCGGAGCCTGATGACGTCGCGCCGGACGGTTCGCTGTGTGACCCCGAGTCGCTCCGCCAGCTCGGATCCCGTCCACGTGGAGCGGGACTCGAGCAGCCCGAGCAGTCGCAGTACCCGGTGGGTGATCTCGCTCATGAACCCAAGCCTCGCACGGGTAGCGGACAGGATCTGTCCGGATTGTGCGGCAACGTTGGTGTCGAACGAACCGAACAGGAGGAAACATGTACTTCCCGGCCATCCACGATGAACGCACCACGCTGCGAAACTACCTGCAGGTGCAGCTCCAGGCCATCCGGGACGCCGCCCACGGGCTGACCGATGAACAGGCCCGGCAGCAACCCCTGGCCTCGGTGTTCTCCGTCTCTGGGGTGATCAAGCACTGCTCGTACGTCCTGCGCAACCGGCTCGCGGCGGCCGGTGTCCTGGACGCGAAGCCCAGCTATGAGGACTTCATGGCCAGTTTCACCCCAGACGAGCATGAGGATCTCACCACGCTCCTCGAAAACCACGACAGGCTCTGCGAGCAGTACCTGAGGCTGGTCGAGGAGGTCGATCTGGATCAGGTGGTGCAGGTCCCGCCCTCGCCCTGGTACGGACGCAACGAACCCGATGACGCGACCATGCGCTACCTCGTCGTCCACGACCTGGAGGAGTTCGCCCGGCACGCAGGACACGCGGACATCATCCGGGAGCAGATCGACGGCGCCAAGGCCGCGGAACTCAACGCTGCCGTAGAAGGCCGGCCCGCCAACGAATTCGTCACACCCTGGAAGAAATGACGTGACGCGGTTGGGGTCGCGAGGTTTCCCGCGACCCCAACCCGTCTCACAAGGGTTTCTCAGCCACCAACAGCACGTTCGTCCACGACCACGGATCGGGGACGAGATCGAGGCCGAACACCTCCGCCGCCGGGGCGAAACGGTTCTCGATCAACCACGGGTTCCGCACGCCGTGGGTGTCCGGGGTGCAGTGGAAACCGGCCTTCTCCACTGCCTCCCGCCAGTCATCGGGGGAGAAGAAACAGAAGCGCTCGTGAGCCTCTGAAAACCAGGAATCCACGTAGTCCTTCCTGGCCAGGAACTCGTACAGGGCGGATCTCGTCAAACGCACGTACTCCTCGCCATCGCGCGTCTCGGTCCCGAAAGCGATGCCGTCACCCTCCTCGCTGCGGAAATCGTTGGCGAAACGCTCGAACCTGGCACGGGAGTTCAGCCCGGCCAGTTCCCCGGAGGAGGAACCGTCGTCCGTCCTGAACCGGACCAGAACCTCCTCGTCGCCGTGATCCGGGGCCGCCACGTCGTAGTTGATCCAGACCCCACCGGGACGAAGCATCGAGTGGACCCGGGAGATGAAATCCTCCAGATCCGCGTGCCCCAGGTAGGACTCGATCTCGTGGGTCACGGCCATGGTGATGACCGTGTCCAGGCTGTTCGGGGCGAACAGGGTGGTCTCCATGATGTTGCGCTGGTGGAAGAAAACGTTGGCAGTCCCGAAATCGCCGTCCGACCTGCGCTGCTGGCAGACTTCGAGGAGCGGCCGTGCCGACTCGACCCCGTAGAAATCCGACTCGAACAGCCCGGGGAGTTCAGACAGCAGCTTCAGGGTCTGGCCCGTCGCGCAGCCGATGTCCAGGATGCGTCCGGGCCGCACGGCGTGCGCGAACTCCGAAACCTTGCGCCGGGTGTTGTCCTCGAAGTCCGCGCACTGAAGGACGTGGTCGCGGGCGGGGATTATGCCGCCGTCGTCGATGCCGGGCAGCGGGTCGGCGTACAACAGCTGCACCAGGTCCCCGATGCCGTAGCGGCGGTACTGGTCCAACGCGACGGGATGCGTGGCGGCCGCGACCTCGGCGTCGTAACGCCAACCGGGACCCGCCGCGACGATCTTCTCGACGACATCCCAGGGGCGGAGCTCCCCGGTGTTCAGTTCGAGGGTGTCGATCTCGTAGCCCAGGCCTTCGTATCCGGCGATCAGCTCGGGGGTGGAACAGGCCACCAGGGTGTTTTCGGGATTCATGGCGACGGCCCCGTCGCTCTGGATGCGGATCTCCTCCACGACGTAACCGGGAAAATTGGGTTTCGGCGTCCGGTTCCCGATCGGGAAGGTCATGCAGGGCAAGCCCTCAGTGGCGGCCACCGCCTCGATGATTCCCAGCCTGCGATGCCCGGGGACCGGGTTGCGCTGGGTCCCGGCGTGGTTCGCGCTCGTTATGGCCCACACCCCCACCGCCCCGGGATGTTCGGCGAGAAGGGTTTTGAGCCGGTCGACCCGGAAACGGGTGACCAGGTGATGCCTACCGGGAAACAATATGAAACGCACGATTAATTCTGGCGCATGAACAAATGGTTCCGCAGCCGGCGTCGTGTCGCCGGACAGCCGCGGTCGGGGGCCTTGCGGATGCGATTCCTCAGCCCTCCCTCATGATCGGGGGGTGGAGGCCGTCCGCGGTTCCTGCGCGGTAGAGGGCGGCGGGTCTCCCGCGACCGCCACTGCGGGTCCCGCACTCTACGACGAATCCCCGAGAACCCAGCACCTTGCGTGAGAAGTTCCGGGGATCGACCTCGACACCCCAGGCGGCCTCGTAGACCTGCCGCAGCTCGGTCATGGTGAACCTGGGCCCGCAGAACCGGGTCGCCACCGTCGTGTACTCCAGTTTCGCCCGGGCCCGTTCGATCCCGGTCCGGAGGATCTCGTCGTGGTCGAAGGCCAGGGAGGGCAGGTCATCGACCGGGCACCAACGGGCCCCGGAGGCATCCGACCCGGGGGTCAGACCGCCGAGGGAGGCGGCCAGGGCGAGGTGGGCGACCGAGACCACGCGGCCTCTCGGGTCGCGCCCGGGTTCGCCGAAGGTGGCGAGCTGTTCCAGATGGGTCGCATCGAGGCCCAGGCCGGTTTCCTCCACCAGCTCGCGCCGGGCCGCGTCCATCACCGATTCCCCGGGCAGGACGAAACCGCCCGGCAGGGCCTGTTTCCCCTCGTAGGGGGGGATGCCCCGCTCGACCAGGGCCACCTGCAGGCGGGCGTCCGCGATGGTGAGCACGACGATGTCGACGGCGACGGTCATGACGGGAAGCTTCATGCACCAAGATTAACGTCAGCTTGACAGAATCTCCAGAAGTCTTTACTGTCAACTGCACATTAATTAGGAGGTTCCAATGGCCACCATTCATCGCTACCCGTTCTTCTCCCACGCCACCAGCTCGGCCACCAGGGCGCTCTTCCAGGGAAGGCGCGGAAAACTGGTCAACCGCGGCTCCGGGGCCTCGTTCTGGTTCCGGCCGCTCAACACCAGCCTCTCCGAGGTTCCGGTCGACGACATGGAGTTCGGGAACATCTTCCGGGTCACCACCTCCGACCGCCAGGAGGTCAGCGTCCAGACCGCGCTCACCGTGCGTATCGTCGACCCCGAGCTGACCGCCCGGAGGGTGGATTTCGAGATCGACCAGCGAACCGGTGAATGGACCGGCCAGCCCATGCAGAACCTGCAGAACCGCCTTGCTGAATCCGCGAAACAGTTCGCGGCGGAAGTGGTCGCGGGGGAGCCCCTCAGGACGGTCCTCGACGACGGGTTGCGGCTGGTCCGCGACGCGATCACCGAGGGCCTGTCGGGGGAACGCCAGCTCGGCGGCGCGGGCATCGAGGTGCTCGGGGTCCGTGTCGTCGCGGTCCGGGCCGACGAGGAGCTCGAACGGGCCCTCCAGACCCGCATCCGGGAAGAAGCGCAGGCGGACGCGGATCGCGCCACCTACGACCGGCGGGCGCAGGCGGTGGACCGGGAACGGGCCATCAAGGAGAACGAACTGAACAACCGAACCGAACTGGCCCGCCGCGAGGCCGAGCTCGTGGAGCTCCAGGGAATGAACGAACGCCGCCGCACCGAACAGGAACTGGAACGAGACCGGCTCCGCAACGAGGCCGAGGCGGCGAACAGGCGGCTCCGGGTGGAGGCCGGGGCCGACGAGGTCGCCCTGATGGCGGAGGCCAGGGCCGGCGAGGTCGCCCGGATTGCTGAAGCGGAGAACGCCGCCCTTCAGGCCAGGCTGGCGGTCTTCTCAGCAGGAGAACCGGCCGCGGTGCTGGCAGCCGTGGCCCCGGAGGTGCTGTCCGCGTTGCCGAAGATCGACTCGCTCACGCTCACCCCCGACCTGCTCGCAGGCGGGGTCTCCAGGCTCCTGGAGGAGGTCCGGGGATGAGCGCGCCACGCCTCGTCGTCGTGCATCGACGGACCTGGCTGGCCGAGCTGCTCGAGGTCCACTCCACGCTCGGCGCCGTCGAGTTCTTCCTGAGCGGCCGCGGGCTGGGGATCGAGACCCTGCGGGCCGCCGATGAGGCGCAGCGAAGAACACTCGACGCCGTCTCGAACGCGGTACCGGCCCAGTGGCGTTACGCGGAGGCCGAGAGGGGTCAGCTCTCCCGGTTCCTCTTCGAACCCGATGACCTCGTGGTCGTGGTCGGGCAGGACGGCCTGATTCCCAATGTCAGCAAATACCTGCGCGGCCAGCCGGTGCTCGGCATCAGCCCGGGTGCGCCGGGAGTCCTGTGCAGCCACTCGCCCGAGGACCTGCGGGACCTGCTGGCGGGCCGGGGCAGGCCGGAGACCGAGGTTCGGACGATGGTCGAGGCGATCGTGGACGACGGGCAGCGGCTCCGGGCCCTCAACGAGATCTTCGCCGGCGACCGCGGTCATCAATCCGCGCGCTACGACCTCAGGGTCGGTGGGAGCGCTGAGACGCAATCCTCCTCCGGGGTGGTCGTGGGGACCGGAACCGGTGCCGGTGGATGGCTGGCATCGCTGTGGGGGCAGAACCGCCCCGGTTTCGGCCTGCCGGGGGCCACCTCCGGTGAACTCGCCTACTTCGTGCGGGAGGCCTGGCCGTCGGGGACCACCGGCACATCCCTCACCGCCGGGCTGCTCGCGGAGGGGGAGGGGCTGGAGCTCTCGGCCCGCTCCACCCTCGTGGTCTTCGGAGACGGCATTGAACGTGACTTCCTGCGTCTCGAGTGGGGACAGGGGCTGACCGTGCGGAAGGCCGAGGGTGGACTGAAGCTCATGCGCCTGAAGTAGATTTTCTCCATGACGAATCGCCCTGTAGCCCTCGTGACCGGAGCAACCCGCGGCATCGGCCGTGCCATCGCAGTCGAGCTCTCCTCGACGCACAGGATCCTGGTTGGCGGTCGCGACGCCGCCCGGGCCAGGGAGCTGGTCGCCGAACTGGATGACGCGGCGCCCTTCGTCTGCGACCTGGCGGACGAGGACGCGGTCGCTGCGGCCTGCGCCGGCATCGGGCGGCTGGACGTGCTGGTCCACTCCGCCGGAATCGGACGCTCGAACGACATCGGTCTTGCATCCCGGGCGCTCTGGCGCGAGGTCTTTGAGACGAACGTGTTCGCCGTCGCCGATCTCACTCGCCTTCTCCTGCCCGCCCTCGAGGCCGCCCGGGGGATCGTGGTGGCAATCAATTCCGGGGCCGGGTTCTTCTCGAGTCCCGGCGGGGGAGTCTATGCCGGTTCCAAGTTCGCCCTGCGGGCGCTGACCGACGCCCTGCGCGAGGAGATGCGCGGAAAGGTGCGGGTCTGTTCCATCCATCCGGGGCGGACCGACACCGACATGCAGCGTGAACTGCAGGCTGCGATGGGCAACGAACACTACAACGGTTCGTGCTACGTCTCACCCGGGTCGGTGGCGGCTGCCGTACGGCTGGCCGTCGACACCCCGGACAACGCCACCGTTGAACAGCTGAGTATCCGCCCCAGCGTTTTCTGAGCCGGGCTCACCGCCCCTGCCAGGGCGGCGCCGTGTGTCGGTCCCGGTGGGTTGACTTGCACCACCGCTGTGCTACTGTATTAAGTACTTAATACGGAAATACGGAAGGAAGTGTCGTGGACTTCGACGCCAGCCGGCCGATATGGCTCCAGCTCCGGGAGGAGTTCACCAGACGGATCGTCATCGGGAGATGGGCCCCGGGCAAGCAGATCCCCGGGGTTCGGGAGCTCGCGGTCGAACTCGGGGTCAACCCGAACACCGTCCAGCGAACCCTCGCCGAGCTGGAGCGTGACGGCCTGTGCCGCTCGGAGAGGGCGGTGGGGCGGTTCGTTACCGATGACGCGGAACGCGTTTCCCGGCTCCGGTGCGACCTGGCGGCGGGAGCGGCAGACGAGTTCGCAACCCGGGTTAAAGGTTTCGGGCTGACCGAGGCCGAAGCCGTGGCACTGATCGCAGAAAGGTGGAACCAGCAATGAACGAGGTCGGCCCCAGGAGCAATGGGCCACTGATCGAGGCCCGCGGCCTGAACAAGAACTTCGGGCCGATCCCGGCGCTCGCGGGTGTGGACCTGGAACTCGCGGGCGGGCAGGTGATCGGCCTGCTCGGGGAGAACGGTTGCGGCAAGACCACGCTGCTGAAGGTACTGGCAGGGGTCATGCAGGACCATGCCGGGCGTGTGAGGATCGCGGGCAGGCGACTGGGTCCCGAAACAAAGGCATGTGTGAGTTTCCTGCCCGATGCCAATTATCTGAAGGACTCGGCCACCGTCTCGCAGTGCATCGGGATGTTCTCGGACTTCTTCTCGGATTTCCGGGCCGACAAGGCCAGCGACATGATCAAGTTCTTCGGTCTCGCGGAGGGCATGAAGCTGAAGCAGATGAGCAAGGGCATGCGCGAGAAGGCGCAGATCGCCCTGGCCATGTCGCGCGACGCCAAGGTTTTCCTGCTCGACGAACC
>ERZ773009.3198-NODE-3198-length-9985-cov-7.335549_pt1 | contig 9985 bp, 6 predicted proteins | sample MGYA00580663_ERZ773009 | MGnify/ENA primary metagenome ERZ773009 (study PRJEB29015, sample SAMEA2737969) | human oral metagenome | biome: human oral; feature: human-associated habitat; material: dental | place: China | collected 2026 ...
GCCTCGACGACCCGGTCCAGGCGGGCGCGGCGGGCCGCCTCCTCCAGCTCGGCGTCGGTGGCCTCGGGCCGGGCCACGCGCAGGTTCTCCCGGATGGTCGTGTCGAAGAGGTAGACGTCCTGGAAGACCATGGAGGTCATGGCCATGACCTCGGCGGTGGGCAGGGCGCGCACGTCGGCACCGCCGATGGTGACGGAGCCGGAGCCGACGTCCCAGAAGCGGGCCGCCAGACGCAGGATCGTGGACTTCCCGGCGCCCGAGGGACCCACCAGCGCGGTGACGCGCCCCTGCGGCGCGGTCAGGGACACGCGGTCCAGGACGGGACGGCCCTGGTCGTAGGCGAAGGAGACATCGTTCAGGGCGATGGTGGTGCCCTCGGGACGGGCCCGTTCCCCGGGGGCGGGCCCGGGCAGGGGCTCGGCGTCGAGGATGGAGCTCATGGCGCGCAGGGCGACCCGGGCGTTGTCGGCCTCGGTGGCGAACATGGCGGCCCTGGTCAGCGGCAGGAGCATCCGCGAGGTGACGGTCATGATCGCCAGGTAGGCGACCACATCGAGCCGGTGACCGCTGACGAGGGACAGGCCCGTGGCCATGACCAGGGCGAAGGCGATATTGACGGTGAGGTTGAAGGCCTGGCCGGGGCGGCCCTTGATGCGCAGGCTTCTCAGGGTGGCCTCGGAGTCGGCCTCGAGGGCCGCGCGCGCCGGCTCCCAGCCGGTCTCGGTGACGCCGGTGGCGCGCAGCACCGGCTGAAGGCGGGCGAACTCGACCAGGCGGCCTGCCGCCGCCGCCGAGGCGGAGTCCTCCAGCTCGTTGGCGCGAGCGGTCGCGGCGGACATGAGCCGCCAGATGAGGACCAGGGGGACGATCGTGACGGCCATGATCAGGGCCAGCGGCCACTCGACGAAGGCGGTCGCCACGAGCATGACCAGCGGCACGACGAAGGCGTTGCACAGGTGGGGGATCACCATGGAGGTCAGGTGCGACAGGGTGTTGACCTCCTTGGAGGTCGCGTTGACCACGGCGGCCTCCCGCTGGGCGTTGAACCAGCCCAGCGGCAGGGCGAGGACGTGCTCGGCGACCCGGTCGATCATGGTGTCGCAGACCTCGAAGACGCTCACCCGGTAGGAGCGGAACATCGCGAAGGCGTCCACGGCGAAGGTGATGACCCCGAGCACGACGACGGCGACGAGCCAGGGGATCACAGAGTCCGAGCGCTCGTAGAAGGCGCGCAGGAAGGGGACCATGAGCGCCAGAGTCACGCCCTGAAGGATCGCCGAGGCGACGAACCAGGCGACGACCACCCGCATCTCGCGGGCGTTGACGAGGCGCAGCAGCATTGTCCACATCGTCCGCATGGTCACTCTCCTTCTCCGAGGGCGGGAGCCGCAGCGGTCCCGGCACGATCGTGGTCGTCGGAACCGTCATCGCCGCCACCGCCGGAGCCGGGGTCCTGGCTGCGCCACATGGAGGCGTAGCGACCGCCCTCCTCCATGAGCTCGCCGTGGCGTCCGCGCTCGGTGATCGCGCCGTCGTCGACGACGAGGATCTGGTCGGCGTCGCGCACGGTGGACAGGCGGTGGGCGATGACGATGACGGTGCGGCCCTCCGCCAGGCGGGACAGGGCCAGGTGGATGTCGCGCTCGGAGGCGGGGTCGGCCTGGGCGGTGGCCTCGTCCAGGACCAGGACGGGGGCGTCCTGGAGGTAGGCGCGGGCCAGGGTGACCCGCTGGCGCTCGCCCCCGGAGAGGAACCCGCCCGCCTCGCCCAGGACCGTGTCGTAGCCGTGGGGCAGGCGCGTAATGCGCTCGTGGACGCAGGCGGCCCGGGCCGCCGCCTCCACCTGCTCGCGGGTGGCCCCGGGCCGGCCCAGGGCGATGTTGTCGTGCACGGTGTCGTGGGACAGGGCCACGTCCTGCAGCACGATCGCCACCCGGGAGAACAGCCAGGGGAAGGTGGCCTCGCGCACGTCGACGCCGGAGACGCGCACGGCGCCGGCGTCGACGTCGTAGAAGCGGGCAATGAGACGGGCCAGGGTGGACTTCCCGCCCCCGGAGGGGCCCACCAGGGCGGTGACGGTGCCGGGCTCGGCCGTGAGGGACACGCCCTTGAGCACTGGGGAGCCGGGCTCGTAGGAGAAGGTGACGTCATCCACCTCCACCCTCCCCGGGGCGGGGCCGTCGTCGGCGTCGAAGCCGCCCTCGGGCATGGGCGCCTGGGAGAGCAGCTCGGCGGTGTCCTGGGCCGCCATACGCGACTCGTAGGCGTGCTGCATGAGGTTGATGAACGTGACCATGCCCTCGGGCAGCCCCAGGGCCACCAGGAAGAAGGGCAGGGTGGCGGACAGCTGGATCCAGCCCTGCCACACGAAGAGCACCGACAGGGGCGCCACGGTGGCGAACACGGTGGCCGGGCGCAGCACCGCCGCCATGAGGCTCATGGGCCGCCCCGAGCTCGTGACCCACTCGTAGGAGATGTCGGAGAAGTGCCTCCGGGCGGCGTTGAAGCGGGTACGGCTCAGGTCGGTGGCCTGGAAGCCCTTGACCTCCTTAATGCCCTCGATCATCTCGACGGTGGCGGCGGCCAGGTCCGTCTGCGCCTTCCCGAAGCGGTCGGTGATACCGCTCAGGCCGCGCATGGCGGGCATGACGGCGGCCAGGGCCAGGAGCCACACCCCCAGCAGGGCCAGGGTCAGCGCCCAGTCGGTCCACAGCAGGTAGGCCGTCCCCGCCAGGGCCATGACCACGGCGTTGGTGGTATCCCCGGGCATGTGGGCCACGAGGGTGTGGATGGCGGTGGTGTCGTCGCACACCATCTTGCGTATGGTGCCGTGGGGGATGGCGGCCACGCGCCCCAGCGGCAGGCGGCTGAGGGCCTCCACCACACGGACCCGCAGGTGGTGGCGCAGCCTGGCCTCGGCCAGGTGGGTGACGCCCAGGCCCGTGAGGTAGAGCAGCTGGGCGACGAAGAGGGACCCGACGGCGACCACCGCCCACGTCCAGGGCCGGGCCGCGAGCCCCTGGGCGTCCGACTCCTCCAGCCAGATGGCGGCCAGGTTCCGCAGGGCCACGAAGGGCACGATGGACAGCACCGCCCCGACGGCGGTCAGGGCGCCGGAGAGGATCATCGCCCCCCGCGCCGGCCTAATGAGGTCGCTGACGGTGACCGTCCTGCTCCCCGCACCCGGTGAGCTCGCCCCGGGGGACTCCTGTGGTCGTCCTGTAGCTGCTGGCATGGTCGACTCTCCTTTTCCGTTCCTTTGCCGTTCCGTCTCAGTGTCCTCAAGAGGGCGCAGGGGCCCTCATCCCACGGTCCTCCACGTGATCGCGGTGACCAGCCAGGTGCAGGCCACCACGGCCCAGTCGCGCCGGCGCCAGGGCTCGTCCCGCAGCTCGGTGCGCCCCCTGTACGCCCCGAAGGCGCGCGAGTCCATGGACAGGGCCACACGTTCAGCGTGCTGGATCGCCAGGATCATGAGCGGCAGGATCGAGCCCGCCCAGCGCACCACCGGGGCCGCCGGCCCCCAGGCACGGCCGACACCTCGCAGGGCGCGGGCCGTGCGTAGCACGGTGAGGTCCCCGTGGAACCGGGCGATAAAGGCGGTGGCCGCCGTCCCCGCGGACCCGATCCGGTAGGGCATGCGGAAGGTGGTCGTCAGCGTGCGGATAAGGGCCTCGGCGTCGGTGGAGATGCCGGATAGCAGCACCAGGGAGACCATGGCCCCGATCCCGGTCCCGGCGGCCACGGCGCTGCCCATGTCGTAGACCTGCGTCTCGGGGCCGGAGCGCAGCCCGTTGCCGAAGATCCACAGCATGAGCCCCGTGACTGCCCAGGAGCCCAGGACCGAGACGAGCGTGCGGGTGCGCGGGGCCCGTGCGGCGGTCATGAGGACGCTCGCCGCCACCAGGACCGCCAGGTTGACCCGGTGGTCCTTCAGGGCGAAGAGCATGACGATGACGGGGACGACGGCGACGAACAGGGTCAGGGGGTTGAGCCCGGTCAGCAGGCCCCGGCGCGGCTGAGGCCTGGGCGGCACCGCCACGGCACCTGCCGCTGGCGCCGGGTCCCCGCCGGCGGGCCGCACGGGGTCCCCCGGACACCCGGTCCCGGCGGGCTGCGGCAGGGCGACGACGTGGGTGCAGTGCTCCTGGGCCAGCTCCAGGTCGTGGGTGGCCATAATGACGGTGCGGCCCTGGGCGCGCAGCTGCCCGATGAACCCCATGAGCTCGACGGTGTTGGCCCGGTCCTGCCCGTAGGTGGGCTCGTCCAGGACAATGACGTCGCGGTCCTCGCCGACCATGGTGGCCACCGAGAGCCTGCGCGCCTGGCCCCCGGAGAGCGTGAGCGGGTGCTGGTCGGCGTGCGACGTCAGGTGGAACTGCTCCAGGAGCTGATCGACGCGCTCGGCCGGGGTGCCGCCGACCTCGAGCTCCTTGCGGACCGTGGTGGCCACGAACTGGTGCTCGGGGTTCTGGAAGACGTAGCCCACCAGGTGCCTGCCGCGCCGCACCTGCCTGCCGTGCACGCGCGCCCGGGTGGCGGTCAGGGGGACCAGCCCGGCCAGGGCGGACAGGAGGGAGGACTTGCCCGCCCCGTTGGGGCCCACCAGCGCCACCAGCTCACCGCCCCCTAGCCTCATCGAGACGGCCGGGGAGCGCCCGGGGACCTCCATGTCGACGAGCTCCACGCGCGCCCCGTCGCGTCCCGGCGCCCCGGTACCCTCCCCCGTCCCGCCGCCGGTGCCGCCATCAGGAGCGTCATTACCAGGGGCGGTGCCGCCAGGGGCGCCATTGCCGCCGTCAGGAGTGCTGCCGTCAGGGGCGCCATTGCCGCCGTCAGGAGTGCTGCCGTCAGGGGCGCTGGCGCAGGCGCCGGCGCCGACAGGCTGCGTGGTGGGAGCGACGGTGTCTATGGCCGCCGTCTCGTGCCAGCCGTCCTCGCCCCTCTCCAGGTAGCGCACGCCGTCGGGCGAGCACAGGTCGGCGAGCACCGGCAGGGTGATGCCCGCCTCCGCGCAGGTCAGCGGCGGCTCGGCGTCCGTCGGCCGCGGGACGCGCCGCAGGGCCCGGGGCATCCACACCCCGACGTCCTCGAGCTCCTCACGGTGCCCCGTGAAGACCTCGCGCGGCGTGCCCAGGGCGATGGTGCGGCCCCGGGCGTCCAGCGCCAGGACCTGGTCAACGACCGGCAGCACGGGATCCAGGTCGTGGTCGATGACGATCACTCCCGTGCCCTCCTCGGCCATGGCGGAGACGAGCCGGTAGAACCCGTCCCGCCCGGTGGCGTCGATGACGCTGGTGGGCTCGTCCAGGACCAGCAGCTGCGGGCGCATGGCCAGGGCCACGGCCACCGCCAGGCGCTGGCGCTGCCCTCCCGAGAGCTGCCACGGGTCGTCCCAGACGCGCCCCAGCAGCCCCACGGTGCGCAGCGACTCCTCCACGCGGGCCGTGATCTCGCTGCGGGGCAGGCACAGGTTCTGCAAAGGGAAGGCGACGTCGTCGTGGACGGTGCGGGTGACCACGGAGGCGTCGGGGTTCTGCCCCACGTAGGCGACGTGCGTGGCCAGGAAGCTGACGGTGGCGTCGGCGACCTCGGTCCCGGCCAGGCGCAGGCTGCCGGCGTACTCCGAGGGCAGGCAGTGCGGCACGAGCCCGCACAGGGCGCGCACCAGGGTGGTCTTCCCGCAGCCGGAGGGCCCGATGACGGCGGTGACCTGCCCGTGCAGGTGGGTCAGGTCCACTGAGTCCAGCACCCAGTCCTCGTACCCCAGGTAGTGGACGCTCAGGCCCTCCACCTCCACCAGTCGGGCTGCTCGGCCGTCCTGGAGCACCTGCACAGCGGGGCCCGTGCAGGAGGCCTCGGACGGAGCCGTGGACGAGGCGCCGTCAGGCACGGCCCTTGGCCCGGTGGTCGATGCCGACGCCGGCACGGTTGAGCAGGTGGGTGAGCAGGATGGTGATACCGCCGCCGACCAGTGCGGAGGCCACGGCGACCGCGCTGGCCAGGACCGGGTAGGCGGCACCGGTGGCGACCTTGAGCATGCCGATGTAGAGGAGGCTGTTGATGAATCCGAAGGTGGCCGCTGAGATGAGGAAGGACCACCAGGTCCACTTGCGGTAGAGCATCAGGGCCAGGGGGATCTCGATAAAGAGCCCGCCCAGGACGTTGCCGAGTACCGCACCCGGGCCGGACGGCGTAACGAAGGCGCTGATAATGCCCATAATGGCGGCGGCGATGAGGACGGCTCCGGGCCTGCGCACCACGGTGGCGGGCAGCAGGTAGGGGATCACCCACAGGCCCATGATCGCGCAGCCCGTCAGCACGACGTCGGGGGCGGCGCCTGCTGCCGGGGCGAGGTAGTTCAGGGGTATCAGGAGGATCATGGACACCACCGACAGCGCGGCCAGCGTCATGAGGTTGCGGGTGCCCAGGGCCGAGTCGGCCAGGCCGCTGCGGGAGGAGGAGCGGATGACGGGGCGCTCCTGCGAGTCCGGGTCGGGCGGCCCGGCCTGCTGTGCCTGTACGACGTCGGGCCGCTCCGGTGCCGGGGTGCTGCTGCTCATCTTCCTTGTCCTCCTGAACTGCTGGGTCGTGGCTGGGGCGGTCGTACCGCCATACTATATGCAAATGATTATCATTCAAAGTTTAGGTGATCTCAATGACGTGGTCGGCGCACTCGTTGAGGAACTCGATGTCGTGGCTGATCACCACCACCACGCGCCCCTCATCGGCCAGGGACCGTAGCTCAGCGGCAATGGTCAGCAGGTGGCGGTAGTCCACCCCGGAGGTGGGCTCGTCGAGGACGATGACGCGGGCGTCCTGGTCCACGGCGGTGGCGATGACGAGCCGCTGCTTCTGCCCCCCGCTCAGGGACAGGGGGTGGCGCTCGGCCAGGCCAGCCAGGTCCAGGCGCTCCAGCTGGGGGGTGCTGGCCTCCTGGGAGACGGACTCGGCAAAGAGCTGGCGGTGGACGTCCTGCATGACCAGGAAGGCCTGTCCGTGCCTGAGCTCCTGGCCGTCCAGGGTCACGCGCGCCCCTCGGCGGGCGCGCTGGAGGCGGCAGACGGCGCGGGCCAGGGTGGTCTTGCCAATGCCGTTGACCCCGGTCACGCCGGTGATGGCACCAGCGGGAAAGCGCAGGGAGGCGATGTCCAGGATCCTGCGCCCACCGCGCTCGACCACGAGGTTCTCAACGAGCAGGCCCTGACCTCCCTGGGCGCCGCCGGTCCGTCCCTCCCCGGGGCCGGCGGGGCGGGCGGCGGCCCCGGTGCCCGGTACGGCACCGTCGGCACCTGGCACGGTACCGCCGTCACCGGGCCCGCCGTCGCGCAGGGCCGCCACCGGCGTGACCGGGACGCGCAGCTCGGGACGCTCCAGGGTGCGCAGCCCCAGGGAGCGCCGCTCCTCGCCCATGGCGTAGAACTCGGCCCCGCTCATGCGTCTGGCGACCCGACCGTCCTGCATGAGGACGACCTCGTCGGCCAGTCCCTCCAGGAAGTAGACGCGGTGCTCGGCCACGACGACGGTGCGCCCCAGCTCCCTGAGGCGCGCCACGGCGGCGCGCACGTCCTCAATGGCCCGGGGGTCGAGGTTGGACGTGGGCTCGTCCAGCAGGACGACCGGGGTGTCCTGGACCAGGGCCTGGGCGCAGGCGACCTTCTGGAGCTGCCCCCCGGACAGGCCCTTGAGGTCGCGCCCCAGGAGGTCCTCGATACCGAGCTCCTCCACGGCCCGGAGCCGACGCCGTCGGATCTCCTGGGCGGGGACCTGGTAGTTCTGGGGCGCGAAGGCCAGCTCGTCAGCCACCGTGGTGGTGAAGAACTGGGTGGCGGGGTCCTGGAAGACGGTGGCCGTCACGCGCCCCATCTGCTCAATGGGGGTGTCGGCGACCTCGCGCCCCTCCACCAGGACCTCGCCGTCGCGCCGGCCGTGGTGGAAGTGCGGTACGAGGCCGTTGACCAGGCGCACCAGGGTGGACTTGCCCGAGCCGGACGCACCGCACACCAGCGTCAGGGAGCCCGCCGCGGGGGCCAGGGAGACGTCGGTGAGCACCTGCGCGCCGGTGGTGTAGGCGTAGGAGACCGAGTCAATGCTGACGGTCATGACCACACCCCCCAGAAGCGGTAGGCCACGAGGCCCGCCACCAGGGCGACCAGGACGGCGTCGGCCACCCGGAAGCGGGGCCAGTTCACCACGGTGGGGCGGGCGCTGACGCCCAGGCCCCGTATGAGGGCGGCGGCGGAGAGCTCGTCGGCGGTCCGGGCACAGGCCGTCAGGACCGGGACCACGAGCTTCTCGAGGCCGTCCACGGGGTGGCGCCAGAGGTAGGAGCCGGTGTAGCCGCGCAGGCTCATGGCCTCCACGACGCCGTGGGCCTCGTCAATGACCACCGGCAGGAAGCGGAAGAGGACGGCCAGGGGGATGGTCAGGAAGCGGGGCAGCCTCATGGCGTTCATGGCGGCGGTCAGCTCGCTGACGCGGGTGGTGGCCACGAACCAGGTGCCCAGGGCGATGGACAGCCCGAATCGCAGGAGCCAGTAGACCAGCAGGCCTACCGCGACGGCCGCCCCGTGGTGCCACACCCGGGGCAGCTCCGAGAGGACCCAGAGCAGGGAGTTGACCGCCACCAGGGTCACGGCGACACGTACCCGCAGGTCCAGGAGCGCCAGGACCACGACGACCACGAGGACGAGCCAGAGCACCCGGGTCGACCCCGCCGACATGAGCATGACATTGGCCACCAGGACCAGGAGGAACTTGCTGCGGGGGTCGGCCGCGACCCGTACGGTCGCGGGGACGGCCAGGGCGGAGGGGAGAGCGGACACGGTCTCAGGCGACCCCGGCCCGCTCAAAGTGCTTGTGCAGGACCCGCACGCCCACCAGCGCGCAGCCGAAGGCGACCAGGAACACCAGCACGACCCAGCCGCCGATGACGGCCGGTGTGGCCAGCTCGCGGAAGGTGTCGGCGTAGTCCTGCCCCATACGCCTGGCCATGTCGGCGAAGTACTCCTCCGAGCCCCACAGGACGGGCAGGACCGGCCCGACGCACCACACGGAGAACACCGCGAACCCCAGGGCGTTGGTGGAGGTCCTCGTGTACCCGCCGGCCCGGGTGACGAGGTCCGCCAGGAGGCCGAGCCCCGTGGACAGGATCGGGGTGACCCAGGCGTGCCCGGTGGCCACCATGAGGAGGCCGATGACCAGGCCCAGGAGGGTGTAGGCGCCCAGGGCCCGGGTCTTGGCCACGTAGAGCATGCAGACCATGGCGTTGACGACGGTCCCGGCCAGCGCCCCCAGGAGCACCATGACCGGGTTGAGGATGCCGAGCATGCCGCCGGCGAAGAGGACCACGAAGTAGACCGCGGTGAAGACGCCGACGTTAATGAGGTTACGTGGTGAGGTAATACGGTTGTGTGTGGCAGAGCCCACGATCACGTCGCAAGTCCTTTCCGGTAACGACCCGCCAGGGAACGCGGATTCAGGGACAGCTTAGGTGCGCCTATCCTATCGTCATCTCCGGCTCCCGGGACGTAGCCCACCTCACATAGTGCGGCCCCGGGGTCCGGGACCGCCCGACGTGCCCACGCGCGAAGCCGTGACAGAATCGGCCCCATGTCTGAGCCTGCTGCCACCTCGGCCGCGTCCGGAAGCCCTGCCGACGCCGCGACCCCGCCCTTCCTCCTGCCCTCGCAGGTCCACAGCCCCCGCGTCCCGGCCAGGGCCTCCGCCGACGGCCTGGAGACCACCTGGGGAGGGCGCTGGGAGGAGGAGGGCACCTACGCCTTCGACCGCGGCGCTAAGCGCCACGAGGTCTTCTCCATCGACACCCCGCCGCCCACGGTCTCCGGCTCCCTGCACGTGGGCCACGTGTTCTCCTACACCCACACCGACGCCGTCGCCCGCTTCCAGCGCATGCGCGGCAAGGCCGTCTTCTACCCCATGGGCTGGGACGACAACGGCCTGCCCACCGAGCGGCGCGTGCAGA